>JAANMT010001149.1_pt1 | contig 26756 bp, 24 predicted proteins | sample 7279711 | NCBI WGS metagenome assembly JAANMT01 (sample SAMN14094538, study PRJNA606508) | bioreactor metagenome | isolation source: A lab-scale SPAN reactor treating ammonium-rich wastewater day 1 | place: Ireland: Galway | collected 2017-01-16 | reverse complement strand
GGTTTCCTTCTCCTCCTCATCGGGCGGCGCGCCGGTCGATCCCGCGGCGCACGCCGCTATTCCGGCGGCGCCGTCACCTCAAGCCCGGTCAGCCCCGCCGCCAGCACCGCGCGCAGGTCGGGCTCGGCCAGCGCCACGCAGCCCCCGGTCGGCGCGTGGTCCGGCCGCGCCAGGTGCAGGAAGATCGCGCTGCCGCGTCCGCGCTCCACCGGCGCGTCGTTCCAGCCCAGCACGCCGACGATGTCGTAGACCGCGTCGCTGCGCCACAATTCCTCGTGCCGCGCCGGGTGCGGCAGGCGGACCGGGCGGTTGTAGTCCGGATGCGCCGGGTCGTCGCACCAGCCGTCGCCGGGCGCGATCGGCTCCACCGGCACGGCGCAGCGCGGCTTGGCCGTGCCGCGGTCGGCGCGCCACAGCACGCGGCGCAGCGGCAGCAGCCCGGCGGGCGTCGCGCCGTCGCCCTCGCGCTTGTCGCGGCGCACGCCGCCCTTGCCGAGGGCGCAGCGGAACACCCCCACCCCCTCCAGCACCAGCCGCCCCTCGGGCAGGACGCGGGCGACGGTCACAGGTAGCGCAGCGCGACGAAGCCGAGCACCACCGCCGCCGCGGCGGAGGTGGTGACCAGCATCAGCCGCTGCTCGATGAACTCGCGCACCGCCGGGCCGAAGCGCCGGATCAGCGCGGCCAGCAGGAAGAACCGCGCGGCGCGGGTGACGACGCTGGTCAGCAGGAACACGCCGAAATCCATCTTCGCCGCGCCGGCGGCGATGGTGACGATCTTGTAGGGGATCGGCGTCAGCCCCTTGATCAGCACCACCGCCGCGCCCCAGCGCTGGAACCAGTCCTCGAACCGCGCCAGCGCGTCGGCATGGCCATAGGCCGAGAGCACCGGCATCGCCACCGCCTCGAACAGGAAGAAGCCGATCGCGTAGCCCACCACGCCGCCCAGCACCGAGGCGACGGTGCAGATCGCCGCCAGCCGCCAGGCCCGGTCCGGCCGGGCGAGCGCCATCGGCACCAGCATCGCGTCCGGCGGGATCGGGAAGACGCTGCTCTCGGCGAAGCTGACGATGGCGAGCCAGGTGGACGCCCGGGGATGCCCGCAAAGGGCGAGCACGCGGGCGTAGAGGCGATGCAGCATCCTGTCGGCGATCTCCGGAAGGGAAGGAAGGGAAAGCGTTGCGGCGGCGGCGGCGGCGGCAGCATCGCCGCGCCGCGCGGCGGCGTCGAGGCCCGGCGCGGATCATACCGGCGGCATCGCTCGAGGACCGATGCGGTTCGCGGCACTGCCGCGAAGCGGATGCAGCCCGCCGCCCGCGCCGCAGGGCGCGAAGCGGGCCAAGCAATCCGGAGGTTCGCGCCCGGCATTTGAGGAGGCGGCCGACGATGGGCCACCATCATCGGCCGCCACGGGTTTCAGGCGAGCAGGTGCCCGAACCGCTCCGCCTTGGTGGCGAGGTAGCGGTCGTTCACCCCGTTCGGGCCGAAGCGGTGCGCCTCCCGCCCCACCACCTCGATCCCGCAGGCGCCAAGGCCCGCCAGCTTGTCCGGGTTGTTGGTGAGCAGCCGCACCCGCGCGATCCCGAGCAGCCGCAGCATCGTCGCCGCCACCAGGAAGTTGCGCTCGTCCGCGCCGTATCCCAAGGCCCGGTTGGCGTCGAGCGTGTCGAGCCCCTGGTCCTGCAGCCGGTACGCGCGCAGCTTGTTGACCAGGCCGATGCCGCGCCTTTCGTTCATCGCAGGCTCACGAGGCGTCGGCGGCCGCCAGCAGGGCGCGGAAGCCGGCCTCGTCGACCACCTTCACCTTGAGCTCGGCCGCCTTCTCCGCCTTCGAGCCCGGGTCGGAACCGACCACGACCACGGACGTCTTCTTCGAGACCGACGACGTGACGCGCCCGCCGCGGCGCTCGATCTCGGCCTTCGCCTGGTCGCGCGTCATGCCGGACAGCGTGCCGGTCAGCACGAACTGCTGCCCCTGGAACGCGAGCGACGCGGGGCCTCCGGGGCCGTCTTCGACCGTGACCACGCCGGCCCGCTCGAGCCGCTCGACCAGCGCGCGGCTCGCGGGGTCGGCCAGCCAGTCGTGGATCGACTGCGCGACGGCGGGGCCGATCTCGTAGATCGCGTCGATCTCGTCGACGCTCGCCTTCGCCAGCGCCTCGAGGCTGCGGAAGTGGCGGGAGAGCAGCATCGCGGCCCGCTCCCCGACGAAGCGGATGCCGAGCCCGAACAGCAGCCGGCGCAGGCCGCGGCCCTTGCTCTGCTCGATCTGGGCGACCAGGTTCGCGGCCGACTTCTCGCCGAAACGCTCGAGCTCCGCGAGCTGCGACGCGGTCAGGCGATAGAGGTCCGAGACGTCGCGCACGAGCCCGGCCGCCGCGAGCTGGGCGACGAGCGCCTCGCCCAGGCCTTCGATGTCCATCGCGTCGCGGCGGGCGAAGTGCAGGATGCGGGTCTCGAGCTGGGCCGGGCAGGCCGCGTTCGGGCAGCGACGATCAGCCTCGCCCTCCGGCTTCACGGCCTCGGCGCCGCACGCCGGGCAGTGGGTCGGGGCCTGCCACGGGCGGGCGCCCGCCGGGCGCTTCTCGGGCACCACCCGCACGACCTTGGGGATCACGTCGCCGCCCTTCTCGATCAGCACCGTGTCGCCCACCCGCACGTCCTTGCGCGCGACCTCCTCCTCGTTGTGCAGGGTGGCGCGGGCCACGGTCGAGCCGGCCAGCGGAACGGGGCGCAGGTTGGCGACGGGCGTCAGGCGCCCGGTGCGGCCGACCTGGACCACGACGGATTCGACGATCGTCGCCGCCTGCCGCGGCGGGTACTTGTAGGCGATCGCCCAGCGCGGCGACTTCGACGTGAAGCCGAGCTCGGCCTGCAGCGCGGCGTCGTCGACCTTGACCACCACGCCGTCGATGTCGTACTCGAGCGAGTCGCGCTTCTCCTGCCACTCGGCGCAGAAGGCCAGCACCTCTTCGAGGCCGTCGCACAGCCGCGAGGTCGGGTTGGTGCGCAGCCCCCAGCCGCGCAGCCGCTCGAGCGCCTGCCACTGCCCGCGCGGCGCGGCGCCACTCTGGTGCGCGATCTGGTACAGGAACAAATCGAGCCCGCGCTGCGCGACCACGCGCGCGTCGAGCGTCTTCATGGTGCCGGCCGCGGCGTTGCGCGGGTTGGCGAAGGCCTCCTCGTCGGCTTCTTCGCGCTCGCGGTTGATGGCCTCGAAGCGGGACCGCGGCAGGTAGACCTCGCCGCGCACCTCCAGCTCGTCCGGCGCTTCGCCCTGCAGCAGCAAGGGCACCGAGCGGATGGCCCGCACGTTGGACGTGACGTCGTCGCCGCGCACGCCGTCGCCGCGGGTCACGCCGCGGACCAGGCGCCCGCGCTCGTAGTGCAGCGAGATCGACAACCCGTCGATCTTCAGCTCCGCGGTGTAGCGCAGCGGGCGCTCCCCCACCAGGCGGAACACGCGGGCCTGGAAGTCGCGCAGCTCGTCCTCGTTGTAGGTGTTGTCGAGGCTCAGCATCGCGACCCTGTGGGTGAACGTCGCGAAGCCCTCGGCCGGTTCGCCGCCGACCCGCTGGGTCGGGCTGTCGGGGCTCACCAGCTCGGGGTGCGCCGCCTCCAGCTCGCGCAGCTCGCGCTCCAGCGCGTCGTACTCCTGGTCGGAGATCTCGGGCGCCGCCAGCACGTAGTAGAGCCGCTCGTGGCGGCGGATCTCCGCCCGCAGCCACTCGACCCGCTGCTTCGTCCCCCGCTTCACGCTCCCCCTCCTGCGCCAGCCCTCGCCGCATCCCCGGCCAGCACCGCGGCGCGGGCCGCGTAGGCCGCCAGGCCGAAGCCGCGCCACGACGAGGCCGCTGCCGGATCGAGCTCGCGGCGCAGTTCGGCCAGCAGCGCCGCCGCCAGCTCGGGCCGGCCGTCCACCAGCGGGCCGGCCACGTCGAGCGCTGCGGCTGCGGCCTGGCCCGCCCACGGCAGCGGCGCGGTCAGCGCGACGCAGCGCGCGGCGTCACGGCCGACGCGCCGGGCCGCCTCCAGGTTGACGACGCCGTCGGCCCCGCGCGCGCCGTGCCAGCGCATCCACGTGTGCGCGGTCCAGGCGTCGGCCGCCGGCGGCGCCAGCACCGCGAGGGCCGCGCACGAACCCAGCAGGAGCGCGCTCCCCGGGACCCGCCTGCCTTTCCGAGCCGCCATCGCCCGGACGCCCCGCTAGCGGTCGCGGGAGAGGATGAAGTCGGGCAGCGCCTCGAGCGCGTCGCGGTACTCGCTGCGCTCGAAGGCCTGCAGGTCGCGGCGGGCGGCCGCGGCGTAGGCCTCGGCCGCCTTGCGGGCCTGCTCGAGGGCGCCCGTCTCGCGCACCAGGGCCCCGATCTCCCCGGCCGACACCCGCGCGAACCCGTGGTCCTCGGCCACCGCGCGGACCTTCTCGCGGGCCGCTTCGCCGCCCAGCCGCAGCGCGTAGATCACCGGCAGCGTCAGCTTGCCCTCGCGCAGGTCGTTGGCGACCGGCTTGCCCAGCACCTTCTCGTCGGCGGTGAAGTCGAGCAGGTCGTCGACCATCTGGAAGCAGATGCCGAGGTTGAGGCCGTAGGAGGCCAGCGCCTGCTCCTGCTCGGCGTCGCGGTCGGCGAGGATGGCGCCGATCCGGGTGCAGGCCGAGAACAGGTCGGCGGTCTTGCGGCGGATGATGTCGACGTGGTCGGCCTCGGTCGTCGCGAGGTCGGCGTCCTTCTGGATCTCGAGCAGCTCGCCTTCGATCATCCGCAGCGTGACGTCGGAGAGCAGGCGCAGGATGCGCAGGTTGTCCTGGGCCAGCGCCATCGCCATCGACTTCGTGTACAGGAAGTCGCCGGCCAGCACGGTGATGTCGTTGCCCCACGCCGCGTTGACGCTGCGGCGCCCGCGCCGGGTCTCGGCCTCGTCGATGATGTCGTCGTGCAGCAGCGTCGCGGTGTGGATGAACTCCACGGTCGACGCCAGCAGGATCGCGCGGTCGCCGCGGTAGCCGCAAAGCCGGCCGGCCAGCAGCAGCAGCGCGGGGCGGATGCGCTTGCCGCCGCCGTCGCGGATGTAGCGGCCGATCTCGCCGACGACCTCGACGTCGGAGCGGATCTGCTCCTCGAAGAAGGCCTCGACCCGCAGCAGGTCGTCGTCGACCAGCGCCGCGATGTCGCGCAGCCCGGCCAGGCTGCGCGCGACGCCGGGCTTGCCCTGGGTGGTGCTCACGCGCTAGCGGTAGTTGGTGAACTGCATGTCGATGCCGAGGTCCGTCTCCTTCAGCAGCCGGATCACCGCCTGCAGGTCGTCGCGGTTCTTGCCGGTCACCCGGAGCTGGTCGCCCTGGATCGCCGCCTGGACCTTGAGCTTGCTGCCCTTGATCAGCTTGACGATCTCCCTGGCCTTGTCCGTCGGAATGCCCTTCTGCAGCTTCACCTTCTGGCGCGCCGTCTGGCCCAGCGCCATCTCGACCTTGCCGTAGTCGAGCGCCTTCAGCGGCACGTTGCGCTTGACCAGCCGGGTCTCCAGCACGTCGCGCACGGCCTTGATCTTGAACTCGTCGGCGGAGGTGAGGACGATCTCCTCGCCCGTGAGTTCGATGTTCGAGTTCGAGCCCTTGAGGTCGAACCGGGTCTGGATCTCCTTCATCGCCTGGGAGATCGCGTTCTTGATCTCCTGGTGGTCGACCTCGCTGACGATGTCGAAGGAGCTCTCGGATGCCATGCCTGTTGCCGATGCCTCGGGTAAGGGGGTTGTCGCCGGGGGGCGCCTGGACCCTAGAAACTGACGGATCCGCGCCGTTTTGTCAACAAAAGAGGACGCTTGCGGGCGGCTTCAGCGGGGCGGGAACAGGCGGTCGAAGTTCGCGACCACGGCCTCGCCCAGCGCCTCCGGGGCCAGGCCGCGCAGGGCCGCCACCTTCTTGGCGACCTCCACGACGAAAGCCGGCTCGTTGCGCTTGCTCCGGTGCGGCGGCGGCGCCAGGAACGGGGCGTCGGTCTCGATCAGGACGCGGTCGAGCGGGGCCTCGCGCGCCACCTGCTGGATCGTCTCGGCACGCGGGAAGCAGACGATGCCGGAGAACGAGATGTGGAAGCCGGCCGCCAGCGAACGGCGCGCCAGCTCGAGGCCGCCGGTGAAGCAGTGGATCACGCCGCCCGTCGTCCCGGCGCCTTCTTCCTCGAGCACCGCCGCGGTCTCGGGATCGGCCTCGCGGGTGTGGATGATCACCGGCAGGCCGACCTCCCGCGCCAGCCGGAGCTGGCGCCGGAAGGCGTCGACCTGGACCTCGCGCGGCGAGTGGTCGTAGTGGAAGTCGAGCCCGATCTCGCCGATCGCGGCGATCCGGCCGTCGCGGGCGAGGGCGCGCAGGCGCTCGAACGTGGCCTCGTCGGCGTGCTTCGCCTCGTGCGGGTGGACGCCGGCCGTGATCGGCAGGCCCAGCTCGGCGGCGACCTGCAGGCCGCGCTCGAGGCCGTCCCCCGCGTCGTGCTGGCCGATCAGCAGGAAGCGCTCGACGCCCGCCGCGCGGGCCCGTTCCAGGACGGCGGACCGATCCGCGTCGAACTGGGGCATGTCGAGGTGGCAGTGGCTGTCGACGAGTCGCATCAGGGGGTCTCTCCGAGGCAGCGGGTCACGACTCCGGACAGGGTGTGCGCGGGTCGAGGTAGCCGAGCGCCTTCATGTTCTCGCACTGCTCGCGGGTCAGCGTGCTCTTCTCGGCGCCGCCCGCGACCGGCTTGAGCCGGCCCAGCCAGGCGTAGAGCGCCTGCTCCATCGCCTCGGCGCGGATCGAGGCGCGGGCATAGAGGTCGGCGGTCTCGCGCGGGTCGCTCTCCACGTCGTAGAGCTGGGAGCGCCCCGAGCGGGTGTCGTGGATCAGCTTGAACTGGCCGTCGCGCAGCGCGTACACGGGCCGCTCCCACACCGTGCGGGAGAGCACCGCCGGCTTGCCCGGCGCCCCCGCCAGCATCGGCAGCAGGCTGCGGCCCTGGGCCTCCTTCGCGAACTTCGCGTCGGCCAGCCCGAACACGTCGAGCACGGTCGGGGCCACGTCGAGCAGGTCGACGAGGCCGGGGAGCCGCTTGCCCGCGAGGCCCAGCGCCTTCGGGAAGCGCACGATCATGGGGATGCGGGTGCTCTCCTCGTGGACCTGGGCGGAGTGGGCGATGTAGCCCTTCTCGTAGAGCTGCTCGCCGTGGTCGGCGGCGACGACCAGCACCGTCTTCTCGAGCAAGCCCTCGCGCTCGAGCGCCTTGACGAGCTCGCCCACCTCGCGGTCGGCGTAGGCGAGGTTGCCGTCGTAGAGGCGCACCAGGTGGTCGATCTCCGCCTGCGACGCCTGGCGGACGCCCTGGCTGACCTCCTTGTACCAGGTGGAGTCGCGGCGCTCGGCCTCGCCCAGCGGCGCGTCGGGTCCGAACATCGTCGTGAACGGGGGCCCGGGGTCGAACGGGAAGTGCGGCTCGCGGTAGTGGACGTAGGCGAAGAAGCGCTGCGCCTTGTGGCGCGCGATCCAGTCGGGCACCACCCGCCGCATCGACTCGCCGCGGCTGCCGAGGTCCGGGAACATCCGGAACACCTCGTGGAACTCGGCGAACCCGCGCTCGAAGCCGAGCGCCGTGCCGGCCATCGCGTTGTTCACGAAGCCCGCGTTCGGGACGCCGCGCGCGGAGAGCACCTCGGCGAGCGTCAGCTTGTCCTTCGGCAGCCGGGCCGCGAACGAGAGGTCCGAGCGGTGGCGGTCGGGGTACTGCGCGGTCCACACGGCCGACATCGCGGCCAGCGTGTAGACCGCGGGCGTGTAGGCGCGCTCGAAGACCACGCCGTCGCGCGCCAGCGCGTCGATGTTCGGCGTCGTCGCCCGCGGGTAGCCGTAGGCCCCGAACTGGAACGCGCGGGCCGCGTCGAGGATCACGAACACGACGCTCGTGCCGGCGAGGCCGCGGCGCAGCTCGGCGGCCTTCGCGTCTTCGGCGGGCGACCAGGCCGGCGCCTGCAGGCTCGGCGCAGGCCCGCGGCCGAGCAGGCGCGGCGCGCCCCAGATCCCCCACGCGCGGCGCGTGGCACCCTCGACGTGGAGCCCGAGCCGGACCGGCCGCCCCGCCCAGGCCGCGAGCGACACGGTCACCTCGTCAGCCGAGGAGGCACGCGGATCGAGCTCGCGCGACCACAGCTCCTGCTCCACCCCGGGCATCTCCTCGAGCGTGACGCGGAGCCGCACGCGCGCTGCCGCCGCCCTCGCCGCGTCGTGGAGCGCCGGCGTGAAGCGCAGCTCCTGGCCGGAGCCGAGGACGAAGGCGTAGCGCACCGCGCCGGGCCCCGTCTGGACCAGCGCCGGCGCGCCGGAGCGCTCCACGGTCTCCAGCGGCGCGGGAGCTTCGCGGGCCAGCAGGTCGTCGAGCCCGGCGTCGCTGGCGAGGCCGACGACCACCGCGTGGAACGCCGCGGCCAGCGTGCGCCGGTCGCCCGTGGTCGGGTCGAGCTCCGCCGGCTGCGCCGAGCGCGCGAACGCGAACGCCAGCCGGTTCTCGCCCGAGCGCTGCGCCGCGGCCGGGAGCGACAGGCGGTGGCGGGCGCGCCCCTCGCCGAGACGCAGCTCGCCGACGGCCTGGCCGTTGAGCGCGACCTGGACGGACTGCTCGCCGAGCCCCGGCAGCGGCGCCAGGTCCAGGATCGCCGTACGCGGCTGCGGCGCCTCCCAGGTGAACGACAGCTCCACCTCGGGCCGCGCCCACACGAACGCCTCGCTGCCGAGCCCGCCCGTCGCGTAGAAGCCCTGGGCGAGATGCGGCTCGGCACCGGGGGTGCCGAACAGCAGCACCTCGCGCGGCCCGGTGACCTGCGCGTGACGCAGGCCCGCGGCGAGGTCGTGGTGGACCCGCAGCGGCTCGCGGCCGCCGACGAGCCGCCACAGCAGCACCCCGAGCAGGGCGGCGCCGGCCGTCATCACGGCCGCGCGCAGCAGGCGTCGCAAGGTCTACTTGACCTTCGTCCCCGGCGCCACGTCGCCGTCGACGGCGAGCAGCACGGCGCGGCCCTCGGGCGAGGCGGCCAGCACCATGCCGTTCGACTCCACGCCGCGCAGCTTGCGCGGCGCGAGGTTGGCGACCACGACGATGCGCCGCCCCACCACCTGCTCCGGCGCGTAGTGTTCGGCGATGCCGGCCACGATCTGCCGCACCTCGCTGCCGAGGTCGACCTGCATCTGCAGCAGCTTGTCGGACTTGGGGACGCGCTGCGCCTCCTTGACGAGGCCCACCCGCAGGTCGACCTTGACGAAGTCCTCGATCCCGATGATGGCAACGCCCTCAGCGGCCGCGGCGGGCGCCACCGGCGTGGCGGGGGCCGCGTCCTTCTTCGCATCCGACACGGTCTTCTTCTCCTTCTTCTTCTCGATCGGGGCAGGCGCGGCGGCCTCCCCTGCGGCCGCGGGCTTCTCCTTGCGCGGGAACAGCGGCTCGACCGGGCTCAGCGCGGTACCCGGCTCCAGCCGGCCCCAGCCGAGCTCGTCCGGCGAGGCGAGGCCGTCGCGGCCGAGCATCGCCAGCACCCGGGTGGCCGCCCGGGGCATCACCGGCGAGACCAGCAGCGCCGCGAGCCGCACGTCCTCGAGCAGGCGATAGAGGAACGCGTCCAGCTCGCCGCGCCGCGCGGGGTCCTTCGCCGCGGTCCACGGTTCGAACGCGACGATCGCCTGGTTGGCGCGCGCGACGTGGGCCCACACCTCCGACAGGGCCCCCGCGAACTCCAGCTTCTCGTAGCGCGCGAGGCAGCTCTCCACCAGCGCCGAGCGATCCTCCCCCGGCGCCACCCGCGGCGGCACCCGGCCGTCGCAGTACCTGTGCACCATCGTCAGCGCCCGCGAGACCAGGTTGCCGAAGTCGTTGGCGAGGTCGGCGTTGAAGCGCTTCAGGAACGCGTCGTCGGTGAAGTCCCAGTCGGCGCCGTAGGGCGCCTCGCGCAGGAGGAAGTAGCGCACGGCGTCGAGGCCGAAGTCGCGGATCAGCGCCTCGGGGTCGATGATGTTGCCGGTGCTCTTGGCGACCTTGCGCCCGTTCTTGGTGATGTGGCCCTGGACGAACACGTGGGTCGGCCGCGGCAGCTCGGCGGCCTTCAGCAGCGCGGGCCAGTACAGGCAGTGGAAGCGGATGATGTCCTTGCCGACGACGTGCAGCCGCACGCCACCCTGCTCCCAGAACTCGCGGTACAGCGGGTCGCCGTCGGCGTAGCCGAGCGCGGTGACGTAGTTGGACAGCGCGTCGACCCACACGTACAGCACGTGGTCGGGCTGCTCGGGCACCGGGATGCCCCACTTCACGCGCGCCCGGCTGACGCTGAAGTCCTTGAGCCCGTCGCGGATCACCGCCAGCACCTCGTTGCGGCGCACCTCGGGGTCGATCCGCAGCCGGCCCGACTCGATCTCCGCCTTGAGCCAGTCGGAGTAGGCCGAGAGGCGGAAGAACAGGTTCTGCTCCTCGGTCCACTCGCAGGGCTGCTCGTGGGTCAGGCAGCGGTTGTCGGGCTGGACGAGCTCGTCTTCGTCCTTGAAGCCCTCGCAGCGCGGGCAGTACCAGCCCGCGTACGTGCCGGAATAGACGGCGCTGCGTCCGTCCGGGGCCGTCGCCTTCGCGACCCGCTCCCAGATCGCGAGCACGCCGCGCTTGTGGACCTCGTCGGTCGTGCGGATGAAGCGGTCGTAGGCGACGTCGAGCGAGTCGAACACCGCGCGGAAGCGGGCGGAGTTGCGGTCGCACAGCTCCTGCTCGGGGATGCCCTGCTCGCGGGCGACGCGCTCGATGTTCTGGCCGTGTTCGTCGGTGCCCGTCAGCAGGAAGGCCCGGCGCCCCGCCAGCCGCAGCGCCCGCTTGAGCGCGTCGGCGGCGATGGTCGTGTAGGCGTGCCCCGCGTGCGGCGCGGCGTTCACGTAGTAGATCGGGGTGGTGACGTAGAAGCTCTTCATCTCTCGTCGCGCGCGCGCCACGCCGCCAGCGCCGCCTGCTGCACTTCCTTGACCGGCACGCCGTGGGCTTCGGCCGCCCGCCGGCACTCCTCGAACTCGGGCCAGGCGTTGCGGACCGCACCCGCCTGCCGCCCGACCTTGATCCCCACCTCCCCGTAGGCCGTCGCGACGGGGACCCGCTCGCGCTCCAGCGCCGTGCGCTGCCAGGCGCTGCGGCGCACGCCCAGGGTCGACGTCTCGGCGAAGTAGGCCGCCTCGACCGCCTCCCGGGCCGCCGGCGGGGCCAGCGCGGAGATCAGGATACCAAGCCGGCCCTTCTTCATCGTAATCGCCGTGAACCAGGCGTCGAGGGCCCCGGCGGCGAAGAGCCGCGCCATCACCACCTCGCACAGCTGCGGCGGCATGTCGTCGACCTGGGCCTCGAACAGCAGCAGTTCGTCTCCCGAGTCCGGGGAGACGGGCTCGCCGAGCGCCTCGCCGACGACGAGCCGCAGCACGTTGGGCCGCCCGGGCGTTTCGCGGGTGCCGGCGCCGTGGCCCGTGGCCGCGATCTTCATGGGCGGCAGCGGGCCCCAGGCGTCGGCATGGCCGGTGACGAGGAGGGCGCCGGTCGGCGTCGTGCACTCCCCGGGCCCGACGGCCACGACCGGCACGCCCTGGACCAGCCGCGCCGTCGCCGGCGGCGGCACGGGAAAGGTGCCGTGCGCCATCGTCACGGTGCCGGTGCCGAGGTCCAGCGGCGAAGCCACGACGCGCTCCGCGCCCAGCCAGGCGAGGCCGATCACGCCGCCGACCACGTCGACGATCGAGTCGATGGCGCCGACCTCGTGGAAGTGGATCGCCTCGACCGTCGTGCCGTGGACCGCGGCCTCGGCCTCGGCGAGGCGGCGGAAGAGGAGGCCGGCCTTCGCCTTCACCCGCGGCTCCAGGCTCGAGGCCTCGAGCAGGCCGAGCAGCGCCGACAGGCCGCGGTGGTGGTGGTCGTGGCGCTCGAGGACCACCTCGACGTGGGTCGCCGCCAGGCCCGAGCGCAGCACCTTCCGCGCCTCCAGCCGGTAGCCGGAGAGCGGCAGCTTCGCGAGCTCCGCGCGCAGCGCCTCGAGCGGAAGGCCGAGGTCGACGAGCGCCCCCAGCATCATGTCGCCCGCCGCGCCGTTCGCGCCGTCGATCCACAGGATGCGGCTCACACCTGCCCCCTTTCCTTCAGCGAGACGAAGCGCGCCGCGCCGACGATCACGTGGTCGAGCACCGGGATGCCCATGAGAGCGCCGGCCTGGCACAGGCGCCGGGTCAGCGCCAGGTCTTCGGCCGACGGCTCCGGGTCGCCGCTCGGGTGGTTGTGGAACAGGATCACGCTGGCGGCGCGGGCGACGACCGCCTCGCGGAACACCTCTCGCGGGTGGACCAGCGACGATGTCAGGCAGCCCTGCGACACCTCGACCGCGCGGCGCAGCCGGTGGCGGGTGTCGAGGGCCAGCATCCCGAACACCTCGAGCGGCCGCGCGCCGTAGCGCGGCAGCAGCCAGCGCCCCGCCGCCGCGGGCGAGTCGAAGGCCGGCGAGTCGGCGACGGGCTCGGCCGCGGCCCGCGCGCCGAGCTCGAACGCGGCGACGAGCCGCGTCGCCTGGGCCGGGCCGAGGCCCGCGATCGCCTGCAGGTCGGACACGGCGTGCCCGGCCAGCTCGCGCAGCCCGCCCGCCGCCAGGCGCCCGGCGAGGTCGAGCGCCGAGGCGCGGGCGTGGCCGGTGCCGAGCACGAGAGCCAGCAGTTCGCGGTTGGAGAGCGCGCCGGCGCCGTGGCGTGCCAGGCGCTCCCGGGGCCGTTCGTCGATGGCGAGGTCGCGCACCCGCAGCGGGCGCGCCGCCGGCAGCATCGCCTCGCTCACGACGCGGTCCCCACGAGGCGCGGCACCACCGCAGCGGCCGGGCCGGCGAAGAAGGCGGCAGCGAGCGGTGTCAGCGGCGTCGGCTCGAGGTTGACCTCGACGACGAAGGCGCCCGCACGCGCCGCCTGCTGCGGGATGGCGGCCGCCGGGTAGACGAGCGACGAGGTGCCGACCACCAGCACGACCTCGGCAGCCATCGCCGCCGCGAAGGAGCGCAGCAGGGTGGCCTCGGGCAGCACCTCGCCGAACCAGACGATGTCGGGCCGCAGCAGCCCGCCACAACCGCAGCGCGGCGGCAGCTCGGGCAGCGGCACCCGCCGGTCCTCGGCGACCCTTCCGCAGCCGAGGCAGCGCGTGCGCCACAGGCAGCCGTGCAACTCCGCGATCTCCCGCGACCCGGCCGCCGCGTGCAGGCCATCGACGTTCTGGGTCACGAGCAGGAACTCGGGGGCGCGGCGCTCGAGCTCGGCCAGCGCGACGTGGGCCGGGTTCGGCACGCAGCGGGCGACCAGCTCGCGACGCCAGGCGTACCAGCGCCAGACCAGGGCCGGGTCGCGCTCGAAGGCGTCGAAGTTGGCGAGGTCCTCGGGGCGGAAGCGCTCCCAGAGCCCCTCGCCCGAGGCTCCGCGGAAGGTCGGCACCCCGCTCTCGGCGGACACGCCGGCCCCGGTCAGGGCGACGACGCGGCGGGCCGCACGCAGCCGGGCGGCGACGTCTTCGAGCAACTCGTCGGACGGCATGGCACACCCTCGGGAGATCGCGGTGGAGCGCCGCCGCGAAAGCCCGCGACGACGCGGCGGATCGTAGCACCGGGGCCCGGAACGGCCCGGCGGGGAGAGAGGTGCCGTCCGCCGCGTGCGATCATGCGGCCCGCATGAGCCCTGCGAGGTCCGCGCTGCTGCCGGTGGCCCTGGTGCCCGTCGTCGTGCTGCTCGGGGTGCTGGCGATGGGCGTCGTGCTGCCGGTCGCGGCTCCCTTCGGCCTGCGCCCCGCACTGATCCTCGCCGAACTGGCGCTGTGCGCGCCCGCCGTGCTCGCGCTCGCGCTGTGGCGGGTCGCCCCGGGAGCGGGCCTGGGCCTGCGCCCGCTGGCCGCCCGCGAGCTGGCGCTCGCCGCCTTCTCCGGCGCCGCGCTGTGGCTGGCCAGCCTCGGCCTGATGGAGATCCAGGCCTGGCTGCGCCCGCCGCCACCCGGCTTCATCGAGCTGTTCCAGCGCCTGCACGCGATGCTGCGGCCGAAGGACGCGCTCGACGCGCTCCTCTCGCTGGCCGCGATCGCGCTGGCCCCCGCAGTGTGCGAGGAACTGGTCTTCCGCGGCGCCGCGCTGCCTTCGCTCGCGCGCGCGCTGGGCCCGGCGACCGGCGTGTTCGCTTCCGCGTTCCTGTTCGGCTTCATCCACGTCGACGCCGTCGGCGGCGCGCTCTCGCTGTATCGCGTGCCGTTCGCGCTGTCGGTGGGAATCGGCCTCGGCCTGCTGCGCCTGCGCAACGGCGGCCTCGGCCTCGCGGTCGCCGCCCACGCGACGCTGAACGCGATCACGTTCGCCGCGGTGCCCTTCACCGAGCCGATCACCGGCAACACGCTGCCGGAGTCCAACCCGCTGATCGGTGCCGTGATGCTCGGCGTCGGGGTCGGGCTCTTCGCGCTGGCGCTGCGCGGCCTGCCCCGCACGGCCGCAGACTCGGGCACACTGTCGTCATGAAGCGACTCCTGCTGGCCGCGGCGGCGATCGCCGCCGCCGCGCTGGCCGAGGCTCCCGGCCTCGGCTCCGTGCCGCTCGACGAGAACCCGCGCCCCGGTGGCGACACCTGGCCCGGCGAGGTGATCGTCGAGTTCACCCGTGACCTGCGCGCCGACGAGGCGAACGAGATGATCCGCGAGGCGGGCGGCGAGCGCGCCCGGCGTGCCGCGCGAGGCGGACGCTGGCTCGTGCAGCTCGAGCCGGGCCGCTCCGTCGAGACCGCGCTGGCCCGCTTCCGGGCGATGCCGGAGGTCGACTACGCCGAGGCCAACGGCGTGCTGCGCTCCCACCTCGTGCCCAACGACCCGCTCTACTCGCTGCAGTGGCACCTGCGGGCGCTGAACGCCGAACGGGTGTGGGACATCCAGCGCGGCGACGCCTCGGTCGCGGTGGCCGTGCTCGACAGCGGGATCGCCTTCGAGGACTTCGGCGCCTTCCGCCGCGCGCCCGATTTCGCCGGCACCACGTTCCTGCCGGGCCTCAACGTGTTCGACCGCAGCCCGCACGCCAACGACGACAACTTCCACGGCACCCACGTCGCCGGCGTCGTGGCGCAGGCGACGAACAACGGGACCGGCGTGGCCGGGCTCGCCCACGGCTGCGCGCTGGTTCCGGTCAAGGTGCTCGACGCGGCTGGCCTCGGCTCCTTCTTCGGGGTCGCGGAGGGCATCGACTACGCCGCGGGGCTTTCGGCCGTCAAGGTGATCAACCTGAGCCTCGGCGGCGAGACGGTCAGCGAGACCGTGCGCCGCGCGATCGACCGCGCCCGGACCGCGGGCATCACCCTGGTGGCCTCGGCGGGCAACGAAAACGCGGGGACCGTGTCGTTTCCCGCGAGCGCCGAGGGCGTGATCGCCGTCGGCGCCGTGGACGCGCGAAAGACGCGGGCCCGTTACTCGAACTACGGCTCCGCGCTCGACGTGGTCGCCTACGGCGGCGACCTGCGCCGCGACGACGACAACAACGGGCAGCCGGACGGCATCCTGCAACAGACCTTCGACCCGGCCGCGGCGCGGCGCGGCAGCTACGACGCCTTCGGCTACTACTACGTGACCGGCACCAGCCAGGCGGCGCCGCAGGTGGCGGCGCTGGCCGCCCTGCTCTACCGCCAGGGCATCACCGATCCGGCCGCGATCCAGAAGGCGATCGAGACGACGGCCGAAGACGTCGGCCCCGCCGGCCGCGACGACGAGCACGGCCACGGGCTGATCCGCCCGGTCGCCGCGCTGTCCGGCCTGGGACTCGGCCGATGAGGGCCGCCACCTTCGGCCTGCTCGTCCTGCTGGCCCCGGCTGCCGCGGGCGAGGGCCTCTCGGTCGGCTTCGACGCGGGCTGGAGCGACCTGACCGCGGCGAAGCGGTCGGCGCGGGCCGTGTTCGGCGGCACGGGCGGCGCCACGTTCGGCGGCGCCCTGCGCAAGCCGCTGGGCTCCGACTTCTTCGTCGAGCTCGGCGCCCGCGTGCTCCGCAAGGACGGCGAGCGCGCCTTCGTCGCCGATCGCACGTCGCCGGTGTTCCGGCTCGGCCACCCGCTGGAGGTGCGGCTGATCCCGGTGCAGGCGACCTTCGGCTACCGCCTCGGCCGCGTCGCGGGACTGGACGCCTGGGTGGGAATCGGCGGCGGCGCGCTCCTCTACGAGGAGACCTCGCGCGTCGCGGGGGTGGCGGAACCGAAGCTGTCGCGAACGCGCGGCATCGGGCACGTCGCGCTCGGGGCGGACCGCTGGTTCGGCCGCGCGCGGATCGGCCTCGCGGTCTCGTACGCGATCGCGCCGGGGACGCTCGGCGCCGGCGGCGTGTCGCAGGTCTACGCGGAAGAAGACGCGGGCGGCCTGACGGCGCTCGTCCGCGTCGGCTTCGGGCGGCCGAAGAAGCCCGCGCCTCCGGCCGAAACGCCCTGAGGGCGAGCTACTCGGCGAGCGCCTGCGCCGCCTCCTCGAGCCGCGCCGCACAGCCGGCGATGGCCTCGGCGACGCGGACCACCTCGCGCTCGACCTCCGCGTCCCGCCGCTCCTCGATCGCCTCCCGCACGCCCGGCAGCGTCTTCACGCCGTAGCCCGTGTAGAAGCCGGGCGCGTAGACGTGATGGCGGAACCACGGCCGCCCGGGCAGCCCTTCGTCGCGAGTCAGCGCCCGCTCGAGCCGGATCAGCAGGGCGTCGGCCTTCGCGCGCGCTGCCGGAGCGGCTCCGGTGCCGCGCGCGGCCGCCTCGTCCCAGGCCCGGGCCGCGCCGCGCAGCCGCTCGACCGCGTTGCGCAGCGGCGCGAAGTTGAAGTGCGGCACCTCAGGCCGCGGCGCCGGCGCCACCCGCGTCTCGTCGGGCGGGGCGGCGACCGCGAAGGCGCCCGCCGCGATCGCGCGGTTGCGGGCCGCCGTGTCGCGCCGCATCCGCGCCGCCAGCGCCTCGACCTCGTCCACGTAGCCGGCGACCGTCTCGGCCAGCGCCTGGCCGCGGAACGGCAACAGTTCGGCCTGGGCCAGGCGCAGCGTCGCGCGCCCCGCGACCTGGGCCAGCGCGACTCCGTACGCGAAGTCCGGGTCCATGAAGCGCACGTAGTGGTCGAAGCTGTCGTAGACCGAGTGGTACTGCCCGTAGTGGCCCTCGCCGCCGAAGCCGAGGTTGAGCGCGGCGATGCCGAGGTGCTGCAGGAACGGCGTGTAGTCGGACCCCGAGCCCAGCGCCTCGAGCGGCAGCTCCGCCCGGTCGAGCGCGCGCTGGCGCTCCGCCGGGTCGGCGCCGACGAGGTCGAACGCGCGCAGCCGCTCGGCGACCGGGACGCCGTGCTTCGGGTCGCGCACGTCGCCCGCGATCTCGTTCATCAGCCGCTGCAGGCTGTGCGAGCCGCCCATGCCGAGGGCGCCGCGGCTGTTGCTGTCGGTGTTGACGTAGGCGACCGCCTTCGCCTGCAGTTCGGCCGCATGGTGCTCGGCCCACTCGACCGAGCCCAGCAGTCCCTGCTCCTCGCCGTCCCACAGCGCGTAGACGAGGGTCCGCTTGGGCCGGAAGCCGGCCTTCGCCAGCTCGCCGATCGCCCGCGCCTCCCCCATCAGCGCGACGGCGCCGCTCACGGGATCGGCCGCGCCGTTGACCCAGGCGTCGCGGTGGTTGCCGCGCAGCACCCACTCGTCGGGACGTTCCGCCCCCTTCATCACGGCGATCACGTTCAGCGCCGGCACCAGCTTCCAGTCGAACGCGAGCTGGACCCGCACCTTCGCCGGCCCCGGTCCGAGCCGGTAGGTGATCGGCAGGCCGCCTCGCCACGGCTGCGGCGCGACCGGGCCGCCGAGCGCCGTGAGCAGCGGCTTCGCATCGGCCCACGAGATCGGCAGCACCGGGATCTTCGTCAGCGTCGGCGCCTGCTCGCGCGGCAGCCGCCTCGCGTCCGCCGTGGCTCCCACGCCGGGCGTGAGCGGGTCGCCCGGGTAGAGCGGCATGTCGGCGACCGAACCGCGCTGCACGCCGTCGGCCGGCCGATAGCCGCCCCTGGGGTACTCCTCGCCCGCGAGGTAGCCGTCGTCGGCGGGGTCCGTGTAGATGAGGCAGGCGAGCGCCCCGCGCTCCGCCGCGACCTTGGGCTTGATCCCGCGCCACGACCCGCCGTAGCGGGCGATCACGATCTTGCCCCTGACGTCGATGCCGCGCCGCTCCAGCTCCTCGTAGTCGGCGGGGATGCCGCGGTTGACGAACACCAGCTCGCCGGTGACGTCGCCGTCGACCGAGTAGGCGTTGTAGGTCGGGAGCTGCTCGGCGTGCTGGCCCGAGGTCGCGTCGCCGGGCACCGCGGGCTCCTGCAGCTTCGCGACGAAGCGCCGCGGCGCCAGCAGTTCCACCCGCCGCACGCGCGGCGTCGGGAACAGCACCTGGTACTCGTCGATGCGCGCCTCGAAGCCCCAGGCGCGGAACTGCCCGAGGGCGAACTCCGCGTTGGCCCTGCCTCCCGGCGAGCCCAGGTGATGGGGCCGCGCGGACATGCGACGCGCCCACTCGCGCAGGTCGTCCGCCTTCAGCAGCGCGTCGAAGCGCGCCTCGAGCGCGCGCTGCTCCGCGGCGCCGGCGGCCGAGAAGCCGGACAGCGGCGCGCCGGCGTCGGCACCCAGGGAAGCGGACGGCGCGGCGAGCAGCGCGGCGAGCAGCAGGGCGACGGGTCGCATGTTTCCTCCTGTGAGGTGGGCGCAAGCCTACCGCGGCCGTGCCCGTGGCACACTCGAAGCTGGAGCGGCGGCCCTGGAGAGTGTGATGAGCAAGGTGGAAGCGGCGCTTGGGACGTGGCGCGAGACGGACGTGAGCGTGAAGGTGCTGTCGGGCCTGTTCTCCGTGCTGCCGCAGGCGCCGCCGTTCCGGCTCTACCCGAACCTCGAAGGCGCGATCGCCCGCGTCGGCGGTGACGCGGCGGGCTACGACGCGTTCGACCGCGCGCGGGCACTGGCCGCGACGCCCGAGATCGAGAAGGCGCTGTGGGTCGCCGAGACGCTCGACAAGGCCGACGCCGGCCTCGCGGTCTACGCCGGCCTCAAGAACGTGCTCTCGTTCTTCGGCGGCGGGCGCAGCAGGCGCACGTTCGAGTCGGACCCGCAGCAGGCCGTGGACGCCGGGCTCAAGCTGCTCGGCCTCGCCTACATGAGCGCCCAGGCCTTTCCGGGCCGCTCGCCGCAGGAGCAGTTCCAGGCGGTGGTGGCGCTGCCGGCCGGCCAGGAGGCGCTCTACTACTTCGCCGCCGCCGAGATCGGGCTGCCGTTCGCGGACAACCTCTTCGAGGGCGGCGCGCGGGTGCTGGGCCGGGTCACGGGCTACGCCCGCGGCGACGCGGGGCGCAGGCTCTCGCAGCTCGGCGGCGGGAGCATGCTGTCGCAGGCGCTGGGCTCGCTGGAAGGCTTCGCGGGGCCGCTCGCGAGCTACCTCGACGGCGCGCGCGGCGCAATCTCGAACCTGCCGCGGATGGCGTCACGGGTGCTCCCCTCGGTCGCCAACCTGGCGGACTCGGCGACGGGCGCGGCGGCCGGCGCGCTCGACGCGCTGCCGGTCTGGAGCTTCCTCGGCCCGCGGCTGCTCGCCGAGGCCTGCGCCTCGCGCGCCCTGGCCGGCGAGTCGCCGGCCGGCGCGCGCAGCTAGCGCTCGACCAGCCAGCGCACCGCGGGCGCCGCGGCGCCCATGTAGCGCTCGGCGCCGCGGCGGGACGTGTGGTGGCTGTCCACGAAGAGGGCCGTGCCGTTCTCGTCGGCCGGGCAGACGAGCGCCGAGCACAGGCCGTCGATTCCGTCGTACACCCGCACCGACCGCGGGAACCTCGTCGCGACCCGGTCCAGCAGCGCGACCGCGGCCTGCCTGTCGGCGTCCACCCGCGCCCGCGGGCGCGCGCACTCCGCAGGGCTGCGCCGCAACAGGCAGGGCACTCCGGCGGCCGCCAGTTCCGGCACGGGCGCCACCAGCACCGCACGCTTGCCCGCGGCCTCGATCCGGCGGAGCGTCGTGAACAGCCCGCGCTCGAGGCGGGTCTCCATCTCGCGGGTGCCGGGCGTCGCGATGCCGATCCCGCGCCCCGGGAACCCCCCATGTCGGCTCCAGCGCGCGACGAAGAGCACGCCGACGACCTCCGGGTGTTCGACGAGCGCCGTGAACGTGGCCGCGTTGAACGCGTTGCAGCCGGCGTCGTCTCCGCCGACCGGCGCGCAGTTGTCGCGGCTCCGCGTCTCGATCAGGAAGCCGAGCGGAGCCGCGACGGCCCGCGCGCCGGCCGTCAGCGAAAGCGCGTGCGAGTCGCCCCAGACGAAGACCGTCGTGGCGCCGGCCCTCGCCGTGGCGTCGGGCCTGGCCCCGACTGCCGATGCCGGCGGCTCGAGGCCCAGACGACGGGCCACCCGGGCTGAGGCGGCCGCAGCACGGGTGTCCAGCACGAGGGCCGCCATCACGACCACCGCAGTGGCCGCTCCAGCCAGCAGCAACGACCCGCGCGAGGCCCGCAGCGGCCCCGGCCGCCCGAAGCGAATCGGGTCCTCGACCCAGCGCACGGTGGCCGCCGCCAGCGCCAGCGCCAGCAGCGCGAGCGCCGCGTCGCGGCCGAGGTGACGCTCCTCGAGCGCCGCCGAGCGCGCCAGCGCGAGCAGCGGCCAGTGCCAGAGGTACCACGAGTACGACCAGCGCCCGATCAGGGGCAACGGCCACGCGGTGAGGAAGCGGGTGGCGGCGGGAGCTCCGGCACCGTGGCCGGCCACGAGCAGGGCGGCGGTGGCGCAGACCGGCAGCAGCGCCGTCGGCATCGGGAAGTGGGCGCCTTCGCCCAGCATCGCCGTCGTGGCGGCCAGCACCACGAGCCCGCCCACGCCGGCGACCGCCCGGGCAGCGCCGGGGGCCGGGGCCCAGGCGCGGGCCGCGACCGCCAGCGCGGCGCCCACCGCGAACTCCCAGGCGCGGGCGTGGGCCAGGAAGAACGCCTCCGGCGCGGGCATCGACGCGGCCACCGCGAAGGAGGCGAGGCCGATCGCGCAGATGCCGGCGCCGACCAGGCCCGCTCGGCCGCGGGCCAGGCGGTGGAGCCCGAAGACGAGCAGGGGCCACGCGAAGTAGAACTGCTCCTCGACCGAGAGCGACCACGTGTGAAGCAGCGGCGAGGTGCCGGGCACCGCGAAGTAGTCGGCCAGTTCGTGCAGGTAGAGGACGTTGGCGACGAAGAGCGCGGTGGCCGCGGCGGAGCGGGCCAGCGCCGGCTGCTCGAGCCACGGCAGCAGGACGAGGGAGCCCAGGGCCAGCGTCGCGCACAGGACGACGGCGAGCGCCGGCAGCAGCCGCCGCGCCCGGCGCGCGTAGAAGCCGGCCCAGTCGATCCTGCCGGTCAGCTCCAGCTCGCGCAGCAGCAGCCCGCTGATCAGGAACCCCGAGACGACGAAGAACACGTCCACGCCGACGAAACCGCCCGCGAAGCCCGGCAGGCCGACGTGGTACCCCACGACCACGGTGACCGCCAGCCCGCGGAGGCCGTCGACGTCCGGGCGATACCCCTCGCCCGGGCTCAGCTGCGGCCGCCGAGACCCATCTGTTCGAGTATGCGCGGGTCCTCCCGCCACTTCTCGCGGACCTTGACGAACAGGCCCAGGAACACCTTGCTGCCGAGGAAGGCCTCGATCTCGTGGCGCGCGGCCTGGCCGACCGCCTTCAGCATCTGGCCACCCTTGCCGATCAGGATGCCCTTCTGGCCGTCGCGCTCGACGAGGACGGAAGCCTCGATGCGGACCAGCTTCTCTCCCTCCTCGTAGCGGTCGATCAGCACGCCCACCGAGTAGGGCAGCTCCTCGCGGGTCAGCCGCAGGATCTGCTCGCGCACCATCTCGGCGACGAAGAAGCGCTCCGGCTGGTCCGAGAGGAAGTCCTCCGGGTACAGCGGCTCGCCCTCGGGCAGGTGCTTCAGCACCTCGCTCGCGAGCTCTTCGACGCCGTCCTGCCCGAGCGCCGAGATCGGCACCAGCGCCAGCGCCTCGATCTCCGCGCTCATCTGCTGCAGCAGCGGCAGCAGCCGCGGCTTCTCGACGCGGTCGATCTTGTTGAGGGCGACGATCACCGGCCGCCCTGCCTGCTTCAGCCGGTCGCGCACGTAGCGGTCGCCGGGGCCGAAGCTCTCGGTCACGTCGTGGACCCAGACGACGAGGTCGGCCTGGGCGACGCTCTGCACCGCGACCTCGACCATGCGCTCGTTCATCCGGTGCATCGGCTTGTGGATGCCCGGCGTGTCGTAGAGCACGATCTGCCCGCCCTCGCGGTTGACGACCGCCAGGATCCGGCTGCGCGTCGTCTGCGGCTTGTCGGAGACGATCGCCACCTTCTGCCCGACCAGCGCGTTGACGAGGGTGGACTTGCCGGCGTTGGGCCGGCCGACGACGGCGACGAACCCGCTGCGCTTCACGCCTCGGCCTCCTTCGGGGGCAGCCGACGGAAGCGCACGCGGTTGACCCGCTTGCGCTCGGCGTCGATCACCTCGACGCGCAGCCCGCGGTGCTCGATGGCCTCGCCCGGGCGCGGGATGTGGCCGAAGATCGCGGTGACCAGGCCGCCCACGGTCTCGATCTCCGGCATCTCGAAGTCGACCTCCAGCGCCTGCTCGAGGCGGTCGAGCCCGACCCGGCCGTGGACCGTGAACGAGCCGTCGGGCTCGACCTGGATCGGCTCCGACTCGACGTCGAACTCGTCCTTGATCTCGCCCACCAGCTCCTCGACGATGTCCTCGATCGAGCAGATGCCGGCGGTGCCGCCGTACTCGTCGATCACCACCGAGAACGTCGAGCGCCGCGTCTGCAGCTCGCGCAGCAGCTCGGCGATGCGCTTGGTCTCCGGCACCAGGTGGGCCGGGCGCACGCGCGACTCGATCGGCTGGGCGGGGTCGCCCTCGAAGCCGATCAGGTCGCGCACCTCGATCATGCCGACGATGTCGTCGAGGTTCTCGCGGTAGACCGGGATCCGGCTGTGCTTGGTGTCGCGCATCAGCTTCAGCACCTCGCCGACGCTCGAGGTGGCGGCGATCGAGACGATGTCGGGGCGCGGCGTCATCACCTCACGGACCTGGGTGGCGTTGAAGCGGTCCATCGCGACCGCCATCCGCACCTCGTCCTCGTCGTGCACCGGCGGCGGCGGCACCTCGGGTGCCGAGGCTCTCTCCTCCTCGTCCTTCTGGCCCGCGGCCCGCTTGCGCAGCGCGGCGACCAGCGGACCGAGCGCCCGCGCGTAGAGGTGGAAGGCGGGCAGCAGCACGAGCAGCGAGCGCTCCGGGTTCTCGCGGACGAGCGCGTACGGCAGCGTCAGCCGGAACAGGAACAGGTAGAGCACCATCGCCGAGACCGCGACCAGCAGCGCCCAGTGGCCGAGCGCGTCGAGCGCCGCCAGCGTCACCGTCACGGTCATCACCACGTGGGCGAGGTAGGTGCCCATGTGGATCGGCATCAGCAGCGTCGGCGGGTCCTCGAGGTAGCCGTGCGCCAGCGCCAGAGTCTCCGCCTGGGAGAAGTGCGCGAGCCGGCGGCGGCGGGTCAGGTAGAACGCCGCCTCGACCGCGGCCAGCGCCATCGACACGACGGCCGCCAGCACGAAGAGCGCGAGGCCGAGGCCGAGGTTCATCGCGCCCCCCGCGGCGCGGCCCCGGTGCCCGGACCAGCGACGTCCGCGCCGAGCAGCTTCCTGCGAAGGCGCCGCTCGAGCCGGGCCATCTGGCCCTGGTCGGTCTCGTGGTCGTGGCCGAGCACGTGCAGGAATCCGTGCAGCGCCAGCACGTCGAGCTCCCGGGCCAGCGAGCGCCCCAGCGCTGCGGCGTTGCGGCGCGCCGTCGGCACGCTGATCGCGATGTCGCCGAGGCCTTCGGCCGCGCCCTCGAACGAGAGCACGTCGGTCGGCTGGTCCTTGCCGCGGTAGTCGCGGTTGAGCGCCTGCACGAAGCGATCACCGGCCAGCACGACGGAGACCTCGCCCTCGACCTTCAGGGCGGCGGCCGCGGCCTTGACGACGCGCGCGATCCGGGCGGGAGACACCCGGGCGCGGCTGCGGCGGATCACGTTCACCCGCAGTCCGCTCACGGCTTGCCTCCGGCCTTGCCATGGGCGGCGTTCCAGGCGTCGTACGCCTTGACGACCGACTGCACGAGCTTGTGCCGCACCACGTCCTTCTCGTCGAAGTAGGTGAAGGCGATGCCCTCGACGCCGGCCAGCACCGAGATCGCCTCGACCAGGCCGGAGACGCGGCCGCTCGGGAGGTCGATCTGGGTGATGTCGCCGGTGATCACCACCTTGGAGCCGAAGCCGATGCGGGTCAGCACCATCTTCATCTGCTCGGTGGTCGTGTTCTGGGCCTCGTCGATGATGACGAAGGCGTCGTTCAGCGTGCGCCCGCGCATGAAGGCGAGCGGCGCGATCTCGATCTGGTTGCGCTCCATCATGCGCGCGACCTTCTCGTAGTCGAGCAGATCGTACAGCGCGTCGTAGAGGGGGCGCAGGTAGGGGTCGACCTTGTCCTGCAGGTCGCCGGGCAGGAAGCCGAGCTTCTCGCCGGCCTCGACGGCGGGCCGCGCCAGCACGATGCGCTGCACGCTCCTGGCGAGCAGGCAGGCGACGGCCTGGGCGACGGCGAGATAGGTCTTGCCGGTGCCGGCCGGGCCGATGCCGAACACCATGTCGTGCGCCTCGATCTGCTCGAGGTAGGCGCGCTGGTTCAGCGAGCGCGGCACGACCGTCTTGCGCGCGCCGCGCACGGCTGCGCGCATCAGGTACTCCTTCAGGCGCACCGAGGGGTCCTGGGACAGGAGCTGCGCGGCGAGGCGCACGTCGCCGCCGGAGACCGCGTAACCCTCGCGCATCAGGCCGCAGAGCTGCTCGAACGCGTTGAGCGCGACCGCGACGCCCGGGCCCTCGCCTTCGACGATCACCTCGTTGCCCCAGGTCTTGAGCCGGACCTTGAGCGTCTGCTCCAGGAAGCGGAGGTTCTCGTCGTGGTGCCCGAACAGGGCCTCCTTCCCCTTCTCGGGGATCGCGACCCGATTCACGCCCGGCCCCCCGGGCCAGGGGCCGGCGCGAGGCGGCGTCTCGGAGGTTCAGGCATCGGGGACGAGGCTAGCACTGCTCAGGACCGGGCGACCGCGACGCCCAGCTCGTGCAGTTGCTCGTCGCGCACGTCGGACGGCGAGCCGCTCATCAAGTCGGTCGCGTTGGCGGTCTTCGGGAAGGCGATCACGTCGCGCAGCGACGAAGCGCCCGCCAGGATCATCGCCATGCGGTCGAGGCCGAGCGCGATCCCGCCGTGGGGCGGCGTGCCGTAGCTGAGCGCGTCGAGGAAGAAGCCGAAACGCGCGCGGGCCTCCTCGTCGGTCATCGCCAGCAGCCGGAAGATCTTGGCCTGCATGCCGGAGTCGTGGATGCGGATGCTGCCGCCGCCGACCTCGCTTCCGTTCAGCACCAGGTCGTAGGCCTTGGCCCGCACGGCTCCGGGATCGGTGTCGAGCTTCGGCGCGTCCTCGTCGGTCGGCGCCGTGAACGGGTGGTGGAGGCTGACGAAGCGGCCCTCCTTCGGGTCCATCTCCATCAGCGGGAAGTCGGTCACCCACAGGAAGCGGAAGGCCTTCTCGTCGATCAGCTTCAGCTCGCGGCCGAGTTCGAGGCGCAGGATGCCCATCGCCATCGACAGCGGCCCCGGGGCGTCGACGCCGACCAGCACGGTGTCGTCCGCCGCGGCCCCGGCCTTCGCGATCAGCGCCCGCACGGCGGCCTCGGAGGCGCCCTTCTTGACGAGGTTGGCGATCGCCTCTTCGGTGTTCTTGAGGGTGAACAGCGCGCGCTTCTCGACGTGGGCGTCGGGCACGATCCGGCCCAGCCACACCTCTTCGTTGAGCTTCTTGACGCGCCCGCCGCTCAGGCCCGGCGCCGCGACGGCGCGCGCCACCGCGCCCTGCGCGATCAGGTCCGGGAAGGTGGCGAGGCCGAGCGTGCGCATCTCGGCCGTCACGTCCGCGATCGGCATCCCGAAGCGCAGGTCGGGCTTGTCGGAGCCGTAGCGCTCCATCGCCTCGGCGTAGCTCATGCGCTGGAACGGGGCCTGGATCTCGACGTCGATCAGCTTCATCAGCCGCACGAACAGCGGCTCGATCAGGCCGAAGATCGACTCCATGCGCGGGAACGACATCTCGACGTCGACCTGGGTGAACTCCGGCTGGCGGTCGGCGCGTAGGTCCTCGTCGCGGAAGCAGCGCACGATCTGGAAGTACTTGTCCATGCCCGCGATCATCAGGATCTGCTTGAAGATCTGCGGCGACTGCGGCAGCGCGTAGAACTGCCCGTTGTGGACCCGCGACGGGACCAGGTAGTCGCGCGCGCCCTCCGGCGTCGACCTGGTGAGGAAGGGCGTCTCGATCTCGAGGAAGCCCTGCTCGTCCATGTAGCGGCGGACCTCGAACGCGATCTTGTGGCGCAGCCGCAGCGCCTTCTGCAGCTTCGGCCGCCGCAGGTCGAGGTAGCGGTAGCGCAGCCGGATGTCCTCAGCCGTGTCGATGTCGTCCTCGATCGGGAACGGCGGCGTCTTCGCCTCCGAGAGGATGCGGATCTCGCGGGCGACGACCTCCATTGTGTGGATTCAAGCCAAAGGCGAGCTTGTTCAAAATCTTCCAAAATGACTGCCCGTGTTATTTCGATAGGATTTTCGTCCTGAAGAAACAC
>JAANMT010001147.1_pt1 | contig 26778 bp, 19 predicted proteins | sample 7279711 | NCBI WGS metagenome assembly JAANMT01 (sample SAMN14094538, study PRJNA606508) | bioreactor metagenome | isolation source: A lab-scale SPAN reactor treating ammonium-rich wastewater day 1 | place: Ireland: Galway | collected 2017-01-16 | reverse complement strand
CCTGGCCTGTCACCGTCATGCCTTCGAGTTTTTTCAATCCGTTCCGGCCCGGGTCATGATCGACAACCTCAAGGTCGGAGTCTTGAGCCATCCCTTCGGTCAACGGCCAGTCTTCCATCCGCGTTACCTTGATCTGGCCGCTCATTACGGCTTCGCGCCGGTCGCCTGCAACGTGCGCCGCGCGAATGAAAAAGGGCGCGTGGAAAACGGGGTCGGTTACGTGAAGAAGAACTTCCTGGCCGGCCTGAACCCCGCCTCCTTTGCCGCGGTTAATCCCGCGGCCAGCACCTGGCGCGACACGGTCGCCAACGTCCGCCTCCACGGGGAAACCCACCGCAAACCCAGCGACCTGTTCGCCGAGGAGAAGCCCCGGCTCAAACCGTTGCCGGTTCAGCCGTACGACTGTGCCGTGGTCCGCCCGATCGGCGCCAATGGTTGTTGCTGCGTCGTCTTCGACACCAATCGCTACACCGTGCCCCATCTCTACGCGTCGCAACAACTGACGCTCAAGCTCTCCCCCGATCAGGTGCTGCTCTTTCACCATGAAAAACTCATTGCCACTCATGTGCGCAGCTACGATCGCCGGCAGAAGATCCGCAATCCCGACCACATCAAAGAACTCGAGACGCAGCGCAAACGCTCGCGCGACCAGACGCTGCGGTTGACCTTTCTGGCGCTCAGTCCGCAGGCCGAAGCCTATGCCCGCAAGCTGGAGGAAAAGCGCCTCAACAGCCCGCATCATATCCGGCAGATCGTCGCCTTGAGCGAGATTTACGGCGCCGACAAAGTTGATCGCGCGTTGCAGGACGCTCTGAGCTTCGAGGCCTTCGGCTGCGAATACATCGCCAACATCCTGGAACAACGAGCCCGGCCGGCCGCTCCACCCGGCGCCCTGCACCTGACCCGTCGCCAGGACCTTCTGGACCTGGAACTGCCCCCGGCCGATCTGACCCCGTACGAATCCAAATCATGAAATCCAACCCCTCCCTGCTCCAGCACCACCTGGAATATCTGAAACTGCCCTTCGTGCAAAACCATCACGGGGAACTGGCCCAGCAAGCCGCCCAACACCAATGGGACCATGTTGAATACCTGCGCCGGATCATGGAAGGCGAATACCACGAGCGCCGCCAACGCGTCATCGAGCGGCGCATCAAAGCCGCTCGCTTCCCAGTGCTCAAAACGCTGGAACAGTTCCGCTGGGACTGGCCCAAGAAAATCAACCGCCTGGCGGTGCAGGACCTCTTCCGGATGGAGTTCCTCAAAGAGAAAGCCAACGTCGTGCTCCTGGGAAATGTGGGCCTCGGAAAAACCCACCTGGCCACCGCCTTGGGCTACGCGGCCTGTCAGCAAGGCGCGTCCGTGCTCTTCGCCAACGCCATCAGCGTCATCAACGATCTGGCGGCCGCGCAGAAACGCGGCCTACTCAAACGCCAGCTCAAAACCTATCTACGGCCGGAGCTCCTGGCATTGGACGAGATTGGTTATCTTCCCATCGACCAACACGGCGCCGATCTCCTCTTTCAGGTTATCAGCCAGCGCTACGAACAAGGCTCCATCGTGCTGACCACCAACAAGCCCTTCAAGCAATGGCCTTCGATCTTTAACAACGACAGCACCATCGCCTCCGCCGTTCTGGACCGGCTTCTGCACCACGCCCAAACCATCGTCATTGAGGGTTCGAGCTATCGGATGAAAGACCGGGAAAATCAATGAAACCACCCGACCAGGAACTCGGGACTTTCGCGCCGCCGCGATCGGATTTTCAAACCGGCGGTTTTACGCCACTTTCGCGCCGCCGCTCACAAAACGCCACGGTTGGCCGATCAAGGAACGGATGCTCGCCGGGCAGCAACACGGTTGTCGTGTCTGAATGTGGACGTTGGGTGGTCAGGTTGACCATGATGACTTCTCCGGTGTTGGGATCGGGATTGGTGACGACAACCCACAGGTGCTCTTTTTCAGCACCCGGTTTGGGAAGAATAATTGTGTCCCCGAGACCAGCCATGCTCAGTGCGCACCCAGAAGATTTTCGGCCAGAGCCACGCCTTCCAGTTCATCCTCAATGGCGGCAATCTCCAGTTCCGTCTTTCCACCGGCCCTGAGAATGTCCCGGTAGGTGATGGGAATTGCTCCGCCCTGCGGATTCTTCCATTCGGGCAAGGTGTGCGTCAGGTCAACCATCTCCCACCGGCTCTTGTTGCCGTGCGTTTGGAAAACTTTCTTGAGCAAGCCCACTTCGGCATCGGAAAGCTCATCGCAGCCGGCATCAGTTTGCAGCCGCACCTCGTATCCTGCCGGCTCGCTGATGTGATTTGCCCAAATGGTGGGTGAGCCGGGGTCTTCCCCATCCGTTGCCAAATCTAAAATGCGACTCAACACCGGGCCGCGATTCATGGAAAAGTATCGGTCGGTGGTGATGGGGCGTCCCCACTGAAGAAGCGCCTCGCGATCTGCCAAGTAAAGCAACTTGATGAGTTTCATGTAACTCATCCTGCCCCCCCGCAACTGCAACAAAAGTCCGGCAGCCTGCGTCGCTTTTCGTTCGTTGAATCGGAGTCGCATAGCGATTAACAAGTAGCAGTGAACGCCAATTATAGCAAGCTGGCTGTTCCGCGCGTTCTGGCTCAACGGCTAACGCAACGGCAACTCGTGATCGAGCCGGCGGCAGACTGGCCTTCGCAAATGAAGACCATCGTGCCCCTGCCCCGTGGGATAATCCGCCAAAAGTGATCTTGGATGCGACTGCTGCCGTATCCCACGGGGCGAGCCTTTTTCCTTCTTCTTGTCGAAATGATTCCTGCAATCCTTCAACTGCGGGATGCGCAACGTGATCGCCTTGGCCCGTTCGCGCGCCAGCTTCTTCACGTTCTGCAATTCCTTCCGCAACTCCTGCGTGTCCGCAACCTTTGCGGAGTTGTTTTTGGAAAAACCACCTTTATTCGGGAGGGTTCGTGGCGAGCGCACGCTGCCGGTGATTCGCGGAATAAATTCCCACTTGCGCGCTACTTCAATTGCTTGCGCGCCTGCTTGATCACGTCTGCCAAATCCAAATCCAGCGCTTGAGCCATGCGCAAGGCGGTTTCCAGCGTGGGGTTCCGGTCTCCATTTTCGACGTAGGCAATCGTTTGGGGAGACAGCCCGGATTCCTGAGCCACGAAGTATTTGGACAACTCACGCCGCTCGCGCTCCTGCTGAAGAAGCGAGATTACTTTGGCGCATAACGCGCGGGCATGTCTATCCACCCAGCAGAATTACAAAATAAAACCGTTGACAGTGTATTTCACTATGGTGGAATAGCGACAACAGGCACAGGCGAGCCAGAACTCAGACGGAAAAACAGAACAGGACTTCTATGAAAATGAGCCACCTCAGAAGAATCGTCACACTCACCGCCTTTTGTTTTGCGCTGTTGAACGCTAGAGCGGACATAACAACTGGACTGATCGCCTACTATCCTTTTGAGGGAAATGCCAACGACGCTACCGGCAACGGGTGGAATGGCAATCCGATTGGTGGACCGACTCTTACTGCGGGGGTATATGGACAAGCGTATTTCTTTGATGGTGTTAACGATCGTATTTCGCTCCCGGGCAGCTTCCTGAACAGTGGACTACCTCAAGGCACGGTTTCATGCTGGATCCGGGTGGACAGTTTCAACGCGACATACGGGCGCTGCATATTCAATCGTGGCGTCGCCGCCTCAAGTACCGCACTACAGTTTAATGTCGATGGCTCACCGGGCAAGCTGCGCGGGCACATCAACAATAATTCCCTGTCACCTGGCAACGCGATTCTGCCGCTGAACCAATTCATTCACGTTGGCCTTACTTGGAACGGAGCGAAAGTTCGATATTATCTCAATGGAAGTTTGGACCGCGAAATTTCATTTACACCCACCGTCCCATCAGGAAGTTCGCGGACTGTAGATATTGGGGTGGACGACCAAAACGTGGGTTGGTTTCACGGAATCATTGACGATGTGCGCTTCTACAACCGTGCCCTATCTGCTTCCGACATTCAGCAGCTATATGGTCTTAATTCAATCCCTCTGATTACCCAGCAACCTCAAGGAACTTTTGGAATCACAGGAGTCCCGGCGATGTTCAACGTAACAGCCCAAGGCCCGGGGCCGCTGTATTACCAGTGGTGGAAGGACGGAAACATGCTGGCTGGAAAGACAGCTTCGACATTGAGCATCTTTCCCGTGACTGCGGCGGATGCTGGTTATTACTCCGTCGTCGTCAGTAATTCCTTTGGCAACGTCACAAGCAAGACCGTGCGGTTGGCGATACCCGGCGACCCAACAGCAGGCGTCACTCCGCCGCAAGTGGACTGCGGCCCGGTGCCAATCGCGTCGCCGGGGAAGGACAGTTTGGTTTTCATCACGCACGGATGGCGAAAGATCACGGATTCAGGTGATTTCGCTTGGGTCAACGACATGGCCACGGTAATCAGCAACAGGCTATTCGACACCGGGCAGTCGAACTGGGACGTGGTCAGTTACAACTGGTCGGCTGGCCTTTACAGCTCGTTGACGCTGTTACCCGATACGGCTTTGATGAATGGATACACACGTGGCCACTGTTTGGGTGAGAGCATTCGCACGCAAGCGTGGACGCATGTCCACCTGATAGGGCATAGCGCGGGAAGCGCGGTCATACAAGGCATCGCGGACGCACTCGACGGATCAGGAAAGACGGTTCACACCACTTTCCTTGACCCATTTCTAAGCCTCTTCACTGCAACTTTTTACGGACGGACGCACTATGGCACTCATGCAGATTGGTCCGACAACTACTTTGCCCACGACATCACTACAAAATTCACAGAAGGGAAGGTCAACAACACTCATAATGTTGAAGTCACTTGGCTGGATCCGCAGAAAAATACCGTGCCAAGGCTTTGTGCTATACCTTTCTCAAACCCGTCTGAAACTTCGATGCACCAGTGTGGTTACCTATCGGCCTCTTCACGCCATGAATGGCCGCACGAGTTCTATTTGAAATCGGTGAGCAATGGCTTTGCATCGTACCCGGATTATGGTTTTGTGCGCAGCAAAGAGGGTGGTGGTTGGGATAACCGTTCGAGCTACCAGACCGGAAATCCCCCGGTTAATTTGGGTGATCTTAGCGAGACATTTGCAGCCCCAGACCTGACATTGATAGCAACACCCCTTCAGCTTACGGATTTACCCAAGGCAACCAGCGGAAGTGTTTCCGTTTCGTCGAGTACTCTGACTCTTGTTACCGCTAGTCCAGCATGGATTTCATTGGGCCTCACAATCACCAACCAAGTCAACGCCGTGGTCTTTGATGCCGCGTTCACCAATGGCGGTGGAAGTGAAGGGCTTCTCTCGGTGTACTGGGATACCAATGAAGTTGGGATTGTTGACGAGCGAGTCGCGGGAACATCCTGGCAGACATACACAATGCCGCTGCCGTTTGTGGAAGTGGGCGGAGTTCATTTGCTTGGCCTTCGCCTCGACCCCTACTCGACGACGAATTCGAGCCTCGTGATTACGAACGTGCAGACCGCTTGGATCACCACACAAGACCCAACCGTCTCGATGTCAGTGGACACGAACACGCAATTGCCTATGCTGACTCTGAACGGATTTCCCGGCGCACCGTACTTAGTGGAGTCTTCAACAAATCTTCTCAACTGGACGAATGTTGGGGTCTTTTCGAGCACCAACACGATCATGCACTATGTTGACCCAGGGTCCTCCACGAACCAGCAACAATTCTATCGAGCCAGAGCTTGGTGAGACGTGAAACGAGCTTTCACTCCTCCACCGGCACGACGAGCTTGTCCATGATGTAGTCTTTGCGCTGTCCACCTTCGCTGAAGCTATGGTGGACAGGCCCTCGTGACGCAATCCACGTTCATTCTTCCACTGGGACTACCAGTTTATCCATGATGTAGTCCTTCCTTTCCGGCGTGTTCTTGCCCATGTAGAAGTTGAAGATCGGCGCGGACTCGGCGCGCGGGGCGTATTCCACTTTACTCAATCGCATTTCTTTGCCGATGAATTGCGCAAACTCTTTCGGGCTGATTTCGCCCAAGCCTTTGAAGCGCGTGATCTCCGGCTTGCCGCCCAACTTCGCAGATGCCGCGTCCCGTTCGGCTTCACTGTAACAGTAGATCGTCTCCTGCTTGTTGCGCACGCGGAACAACGGCGTCTCCAAAACGTAAACGTGTCCGGACTGCACGAGTTGTTCGAAGAACTTGAAGAAGTAGGTGATCATCAAGTTGCGGATGTGCATGCCGTCCACGTCGGCGTCGGTGGCGAGGATGACCTTCTCGTAACGCAAACCCTCGGTGTTGTCCTCGACGTTGAGCGCCTGCATGAGGTTGTACATCTCGTCGTTCTTGTACATCACGTCGCGCTTGAGATCCCAGACGTTGAGCGGCTTGCCCTTGAGCACGAACACGGCCTGATTGTTCACGTCGCGGCAGCTCGTAATCGAGCCGGCGGCGGACTGACCTTCGCAGATGAAGACCATCGTGCCCTTGCCCTTTTCCTTCTTCTTGTCGAAATGATTCTTGCAGTCCTTCAACTGCGGGATGCGCAACGTGATCGCCTTGGCGCGTTCGCGCGCGAGCTTCTTCACGTTCTGCAATTCCTTCCGCAACTCCTGCGTGTCCTTAACCTTCGCGATGATCGTCTCAGCAATCTGTTTGTTGCGCTGGAAAAAGTGCAGCAATTCCTCGCGCACGCTGTTGACGAGGTCAGTGCGGATTTCCGTGTTGCCCAGCTTGTTCTTGGTCTGCGATTCGAACATCGGGTCTTTCAAGCGGATCGCCACCGCGCCGACCATCGCCTCGCGCACGTCGTCGCCCTCGAACTTCCCGCCGCAATACTCATTCACCGCTTTCAACAAACCTTCGCGAAACGCGCTCAAATGCGTGCCACCATCACTGGTGTATTGGCCGTTGACGAACGAGAAGAACGTCTCGCCGTAACGCGAATTGCTGTGCGTGAAACAGAACTCCAGCGTCTTGCCACTGTAATGCAGCGGGGAATAAATCGGTTCGCTGCCGTCCGTGCCAAGTTCTTCCATCACCAGATCCATCAAGCCGTGGCGCGATTGAAACACCTTCGGCTCGGCCCCTTTGACGTTCAACACCAGCTTCAGGCCCGCGTTCAAATAGCTGTAGTGCCGCAGCCGCCGCTCGATGTGTTCCAGCCGAAATTCGCTGTTCTTGAAGATATCTTCGTCCGGCTCGAACTCGATGAACGTGCCGTTTGGTTCCTTCGTCTTGCCGGAATTTTCCTTCTTCAACTTGCCGACCTTGAAACTCGCCTCGGCAAATTCGCCGTCGCGATGGCTGCGCACGAGAAACTTTTTCGACAACGCATTGACCGCCTTGGTGCCGACGCCGTTGAGACCGACGCTGAATTGGAACACATCGTCGTTGTATTTCGCGCCGGTGTTGATCTTGGAAACGCAGTCCACCACCTTGCCGAGCGGGATGCCGCGTCCGAAATCGCGCACCGTCACGCGATTGCCCTCCAGCCCGATGTGAACTTCCCGTCCGTTGCCCATGATGAACTCATCAATGGCATTATCCACGACCTCCTTGAGCAGCACGTAACAGCCGTCGTCGGGATGCGCGCCGCTGCCGATGCGGCCGATGTACATGCCCGTGCGCAGCCGGATATGCTCCAGCGAACTCAGCGTCTTGATCTTGCTCTCGTCGTAATTGTGTTTGTTCTTTTCGGCCATAGAAACTCGTGCCGGAGAAGATGGGTGAAATGTCTTTGGGAGGAAATGGGAAAATGGAGTATCTCGACTTTCCAAGATAGCGGTTATGTATTGTCACGGCCCATATGGCGGCGCTGAAGACGCGCGCAGTCCAGACGCTCCGCGTGGTTCGGAGTCGCCCCGCAGCGGCGAAGGAACTGCTTGCGCCGCGGCATACGGTTTTGCACCCGCGAGGAGTTGCCCTGTGGTTTGGTCGGTAAATCGTGACAAGGCAAGGGAGATTGGGTTTACTGTGGCTGGCTTTTGTGCCTTTGAAATCGCAACTGAAAATCATTAACCGTAAACTCACAAATCACAATGCGCTCTGATATCATCAAGAAAGGCTTTGAACGCGCGCCGCACCGCTCGCTGCTCCGCGCCACCGGCTCCATCGAATCCGAATCCGACTGGGACAAGCCGTTCATCGCCATCTGCAATTCCTACACTGATTGCATCCCTGGCCACGCCCACTTGAACGAGGTGGGCATGCTGGTGAAACGTCTCGTGCGCGAGGCGGGCGGTGTGCCGTTCATCTTCAACACCATTGGCGTGGACGACGGCATCGCCATGGGCCACTCGGGCATGTTGTATTCGCTGCCGTCGCGCGAACTGATTGCGGACTGTGTCGAGACCATGCTCAAGGCGCACTGTTTCGACGGCATGGTGTGCATTCCGAACTGCGACAAGATCGTGCCCGGCATGTTGATGGCCACGATGCGCTGCAACATCCCAACGGTGTTCGTCAGCGGTGGGCCGATGGCGGCGGGAATCGCCGAGCAGAAGGCAACCCACGAAGACCTCGCTTCACATCTTCAGCCAGCCGCCGGCAAGTCGGATTTGATTTCGGTGTTCAAAGGTGTGGGCGAATTGCAGGCGGGCAAGATCACGGAGGAACAGTTGACGAAACTGGAACAATCCGCGTGCCCGACCTGCGGTTCGTGTTCCGGCATGTTCACGGCCAACTCCATGAACTGTCTGTGCGAAGCGCTCGGCATGGCCTTGCCCGGCAACGGCACGGTCCTGGCCGTGTCCAAGGAACGCGAAGCGCTCTACGACCGCGCCGCCCGCGCGATCATCGAACTCGTCAAGCACGACATCAAACCGCGCGACATCGCCACGGTCGAAGCCTTCGACAACGCGCTGATGCTCGACGTCGCCATGGGCGGTTCGACGAACACGATTCTGCACACGCTCGCCATCGCGCGTGAGGCGGGCATTGCCTACGACATCAAACGCATTGACGAGATTTCGCGCCGCATCCCGTGTTTGTGCAAGGTTTCGCCGTCGTCAAATTACCACGTGCAGGACGTGCATCGCGCCGGCGGCATCCACACGATTCTGGGCGAACTCAAGCGCATGGGCGCATTGAATGTGAATTGCCGCACGGTGACCGGCAGGACGCTCGGCGAGAATATTGACGAGTGGGATGTGCGCTCGGAGCAATGCTCGGCATGGGCGAAGATCACGCGCGTTTCGGGTGCGTCGGCGTTGGTGGTGGACCCGAATGACAAAATGGGATCAGCGGCCCGGACCGCCACTGGCAATCTCGCGCCGAAGCCAATGCTCTTCTTGCCGGGCGATATTCGCGCGATCACGTTATGGCGACTCGCCGCCGCGTTCAATGTCGGTGACGCTGCTGCCGCAGCGTGCTTGTTCGCGGAGGCCGCAGAGTTGCAGGTGAACGAGTCGCTGACGTGGAAGGGGCCGGCTGAGATACAGGCGGGTTTGGAAGGCAAGTTCGCCGAGTTCAAGGGACTCGTGCGCGCCGAACTGGGCAGTCTCAAAGGTTCGCCGGTGTTGATCCTCTGGCAATACACGGGCGGCGACAAGAAGATGACCTGCCTGCTCCGCACGGGACGATTGCGCGGCTGGACATTCAGCAAGGTCTATCATGATTATCGTGAGAACTCGCTCAAGGAAGTTGTGCCCGCTGGACTCATGCCTTACGACTCGGCGTTCATGTTCGATGCGAACGACTGCATCCGCACGAAGGAAACGGCCTACACACCCGACGGCGGATTGGCGATTCTTTACGGCCAACTTGCGCCCGAAGGCAGCGTGGTGAAAACCGCCGGCATCAGCGACGAATTCAAAAAGAACTGTGGCAAGGAATTCGTGTTTGAAGGGCCGTGTGTGATCTTCGAGAGTCAGGACGAAGCATGCGCGGGAATCCTGGCCGGCCAGGTGAAGGCGGGCGACGTGGTTGTCATCCGCAATGAAGGTCCGCGTGGCGGTCCCGGAATGCAAGAGATGCTGTCGCCCACGAGCTACATCGTCGGCATGGGTTTGGGCGACAAATGCGCGCTCATCACGGACGGACGATTCAGCGGCGGTACGGCGGGTGCCTGTATCGGGCACGTTTCACCCGAAGCCGCGGAAGGCGGTCCGATTGGATTGCTCCGGGCGGGGGATCGTATCCGTATTGATTTTCCCAATCGTCGGATGGACGTCCTGGTTTCCGAGGCCGAGCTGGCCGAGCGCAAACAGACCTGGCAACCTGTGCAACGTGAACTGACCGGTTGGCTCGCGCGTTACCGCAAGCTGGTGACGAACGCGAGCCAGGGCGGAATCTTGAGCGTGTAAAGCGGAGACTCGACACCAATTCGTAGAAACGTCGGCGGGTAGCTGGCTTTGGCTGATCCGGTTGGACAAGGCCGCCGACAGACCAGTGTTCCGCACGGTTGAAGCTTTGGAGCAGTGCGAAGCGTGCGATCTGTCGGTGGCGCTTCGGCAATGCTTAAAGATAGTCCGGCAGTACACCTGAAACCATGTCAGAGCCGGATGGAAGCCGATTTGTGAGCATCTTGACACTGCCACCCGGAGCGCGACCTTCAGGTCGCTTCAACATGCGAATGGACTGGCGCAAAACGATTGGCCTTTGGGCTTGCCGATGCTGAAGCGGCGTAAACGCCGCGCCCCGGGCTGGTTGGGTTCGGTGGCAGGGTCAAGATGCTCTCAGCCGATTTGAACGGCGGATTTGAACGTTGCACGAGTGCGCTGGTCTGCGAATATGTTGGCCATTCAAATGGCAACAAGGATTCCATGCCACTGCGGTCAATAAGTCATTCGCGCTCCCGCCCGGATCGTCGGCGACGATGCGTTTCAGTGATTTGCCTGCTACTTGCGTGGCTGGTTGTTCCGGTACGGGCGGAACTCCAGTTTGAGGTATCCCTCGGCTACGATCGCATCGTGCGCGAGGCAAGTTGGTTTCCGGTGGTCTGCGAAATCCAAAATGACGGAGCTGCGTTTGCCGGAGTCATTGAATTGTCGCCGGGAGATTATTCGCGGGGACAGATTCAGCAGTTGGCAGTGGAACTGCCGACCGGAACGCACAAGCGCGTGACGCTGCCGGCGTTTGCCGCGGGACGACATCCTGCGATGTGGACGGTGCGCTTGCTGGATGATCGGGGCCGCGTGCGTGCGGAGAAGTTGGCCCTGCGCCCACTCCGTCAAATCGGCTGGGAAACGACGCTCCTGGGTGCGTTGCCGCGAACTGCCGCCGGAGCGCCAGCACTGCCACCCATCAAACGGGAGCCAACCGACGGTCAACCGGCGGTGGCGCTGCTCAAGCCTGAATCGTTTCCAGACAATTCCATTTTGTTGGAGGGGCTGGATGCCATCTACCTCAACTCCGACGTGGCCATCAATTTGCGCGGTGCCCAAGTCGCGGCGTTGCTTCACTGGTTGGCGGCGGGCGGTCACCTCATGGTAGCACTGGAGCAAACGGGCGATGTATCGGGATCGCCGTGGTTGCAGGAGTTGCTGCCCTGCCAGCCGGAGGTAATGCAGTTGCTGCCGAAACACTCGGAACTGCACGCGTGGTTGCAGTCCGGGTGGAGAACGAATGTGCTGGTGGCATCGCGAGGGAGGGGAAGTTATTCGCCGGTCGCGGCGGATCAACCTTTCGCGGAGCTGCCGTCGGATGCGGCGTTCGAATCGGCAGTTCTGCCGGTGATCCGTGCCAGGGTGACCGGGGGGCAGGTGAGGCTGGCGGTGGGCGAGTTGCCACTAATCGTCACCGCCAACCGTGGATACGGCCGGGTGACAACGCTGCTCTTCAGTCCGGAGCGCGAACCCATGCGCTCCTGGGAACATCTGCCCACATTCTGGGCCAAGCTGGCCGGCGTGCCCGGTGCGCTGTATGCCTCGTCGGATTTCAGCGGCGGTTATGGGCAGAGCGCGGATGGAATTTTTGGCGCCATGATTGACAGCCGGCAGGTTCACAAACTGCCAATTGGCTGGCTGCTTATGTTGCTCGTGGTGTATCTCGTCGTCATTGGCCCGCTGGACCAGTGGTGGCTCAAGCGCATTGGCAAACCGATGCTCACCTGGATCACGTTTCCCTGTTACGTGGTTTTGTTCGCGCTGATGATTTACTACCTTGGCTACCGCTTGCGCGCCGGCGAAACGGAATTCAACGAACTGCACGTGGTGGATGTGCTGGCCAATGGCTCCGGCGCCGAGCTTCGCGGCCGCACCTATACTTCGGTCTATTCGCCGTCCAACCAGAAATATCCCGTGGCCTCGGCGCAGAGGCAGGCGGTGTTGCGTGGAGAAGTGCTTGGTGGCAGCAGTTCGCAGGCGGGGGACCGGACGACTGTGCGGGTGACAGGCGACCGGTTCGCCGCCGAACTGCTCGTGCCCGTGTGGACCAGCCAGCTTTACATCAGTGATTGGCGTCAGGCTGGTTCGCGGCCACTCATGGCCAGGGTGGTGTCGCAGGGCGAGGGTTGGGAGGTAAACGTGCGAAATCTTACAGATCGCCCAATGACCGCAGCGCATCTGGTGGTTGGGGGACAAATCATCCCGCTGGGTGAACTGCCGCCAGGGCAGGGGAAATCAGTGACGCTCGCGGCCCAGGATGGTTCGGGTTTGCGTGAGTTTGTCACGAAACATGCCCAGTCGTTCCGCAACGTGGTTCAACAGCGGCAGTATGCCTTCGGGGAAAGCAAACGCGGACAGCTTGACGACCTGCCGAATGTCAGCATTGCCACGTCCTTCCTCACGCAAGGCGGCGGCGGTCAGCAACACCTGAACTTCGTCCTGCCGCGCGGCTTGGACTTGTCGCAGGTGCTGGAACACGGTGACGCAGTGCTGCTGGCCTGGGTGCCGGATTTTGCGCCGGTCGAACCACTGAACCGTTTCAAGCCGCGACGCAGTTATCGCCACACACTGTGGCGGATGCCCGTGATTGTGGAGCGGCCATCGTAACCCCAACTCAATGCGCGCATGCCAAACTGGATAAGCTCAAACCTGAATCCCGGAAGAACACCGCCCGCCAGCTCACGGTTGTCTCCACCTGCCAAACTCCGCTCCCGCATCATACCTGCCTTGTCCTATGTCTGAATCTGCTCCTCCGCTCGCGGCCGTCCAGACGTTCGGCCTCACTCGCTTCTACGGCGCCATGGCGGCGCTCTCGGGCATGGACCTGACGGTCAACAAAGGCGACTTGTTCGGGTTTATTGGGTCCAATGGCGCGGGTAAAACCACCACGCTGCGCATCCTCGCCACGTTCCTGGCGCCCACGTCGGGCCGCGCGGTGGTGCTGGGTCACGATGTGGTCAAGGACGCCGACGCCGTGCGTCATGTGATCGGTTACATGCCGGATTTTTTTGGCGTGTACAAGGACATGGAAGTGACGGAATACCTCGATTTCTTCGGGGCGTGCTACCGGATTCCCGCCGCGCAACGCGAAAGGACCGTGAGTGACGTGTTGGAACTGGTGGGGCTAAACGAGAAGAAAGGGGTGCTCATCGGCGCGTTGAGCCGCGGCATGCAACAACGCCTGGGGCTGGCCCGCGTGCTGATTCACGATCCCCAATTGTTGCTGCTGGACGAGCCGGCGAGCGGATTGGATCCGCGGGCGCGCATCGAGATGATGGAGATTCTGCGCGAACTTCAACGCCTGGGAAAGACCATCATCATCAGTTCGCATATCCTCAGCGAACTGGAAACGATCTGCAATCGCGTGGCCATCATCGAAAAAGGCCGGTTGATCTATTCCGGGCCGGTGCAAGGCGTGCGGGACCAGATGTCGCAGGGTCGCGTGGTCTTTGTGCGCGTGGCGAGTGATCCGGCGCAAGCCATGGCCTTGCTCCAAGCCAGCCCGGAAGTGGCGGCGGTGGACGCGCTGGATGGCCGGCTCAAAGTGACGCTGGCCAGCCATGATACCGATCACAGCATCATTGCAGCGCGGTTGGTGCAAGGCGGCGCCAAGTTGGTGGAGTTACGCGAGGAAGAACTGGGACTGGAAGAGGTGTTCATGCGCGTGACACAGGGCGAAACGCAGTAAACGCAGGTGATGCGTGCTCCGTGATGCGTAATCAGATCGAACGCCCGTCGTGAGTTCAAGTATGAAACATCGCTGATCAGTTCTCCCATGACCTTCCTGCCCATAGTGGATCGGGAACTGCGCGTCGCGGCGCGGAAGCGCAACACCTTTTGGGTGCGCATCATTGCCGCGCTGGTGGCCCTGGTGATCGGCGCCGGTTTTCTGACGATGAGCCATGCGCTCGAGTTTGCCACCGCGCATATCGGCGGCGCGCTGTTTGGCGTGTTGACGTGGATGAGTCTCGCGGCGGCTTTGTCCGCGGGGTTGTTCTTCACTTCGGATTGCTTGAGCGAAGAGAAGCGCGAGGGCACGCTGGGATTTCTCTTTCTGACGGACCTGCGCGGTTACGACGTGGTGTTGGGCAAGCTGCTGGCCACCTCATTGCGCGGCTGCTTCGCGCTGCTGGCCATCTTTCCGATTCTGGCGACGACGCTGTTGATGGGCGGTGTGACGGGTGCGCAATTCTGGAAGACCTTGCTGGCACTGGTTAACGCGTTGTTTTGTTCGCTCGCGGCCGGCTTGTTCGTGTCCGCCCTCAGTCGCGACTCCCAGAAGGCCCTGAGCGGGACCCTGCTCGTGATGCTGTTGCTGTTGGTTGGCGCGCCGCTGGCGGACAACGCGCTCGGCGCCGTCACGGGCCGCGGCTATCAACCGGTCCTGAGTTTGGCGAGTCCGGGTTACGTTTTTGTGCAGGCGGGCCGCTGGACGGGCAACCCATTTTGGTCCAGCCTCGCGGTGAGTCAGGCGGTGGCGTGGACGTTGCTTGGCCTGACCTGCGTGTTGATCCCCCGAACCTGGCAGCAAGGCCGCGCCAGGAACAGCGGGGCGCCGGGCGGCTGGTCTTACGCGTGGCGCTTTGGAGGTCGCAAACGCCGGGCGGCTTTACGGCAAAAACTGCTGAACCGTCATCCGCTCCTTTGGTTGGCGGGTCGCGAGCGTTGGCAGGCCGTGGTGGTCTGGGCCGTAAGTTTGCTGACTGCGGGCGGTTTCCTCGCGCTGCTGCTGGCGGACACGCCTTCCGCACTGTGGCTGTTTTGGAGTTACCTGGGCGGCGCGTTGACGATCTTGTTTTATCTGGCAGCGGCTTCGCAGGCTGGCCGATTCCTGGTGGACGCGCGCCAGAACGGCTTGCTGGAACTGTTGCTCGCCGCGCCCTTGAACGACCGTGAAATCGTCCAGGGCCAGTGGCACGCCTTGGTGCGAATGTTCGCCGCGCCGGTGACGGTGTTCCTGGGCGTGCAACTCGCCGCTGCGATGCTCGCTTACCACGCCACCTGGGGCGTGATGGCGGCAATGGGCGATGCCGGACCAGGCGTGGCGGCGGCACTGATTGCCACGCTGGGCAATACGCTCGTGATCGCGGCCAATCTCATTGCGTTGGCCTGGTTTGGCATGTGGATGGGGATGACTTCGCGCAGCGCCAATTTCGCCACGTTGAAGGCGTTGTTGTTCGTACAGGTGATTCCCTGGTTGGTCATTCAGTTCGCTTCGGCCATGATCATTCCGTTGCTGATCATGCCCGCGTTGCTGAAGAGCGCGGTCGGCTCCGCCACACCCAACAGCATTGCCGGCGGGATGGCTTGGTTTCCGATTCTGTTCACAGCCGTCACGGTCGTTCTCGCGCTCGGCAAAGATGTGTTCTTCATTCTCCTCGCCCGCAAGCAGTTGTTTGGCAACTTCCGCGAGCTGGCCGTGCGCGCGGTGATGCCGGTCAAACTGGCCATCCCGCCACCGGCGCCGCCACGGCTGGCAGCGCCACCGACCTCCGCCCTTTGACCGTGTCGCCATGAAATTCCTGCCCATCGTTGAACGGGAACTGCGGCTGGCGGCGCGTCGGCGCGGCACGTACTGGCTGCGCTCGGGCATTGCGCTGGGGGTGATCGTGGCCTCCGCCTGGGTCTTTCTGATGTTGCTGCGTGAACCACCCCGCGAGGTGGGGCAGATCATCTTTCTCGTGCTGACCGCCGCGCTGCTGATCTATTGCTGGCTGGCCGGCGTGCGCGCGACCGCCGATTGTCTCAGCGAAGAGAAGCGCGAGGGGACGCTGGGTTTGTTGTTTCTGACCGATCTCAAGGGTTACGACGTGGTGCTCGGCAAACTCGTGGCCAATTCACTCAACGCTTTCTATGGTGTGCTGGCGGTGGTGCCGGTGCTCGGTATTCCGCTGTTGCTGGGAGGCGTGACGGTGGGCGAGTTTGGCCGCGTGGCGGCGGTGTTGGTGAACACGCTGTTCTTGTCGTTGTGTGTGGGAATGTTTGCCTCGGCCGTGAGCCGGACGACGCAGAGGGCGGTTGGCAGTGCCCTGGGCATCTTGTTGTTCTTCACTGCGGGCACGCCCGCGCTCGGCGCGTGGCTCTCCTGGATTGCCCAAGCGCCGGAACTCGCGCCGTGGTTTCTCCGTCCCTCCCCCGTGACCACCTACCTCGCGGCGCTTGATCGCGCATTTTCCGCGAGGCCGGAGGCGTTCTACTGGTCTTTCGCCATGATCCACGCGGTGGCCTGGCTCCTATTGTTGCTGGCCAGTTTGGTGGCCCCGCGTGCCTGGCAGGACCGTCCCGCCGGGGCGCAAGGCGTGCGCTGGCGCGAACGCTGGCACGCGTGGTGGCACGGCGATGCGGCGGAGCGAACCGCGTTTCGCCAACAACTCCTGAACCGGAATCCCTTCTTCTGGCTGGCCGCGCGTCCGCGCCTCAAGCCGCTGTGGACATGGAGTTTCCTGGGCCTGGTGGGTTGCGTGTGGATTTGGGGCATTCTCCGCCATCAATCGGATTGGTTCAGCGAAACCATCTATGCCGCCACGGCGTTGCTGTTGAACACCGTCCTCAAGGGTTCGCTGGCCTCGGAGGCGGGGCGACAGTTGAGCGATGACCGGCGCATGGGCGCGTTGGAACTGCTGCTCTCCACGCCCCTCCGCGTAACGGAAATTCTGCGCGGCCAACGACTCGCATTGCAGCGCCAGTTCCTGGGACCGGTGCTCGTGGTGCTAGGGGCGGAGGTTCTCATGTTGATGGCGGGGGCGAACCACTGGACCACGGGCGGGGATCGTCCGTTGTGGCTGTGGCTGGGACTGGCCGTGATCATTATGCTGGTGGCGGACCTGGTTGCGCTCTACTGGGTGGGCATGTGGATGGGGCTGGCTTCACAGAATCCGCGCCGGGCGTTCAGCGGCGCGGCCACCCGGATTCTCGTCCTGCCGTGGATGGTGTTTGCCTTGTTTCTCATGCTCGTGGCGCTGGCGCCGCCCGAACTGCAAGCCAAACTCGATTGGGGTCATTTCATCGCCGTGTGGTTCGGGCTGGGCTTGGCGGCGGACATCGGCTTCGGTGTCTGGGCGCGACACAGACTCCTCCGCGACTTCCGGCTGGTGGCCACGCAACGATTCGAGCCCCGACTGCCCTGGTGGAAACGGCTCCTGGGCGGTTAAGCCATCTGGCCGGACGCCACTGTAATCCCAATCCTTTGGTGGTTGGACCGTTCAACTTAAAATCGTCGAAGCCACAGAGTAGGAAACTGCGCCGTCGCGCCGCTGTGGAATGGACTGTCGGCGCCCGCCCAAGGATTCTCGAATGAAACCGAGTTGGTCCTCCGATTTGGGGTGGGCCGATTACGTTAGAACGGTTGCCAGAATAGATTTCCGAAAAGCGGCTGGGCAACGGAGCGCCGACATTATTGTCGGCGTTTCCCGGAAGCACCAAAGCCACTGGCGGACCAGAATGTCCGCGCTCCGCCGGGAGCGGCGGCGCGCCACACAAACCGGCGCTTTTCGGAAATTAATTTCGGCAATCGTTCCAGGTGCCTTCGCTCCGCTTGGTTTTCGCCACGTATCTTTCAATTCTCCAAGTGACATGGCGGAGGTGCAAGATGGGATAGATGTTCAGTGGCAGATGGACGGCCAGGCCACAGGTAATCAATTGCCAATGCCCTTGAAGGCCCCAAATCACCAACCACGGGCAGCACAGGAGCACCGCCGCAATATGCACGACTTGGGCGTCATGTGTGGCGCGAAGCACCACGAATGGATCCTGGCCGACCTCGGACAGATAAACACGCCCTCCCAAATGCCTCAGCGGCGTCCTTCGTAGGATCGTTCCAAACCATCGCACTCCCGTCCAAGGCGCCCGCAGGAGGGCTGCCTCGCCGCGGCGTACGCTCAGAACCGACCGGGGAAACAGAATTGCCACGGCGGGTTGCAGGATAGCCGCCCAGCCCGTCATCGCAATCATCGCCACTGCTGCGAAGGCGGGTGAATATGGACCGAAAGCCCGGCTGAAGGCCCACAGCGCGCCCAGGAAAGCTGCGGTGCCAACGGCCAGCACCACAGCCCGACGCCGGTTGCTCTCGCCGACGATCTGTGACCGTCTCCGGTTCCACATCACGAGAATGCCAATGCAGCCGCCCGACAGACTCGCCACAAGGATGTACCAGTAAGTATTGCGATCCATATCCCGGGATTGAAGTGAAATGGCAGCGCGTGCAGCGCAAAATAGGGCGAGTGCCCCTGCCGCCGTTCACGCGGCGGTGACCTGTTCGCATTGGGCTTTGTGTCGCAGGGCATGGTCCACCAGCACCAAGGCCGCCATCGCCTCCACCATCGGCACGGCGCGCGGCAGCACACAGGGATCGTGACGACCCCGACCCGTGAGGGTGGTATTGCGCAATTCCTCATCCACAGTGTCCTGCGGATGCATGACGGTGGCCACGGGCTTGAAAGCTACGCGAAAGAAGATGGGCTGGCCGTTGGAGATGCCGCCTTGAACCCCGCCGGAGTAATTGGTGGTGGTATAGACCCGGCCGCGGCGGACGCGGAAGGGATCGTTGTGTTGCCGGCCCGTCATCTGAATACCGCCGAAACCGGAACCGATTTCAAACGCCTTGGAGGCTGGCAGACTCAACATGGCCTTGCCCAAGTCGGCTTCCAAACGGTCGAACACCGGCTCGCCCCAGCCCGGCGGCACGCCGCGGGCCACGCCCTCGACAATGCCGCCCACCGTGTCGCCCGCGCGCCGCATCTTTTCGATGAGCCGGACCATTTTTTCCGCCGCGACCGGGTCGGGGCAACGGGTGATGTGACGTTCAATTTCGTTGAAGCGCACCTTGTCGGGGTTCACGTTGGCGACGATGCGCTGGACTTGTTTCACGTAGGCCAGCGTTTCCACGCCGAATTGCTCGCGCAGGATTTTCCGGGCAATTGCCCCGGCGGCGACGCGCCCGATGGTTTCCCGCGCGCTGGTGCGTCCACCACCCGGCCAGGCGCGAATGCCGAATTTGGCGAAATAGGTGTAGTCCGCGTGCGAGGGGCGGAACTTCTTCCTCATCTCGGAGTAGGCCTCGGGACGCGCATCCTGATTCTTCACCCAAAGACATATTGGCGTGCCCAGCGTCCGGCCATTGAACGTGCCGGACAGGATTTGGACGGTGTCGCTTTCCTTGCGCGGCGAAACAATGCGCGATTGCCCGGGTCGGCGCCGATCCAGATCGGGTTGAATGTCGGCTTCTGACAGTGCAAGACGCGGCGGACAGCCGTCCACAACAACGCCCACGCCACCGCCGTGGGATTCGCCCCAGGTGGTGATGCGGAACAAGTGACCGAAGGAATTCGCCATGCCAGGATTGTGCGGGAAAGCCGGGGCGCGGTCAAACGCGGGGTGGTTTGCACGGCCACCCGGATCGTCAATGACTTATCCGTGGCCTTATCCGTGGATTGACAAGCCGCGCAACTCGAATCCAAGATGAAACCAGTTGAGCCCGAAATCGTTTATGCACCCATCGCATCCCAGGCAAATGGCTGTGGGCTCCTGCGTACGGTTCCAATCGCGGGCCAGATGGGGAATTTGAAGAGACCAATGAACCGCACTCCAACCGAACTGCCTTCAAAGTCCGTCAGTGTTCCCGTGCCTAGTACGCTGACAAACAAATCTCGCAACCTGGTAGGGCGCGTCACGCCGTGCGCGCCGTTTAGTAAATTGCCGGCGGGCTGCGGCGCGAGCGGAGTGACGCGCCCTACCGGCAAATCGCCAGACATAGCGAAACATCCTTGTCGCGGCACTAGACTGGGTGGTTGGCTATTGACGCTTGGATCGGCCATGGCCGTTGCGATTTCAGCCATCGCGGCCCCCCCGGGAGTGGTGATTGATTACAGCCCCAAGTCCTCGGGGCTTTACATCGGTTCGCCCAGTCTCACGGTGCTGCCCAATGGGGATTACGTTGCTTCGCACGATTTCTTCGGGCCGAAGAGCAACGAGCACGAATGTCCCACGGTGGCGGTGTTGCGATCCACCGACCGTGGGGCGACCTGGAAGGAACTGACGCGGCTGCAATGTCTTTTCTGGCAGAACCTCTTCACGCATCGCGGCGCGGTTTATCTCATGGGGACGGACAAGCATCACGGACGGATTGTCATTCGCCGCTCCACCGATGGCGGCGCGACCTGGACCGAACCGCGAGATGCCGCGAGCGGATTGCTGACCGCACGGGCCGAGTATCATACCGCGCCCATGCCGGTGGTGGAACACAAGGGCCGGTTGTGGCGCGCGTTCGAGGATGCGTCGGGCGGGAACAAATGGGGTGAACGTTATGGCGCGGGAATGTTGTCCATTCCGGTGGAAGCTGATTTGTTGAACGCCGCCAGTTGGACGTTCAGCAATTTCCTGTTCCGTGATGCCGCCTGGCTGAACGGCGATTTCCGCGCCTGGCTGGAAGGCAACGCGGTCGTCACCCGCGACGAACGCATGGTGAACATTTTGCGCGTGGACACACCGGGTTGCCCGGAGAAGGCGGCGATCGTCAATGTCAGTGCCGATGGGAAGACATCTTCCTTCGACCCGGAGACGGGTTTTATTGACTTCCCGGGGGGCGCGAAGAAATTCACCATCCGTTTCGACAAGCCGAGCGACCTCTATTGGTCGCTGGCGACGATTGTGCCGGAGCGGCATCAGAGCGCGGGCCGACCGGGTGGCATCCGCAACACGCTGGCGCTGGTGGCCTCGCGCGATCTCCGCCAGTGGACGACACGCTGTATTCTCCTGTATCACCCGGACGTGGCGAAGCATGGCTTCCAGTATCCCGACTGGCATTTTGACGGTGAGGACCTGATTGCCGTGGTGCGCACGGCGTTTGACGACCCCGAGGGCGGCGCGCGGAACAATCACGATGCAAACTATATGACGTTTCATCGCTGGAAGAATTTTCGCACGCTGACGATGGCGGATTCGGTACCGATGCCGGGCGCGAATCCAACAACCGCCAACCAGCCCGGCGCAACTCCAACCCAAGCACAGCCATGAGCACCGCGAGTTCCTTACCTACACAACCTTCACCCTTGGTGCCGCCACCACGAACCCACACTCTGCCACGCCCATTGCGGGGGATTGTACCCCCTATGATCACGCCGTTGCGGGGACGCGACGAACTGGATGTGTCCGGCTTGGAGCGGCTGATCGAGCACATCCTCGCCGGTGGCGTTCATGGCCTTTTCATCCTGGGCACCAGTGGCGAAGCGCCGAGTCTGAGCTACCGGCTTCGGCGTGAGTTGATTGACCGCGCCTGCCGCCAGGTGAAGCAGCGCGTACCCGTGTTGGTCGGGATTACGGATACGTCATTGGTGGAATTGTTGGGTCTGGCCCGGCACGCGGCGGAGGCGGGCGCCTCGGCGCTGGTGCTGTCGGCGCCGTATTACTTTCCGGCGGGCCAACCGGAGTTGCTGGAATATCTGGAACACCTGCTGCCCGAACTGCCGCTGCCGCTGTTTCTCTACAACATGCCGCAGATGACCAAGATTTCGTTTGCGCCGGAGACGCTGCGGGGTGTGCTCCAGCGCGAGCAGGTGGTGGGCGTGAAGGACAGTGCAGGCGACCTTGGTTATTTTGACCAATTGCTGGCGATGAAGCGCGAGCGGCCGGATTGGTCCGTGCTGGTGGGCCCGGAAGAGTTGCTCGCCGAAACGATGCGGCGCGGTGGGGATGGCGGGGTGAACGGCGGGGCGAATTATCATCCACGGCTGTTCGTGGAACTGTTTGACGCCGTGGAACGGGGTGACGGCGCGCGGACGAACGAACTGCAAAGGCAGTTGCTCGGTTTGAGCGGAATTTACGCCGTGGGGCGGCACGCGTCGTCGGTGGTCAAGGGGATGAAGTGCGCGTGTTCGTTGCTGGGACTGTGTGATGATTTTATGGCGGAACCGTTCCATCGCTTCCGGGAACCCGAACGCAGCAAGGTCCGTGAAATTCTGCGCCAAGCGGGGTTGCTGACGTGAAGACACGCACGGGACTGATACCATGCTTTGTGCTGTTCGACCCATTCTCCATGAAGCGCCTGTCGGTAACGCCGACTTTCCAGTCGGCGCGCTCGCCGGTTGGAAAACCGGCGCTGCGGTCGCCACGTCGTTCATGGTCCCGAGGCGCGTTTCTGGAATTGTGGAAGCTCTCCAAGAAATGTTCCCCGGAGCGCGGACCGCTGAGTCCGCGCGAACCCAGTGCGCAAAGACCACGGACAGAGCGGTGCTCGCTCCAGCCCGATGCCGGACTATGGCTGTGCCGGGTGGTTTCAAAATCGTTGGCGCTGTTCGCGCCATGCTGGTCGGCACAGCGATCATTCTCCATCCGCAATTGACAGTGGCAACCGACACGAATTCCATCATCGGCCTGCTTGGTGTCCAGGAACGTCAGATCACGAGCGGCCCCGGCGGACGGTTGCTGACCAACACCGGTGTTTGGTCGCCGGACAGTCGTTGGATTGCTTATGACACGCGCAGCGACGCAGCCGGTGAAAGATTCGACGGTTCGACGATTGAAATGGTCAACATCGAAACCGGCGAAGTGCGCGAACTCTATCGCGCGGCAAACGGCGCGCACTGCGGAGTCGTGACCTTTCATCCGCGCGAGCAAAAGGTCGTCTTTATTCTCGGCCCGGAAAACCCGACCCCGGACTGGCAATACAACGCCTATCATCGGCAGGGAGTGATTGTGGACGTGGCCCGACCCGGGGTGGCGAGGAGTCTGGATGCGCGCGACCTCACACCGCCGTTCACGCCGGGTGCGTTGCGCGGCGGCTCGCATGTGCATGTGTGGGATGCGGCCGGCGATTGGGTGAGTTTCACCTATGAAGATCATGTGCTCGCGCAGTTCAAGGAAGCCACCGCGACGAATGACATCAACCTGCGCAACCTCGGCGTGAGTGTGCCGATTGCGGACGGCGTGCGGGTTGGGAAAGATCACCCACGCAACCATGACGGCGAATACTTTACGGTGTTGGTGGCGCGCAACACCCCAAATCCCAGACCCGGCTCGGACGAAATCAAGCGCGCGTTCGAGGAAGGGTGGGTGGGCACGAATGGTTACGTCCGCACCGATGGAACGCGGCAGAAACGTGCGCTGGCTTTCCAGGGAAACGTGGTCACAGCCAAAGGCGAAACGATTTCAGAAGTGTTCATGGTTGATCTACCGGATGACTTGTCTCATGAGGGGGAAGGCCCGCTGGCGGGCACGGCAACGCGGGCGCCGTTTCCACCCCAAGGCGTGAATCAAAGACGACTCTCCTTCACCGCAGATCGCAAGTTTTCCGGCCTGCAGGGCCCGCGGCACTGGTTGCGTTGTTCGCCCGACGGAACCCAGATCGCCTTCCTGATGAAGGATGACGAAGGCGTGACGCAACTCTGGACGGTTTCTCCGAATGGCGGGGCGCTCCGGCAGGTGACGCGCAATGCTCATTCCATCGCATCGGCCTTCACGTGGAATCCAGACGGACGGTTGATCGCGCACGTGATGGATAACTGTGTTTGCGTGACGGACGTGGCCCCCGGTGAAACCCGACGACTGACCGCGCGCACGGATGACGCGAGGGCGCCGCGTCCCGAGGCTTGTGTTTTTTCGCCCGATGGACGCAAAATTGCCTTCGTGCGCCACGTCTCCCAAGCCGGCCAATCCGGCAATCAAATCTGCATTGTTAGTCTCAAAAACTGAATCCTGCCATGAACCCAACCACGCTTGTTCTCTCCCTCAACCCGCCAGTAGCCGCCGACGTGAGGAGGCGGAGGAGGCTCAACCCGCCCCAATCCGCCTCCTCACGTCGGCGGCTACGTTTCGGTCGTTCAACCCGGGCAATTGCTCTGGGAGTTTCTTCGGTGTGCGTTGGATTTCTCTTGATCACGACCGCGCCAATCCTAGCTCAATCCGGCCTGGTCACCTCCGGCTTCATTTACGAAACCGCTCCGTTTCCGCAATGCCATGCTTCCACCATTGCCGAATCGAAGAGCGGAATGGTGGCGGCGTGGTTTGGCGGCACACGGGAAAAGCATCCCGACGTGGGCATCTGGGTTTCACGGCTGCAACGCGGTAAATGGACCAGTCCAGTCGAAGTGGCCAACGGCGTGCAATACCTGAAGGCGGACGGTTCGGCGCACCGGCATCCGTGCTGGAATCCGGTTTTGTTCCAACCACGCAAGGGCCCGCTCATGCTGTTTTACAAAGTGGGTCCTGATCCTCGCACCTGGTGGGGAATGTTGACCACCTCGACCGATGGCGGCAAAACCTGGTCCGCGCCGCGTCGTTTGCCCGAGCACATTGACGGGCCGGTGAAGAATAAACCGGTGCAACTGGCCAACGGCGACATCCTGTGTCCCTCCAGCACCGAACACGACGGCTGGCGGGTGCATTTCGAGCGCAGCAGTGATCTGGGCCGGACGTGGAGCCGGACGGACGCCGTGAATGATGGAAAGGAATTCAGCGCCATTCAACCCAGCATTCTGTTTCTGGGTGGCGACAGGCTTCTCGCCCTCGGACGCACGCGCCAGGGCAAGGTTTTTCAAGTCACTTCCGATGATCTCGGCAAAACGTGGGGCGTGATGACGGCGACGACTTTGCCCAATCCCAGTTCAGGCACGGATGCGGTCACGCTCAAGGACGGGCGGCATCTGCTGGTCTATAATCACGTGGCCAAGGGCCGCAGTCCGCTGAATGTTGCGGTGAGCACCGACGGCCAGAACTGGCAGGCCGCGCTTGTGTTGGAGGATGAGCCGGGCGAGTACTCCTATCCGGCCGTCACGCAAGCCAAGGATGGGCGGGTACATATTACTTACACTTGGAAGCGCCAGCGGGTGAAGCATGTGGTGGTGGATCCGGCCAAACTCCAGTTGCGCCCGATGCCCGATGGCGCGTGGCCCAACTGAGTCAGGCAATTCAATCCCTTCGAAACCAGCGCACCGCTATGTCTCAACTTCCCTTGATAGACTTGGGTGTCATCGTGCTTTATCTCGCGGGCATGGTCGCGATGGGCCTGTGGTTCAGTCGGCGCAGCGGCACGCCGGACCAATTTATGCGGGCCGGCGGCGGAGTGCCGGGTTGGGCAGTGGGGATTTCGATCTTCGGCACGTACGTCAGCAGCATCAGCTTTCTGGCGCTGCCGGGCAGTTCGGTGGGCGGGAATTGGAATCGCTTTGTGTTCAGCCTGGCCATCCCGCTGGCCACGGTGGCGGCGGTAAAATGGTTTGTGCCCTTCTACCGCCGTGCCGGAGAGGTGTCCGCGTATCATCACCTGGAACAACGCTTCGGCGCCTGGGCGCGCACTTATGCGGTGCTCTGTTACCTGCTCACCCAACTGGCGCGCATGGGCACGATCATGTATCTGCTGGCGCTGGCTTTGGCGCCATTGACCGGTTGGAACATCGTCACGCTCATCATTGTGACGGGAGTCATCACCGTGCTGTACACGCTGGTGGGCGGCATCGAAGGGGTGATCTGGTCAGAAGTCGTGCAGAGCATCGTGTTGATTGGCGGTGCGCTGGCGTGCGCCGGGTTGCTGTTGTTTGGCATGCCGGAAGGGCCGGGTCAGTTGTTTCGCATCGCGGCGGAGCAGGAAAAGTTCAGCCTCGGCAGTTTTGGCCCGAGCCTGGCCACGCCGACGGTCTGGGTGGTGTTGATTTACGGCCTCTTCATCAACCTGCAAAACTTCGGGATTGATCAAAGCTACGTGCAACGCTACGCCACCGCCCGCTCGGAACGCGAGGCGGTGAAAAGTGTCTGGTTGGGCGCGATGATGTATCTGCCCATCTCCGCGGTGTTTCTGTTCATCGGCACGGCGCTGTTTGCCTACTACACGGCGCGGCCGGAACTGCTCCCGGTGGGCGTGAGTCTTCAGGACAAACCCGACGCCGTGTTCCCGCATTTCATCCATGCCGGGCTGCCGGTGGGCATCAGCGGCGTGGTGATTGCCGCCATCTTCGCCGCCGCGCAATCCACACTGGCCAGTTCCATCAATTGTTCCGCCACCCTGACGCTCTGCGATCTCTACAAACGTTACTTCCGGCCTCACGCCGAGGCGCGCGAGTCCATGCGTGTACTGCGGTTGGCGACGCTGGGTTTCGGCACCGTGGGGACGCTAACTGCGCTGGCAATGATCCGCGTGAAAAGCGCCCTGGACGCCTGGTGGGAACTGGCCGGCATCTTCAGCGGCGGGATGCTGGGGCTGTTTCTGCTGGGATTGATTTCCCGGCGCGCGACCAACGCGGCGGCCGCCACCGGCGTGCTGCTCGGTGTCTGCGTGATTGTGTGGATGAGTGTGTCGCCGAAGTTGTCAGGCGAGTGGGCGGCGTGGAAGAGTCCGTTCCACAACTTTCTCGTCACCGTCATTGGCACGCTGACCATTCTGCTGGTCGGCATGTTGGTGACGCGGATCAGCAGCGCGAAAGCCCCGGCCAAGTCGCCG
>JAANMT010001146.1_pt1 | contig 26796 bp, 24 predicted proteins | sample 7279711 | NCBI WGS metagenome assembly JAANMT01 (sample SAMN14094538, study PRJNA606508) | bioreactor metagenome | isolation source: A lab-scale SPAN reactor treating ammonium-rich wastewater day 1 | place: Ireland: Galway | collected 2017-01-16 | reverse complement strand
GATGACTGATGCTCTTAAGCCAGGCGAGGTTCTCCAGACGAAAAAATTATTTTAGCACCAAGCGACTGTTTGTTCGCGAATATGTGTTTTTGCTTCGCTCAAAACGTCGCACGAATATTCAAGCAACATATATTAGTATTCGGCGTGCTCTGATCGCTCATCAAAAAGCACATATTCGCTTAATAAAGAATGTCCTTCTTACCGTCATGCTGAACTTGTTTCAGCATCTTCCAAGGCTTGTTAAAAATGATCACGGATGCTAGACAGCAATATGTTGGGTATTTATGATACAATTAGACGGTATTTAAGCGATTATTAACTATATCAGTTTGGCCAAGGCCAAAGAAAGACTTTATGAGCAAATTTACCTCTCGATTATTGATCGGTAGCCTGTGGATGATTGGTTTGGTGTTGGGTTTGAACCAATCAACCCAACCAACCCAAGCTGCTCAACCTCTACAAGCAGTACGATCCGACATCCAGGAGGTAATTCCAGAAAATCGTGGTGAAATTGTGACTAACTTTTTAGCTACCAATGCAGGTACTTTGATCCAAAATGCTACCAATCAAAATCAGGGTGATCTGTTAAATAATTTAGAATTTCCACTTGTACAATCTATTCGCAGTCTTTTACCAGTTGTTTTGATTGGGACTGACGTTAGTTTAGAACAGCCAACGAGTAGCATGGTCATTATTGCCGCTCAGACAGCCACCATTAATGCACCAGTTGAAGGTGAAGTCTATGCTTTGGCCTTGAGCCTTGACATCAATGCTCCAGTGGCAGGCAAAGTGACAGCTGTGACGACTCAACTTAAATCTAATTCACCGATTACTTTGGAATTAATGTCGCCTTTTGCAGTGGGTAAACTGCTGTGGCAGGAAATTGATGCTAGAAGACCTGTAGAACCTACAGCGCCAATCGAGGAAGCAGTTCAGGAAGGTGCGATTGATGGCAATCAAGCTACTGAGGGGGCTGAGTTGCAGTCCTCAGTTTTAGTTCCAGGATCTTTAGCCGACATCGCCTCATCCAAGAAATGGAGCTTTCAAATCGTCAAGCCAGTTATGGCTCAGGCAAATGAAGTCACTGCAGAGGCAACTATGACAGAGCCAGTTATAGAAGTAGTGGAGATGGATTGGAGGGCAGTTACCAGAACCGTTCAAACAGGATTAGTAACCATCATTAGTCTTTGGTTATTAGTCTTTTTCGTGCCTCGCTTGATTCATGACACTAGCGATTCTATCTTAAGCAAACCATTTGATAACGTCTTGTGGGGGATTATTGGCATAATTGTTATCCCTATGTTAGCTATCATTTTACTGTTTACCAAAATAAGCCTGAGTGTCAGTTTAATTTTATTCTTTTTGTACGGGGTTGCTTTGTTGCTATCAACTTGGATGGTGGCCTTTGCAGTTGGCAAAATGACTGTTGGGGCATTGCAAAAAAAATGGCCAAAGAAACCCTGGCTATCATCTCCTTATATCTGGGCTGTCCTAGGAGGGGTTATTCTCAGTATTTTGATGAACTTACCTTGGATAGGTGGTCTGATCACCTTTATCAGCTTCATCATGGGTGTTGGCTCACTAATGCTGTGGACGGGCAACCTGAGGCTACCGAGTACCAAGAAGTAAGAATCACTCGTTTGGGTAAACTGGAACCAGGACAACTGAAAGTGTTGCTCAACTAACAGATTGAGCGGGAAACGGGACTCGAACCCGCGACCTTCTCCTTGGCAAGGAGACGCTCTAGCCAACTGAGCTATTCCCGCGTAAGTTTTTTCTGTAATCTTTTTCCAACTCAGTGATTCTACCGCGAGATGCGGCTCTTGTGAAGTCGGAAGTCTGCCCAGTATACTACGAGTTATGAACTACTCCTCTTCTTCACAAGTTAATCAGCAACTAGGTCGAGCCTCGGAGAGTGGCATTAAGTTTGTTTTCAAGTGGTTAGCAATTGGTGTCAAAGCCCTAGCAGAATTTATCAAAACCGCCATTCAAGAAATCATCGGCAAGTGATCGGTAATCGGTGATCGGTGATCGGCAACAAGAAACTTTATATGGGATACACAAAAACTGCCGTTTGGGGTGTGTCGTGGCTGGTGGGGTTGCGAGGGGTAACGCGTGGCCTGTCTTTTTTACGAGTTTTTTTCTTGGCCAGAATTTTGTCACCTGCTCAGTTTGGAACATTTGGTATAGCCACGTTAGTTTTGTCTTTGATTGAGGTGATGACCGAGACGGGGGTGAATATTATTTTAATTCAGGAAGATCGATCGTTGTTTAAACGATATCTGAACTCGGCCTGGGTGGTATCAATTATTCGAGGCTTGATTATTGGTTTGTTGATCGCCTTTACCTCACCAATTGTGGCTAATTTTTTTCGTAACTCAGACGCCATTCTCATTCTGCTCGTCATCGCCTTAGTCCCAATCGTTCGAGGTTGGATTAACCCGAGTTTGGTTCTCTGGCAAAAGGATTTGGAGTTTCACAAAGATGTCTGGTTAAAAAGTAGCGTAGCGATTGTTGGCACGATTGTATCAATTACGCTGGCTGTGACTTGGCGAAATCCAGTTGCACTAGCTATTGGCATGCTCGCAGAAGCCCTGTTGGAAGTTGCTTTAAGTCACTGGTTAATTAAGCCTACGCCTAGGTTTCACTTTGCCAAAAATGACTTTTGGTTTATTGTGTCTCGAGGCAAGTGGATGACGGCAGCTGGCACCTTTCACTACCTATTTCAACAACTAGACGACATGGTGGTAGGAAGACGCTTGGGTCAAACGAGTCTGGGCTACTATCAAATGGCATACCGTCTGGCAACTTTGCCGATTACCGAAGTATCAGACGTGTTTATGAAAGTAACTTTTCCTATTTATGGCAAAGTCACGAGTGATAAAGATCGCTTACGACGAGCTTTTACTAAAACAAGTCTAGTTGTGATGGGATTATCGATCCCGTTTGGTTTGCTGATGATCTTTTTTCCCAGTCAAATTGTCCATCTAGTACTCGGTGAACAATGGGTGGCGGTCATTCCTTTACTCCCAATCCTGGGTGTTTTTGGAGTAGTGAGGGCTGTGACTAACTCTTGTTTTTCTCTCTTCTTAGCGGTCAAAAAACAGGAATACGTGACGGTGGTGACGGTGGTGGGGTTGATTACAATGGTAGCGGTTTTACTACCGCTAGTGTCTGTTTACGGCATGATAGGAGCGGCTTATGCGGCGCTGATTGGGAGTATTGCTGTGTTGCCAGTAACGGGGTGGTATACGTGGAGGATTATTCGTTGATTGTGGCTACCGACTGTTGATGCGCATTGATAGTTGAAAGTATCTGTGTTGTTAATTTAGTTGAAAGATCCTGTTTCCATCACCGAGGCGAGGTTAGTGACAAGTCTACGATGACGGACAACTGATTGCATGACAAGATATTGAAATGAGATAGCAGATCCTGAAACCCCCGCCTCTGTGGGGGTTTCGACGAGTTTAGGGTGATAGGCATCACGGATGACGGGTGACAAATCAAAAACCCCGCTCGGAGGGCGGGGTTTGATCAATTTTGAATTGATGAACTTAGCTGTTTAACGAGTGACTGAAATATCAGTCGCTAACTCAGCACCTGGAGCAGACACAGTGATGCGGCCTGTGGCATCTCTCAAGATAGTATAAGCTGTGTTGTAGGTTGAGGCACAATCAGCAGCTGTTACTGGTTCGCCAGCCGTGGTACCGTTGGTGCCGTCTGTGGGATCGACGGGTAGGGCGGCGAGATACTCTGGCACTAAATCGGTACAAAGGTCAGCCTCAGCAGGAGGAGTTCCATTATCAAGTCCGACTGTGGCGACTGTAGTAGTTATGCCAGCAGGAGGTGTTCCATTATTATCAGCCATAAACTGAGTGACGGCATTCAAAATGGCATTGACATCGCTTTGGCGCTGGGTATCATTGGCCTGACTAAATTGTTTGGCGGGGTTGATAGCCACCAGCGTAATGGCCAGCAACACGGCCAAAATACCGATCACAACCAAGAGCTCAATCAAAGTAAAACCCTTGTGGACAAGAAGCAAAGATTTTTTTGTCATAGTCTTTCTTTTCCTATATTTACTACATTGTACCCATCATAGATAAAATTGAGATGTAGTGTCAAGGGGTAATAAGTGTATCAAAATCTGGTAAACCTTATTCTTCAATGTTAGCGATGACGGAGCCAGTGGTAATTCGAATGTCTTCCAATAGTTCTGAAGACTCGGTTGTCAAAGGCTTTAGTCCAAAGTCGGCGAGTGTGCTCATGAGCAATTGTCGAATGGGTTGGGGCACAGATGGTTTTAAAACCACCAAAGTATTGCCTGAAGATACTGTGGCCGCGTTACCTGTTTCAGTTTGAGTAAAGCCCAGTGATGATAATTTAGACTGAACAATTGCAGCCTGACCAGCTTGTCCTGAGCCGTTGAGGATGACCACTTTTAACTGGCCAGCTGCTGATGCCAGTTGAGCTGGGTCAGAGGCGGTGGGAGTAGCGGTGAGTTGGGCTACTGGTGAGGGAGTCAGAGTTAAAGCCAGCTGAGCCGAGGCAGAGGCCATTTGTTCTTGCTTTGCCAGCTTAGCCGCTGCCCTCTTGGCCTTATCGGCCTGATTTTCTGCATGCATGCGGTAGAAAAGAACCACAAAGATCAAGATCAAGACACAAAAACCGCCACCCATGGCTATGATCCGCTTTCTTTCGGGTGATCCTTTAGCGGGTGCCACTTGCAAGTTGGCAATTTCTAAACTCGGTGTTGCCGTAATTAAGTTTGACTCGGTATTCTTACTGACGGCAGTCAGGATTGAGGCGCCAATCGTATAATTTAACCCCTCCTGACTAATTTCTGGTGCGACCAGATCAGGAACAATCCTAATGACTTTTAGGTGATGGGCATCCAAAACTTTGACAATCGGATCGTAGAACTCCCGATTAAGGGCAATAATGTAACGATGTTTATTAACCGTAATTACGGATGAAAAGACATCAGCAAAAGGGATAGCTTTTACAAAGTCTTGGCGCTGAGCCTCTTCTAAAGCCTGGTTACTAGGCGACTTGACCGGATTAGCCTCAATCTGATTTGGTACCGAGGCGTGAGTGATCATCTCCTGCTCAGCTTTACTAACTGCTGGTTCAGAAACAATTTCTTGAGTAAAATAACATGATTGAGCCACAATGAGACTTGCGTCACCCACTGGTAAAGCTAATTGAGTCAAAAAGTTGGCCAACTCAGTATTCAAACTTTTCAAGTCAATAATTTCTAGATCGCGCACCATAGCCTCTGGAAAACTAAATTTAGCCACATCGCTGAGGGTGGGGGAATAAATCGTCACCCCAGTTCTTTCCAGGTAGACCAAGCAGTTGATGGGTTTATTTTTGGCTGTCGAGCTCATGTTGAGTTTAGAATTGATAATACTTAGTGTTTACTCACCGATTTGTTGCCAAGACTGGACTTCCAGGACACCATTTAATCGAGTTAGTTCCACTTGCACTGATCTGGTTAGGTTGCTTGTTTCGACCCGACTAGTAACGACAATGGGTGACCCTGGTTGAACTTCTATATCGATCGTTAATCCATCTGCAGTGAGTAATTGTTCACCAGTATAGCTGGGATCACGTAGTAATCTCAAGATGGCATTTTCAGCTCCACTTTCGGCAGTGTAAATTAAACTGGCAGAACGGGCATCCTTTTCACCGAGTAGCATCTGATCAGCCAGAAGTACAGTGGCGCTGGTGGTGATCAAAAGACCAATAGCCACAAACACGATTAGGGCGGTGAGGATACTACCTGACTGGTGGCAATGATACTGGTTGTTGGTTCTGAACATTTTTTAATGTCTATTTTTTTGTTGGTAAGAGTTAAAAAAATCTTTTTTAGATGCTGAGTCCCTCTTTTGGTGGACAGGCTAGTCCAGCATGATGACAATTGATTTTCCCAACATAACTATGACCCCGACTTGGTCGGGACAGGGTGACGTTTTGCTCCTAATTTACAGTCTATCTCGTACTCGCTGCAAACTGGCTCAGTTGTTCGTCGTGACCTTGAACAGTCAACTGCGGTGAAGCCAGCAGAAGTCGAACGCTAGCACCATCACTCAGGCCGGTAGAACCAGTTTTTTGTACTAGAAACTGACTCGCGGTTACTTGACTACTGATGGAAGCTGTCCCACTAGGTGAAACCAGTTCGAGAAATCCATTAATATTGACCTGATATCGTAGGGTGTCTCCATCGATTTCAAGCTCAAGTTGATTGCCTGATTGACCGACCTGAGCTGGTAGTGTTATCCGATCGGCTCGACGAATATCATAGGTTAAACGTTGGGTAATGTAACGTGATTCTTGTTGTAGTCTGGTCAAGTTTTCTGCTTCTGTCCTTGATTCGATCAAGGTTAAAAATAGTTGGGTAATAATTATGATTAAGATGGAGTAAAGTCCTAGATACATCAGTAGCTCGATCATGGTAAAACCAGATTGGTACTTGTTAATTGGCTTCTGTTTAGAAAAAAAATTGTGATGGTACTTTGCTAGATTAATGTACATAGTATGATTGAGCAACCTAACGTCACCCGACTACAGCAACTCGTTTTTTTAGATGCGTTATGGTGAGTTGAGGTGTAAGTGTGCTGACCATAGTTATGGTGAGTAGTTAATCGTTGCCGACTCGACAACTGGGGTGGCTGTTTGTTCTGCAGTTTCTAGAAATAGCTGATAACGAAAACAACGAGCGGGATTTTCATATCCTTGCCCATCATCATTAAAAGGAATGCTTCCAGCATCATCAAAATAAGTTTGATTAGTGCCATCTGGCCCCACATAAGCATACACCGCCAACTCACAGCTACCAGATATCGGATCGGCTCCAGCAACTTGAAAGCGAGCAGTGGTGTCGATTGGAGTTGCTTTTTGAATAGAAATATAGTTGTAAGCCGTGGCATACCCAGCATCAATGATGTTTGATTGATAGGTACCGGCGGTTGAGTAAGTCTCGCCAGCACCGCCCTCGATGACTTTCAGCTCGCTACTTGGTTCTTTAGTGATAATGTAGGAATAAGCCTCGCCGTCACTTTCTAGTACGCCTGCTACCCCATACACCCCAGTATCAAGATTAAGTCCACCACAACGAGTGGGCGCAGTTTCATTAGTTAAGTCTATGACCTGGTACTCCTCTCCCCCCACACCCACTAAGATTAGTTTATTTTCTGTGACGAGACTGAGACCTTTTGGGTCCATACCCTGACTGTCGTAACTGGAGATAATGGTTCTAGAACCAGATTTGCTGGTTGTATCAATGATAAATAACTCGTTTTTTGAACCAGAAACTGCAGTTGCTAAATAAACTCTAGTGCCATTTTGATTGACAAAAACATCCTTGCCTCGCTCCGAGTTGACATTAGCATAACCGGCGCGAGACATGGATCGAGGATTGGTGACATTGACAATTTGCATTTCCGCACTACCCCAATCTAGAGCTACGTATGCATAATTACCTTTAACTATCACACGGTAGCCGGTAGCTAAACCCCAGGTTTGCAAATTGACTGAACCCAATTCAGGTCTTTGACCAGTTTTACTACTTAGGTCAAAAGCATGCAGTTTGGGACCGATGACGGCATAACCCACATTACCCTTCACATAGATACCCTGAGCTGTTCCCCACCAAAAGGTATCATTGTAGTAACCCACCTCCTGGTTGGTCGATAAATCAATAATTACAATGTCGCGAGAGGCATCATCGGTAGCGATGTAGGCGTAGTTACTTTCTATAAAAATATCATTGGTATCGTAACCATTAATTTGTCCAAACTGAGTAATTTGCGGGGGGTCTTGCTGATCTACACCCAGGTGGACAAATTTGCCCTGATTCCCGTAGTCAGTACCCGAAAAGATCTTGCCTTCTAAAGCTCGCACCACATTAGCTTTGCCATCCTGAGGCATGTTGTAGGTGGTACGAATATAGTTGGCGGGCAAACACCAATTTCCCCGTCCGCCTGAGCCCAGGATAATTTCTCCACCAGTAGTGTTGATAATGGCCGTACCTTGTAACTCACCGCCAGTAAAATCAGCCTCGGTGGTGTCGGTTAGGGCTAAATTATCAAGATATCTGGTCAAGTACAGAGATGAAGTGACTTCTCCAGGTTGTGGCTCGGTCCAACTGACAGTAATTGTCACAGCCATGGTGGAGGGATCCGGGTGTCCACCTGAGGTGACCACGTCTCCACTGGCGTCTCTCTGAACGTAAGCAATGGCTAGATTAGTAGTTAAATCGTCCTCGGTAATTGAGTTTGGCTGCAGAGACCAGACTCCGTTGGTTAAAATGGGATGATAGTTGCCCGGGGTGGCTATGTTACTCCAACCTTGTTCTCTGATACTCCGTAAGGCTTCAGCAGTTTCGGTCAATTTTAAGGTGGCTTGCTGACGAATGTGAGCAGTAGTTGACCCTGATCGAGCAACAATAATTGCCCCAACCAGTGCGGGTGTGAAGATGCCAAGTAATGCCAAAGCAATCAGTAACTCGATTAACAACTGACCTGGCTTGGATGATTTGAGTCGATAGTGAGTAGTAGTAATCATGGTTGGATTATTGATTGCTCGAATTTACCTTCGTCTCGTAAGACTCGGACTTTGAGAGGCTGGGCGCTGTCCTGCTGAATCTGTTACGACGGATTAGGATGAGGGGTTGGTAGTTATTACTGATACTCCTTTATCTCTAGTACTCCGTAAGGATTGACCACGATCTCAGCTCTGGCACTGGATTGGATGTCGCCCAGTTCAAAACCGACCTCCTCTCCAACTGGGCAGTTTAAGCATTCGCCACTCAGGGGCGCAAAAACTAAGGTATTATTTGGCAAAGTGACACGTCGAATAGTGACTGTTTCAGGAATGTTGACTACAAAATTGGTGGGATTATCGACCGTAAAACTACTACCGTTAAAGACTGTGTAACTTTGATCTTGAAAATAAATACCCTTGGTTTGACCTTGATCAGGATCGGTTTGACCAATCATGGCTAGGTACTGTTGATTTTGCACATCAACCATCAGCTGAGTTACCGCGGTTCTGAGTTGTGCTTTAGGAATCAGATTGGACAGCGACATAACGGCAAAAGACATGATAACTGCCACAATGGCCATACTAATCAGGAGTTCGACGAAGGTAAAACCAGCATTTCCAGATTGACCGCGAGATGAGTCGCTTTGAGCAGACATGTTGCCTACTATTCTGCCATAACTTGAGTCATGATGATACCAGCATCTGTTTTGCCGGCAAACTCTCGGGCAAAGTGTTTTTTCAGTTGCTCTGAGTAAATTGGCACGGAAAAGCTAAAGGTAGCACCCTGATTGTGACCTGGAGAGTGGGCTTTGATTTGACCATTATGGAGGCTAATAATTGACTTACAAATATACAGACCTAAGCCAGTGCCTTGTGAGGCATCTTTGTAGGCGGCGTACGACTCTCTGATCATCCCAAACTTTTTGAACAACTCACGGGTTTTAGTGGGATTAAAGCCAATGCCAGAGTCGGTGATGTGTACCCAGACGCAGTCACGATTAACCTCAAACCAAACCCTGATTTGGCCATCTTTAGGGGTAAACTTGAGCGAATTACCGATCAAGTTGACTAATACTTCCTTAATTTTATCCCGATCGATAATTACATCGGGTAGTTTAACCTTTTCGGCTGAATCAGGCTTAACCGCATAATTAACTAGAATCAGTCGTACACCCAGGTGTTTGGCGTGCGGCCGGATTTCCTCAATCACATCCTCAGCCACGGTATGGAGTTTGGAGCGAAAGGGATTGAGAATAATTCGGTTTGACTCGATTCTGGAAATATTTAGCATATCATTGACCATCTTGGTCAATCTAGTCGTAGAACTATACGCCCGTTCTAGATACATTTTCTGTTTTTCTGTTACGTTGCCAGCCTTACCCTGGAGCGTCATCCACAAGTTATATTTAATGGACGTTAGTGGCGTTCTCAGTTCATGAGAAGCCAGAGATACAAACTCATCTTTCATCCTGTCCAACTCACGAAGCCGGGCGTTAGCTTTTTTCAAACTCGCCGTAGCACTGTCGACCTCCTCACGGAGGGTGATGTTGAACTGGGAGATATTTTCGTAAGCTTCTGCATTTTGAACAGCTAGTGATAATTCTGGAGAAAAAAGTTCTAGTAACTTCAAATCTTGATCAGAATAGATGTCCCCAGATAATTTATCACCGAGTAAAATTAAACCTATAAAGTTATTTTTCGTTATGAGTGGCACCACTATTCTCACACCATACTTTCTCATAACTTCTTTAGCAGAACTTTCTGAAATTTCATCAAAGAGAAGAAGAGTTTTGTGTGTTTCGCTTACAATTTTTTCAATTTCTAACGAGGTTAATTCTGATGTAAAAGCGTTATCATTATGAGTTTGTAAATATATCTTAGATTTTTGAGTTAGAATTATTTGACCATTTTTTATTTTGAGATGTTTCATTAGTTCATTTAGTGTATTATTGATAAGATCACTCACGTGATATGTGGAGATCAAATATTTATTCAGTTTTTTTAATACGTCTTGAGATGAATACTTACCTTTGTAAAAGAAGTTATCAGTAGTTGACTCAATAATTTTACGAAGTGGTTGAAACGCAAAGCTCAGAATTAATGCAAAAATTGTTGAAATGGCAAGGTTGTGTGTTGTTGATGTATTTTCAAGAAAGAAGTACCCCACAAAAAACAAAGTAAAAGAGAAGATTCCGCCAATAACCGCCACGAGCAAGGTATAGGAGATTGTCCGAGCTACTAGAAGACGGATATCTAATAATCTATGTTTAATAATTGCGTAGCTTGCAAAAGAAACAAATATTAGTGGAGCTAGTAATCCAAAATTTTGTAGTCCAAAGTATCGGAATAGTGTGGGGAAAACAATATTTGTCAGAGTTCCAAAAGAAATTCCGATAATAAATCCAGAGAGTAAAAAAAATGTTTGTTGCTTGTAAAAACCTTTGAACGAGAAATATTTCTTTATTAGGACAGAAATGCCACCGAATGTTAACGAGAGAAACTGAGTGGCAAACAAAAAGTATAGCACTCCGACAATAGTATTTCTGGAAGTTGGTCCAGTGATTGTTTCATCAAGAACTATCAACGGAGTAAAAAGGGTTATGAGGCTCAAGATAATAGTCAGAAATGTGCTGAGTTTAAGCAGCTTTCTGTTTACAAATGATTGACCGGTTGGAAAAAAACTACAAAAGTAAAAAAGAGATAATGCTATAAATTGTGCAAAAACAAAATTTAAACGCCCAAGGAAAAGAACTAAATCTACATCTGAAGCAGTGTAAAAAAAATATAATGATATTTGCCAACCAAGGATTGATAAGGAAAATAATGAAAACAAACGATTGATAGAGTGCTTAGGGTTCTGAAAAAAGACTAATAATCCCAAGCTTAGTGTGGCAATAATCGAAGTTAGATAAACAAAATTGATGAGGGCGGACACAGTAGTATGTTATCACTATTTAGAGTTACAAACATAGTATTTATTAACCATTTTTTCCCAATCAGCTAAAGAAACTTCTTCTAGACTTATCTCCTTTTCAATTACAGGATTTACCGCATTTTGTGCTAATGCCAAGTATGGCGCAGCTATTAGTGCACAACCAACTTCTCCTCCATGAACATCAATGTCGGTCAGCGACACATATATTTCTTTGTATAAGATTTTTTGATTACTTCCTATAGCAGTTACGCTTTTAGCAATGTTTGCTTTCAATTCATCACGATACTCTTCTAGGAAATAGCCATTATGTGACCCTTTGCTAAGTTCACCTATGTCTTCCATCAGGAGACATGCATCTACATCTCTGTTCTCAGGAATTCCAATTGCTAATGCACAGTAGAGACGACAGGGACCATCTTTCGTAATGTGTTTGGTTGCACACGGTACATGCGAACCAGGTAAAATTGGAAATCTCTTTTTTTCTCTGCTCCCAATAAGCCTTTGAGTAGCGTCTTGCAATGGCTCAGCAGAGAGTACTGGGATCATTTTTCCATCATGTCTTTGTACATCTGTAAGGTGAATTTTCTTTTTATTTTTCAGGTCTGGATGTTTTGCTATGTCTAATCCCCACACTAATCCTTGAATTCCGCAAAAAGAGGAAACTGTAATCATATTAACTTGACCCAAATACGTACCTTGAGCCTCAGCCATATCAAAAGCATTTATTCGATCGAGCATATCTGATCCAGGATGTCTAAAGGAGATTGGTACTTTTCCTATTTCTAGACAAGTGCCGAGTACGTAACCTGTTCCGTGATTGTCTGGATTTTGATACCCAGTACAGTATGAGTTGTAATTACTAAGTGGGATATTTTTTTTCATAAATTATCTTTATCAGATATAAAAATAAAGCTTAGGATGTTAATCCTAGTTCAGCCATTTTATTTTTGATAGTATCTGTTGTAGCTGCATAAACTAGTATGTCTCCCTTATAAATAAGGACGCCCCCAAAATTTTGTAGTGTATTTACAACTGCTGCCACATCTAGATTAGTATATACAATTATCAGGCGAATATCATCATCATCTAAGAGCTCTATGGTTAAAGGCAACATGAGCTGATTGTAATACCCTTGACCACGATACCAATCAAAAATCGCAACATCCTGAAAAAATCCTACTTTGTGGGAAGAAGAATCAACTGCATTCTGTCCCTCAACAGAAGTGTTGTCAAGCAACGCTGTTAATTTAGATGACACATCATCTTTTTCATCCTCATCAAGAGTGATGCCACTGACTTCTTTAAGCTCAGTAAATAGACTTAATACGGCTTCAGGTAAAAGCTCCCTTCTAGTAACTGCAAAACCTATAGGCTCATTATTTAACATTCCACACATAACTCGATAGCGATCTTTGTCTTTAATCCATGCCTGAATTTTTTCAAATGAGTTATCAGCATCATGATGCTCACCTGCCCAGGCACCAGTACTGAATGCATGAGAATATAACGAAGCCATCCAGTTAAGAATGTCAGTATCATCACCATCTGGAATAATTAGCTTAAGATTTTCTGTAGTCATGAAAAACAATTAAGACCTATAATTATACATTCCGACAAGATTAAATTATATACTCATCAGTGATGTATGATTTAATTTTTACTATTTCGAATAAACCGAGTATTGACTGCTAGACGCTGGTCAGACTATAGTAAAACCATGTCCAAAACAATCCTACTGGTTGATGATGACAAGTATATAAGAGATGTCAATGAGGCGGTATTACGTGAGGCGGGGTATGAGGTGGTGGTGGCGGAGAACGGTAAGGAGGCGTATGACTTGTTAATGGTAAATGATTATGATTTGGTGTTTCTGGATGTGATTATGCCGCTTTTGGATGGAATTGGAGTACTTCAGAAATTGCAGGAGACGCCGCCTAAGTATCAGCCTCGGAATATTTATTTTTTGACAAATTTAGCGAATGATCCGGCAGTGAAGGAGGCGTTTGCCTTGGGTGCTAAGGAGTGTTTGACTAAGTCGGATATTACTCCGGATAAGCTAGTGGAGGTGGCGAGGAAGGTGCTTGGGAATGGTGGCGAGGTCAGTGCCAAGTAGGCTGAGGTTAGCTGTAAGATTCTAGATCAAGTCCAGAATGACGAGTTGGCAGATCAAGTCCGCAACAATGATCGTTTACCTATTTCCAAATTGACCAATTAGCGAGTAAATGGGAGCGATGATGGCCATCATGAGGCCTCCGACAGCGACGCCGGCTACGATCAGCATGATGGGTTCCATCATTGAGGTAATCTTTTTGAGAGATTTGCTCACTTGGTAATCCATAAATTCCGACACATCCTGCATGGATTTATCAAGTGTGCCAGTTTTTTCTCCAACTTCAATCAACTTGATAATCGTGCCCGGCATCAGTTTTTGTTTAGTGCGCAAGCCCTCAGAAAAAGGATGACCAGCTACTGCCGACTCCCGAGCGGCTAAAATGACTTTTTTTAAGTCCTGTCTTTGAATCACATCAGCTGAAAGTAGCAAAGCCTCAGAAATTGGAATGCCTGAGTTGAGTAATAAATGCATACTTCTGGTGAAACGAGTCACATCAATTTCCAAGATTAGCTGAGATACACCAGGGAAGGCAAATAAGACTCGAGTCACCCACTGCCTTTTATACTTGACCAACAGAATTAAGCCTGCGATTGATAAGATCAACACCCCGATTACAATCACCGTGTGATTCAAAATCAAGTCCGAGGACGCCATCATCACCCTGGTTGGCAAAGGCAAATCAACCTTCATTCTTAAAAACACTTTAGAAATCTTTGGCACCACCACCAGTAGCATCAACATAATTACTCCAAGTAAAACCACCCCAATCATCATTGGATAAAACAAGGCCGCTTTAATTTTGTCCACAAACTCGACTTCCTGCTGCATGCTTTTACGCATATCTTCAAGCGTCGTTTCTAGTGTACCTGCCTCCTCAGCGGCTCGGATCAAGTTGAGCGTCACCTCATTAAAAACCAGAGGAAATTGAGCAAAAGACTCCGCTACCTGCTTACCCGCACTCAAGTCATCCTGCATGGCCAATAGGATTTTCTTAATCCCACCCTTGGCATCTTCAAGCAAAGAGTCCACCGCCCCAGCTATGGGGATGCCGGCCCTGAGCATAGTTGAGAGATTGGCAATGAACGCAATTTTTTCGTTAGTGCTGATGCGAATTTGTGCCATAAGAGAGCCTGCAAAGAGAGTAGCTGATTAGGTCATTTTTTTAGGTAGTTTGTTCGGTCGTGGTCACTCGAAGAACTTCCTCAATAGTTGTTATACCCTTGGTGACTTTGATAATGCCATCATGATACATAGTTACTATGTCATCCTTGAGAGCTTGTTGCAAGATGGCATTGGCATCAGATTTGGCTGCCACTATGTCTCGAATCGCTTGGTTAACAACTAGAATTTCGTAAACACCCACTCGACCCAAGTAACCCGTGTTATGACAAGCCCGACAACCCTTGCCCTTGTAAATTCGAACCTCTTTTTTATCGCCGACCGGAATGTAGTGTTCGTCAATCGTGGCTTTTGGCAAGTACTGCTCTAACTCTGCGACTGTCATAGTATCTGAAATACGACAATGAGGACAAATTCGTCTCACTAATCGTTGGGCAATGATCATTTTAACCGTCGAAGCCACCAAAAAAGGTTCAACTTTCATATCAAAGAGCCTGGGGATTGCACCTGGAGCATCATTGGTGTGGAGTGTCGAGAAAACTAAGTGTCCGGTGAGGGCGGCATTAATAGCAATTGAAGCTGTTTCATTATCCCGAATTTCGCCCACAAAAATATAGTTCGGATCCTGACGTAGAAGAGAGCGTAAACCATTGGCAAAGGTTAGATTGGTTTTTTCATTGACTTGGACTTGATTGGCACCCTTAATTCGATACTCCACTGGATCTTCAATACTTGTTAGGTTGCTGTCACGAGTATTAATAGTCTTTAACATCGAGTAAATGGTGGTGGTTTTACCTGATCCCGTGGGGCCAGTCACCAAAATCATCCCCCAGGGACTTTTAATGGCTTGGCGAACCGACTCGAGCTGTTTTTCCTCAATGCCTAGATCAGTTAATGAATAGTTTTGAGCCTGCGAGGATAACAACCGCATGACAACTTTTTCGCCATCCACGATGGGTAAAATTGACACCCGTAAATCAAGTCGATCGCCGTCCACCTCCATTTTGATTTTGCCATCCTGAGCAGCTAAATGCTGATCAGTTCTAAGGCTAGATAAGACTTTGATGCGAGTAATAATTCGATTATGAATTTTTTTCGGTAAAGTTACTACGTCTTGGAGTACACCATCCACTCTGAATCGAACCACCATCTCACTTTCTTGAGGCTCTATGTGAATATCAGAGGCATATTCCCGATAAGCGGCTTGAATCAAAGCCTCAACAATTTTTTTAATGGGTGGGTCGTGAGCTTCAGTAGCGATAACATGACTGTCTTCAATTAAAAACCGCTCAAAAACAGCTTGGAAATCGGTGCGATAGTGCGATAGCTGGGTATCAATTTCTCTGGGGTTGGCATAGTGAGGCAAAACTGATAGGTTGGTTTTGGCTGCCAACAGAGTCATCAATTGTTGATTTGGCAGATCGCAACTAGCTATTTTTAATTCGGTTGGAGTACGTTCAAAGGCGATGGTGTGAAAGCGCTTGGCGACTGATTCCGGAATGATGTTCAACACCTCATCAGGAACGTCAGCCACCTTTAAGTCTTTAAAAGGAATTTGCAAATGAGATGCGATCAGATTACCCAAATCAATATCTTGAATAACGTCTTTTTCTAGGAGAGCTCTGATTAAGGGGAGGTTGGATTCTTTAGCATAAACTGCCACATCATTAAAGGTGGCCTCAGTAATTTTGCCAGCAGAAAGTAATAGTTGCTTAATTTCGATGTCGGGCAGACACATGCTGGCTATCTTAGCGTAAATATTGGATTGTCACAACATGATCATCAGCACTTAACACCATAGATACATCTTTTCTTCACCCTCAATCAACCACGAAAAATTGTATTGAAATTAACTCTTTAAAAATTCATCAATAAGTTGGTGAACAGATAACCATGGAGGAGGGAGATCTAGACTGTCGTTGCCAGATTGGTCAGTTGGGGGAGTCACGCTTAGTAATAAGTCACCTGCACTGGTTGAAGTTAAGATCGGAGTAGGAGTTATCACTTGTTTGGGTACTAAAATATACTGCCTGTCAGCACTCCAGCTATTTTGCAATACATTGTTGGTATCTATTGTCAGACTGCGGATTTGATAATCAGTTGGCGAACCCACCAGTTGGATGAAATCAATAAATTGCGATAAACTCAGATTGGTTGCAACTGTTTTATAAAGCCTGGTGACGGTAGGAATAATGCTCGGCCAGTTACTAGGGGAAGACAAATGATCTTTAAGTGCTGTAATCAGGGCTTGTTGGCGCTGAGTCCTGCCAAAATCCCCCCCACCTACACCAGAATGACGCGACCGCACAAACTTCAGAGCCATTTCGGCATCCATAACAGTTGGTCCAGCTGTAAATTCAAGAGTTTCATACCGACAAGGAAATTGTTTTTCTAGCTCAAACCCACGAAATGTGGCACTAAGAGTAGCAATATCTTCAGGTGTGTAGTCACAGGACTCATTTTCCAAACCAGCAATTGGGTAAAACTCATCAATGAATGAATAAGGCACGTCAATAGTTAGGTTACCTAGTGAATTGAGGGCATTTAAAAACCCTTGCATATTAATAGCCAGAGCAGACTCAATTGGCAGATTGGTGACTTGACCAACCACATCCGAGGCTAAATTTAGTCCTCCTTGATCGCCATTGTAGCGACGATCACGATTGGGATATTGGCGCTGATCATTGCCTAGGGCAAAAGCGGTATTAATTTTGCCATGCACGGCTGACAGCGGATCAAGTGGCAGACTAACCCACAAGTCACGAGGTAAAGAAATCAGAGATACCTGTTTGGTTTTCGGATCAACTTGCACCACCATCATGGTATCTGTCAGGGCCCCGCCATCGTGAGTGCCACCCATGTAACCTAACAATAGAACGTTCCTGGGTCGCAGGAGATCAGGAGTTGGAGTGGGAGTGAGACTTGGTTCGATCGCTATGTCAGTTTGAATCGGTTGTTGTCTGGTCGTTGTTTGAGACCGCCAAAACCACACTATTGAGCCTATTGTCAGTAGAACCAATAGACCAATACAAACTCCAATAATCACAGGTCTAACTTGCGAAAAATTTTTCACTATGCTGGTATTATCACATAAATTCTAGTGCTCGTACTCAGCCTAGCGAGTTCTAACCTCTAGTTGCCAATTTGAGGCAGATTTGATAGAACATAACCCGTCTATGTTACAACTTGATCACGTTAGTAAGTCATTTGGTCAAACTAAAGCAGTTGACGATGTGTCACTGACAATTGATGCGGGTGAAGTGGTGGGTTTGCTTGGACCAAATGGTGCGGGTAAAACCACGACTATGCGGTTGATGAGTGGATTTTTATTACCTGATTTTGGTGAAGTTAAGGTCGAGAATTTTGATTTGTTTAGTCATCCCAGAGAGGCACAGCGAGCCATTGGTTACTTGCCAGAAAACAATCCTTTATATGGTGAGTTATTGGTAGATGAGTTTCTCAAGTACTCGGCTCAACTTCACACTTTGACCGCTCAACAATTTCGGTTAGCCCTCAAACGGGTGATACCGGCAGTGGGTTTGGAGTCGGTGATTTATAAACCTATTAGACAGCTATCTAAAGGTTTCCGCCAAAGAGTGGGTTTAGCGGCAGCCATGATTCATGACCCGTCAGTCCTAATTCTGGATGAACCGACTGAAGGCTTGGATCCCAATCAAAGAACAGAATTACGTTCACTTTTGACTAGTCTAGCCAAAGATCGAACATTGATAATTAGCACTCATGTTTTGCAAGAAGTATCAGCTATTTGTGATCGAATTGTAATTTTAAATCAGGGTAAAGTGGTGGCAGATGGCACGCCTGCAACTTTGAGTGCGAGCGATACAGGTAGTGTGAATGCGGTTTTAAGTGGGAGTAAGGTGCTGACGACTTTAAAAAAGCAAACAACCTTGCGTGTGGCATCACATCGAGCCCTTGGCAACACTCGATTTGAGTTGACTCTAGTCCCGACTCACTCTCATCAACAGTTGCAACCAATTTTGACTAAGCTCGCTGCGAAAAACGACTGGGTCATTTGGTCACTTTCGCCTCAAACTGCCAATTTGGAAAGCATCTTTCACACTCTAACGGAGACTAATTATGAAGGATAGTCTAAAAGCTACTGGCGTAATATTAAAAGCTGAACTATGGCGATTAGCCATCTCTCCAGCAACTTATTTGACTCTAATTGTTTTTTCTTTGCTGTGGTTTTTTCTGTTTTTTAGGCAAGCCTTTTTAATCGGTGAGTCGTCTTTGAGCCTACTTTTTGAGTATGTGCCTTGGTTGGGGATTATTCTAGTCCCAGCTCTGACAATGGGTAGTCTAGCTAAAGACAGATCAGCTGGCATGTTAGAGTGGGTTTTAGTCAGGCCAGTTAAGGAGTTAGAGCTAGTCCTAGGCAAGTGGCTAGCAGTAGTTGTGGTTTTATTAGGCCTAATGCTATTGACGTTACCGATGGCGATTGGTTTTGCCAGATTTGGTCAGTTTGATTGGGGAGTGTATGTAGCTCAAGTTGGCGCCATGACTTTGTTATTGGCCAGTTATGCGGCCATCGGCATTGCCATTTCGACTTGGTTAAAAGAACAAATCTCGGCTTTATTAGTTAGTGTAGCATTATTATTTAGTTTAACTATTGTTGGGTTTGAGATTGTGACGGCACGTCTACCTTTAATACTTTCCAGTTTAGCTGGTCAAGCCTCACCATTAACTCACGCAGTGGCTATGAGTCGGGGTGTGATTGATATTCGTGATGTTTGGTACTTGCTGGTGATGATGGTATTGAGTTTGAGCTTGGCAGTTTTGAAGCTAGGTAAAGAAAAGTATGGTCGGCAAAAAAAGGGTTACTGGTGGGCACAAATCACAGTAGGGTTATTGATACTCGTTCTGGTTTTATCCGTGATTTATAGCCAAAGACTGCCAGGCCGAGTCGATTTGACCTCTGATCAATTATTTTCCTTAGCCAAAATTACTCAGGCAACTATTGCTCAAGCGGAGCAACCAGTGACATTAACCCTTTATGCTAGCCAAACTCTACCATCTCAACTTCAGCCAGTTTTAAGAGACGTCAAGGATTTGTTGAGAGACTATGATCAAGTGGGAGGCGATAAGATAGAAGTGGTGATAAAAAACCCAAGCCAGGATCAGACCATAGCTCAAGAAGCGATTGAGCGTGGAGTCCAAGAAGTTCAGTTTAACCAAATTAGCCAAGAGTCATTTCAAGTCAACTCGGGCTGGTTGGGCGTGGTGGTAAGCGTGGGTGATAAGCATGAAGCGGTGCCTTTTATCCAAACGATTGGTGGTTTAGAGTACGAGTTGACTAGCAGAATTGCTCAGCTGACTAAAGCTAAGTCACCCAAGGTGGCCATTACCGCTGGTCATGGTGAAAAAAGCCTGTTTGGTGATTTGCAGTTACTAGATCAATTGTTGGCTCGGCAATATGAAGTGACCACAGTTAACCTAACCGAGACAGAGGAAGGAGAGCTAGCAGAGTCGCTGATCGGATACGATGCGGTGATTGTGGCCGGTCCGACTGGTCCTTTTGAAGAAACTGTACTGACTGAATTAGGCAATTATGCCTCGGCTGGTGGCTCTTTGTTGGTTATGGCTGAAGGGGCCGAAGTCAACCCCCAGTTGTTAAGTGTGGCACCCAGTCAGCAGAATGTGAATCAAATCACCAATCTGTTTGGAGTCGGGGTTAGGGATAACCTCGTTTTTGACCCAAGCTCGTCTGAGGTGGTACGTTTAGGAGCGGGTGCCGTTCAATATCTCACTCCTTATCCTTGGTGGGTAAAAGCTTTGGGTCAAGCTAGTTCAGAGGTGGTTCAAAAAGACCAGTTGGTTTTTATGCCCTGGGTGAGTGAGGTGGGGGCGGTGTCAGGAACAAATACAGATTTGATTCAATCGTTGGTAGTGACCACACCCAATGCCGATAGTACCCCCTCTGCCCAGGCCTCAATCGATCCACAAAATACTCCGACTGTCACTAATCCTCAACAACTAACTTTGGCGGTGGCAGTGGAAAAGCAAGTAGTTGATGAGGCGACTCAAAGTGCCAGATTGGTCTTAGTCGGTGACGCGGATCTTTTGACAGATGGAGTTTTACAAAGCGTACCGCAAAATGCCAGTTTTGTTTTAGATGTCTTGGCTTGGTTAACTCGTGATACCTCATTGGCCGAACTTAAACTAAAGGAAGGAGCGATTAGAACATTAGTTTTTTCATCAGCCACCCAGCCAGCGACCATTATGGGCGTCAGTTATGTGGTGGTGGTTCTGTTGCCCAGTATGGTTGGGGTGGGCGTTTTCTTAATTCGCAGAAATAAGCAAAAACTGAGTTTCAAGTAAATTACCTTAATTGTCGTCATGTTATGCATGTCGAACATCTCCCTCAGGCTCACGGTAGAGGATTATTTATCTAATTTGTAACTTTGTTCATTAACGCACCATGATCTATTTTTTCCACGCTCCTAATCAGCCACACAAATAGCATGGTGATTTTTCCCTGACTATTTCTGCACTTGAAGTCGCACGACAAAAATGATCATGGATACTTCAATGGTGACTTAAATTTTCGGTAGAAAAATCAACCCACCTATGATTGCCGATGCAATTGCCATGATTAGGACAGCCCCTGCCGCCACATCTCGCATTCTCCGAGTTGCCTCGTATGCTAAGTGATCAGTGTCACGGACGAGATTGGCAATTTCCTCTAAAGCCGTGTTAACCATCTCCAGAGACATAACACCAGCTATACACAGTAATAATATCATCCACTCGACTCTAGAAATGGTGACTACGAGCCCTAAAGCAATCACCCCCACCGCCGCCACCAGATGCACTTTCATATTTCTTTCTTGGAGAGCATCGGGAATACCTCGCCCAGCATAAGCAAACCCTCTAAAAAACTTTTTCAACCAAATTGTGATCGACATATATCTATTAGTATGGCAGAATGTGAGGTTGAAGCAACTACTAACCAACTCTTATGAATGACAACATCTCCCAACCACTCCCACCCAACTCTCAGCAGGTTGACTCATCTCAACCACTCTCCCCAGAACAACACCCCCAATCTGGAGTTCTGCCGGCAATTACCAGAACCCCATTCAATGAGTCTTTTGGTGGTAAAAAGGTTTCTCCAGAAGGAGCGATTGTGCTCTTAATACTTGATGGTTGGGGTATTGGTCCCGATTATCCCGGTAATGCTATTAAACTGGCTCAAACACCAACCATGGATAAGCTCTGGATAACTTATCCACACACTCAGTTGACTGCTAGTGGACAGGCAGTAGGTCTACCAGAAGGTGTTGATGGTAACTCAGAGACGGGTCACATGAATATGGGTGCCGGGAGCATAATCTTTCAAGATTTACCCCGAATTAATGCGGCTATAGCTGATGGCTCATTTTATGTCAATCGAGCCTTTACTAGTGCTATTGAGCACGTTAAACAACACAACAGCACCTTACATCTGATGGGTTTAATTGGGGGTGGTTTTGTTCACTCTAGTATGGAGCATCTGTTCGCCTTACTCAATTTGGCTAAAAACAATGGCATCGAGCGAGTCTTAATTCATGGTTTTACTGATGGTCGGGATTCGCCACCCACCGCAGGTACTAACTACATCAGGCGGGTAATGGATCACTGTCAACAAGTTGGTGTCGGTGAGATTGCTTCCTTGATGGGCCGTTACTATGCCATGGATCGAGATAAGAAGTGGGATCGGATTGAGAAAGCTTACAACTCATTGCTGATGGGTGCAGGTAGGTGTACTCAAGATCCAATTGCCTCTTTACAAGAACAGTACCAAAATGGAGTGACTGATGAGTATATTGAGCCGATTAATGTTTGTCATCCAGATGGAGCCCCCAAGATAATTCAGGATAATGATGCGGTGATTTTTTACAACTTCAGAGTGGATCGGCCGCGAGAATTAACTCGGGCGTTTGTCATGCCAGACTTTGAGCGAGGTTATACAAGTGAGGATTATGACCCATATCACGAAAAATATCATAAAACTAGTATCCAACAAGACGAGTTTATTCAAACTTTCCAAAGACAAAAAGTGCTGTCAAATTTATACTTTGTGACCATGACAGCTTATGAAAAGTTCCTGCCTGTTGATGTAGCTTTCCCCAAAATTCGTATTAAAGAAAATGTGGGGACGGTGCTTTCTATGCAGGGCTTGCGGCAATTGCGGCTAACAGAAACAGAAAAAGAAAGGATGGTGACTTACTACATGAATGGACAGGATCAAGAGGCTAATCCTGGAGAAGATTGGGTCATTTTTCCTTCCAAAGGAGTTAAGTCCTATGCCGATGCTCCAGAAATGACCGCTCAGGAAATCACTGAGTACTTGGTCAAACAGCTAGAAGAACAGTTTTATGACGTTTACATTGTCAATATTTGTAATGGCGACATGGTGGGGCATACCGGTAACTTAGAGGCTGGAATTAAAGCCTGTGAAATGGTAGACAGATCAGTCAACTTGATTGTGCAAACAGCTCTTACGAAGAATGCCACGGTGTTAATCACTGCTGATCATGGCAATGTGGAAGAAATGATTAACATGGAAAGTGGGGAACCAGATACAGAGCACTCTACCTTTCCCGTACCTTTTATTGTGGTTAATAAAAAGTTCCAAGGTAACGCCAGGATGCTACCAACTGGCATTCTAGCCGATATCGTGCCAACGATTTTGCATCTATTAGGAGTATCCAAGCCTGAGGGCATGAGTGGTAGGAATTTATTTATGATGGATTAGCTAGTTGGATCGGCTCAGGAAGTTTTGAATAGCACGTCTTAACGTAAGTAGTTCATTGCTATTGCTTGAAGTAGGTGGGGGTAGAATGTCTAAAAATAATTCAGCCTCTTCACCATTAATTTGCATGTCAATACTGTCTTGAGTTGTGTTGGCTAAGCCATTTAAACGATCAAGTAATGCTTGATCAGATATTTTTTCATTTTGCAAAAATTGAAGTAGTTGAGCAATGGCAGCTGGGGATGTGGAAATGACTCCTCTTTGCATATCGCTTATTGTATACTCAAGCACTGTACATTTGAATATGCCAAAAAATCAAACAGATGCTCCAATTTGGTCAGTTAAGTCGATGGTTGTCAGGGGACAACAACAGGGAAGAGTAATTGGCTTTCCAACTGCCAATTTAGATACAAAACTGGTAGATTCGTTACTAGAGGCTGTGAAGCCAGGAGTTTTTGCTACATTAGTTAGATGGCGCGATATTGAACTACTTGGTGCCACATATTATGGACCTCGATCTAATCAATCTCAGGAAATTGATTCAGTACAAAATAAGAATATTTTAGAAGTTCATATTCTTGACTTTGATCAGGTAGTTTATGGACAGGAGTTATCAATTTTTGCCTTCAAATACATTCGCCCACCACTCAAATTTAACTCATTAGCAGACTTAAAAGCTCAAATAGCCAAGGACTTGAAACAGGTCAGAGCATGGTATATTGGTTATCTTAAATCATGATTAAGTCACATCTAGGTCAATCTATCGGTCCTATTTTGATTTTAGTCGCTTGTGGCATGTGGGCTCTGGATGGAGTGTTGAGACGGTACCTGACCGTTAATTTGCCACCAATTACGATTGTCTGGTTGGAGCATTTAATTGGCTTATTGTTTATTTTACCCTTTTTTTTAAGGGCATGGTCTAAAAAACCAATATCTTACAGGGCTTGGGGGTTGGCTTTGGTTGTGGCAACGGTTGCTAGTCTGGGTGGAACTCTGTTTTTTACGACAGCCTTAGCCAAAACTGCCTTTGTGTCATTTAGTGTTGTGTTTTTATTGCAGAAGCTTCAACCGATTTTTGCCATTTCACTCTCGGCAGTTATTCTGAGAGAAAAAATTTCTAAGCACTTTTTATGGTGGAGTGGCTTGGCGTTAATTGCGGCATATTTTATGACTTTTCCTGGTGGGGTTATCAACTGGGCAACTGGTTCAGCAACCATACTGGCTGGTGGTTTAGCAGTCTTAGCGGCAGTATGTTGGGGCAGTGCAACCCCATTTTCTAAGCTTCTCTTAAAACAGGTATCGGCCACGATAGCGACGGGTATGCGGTTTGGTCTCACAACTTTATTGGCTTTGCCGTTAGTGTTGATACTTGGTGGTCTAGGGTTGGTTAGAGATATTACTATCACCAATTGGGCGATATTGATTGTAATTGTCCTGTTCACAGGAATGGGTGCATTGTGGATTTATTATCAAGGATTGAGTCGAAGCCAGGCTCATGTGGCTGCTATTTTAGAAATGACTTGGCCAGTCATAGCGGTGTTGATTGATGTGGTTTTATTTCAAACTATCTTGTTGCCATCTCAATATTTAGCTGCCATCATCATGTTTGGGGCGGTTTGGCAGGCGACTCAGCCTAATTCAGCCAATCCAATATTTGGGGGGAAAACATTACGGTAAATGTTCGAAAAAAGTGATAAATTATAGTAAAACAATTGTTGTGTATGTGGTCAGACTGAACTAGATCCAGCAAGGACACCTTCGACGGTTCAGGATGGCTTGTGTTGTATTTGCCAGATTTATATATGTCATATCTGTGGTTATCTCATTCTAAAATTCGTGACTTTCAAGTTTGCCCGCGAGCTTACTTCATTAATCACGTTTATATCGAGCCAAAACGTAAGCGAAAGGTGCAGTTGATGACACCAGCCTTAGCCTTGGGTTCGGTTGTTCATAAAGTTTTAGAAAATCTGTCGACTCTACCAATTAAAGAACGATTTAAAAAATCCTTAGTAGCAGAGTTGGAAGAACGATGGTCGATTGTAAAGGGAGAGTTGGGAGGGTTTTCGAGTTCTCATCAGGAAAAAGAATACTTGGATAGAGGTCGGAGTATGATGCAGAAAGTCATGAATAATCCTGGTCCACTGGCAGAGCTAGCGGTCAAGATTCTCTCAGACTTGCCAAGTTGTATTCTGTCAGGGGATGATGATCTAAAACTTTGTGGCAAAATTGATTGGTTGCAGTACCACTCAGATGACAATACGATTTCAATTATTGACTTCAAAACTAGTCGCAGAGAGGAGCCTCCAGACTCGCTACAACTACCTATATATTATTGTTTAGCCACGAAAACTCAGGATCGCCAGGTAGTAGGAGTCAGTTATTGGTACTTGGAAAATGACACTCTACCCTCTCCGCAGCCTTTGCCTGAATTTGATCAGACTTGGCAGGAACTCAAAACTATTGGTAAGCAAATTGCCACTGCTCATAAGTTGAGTCGCTTCAAATGCCCTCAAGGTGAAAATGGTTGTAGAGCCTGCACTTCATTAGAAAAGATTGTTAGCGGAAAGGCCAAGTGGGTGAGTGAGGGTGAGTATGGCAAAGATATTTATATTTTGCCGGAAAAAGAAGAAGAGGTGGTGACGGGGGTGGTATTGTAAGAGGCTGGGGAAAAAATCAGAAGCTCGACCAGTTGTCTTACTCTATCCATACCGATTTGAGATTGGCAAATTCTTTGAGACCATACTCTGATAGTTCTCGTCCGTAGCCTGAAAACTTTAAACCGCCAAAAGGCATACGAGGATCTGACTTCACCATAGAGTTCACAAAAACACCACCGGCTTGCAAGCCACGAATAAAGTACTTAGCTCGTTTCTCATTCTGTGTCCAGACTGACGCTCCCAAACCAAAGCGAGAGTTATTTGCAATTCGTAGCGCCTCTTCATCACTTGTGACAACTGCCACAGCTGCCACCGGCCCAAATGTCTCCTCGCTCATCACCGGCATGTCTTCAGTCACCTTAGTCAAGATAGTGGGTAAGTAATAATAACCTTCTCTATTTGCTTTTTTGCCACCCAATAATATTTTCGCTCCCATAGCAACTGATCGTTGAACTTGATCATTCAATACAGAAACTGCATTTTCAGAAGAAAGAGGACCCACCCCAGTGGTTTCATCAAGAGGATCTCCCACCTGTTTTGATTCAAGTTGCTCTTTAAAGAGGATAAGGAACTGCTCCGCTACTTTTTTGTGAACAATAAAACGTTTGGCAGAAATACAGGATTGTCCTGAAACAATCATCCTAGAAATAGCGGCTGTCTCTGCCGCTGC
>JAANMT010001140.1_pt1 | contig 26848 bp, 20 predicted proteins | sample 7279711 | NCBI WGS metagenome assembly JAANMT01 (sample SAMN14094538, study PRJNA606508) | bioreactor metagenome | isolation source: A lab-scale SPAN reactor treating ammonium-rich wastewater day 1 | place: Ireland: Galway | collected 2017-01-16 | reverse complement strand
GCCCAGGGCGTCTTCGATCTCCTCAATGGCTTCAGCGATCTTGCGACGCTCGTCTTTGCCCTTGGTGTTCTTGAGCTTCTCGCGGAGGGATTCCAGCTTGTCCTTGAAGCGCTCGCGCGCAGCCTTGAACTCCTCTTCAATCTTGCGCTTCATGTCCTCAGGAGAGGGCGGAGCTTTCTCGCCGCGGGGCTTGGGCTGGTCGGGGCGGCCCTCGCCGCGGGGCATGGGCTGGTCAGGGCGGCCCTGACCGCGGGGCATGGGCCGCTCGATGGGCTGCCAATGAGGCGATTCCTTGCCGTCGCGGAGCATGAAACTGTCGCCCGTGGCCGTATTGAGCAAAATGGTCCCCGACTTGCTGTCCACGATGGTCCAGGCTCCGACGCGAGGGCCCTGCCCGGGCATGGGTCCGTCCATCTCACGCCCCGGCATTTCCGGCCCGCGCGGGCCCTGGGGTCCGCGGGGAGGGACCTGCTCAGGGCCGCGCCCCGGCCGCTCCTGCGCTCCGCTCTCTACGGCGGCAAAGGCACCAGCCAATCCCAACATCAAGGTTGCCGCCAAAGCGGCCGTCAGCCTGACCATGTTGATGCTCCTGAATTGTCGTTACTGTTAAAACGTTCCAACGCCCTTCATCGTAACGCGGAATCCGTGATATCCCTGCCCGGTTTGTGAATATAAGGGGGGCACATTGCGGACCTCGCAGGACTGAAATGACCCATTCCAGTGTCGCCTGGCAATACCACACGCAGACCAAGTACGCCCCCGAGACGCTGGGCCAGGGACAGGATATCGACTGGGACCACCCGCCCGCGCAGTTCAAGCACTATCCCGGCGCACCCCAGATTCCACTGCTGCCCTACCACCCGCTGGACAAGCTGCGCAGCGAAGAAGACGCCGCCCACCGGCTCAACGACCCCGACTCGCCGCTCGCACTGCCGCGGCTTTCGCGCCTGCTCTACTTCACCAACGGCATCACGGCCATCGCCCGCAGCGCGGAAGGGGAGCACTTCTTCCGCGCGGCCCCCAGCGCCGGCGCTCTTTACCCGACGGAGCTTTACCTCCTGGTGCGCCGGCACCTCGACCTCGCCGACGGCGTCTATAACTACAACGTCCGCAACCATGCCCTCGTCGAGGTCTACCCCAAGGGCCTTGGGCCCTCGGGCGACGAACTTTTCCAGCGCCTGAGCGCGGCCTGCCTCAATCATCGCGCCGTGCGCGACGCCGACGCCGCCCTCGTGGCCACCGCCGTCTACTGGCGCAGCGCCTGGCGTTATGGGCCGCGCGCCTTCAGGCGCTGCATGCTGGACACCGGCCATGTGCTGGGCAACCTCGACCTCGCCGTGCCGCGCCAGGGGCTGTGCACCTTTGCCGTGGGCGGCTGTGTGGATGACGAGGTGGCGGACCTGCTGGCCATTCCGCACGGGCAGGAGGGTGTCGTCGGCGTGTTTCCCCTGCACTCCCACGACGCCTTTGAGCGGGTGCGCCGCGGCACCGCCGCCCTGGCCTCCAGCCCCCTGAAACTGGAGGACGCCCGGGGCGAAGACCCCCTGCGGCGCCTGCACGAAGCCACCTGCATCCGGCGCGAGGACCTGGCGGCCATTCGCGCCGCGGCAGGCGTGGATGCCGGCGCGGACTACAAAATCAGCCAGAAGCACGAGTTCAGGGCGGGCGTCAAGCTCACTCCCAGCGGAGCGGACCTGGCGGCGGACCTCGAGCACACGATCCTGCGTCGGCGCAGCACGCGGCAGCTTTCGGGCGAGGGTCTGAGCCTGCGCGAACTCTCCGACGTGATGGCCTTTGCCTACCGCCCGGACCTGGTCTCGCCGGAGGATGCCCTGCCGCGCTACTTTGACTCCGGCATGCTGGAGACGTTTGTGGTGGTCCACGACGTTCAGGGTATGGAGCCGGGCGTCTATTACCTGGCGCCGCGGCAGCTCGAGCTGCGGCTGGTCAAACGCGGCGTGTTCCGGGGCGAGACACACCACATCGCCCTGGGGCAGGACCTGGCGCGGGACGCCGCCTGCGTCATGTTCCATACGGCGGACCTGACCTCGGCCCTTGAGCGCTACGGCAACCGCGCCTACCGCTACCTGCACCTGGACGCCGGGCACATCGGCGAGCGCGTGAACCTGGCGGCCATTCGCCTGGGTCTGGGCGTCTCCGGCATCGGCGGCTTCTTTGACGACGCCGTCAACCAGCTGCTGGATGTGCCCCAGCGTGAGCTTTGCGTTTACATCACCTGCCTCGGCCGACCGGGTTGAACCAAGGGAGCTGAACCATGATTGCCTCTGCCAAAGCGACCCGCTCGCGCGTCGTCACGTCACGGCGGCTGGATGAAAAGCGCCATGAATCGCTGCTGGCCTGCGGCATGAAGCTGGTGTTTCTGCCTCGCCGCGGCTTTGACAAGAAGCTGGCCTTCGTGGTCAGCGATTACGGCTCGTTGGACCGCGAGTGGAAGAACCACGGTCGACGCGTCGTCGTTCCGGACGGCATCGCCCACTTCCTCGAACACCAGCTGTTCAAGAAGCAGCGCGGCGACATGACCGACGAGTTTTCTAGGCGCGGGGCCTACACCAACGCCCACACCAGCCACACCATGACCGCGTTCTACTTTGAGTGCGTCGAGCGCTTCGAGGAGAACCTGGCTACGCTGCTGGAGATGACCCTGACTTCGTGGTTTGACGCCAAACTGGTGAACACCGAACGGGACATCATCATCCAGGAGATCAACCAGTATCGGGACAACCCCAACTGGGTCGGCTATCAGCAGCTTCTGGAGACGCTCTACCTCAAGTATCCCCTGCGCGTGGACATTGCCGGAACAGCCCAGACGGTGGCGGCCATCACGCCCGAGCTGCTCGAGCTCTGCCACCGCACCTTCTATCACCCCGGCAACCTGACGCTGATCGTAAGCGGAGACTTCGAGCCCCGCTCCCTGCGCCGGCTGGCTGATGAACTGGCCTCGCGCTTTGCGCCCTCCACCCCCGCACCCAGGCTCGAACGCATCCGGCCCGCCGAACCCGAGGACACCTCGGGCCGTGCCGAGCGTCGCATGACCCTGGCGCGTCCGCGCCTGCTGCTTGGCTTCAAGGACCTTGAACCGCGGCGCGGCAAGGGCCTGCTGCACGCCGAACTGGCCACGGCCCTGGCGCTGGACTGCCTGTTTTCGCGGGAAAGCGAAGCCTATGAGCGGATGTACGGCCAGGGCCTCATTGGCGGCGACTTTACGGCCGCTTTTCAGGCTGAAGCCGGGTTTGGCTACGCGATTTTGGGCGGCGAAACCAGAGACCCGGCGGCCCTGGAAGAGAGCCTGTGGCAGACTCTGGATCAGGCCAAGTCGCGCGGGCTGGATGGCGCGGTACTCGAGCGCAAGAAGCGCAAGTTTCTCGGCCGCTACCTGCGCAACTTCAACGATCCCGAGAGCACGGCTTACAGCTTTCTGAACGCCCTGGGCCAGAAGAGCGACCTGTTTGACTTCCCGGCCGTACTGGAGAAGGTGACGCTTGCGGACGTGCATGAGCGGGTGCGCAGCCTGTTTGAGCGAAGACGCAGCGCCGCAAGCCTGCTGTTGCCCATGGGCTAGCGTGCCGGGAGCCGGCTGGTAGGGTTTGCCTGCATGGGGTCCATGATTTCTTCAGTCGCCGGCGGCATCGGGCTTTTCCTGCTCGGCATGATTCTGATGACGGACGGCCTGAAGGCCCTGGCCGGAGACTCGCTGCGCCGCCTGCTGGCCCGCTTTGCCGGCGGCCCCGTCTCGGCCATGTTATCCGGCGCCGGTGCTACCGCCCTGGTTCAAAGTTCCCATGCCACCACCCTGGCCACGATTGGCTTCGTCAGCGCCGGCCTGCTTTCGTTCCAGCAGGCGCTTGGGGTCATCCTCGGCGCCAATCTGGGCACAACCAGTACGGGCTGGCTGGTGAGCCTGCTGGGCCTGAAACTGTCCATCGGCAAGCTGGCAATGCCCCTGATCTGCGTCGGCGCGCTGGCGCGGCTGGTGGCGCGGGGCAAGGTGGCCCAGGCCGGAATGGCCTTGTGCGGCTTTGGCGTGATTTTCGTGGGCCTTGATCTTCTGCAAGGGGGCATGGGACAGGTAGCGACGCGCTTTGACCCCACCCGCCTGCCGGACGACTCCGTGAGCGGCCGGCTGCTGCTGGTGCTGATCGGGCTGGGCATGACGGTCATTGTGCAATCATCCAGCGCCGCCGTGGCGGCCACACTGACAGCCTTGAGCAGCGGGGCCATCAATCTCGACCAGGCCGCTGCCATGGTGATAGGCCAGAACGTCGGCACCTCTCTCACCGCGGCCGTGGCAGCCATCGGCGCTTCGGTGCCCGCGAAGAGAACGGCGCTGGCTCATATCCTCTTCAATGTGCTTACGGGTGTCGTGGCGTTCATGGTGCTGCCATTGCTGGCCCATGGTGTGGAGGCCGCCGCTCACGGATTTGGCGCCAAGTACGACGCCATTGCGCTGGCCGCCTTTCACAGCGCCTTCAATGTGCTGGGGATTGCCATCTTCCTGCCCATGACCGGCCCCTTTGCGCGGCTCATCGAGCGCCTCATCCGCGAGAAGCAGGGCCATCTGGCGCGCCACCTGGACAGCTCGGTGGCAGACCTGCCCGGAATCTCCGTCGAAGCGGCGCGGCGTGCGCTTCTCGAGATTTCCGGCCAGGCCGTGGCGAGGATTCGGCAGGCGCTCGTGGGCGCCTGCAAGTTTGACGCCCTGGGCGTAGACATGACCGAGTGGACCGACGCGCTGACACGAACCCGGGCCTTCATCGCCCGCGTCGGACGCCTTGAGAACTCCCACGAACAATACCGGCAGCACGTCAGTAACCTGCACGCCACGGACCACCTCGACCGCCTGCTGGCCGTGCTGAGGGAGCCCGCGGCGCTTAAGGCCCTGTCCGGCGATGAACGCCTGGCACCTTTCCTCAAACTGGCCCAGGAAGCCGCCACCCAGGCGGCCTGGATGAGCGACGTGGCGCGCAAAGCGGATGCAGCCCCGCTGGCCGCTGCCTCCCGCGTGCTCGCCGATCTGCGCCGGGCCGAGCGGCCCCGCATCATGGAGCAGACGGCCTCCGGGGAATGCGCCTCGGAACACGCCCTGGAACTGCTCGAAGGCATGCACTGGCTGGACCGCCTCACCTACCACATCTGGCGCATCGGCCACCATCTTTCCGGCGCGGCCCTCGCCGTCGAGTCCGAACATGTGGCCGATGCCTCCCCCGGGGCCTGACGTTTTCTCCAAACTTTGCCGGCCCCATCGTCCGATAAAACCTCAGCACCGCCCTGAAAGCGCGCGCCGCGCTTTCGTCCCAAGCGGAACGACCATGCCCGCACGCACCCTGCCCCGCTTTGTCCTCTTCTCGCTGGCCCTGGCGCTGGCGCTCTCTTTCCGCGCGCCCGCCTCAGCCGAGCCCCTGGCTGGCCTGCCCCAGAATACCCTGGCCGCCATCAAGGCCCGTCTGGCCAAGGCCCAGGGAAGCCGCGGCGACATGGCTTGCGTCATCATTGACCTCGACAGCGGCAAGTCGCTGCTGGACGAAAGCGGAGCCAGCCTTCTGGCCCCCGCCAGCAACATGAAGGTCCTGACCAGCGCGGCGGCGCTCGCCACCCTGGGCAGTGACTTCGAGTTCGTCACGCGGGTCATGGCCCAGGGCTCCGTGCAGGGGGGCGTGCTGCAGGGAGACCTCTGCATCGTGGGCGGCGGCGACCCCAATCTGTCGGGGCGCTTCTACGGCGACGACCCCCTCGCGCTCTTCCGTGACTGGGGCAATCGTCTGAAGGCCCTGGGCATCACCCAGGTCAGCGGCAACCTGCTCTATGACAGCACCCTGTTCGGCGGCGAGTCCTTCAACCCCCACTGGCCCCAGGACGACCAGTTCAATCGCTGGTACTGCGCCGAAGTCAGCGCGCTGGCTTTCAACGACAACTGCATCAACGTCAAGGTCACCCCCGGCGAAGTGGGCCAGCCCGCCCGCATCGAGCTTGTGCCCGCCACGGCCTATTGCAGCGTGGTCAATGAAACTCGCACGACCGCGGGCAAGGGCGCGGCCCTCATTGACCTGCGCCGCGAGAAGGGCGCCAACGTCATCCGCGTCAAGGGCAACGTGCCCGCCCACGGCCAGGGCGGCTTCGTGGGAGAGATTACCGTGGCCGACCCCGCAGCGTTTGCCGCCACCGTGTTCCGCGAAACCCTTGAAGCCTGCGGCGTGCGCGTCACGGGCCAATCCCGCGCCCACACCCTGGGCGCCGACGAACTGCCGCGCTTCCGCACTCTCATTGAGCACCGCGCCAGGCTGGTCGAGGCCCTCAAGCCCGTGAACACGAACAGCCAGAATCTCCACGCAGAAATGCTCCTGCGTCAACTGGGCCTTGCCTATGCCGGCAAGGGCACGTTCAAAACCGGGGCCGCGGCCCTTCAGGACTGGCTGGTTAAAAACCAGCTCTGGGACAACGGCATGGTCCTCGCCGACGGATCGGGCCTCGCCTCGGCCAACCGCGTAACCGCCCGCAGCCTGGCAAAGACGCTGGCGCTCATGGCGCGACGCAGCGACGCAGAGCTATTCGTGGCCAGCATGGCCGTCGGCGGTGAAAGCGGAACCCTCAAGAAGCGCATGTACGACAAGCGCCTCAAGGGGCGGGTCTATGCCAAGACGGGCTACATCAACGGCGTGCGCGCGCTGAGCGGCTACCTGCACGGCACGCGCCACCGAGTGGCCTTCTCCATCCTTATGAACGGATGTGCCGAGGGCACGGGAGCCCAGGATGATATCCTTGCCTTGCTGGCTGAGGCACTCGATTGATGCAGGCACTGGGACGGATCATCGCTTCCGGGCGGCCGAAGTTTTCGGCCGCCCTTCTTTTGTGCGCCTTCATGCTGGGCGCCATGCTGCTTTTCGACGCCACCCGCCCCGGCGCGGCTGTTCCGGGCGCCCCGCGCATCCCCCACTTTGACAAAGTGGCCCACTTCGCCGCCCACTTCCTTCTGGCCTCGCTGCTTTGCTGGGCCCTGCTGCTGGCCCGCCCCGCAAGTATTGCCATGCCCAAAGCGGCCTGGCTGGCCGCCCTGGCGACCCTGGTCATCGACTTGCTGCTCGGCGCCGGCGTCGAATGGACCCAGGCCACGCTGGGCCAGACTCACGGACGCAGGGCCGAGGCCGGCGACCTCGCGGCCAACGCCCTGGGGGCTCTGGCCGCCTGTGCCGCTTTCCTTTGTATGGCAAGAAGCGCCTTTGCTGCCTACATTAAGCATCACGAGGGGCCCCCTGGAACGTAACAGTGGGTGAACGGGCAACACCCACGGAGCAGCCCATGAAGCGTTTCCTGCTTTTCTCCCTGGCTGCGCTGGCCGCGCTCTCCCTCTCCCGCGCCGGCGAGGCCCAGCGCGGCTTTGGCGGCTATGAACTGCCGCCGTCGGATCCCAGCGCCTTCAAGGTCATCACGCCCCCCTACCTTGATGAAGCGGTGCGCAAGCTGAACCGGCTTCAGAACGACCTCGCGCAGGAGCTGCCCCCCAAAGAGCGCCGCGCCCGCACGGAGTCCTTCCTCCAGATCTGCCAGGAAGAACTCGACCGCCCGGTGAACGCCGTCGGCGTCGTGGCCATGCTCGACGGCGGCGAGCCGCGCGACGTCAGCCGCTGGTTGGGCGCCTACAACGCCATCGAGTCGCGCATCCGCTCCCTGGGCAAGGACGGCCTTGCCATCTACGAAGAGCTTTATGGCCGCCGCGCCGAGAACAACCTCAATAACGCCGTGGCCGCGGGCGACCTCGAGCGCATGCTCGACGTCAACCGCCGCTTCGGCTTGACCCAGGCCGGCATCCGCGCCGCCGTGCTGCTGGCCCAGCTCAACTGGGAGGAAGGCCGCCTCAGCCCCGCGGCCCGCGCCCTGGAGCGGGCCCTGGAAGTGCGCGAACTGCTCACACCCCAGGCCGAGTCCCGCCTCAGCGTCTGGCTGGCCCGCTGCTATCAGGGCCTGGGCGAGCGGGCCAACCTCGCCCAGCTCATCCAGTTCGCCAGGCCGCTCAAGGACACCGCCGTCGACGTCGGGCCCTCCAGCATGAAGCTGGGCGAGGCCCTGGCGGCCGACCTCACCCGCACGCGCGACGGCACCAACGACACCCTGGAGTCCATCTCCGTTCACTGGCCCGGCGGCAACTACGCCAACACCGGCATCAGCGAGGCGCCAACGCCCTATGAGAACGTGGCCTGGTCCCAGACGCTGCCCCGCCTCGAAGCCGACCCCTTCAACAACCGCTACATGCAGTACCCCCAGCCCATCGCCCCGGCCCAACTGCCCGTCACCGACGGCAGCCTGCTGTTCGTCAACAACGGCGACTCCCTTGTCGCCTACGACATCTTCACGGGCGGAAGGCAGGGCCTGCCCGCCTGGCGCTGCAAACCCTTCCCCAATGAGCGCGGGAACTCCTGGCGCACCATCGAGCCTGACCCCTCCCTCATGCTGCCTGTAAGCCTCTGGCGCGGCATGGCCTTTGCGCCCCTGGAAAATCCCCTGCGCGAGCCCATTCACCGGCGCTTTGCCGACAATCGTTTCGGGCTTTACGCGCACTACCCCCAGGCCCGGCGCGCGCTGTGTGCCGTGGACGGCGAAACGGGGCGGCTGCTGTGGCGGCTTGGGGGTCTCTATGAAGGCAGCGAGCTGGACCAGACCAGCTTTGGCCCCGCCGTCGTGCATGAAGGCGTCCTGTACGCCGTGGGCACCACGGTGCCCGGCATCGCTGATGTTTTCCTTTACGCGCTCAAGCCCTCCGACGGCAGTGTGCTGTGGACGCTGCGGTTGTGCTACGGACAGCAGGAAGTGACCATGTTCGGGCGGCCCGCCCGCTGGCCTTTCACCAGCCTGCCGGCCATCGCGGGCGGCGAACTCTTCCTGTGCACCAACCTGGGCGGAGTGGTCGCCGTCAACCTTGAGCGGCGCAACCTGGCCTGGATTGCGCGCTACGAGTACATGTGCCGCCCGATGACCAGCTACATCTTCACGTACTACCGGCCCGCCACCTGGTACAACTCGCCCACGCTCTACGCTGAAGCCGGCGGCGAGGCCTACGTCATCTGCGCCCCTACGGACAGCCAGCAGCTCGTGGCCTTCAACGCCCGCACCGGCGAACTGGCCTGGCAGCTCGAACGCGCCCAGCGCCAGGACAACGACTATGAGGAAGCCCGCTCGCCCCTGCGCGGAGCCCGCGCCCTCATTGGCGTGCGCGGAGGCATCGTGCTCGTCGGCGGTGAGAGCGTGCTCTACGGCATTGACCTGGCCAGCGGCAAGCTGCTGCGCTCCCTGGCCGTGATTGACCGCAACTCCCGCAACATCCTCCAGGGGCGGCCCTCCCTGGCCGGCAACAAGCTCTACTGGCCGGGCGCCACCGGCATCGCGGAAATCGACCTCGACACCTGGCGCGTCGGCCGCACCGTCTCCAACCCCGCCCAGCGCATCCCCGGCCTTTCCGTGTTCGTGCAGCAGGGCCTCATGTTCACCATCGCCGGCAATGACTACACCGCCGGAAACGTGCAGGTGGCGGCGCGTTTTGACGCCAACTTGCTGCTCAATGAAGCCCGCCTGCGCGTTGCCAGCTTCCCCAAGGATGCCGACGCCGCCCTGCGTTACGGCATGCTGGTGCTGCGCGGCGGCGACAAGGCCGAGGCGCAGCGCTGGCTGCTGCGCGCGCTCGAGCTGGCCGAGGCGCCGCCGGTCAACTCCCGCGTCGTCACCATGGCGGGCCGCCTGCTCGTCGGCGTTTCACTGGAGGCCGCCGACCTCCAGATCCGCCAGGGCCGCTTCCTGGAGGCTCTCGCACTCATTGAAAGCGCCCGCCGCCACGCCCGGCAGCCCGGCCAGTTCACCGAGTGCTTCGTGCGCCAGGAACTCTGCCTCGTCAAGCGCAACGACTTCACGGCACTCAGGGCCCTGTACGAAAGCATGATCCAGTCCGACCCCGACTTCGGCGTCGGCTCCGACCCTGAAATCCCCGTCCGCTACTACGCCTCCATCATGCTCGCGCGCCTGCTCAGCGCCTCTGCCGGCCGCGAGCTTGACGTCATCTCCCTCTACGAGTCCCTGCTCGCCGCGCCTGACAACCTCACCTTCGAGCGCCTGCCCCTGCGCCAGCTTGCCGTCAATGCCCTGGCCGCGCTGCTCGAGGCCCGCGGCCGCGGCCACTACGCCGAGCGCGAGGCCGAGGTTGCGGCCCTGCTCAAGCATGGCGACCGCGCCAGCCTGCAGCGCGCCCTGCGCCAGTATCCCCTGGCCCTGGCCTCCGATGACGCGGCGTTACAGCTCGCCCTGGCTGACTTTGCGGCCGGGGCTTACCTGCCTGCCGCGGCCTTCATCAACGGCCTGTTCGATGAACTCGCCCAGCGGCCACGGCGCGGAGAACTGCTCGCCCTGCTGGCCCTGTGCCAGTATCGCGGCGGAGAAGCCCTGCGCGCGAGGCTGACCGCCATGCGCGCCCTGCGCGAGTTCCCCGAGGGCAGCCTGTCCCTTGAGGGCCGGCGCGCCAGCTTCAAGGAGTGGCTCGAACCCCTGCTCAAGGTCGCCCCTTCGCCCGAGGACGTCGCATTGCCGCCGCGCATGGCCTCGCCCCTGACCGAACTCTGGAGCGAGAGCTGGAAGGCAGGCACCCCCTTCATCACCATCCCGGCCCAGCCGGCGCCGGGGACCAGCCCCCTGCTGTACATGGCCCGCATGTCCGGCGAGCTGCCCCTCATGGGCGTCAACCCCAAGGACGGCTCGCTTGCCTTCACCGGCGGACAAAACGGCCTGCTGGGCCTCAACCAGTGCATCCGCACCAAAGACGGCGTCCTCCTCGTCTTCACCCGCGGCTTCGTCTTCGTCACGGACCGCGGCGAAACCCGCTGGACAGCCCGCCTGGCCGCCTCCCCCGACGACGTCGATGTGCGCGATGGCATGATCCTCTACTCCAGCGTCGGCACACGCTCTGCTTCCCGCCAGATGCGCATCGCCGCCCTCGACGCGGTCAGCGGCGCCCAGACCTGGGAAACCACCCTCGACGCCCAGGACGTGCTCTGGCTGCGCCAGACGCCCCTGGGCGTGGTCGCACTGCTCGCCGGCAGCGAAGACCAGTTGCTCCTCCTCGACATCGAAAGCGGCCGCGAAATCCGCCGCGCCAAGTTGCCCAACGCCTCGGCTCGCAACAGCCGCGCACGCCCCTTCATGCTCAACGACCAGCTCTGCATCACCGACGAGCGCGGCATGGTGCGCCTGTTCGCGCTGGAGGATTTCTCGGTCAAGGCGCAGGTCGCCTCGAACCTGGTCCGCCCCTCCATGTGCCTGCCCTTCAAGGGCCAGGTGCTGGTGGTGGGCTACCCCGGCGCGGCCCTCGTTGATGTGGCCGCGGGCAAGACGGTGTGGCGCGCGACCTTCGACCGCGAGGACATCCACGACCGCGCCCTCATGGGCGACGTGCTGGCGCTCGCCCTTTCCCGAGACTACGAGACGGCCCGCGTCGTCGGCCTCTCCATGGCCGACGGCAAGCAGGTCTTCAGCGAGGTTATCGAGACAGCCGAGAAGGAAGAACGCCTCAAGCTCAAGGCCGCCGTCGCCCTCCAGGACGGCGCGGCCTTCGGCTTTGCCGTCACCGACATCAGCATGGGCATGCCCTTGCTCAAGGGCTTTCGGCTCGTCGTCCTCGACAAAACCGGGCGCCGCCGCCTTGACTGGTCCAAGCCCGCGGCCGGCAGCGTTGAATACATGCAGCTCTCCGCGGTCGACGGCTACATCGTCGTCGCCGCCGACCAGACGACCCACTGTTTCGGAGCCAAAGAGTGAGCGACACGCTCGAGTTCGGTAAGTCCGTCCTGCGCCAGGAGGCCAGGGCCGTGGCCGCGCTGGCCGACATCCTTGACCCCCGCTTTGACCAGGCCGTGCAGGCCATGCTCGCCTGCCAGGGCCACGTCGTCATCACCGGCATCGGCAAGCCCTGGCTCATCGGCCAGAAAATCTCCGCCACGCTGGCCAGCACCGGCACGCGCAGCTTCCCCCTCCACCCCTCCGAGGCCGTCCACGGCGACGTCGGGCGCCTTCACCCCGGCGACGTCGTCATCGCCATGAGCAACAGCGGCGAAAGCGAGGAGGTCGTGCGCCTCCTGCCCGTCATCAAGCGCGTCGGGTGCAGGCTCATCGGCATCACCGCCAGGCCCCAGTCCGCCCTGGCGCGGCACAGCGATATCCTGCTCGAGATGGGAAAGTTCGAGGAAGCCTGCCCCATCGGCATGGCGCCCAGCGTCTCCACCACCGTCATGCTCGCCCTGGGAGACGCCCTGGCTCTGGCCGTGATGAAGGCCCGCAACTTCGGCCGCGAGGATTACGCGCGCTTTCACCCCGGCGGCGCTTTGGGGCGCTCGCTCATGAAGGTCAGCGAGATCATGCGGCCCCTGGCCCAGACCGCCACCGTGGGCAGCGGCGCCACCGTCAAGGACGCGCTCAGCTCCATCACGCGCCAGAAGACCGGGGCCGTGTTCATCGTCGAGAACGGCCGCCTGCTGGGCGTGTTCACAGACGGCGACCTGCGCCGCCACATCGAGGATGACGGACTGCTGCAACACAAGGTCGCCGAGATCATGACCCGCCCCGGCAAGCGCGTTGAAGTCGAGCGCCTCGCCGGCGAGGCCGTCAAGTTGATGCAGGATTACCGCATCGGCGAGCTGCCCGTGGTCAATGCCGCGGGCGAACTCGTGGGCCACGTCGCGCTCAAAGACCTCGTTTCCATGCACTTCATGTAGCTAGGCCGCGTGCAGGCCCAGGGCCGTGAATATCTTGACGCGCATCTCCGGGGGATGGCGCTCGACGAAGGCCTGGAGCCTGTCAGCGTCGCGCAACACCGAGATCTGCGCCAGTTCGCGCAGGGCTTCAGGCTTGAGCGTGGCCGCCAGTTCCCGGCCCGCCGTCTCCATGGCTTCGATGTTTTCCGGCAGCATGAACTCAACCTTCGCGCCGCACGTCAGGCGCTCAAGCAGCACGCACAGTTCGCGCTCGTTGCGCGGCGGCGTCATCTCAATGGCCTCGCGCACCTCCCTCTCGCAGCGCTCTTGCAGCCGGGCCGCTTCCTGCGAGTAGCGCACCATGTCACGCATGTGCAGGCGCCCCTCGCTCACGGTGTAAATCGGGCGCTCGCCCTTGGCGCGCATGGCCATGGGCTCTTCCTCCAGACGGCGGTTGTCGGCCTCGCGGCACTTCTGCGCGCCCTCAACGCAGATTTCAGCCAGGCGCGCGGCTTTGACCAGTTGGGTGCCGCCGCGCGCTTCAAAGAGGCGCGCCACGGCCTGCTTGACGAGTTCGTCGCGGGCGGAGACGGGGCCGGGATCGGGGGCGGGGGCGGGGGCGGGGGCGGGTTTTTCGCTTGGGGCGGTGCGAAATTGCTTGTTGCTCATGGCAGACTCCAGAAGGGCAGGCGGGCTGTGGGCGGGCGAAGTGCCCCCCTCACCCCTTGGAACTGGGGGACACAGTCAGGCGCGGCAATCCGGATTATTTTTTGCGTGGGTGCAAAGTGCTGGCGTTGCGAATCTTGTGCGCACACATAACTGCATTATTTATTTTGCGGGGGTGTAACAACCCCGGGCGCAACAGCCCCGTGTGTCAACACGGGGTGCATTTCAAATGCAACACCACCCCGCCTTTACAGGCGGGGCTGTTGGGCTTACGCCTTCACCGCGGGAACATGCGGCGGTGTTCGAGTTCTTCGCGCAGGCGCTTGATTCGGATGTTGTAAATCATCACCGCCGCGGCCAGGCCGAGGAATGTCAGCACGAGGGCGCCAAACCCCATCGCCCAGTTCAGGAGTTGCGTGCGAAGTTCCGGGGGCAGCGGCTTGTGTTGCGGCAGCGACTGCAGGAACTCCTGCATGAAGTAAATGTAAACCAGAGGCGCCACAAGGCCCCCCGCCGTCACGAAACGCAGGATCCTGCCCGTGCGCGACAGGGCCGCCAAGCGCGTTTCCAGCCGCTCCAGCTCGGCCGTGGTGCCAAAGGGCTGCAGGGGCGCCGGCGAGGGCTCGGCCGGGGGCGTGAGAAGCTGCGCTTTGATCTGTTTGCAGCGTTCCTCCAGCCGGTGCAACTTGACCGAAGGAACCATCATCGCGGCGAACACAGGCAAGATCAAAAGCGCGGCCGGAACCATTTCAGCGGAGAACCCGCCCGCGCGCTTGTAAAGCAAGACCAGCCAAAGGAACAGGCAAACCAACACAGCCGCCAGTGCGAAGATCGCGCAGTTCAAAATGACGCGGCGAGGCTTGGCCGCGTCCAATTCGGCAAGCAGGGCATCACGATTGAGGGGCGCATCAGAGTTCACGAGCGCAGGATAGCACGGGTGGGGTCTGGCTCGGGCAGTTCCGGTGCGTGACCCCCTCACGGTGCACGCGCGAAACAAGGGGTCAGGCACTTTTTCGCCCAAACTCCGGCGAAAAAGAGCCAGACCCCAACCAGCAAAAGGGTTCAGTCGCCGGTTCAACAAGGATGGAGCTTCGCGGCTTGATGTCCATGCATGTGGAACGAGCACGGGTTGCGCCAAGCGGTGCCTTTCGGCAGGATTGCACCATGGCCAAACGGCACTTGGCGCTATTAGTTGTTTACGACCTGGTCAATCTGCCACTGCTGGCCGCCTGGTTGTTCATGGCGGCTTCGAATCGCTACGACCAGAATCCCACCCCAAGCGCGCTGATTATCGGAACGCAGGCGCTGCTGGTGCTGCTTGTCAACGCCGGCTTGATCGCAAGAAAGCGCTGGGGACCGCTCTGCGCGCTGGCTCACGCCCTGATCGGTATGGCGGCGAGCGTGTTTTCTCTCCTGATCCCGCGTTTGCCGCACATCTGGCGCGCGGCTTTTGCCCACCCAAAGGCGCACGAAAGATTCATCGCGTTCGTTGGCGAGACGGTGGGTACAAGCCTGCCCCTGCTCGCGTTCGGGCTGATCGCACTGTTGGCTGCGCGGGCAATGCGGTCTACGAGAACGCCGGGGTCAGCCGCATAGCAGCGTAAGAGTTTAGCCCCGGGATTAATCCTGGGGTACACGGGCCCAACAGCCCCCAGCCCTCGAACCAGTCCAGTGGACTGGTGAGAAAGCGGAGCTTTGCGGAGCGGCAGCCTTTTCAGGGGCGGCAGAATCAATGCGCGGCCGTATCGCGGAGGTGGGCGGCGCGTTTGGCGTGGCGGAAGCCGAGCCAAATCGTGGCCCCGAAAAACGGCAGGAGCGCGAGTTGAAAGAAGCCGCACGCAAACACCAGCTTCATCCAGAACTCAGGATCGTCGCGGCCCGCCAGGAATCGCGCGGCTACCTGCACAACCATGGCGGCAATGACCAACGAGCAAAAGAAAACGCCCCAGTTCAGGTACCGGCGACGCAGGCGCTCAGCCCGAGCGAGCTCGCTCAGCGCGGACGATGTCAGGCCGTTGGGTGTCGTCACAAGCACAGGATAACAAGCCCAGGTCCGGGTTTCGCCCGAACGATGAATCCCAAGGCGTCAGCCTGCGAATGGCTCTGGAACGGGGTCAAAGGAGTAACCTGCAATCACTTCTGGACCCCTCGGCTGGAGTCGTTTGGTTTGCAGTTCTCAACAAGTGCACGTCGTCTGCGGAAGAAATGCTAAAGTGCCTTCATAAGCGAGCTTGACAAGGTTTGTATATGTTTGGTAAGGTTGGTTCGAAAGATGCCGAGGAGTTGCTCACGGTCTCGCAGGCTGCCGTGTTCATGGGGGTCTCGTCGAACACCATTCGGAATTGGGATCGTTCAGGGAAGCTCAAGGCGGTTCGGCATCCGATGAACAAGTACAGGCTTTACACTCGAAAGCAACTTGAAGCGGTCCTCCGAAAGCTGCACTAAAATCTGGTCCAAACTAAGTCGAAGGTGTTCGTGAACTTCAAAATTAACGAGACCAAGCAAAAACTGCATGGTGCCTATTACACCCCGGCGCACATAGCCACGTTTTTGGCGAAGTGGGTGTTTGAACGCCAGCCGAAACGCATCCTCGAACCTTCGTGCGGAGAGGGCGCGTTCTTTTCGGCGTTGAGAAATGTCGGTGTGCGGCCTTCAACAACAATCGTTTCCTGTGAGCTTGTTCCCGAAGAGGCGTCGAAAGCCGTGTGCCTCGCCCAAAATCTCGGCTTCAAGAACGTAGATGTTTTCGTTGGTGACTTTGTTTCGTGGGCAACATCGGCAATCAAGAACTCCGAGCAATTTGATGCAGCAATCGGCAACCTGCCTTTTGTTCGCTACCAATACATTGATCGTTTGATTCAGACGAGGATGGAGAATCTCTTTGAATTGCTGGAGGTGCCGTTCACACGTCATACGAATCTGTGGGTTCCGTTTATTCTTGCGTCGATCAGACTACTACGCGAAGGCGGCAGGCTGGCGTTCGTTGTGCCTGCGGAATTGCTGCACGTTCTCCACGCTTCAGCGGTGCGAGACTATGTGGCAGCGCATTGCTGCGATATCGCCATTGTTGACCCCACCGACATCTGGTTCGGTGAGACCCTTCAAGGTGTCGTTCTCTTAATGGCGGAGAAAAGATCGGCGGGGCAGAGCGTCGCAACGCTGGAAATTATTCCCTTGGCTGAGCGTCATCAACTCGACAATCGGCTGAGCGACCTGCGTGTAAAGGGAAATGCCGTCTCGGTTTCCGCACTTGGCCCAAAATGGGTTCCAGCGTTGTTGTCTCCAGCCGAGCGCGAGACTCTCGCAGAAGTTGCTTCACGCCCAAAGGTACGCGAGTTTCATGAGATTGCGAATGCTGAGGTTGGAATAGTAACCGGCGCAAACAGCTTCTTCTTCGTGCCGGATGATGTAGTTGAAGAGTACGACCTGAAAAAATGGACGCGCCCAATGATGGGTCGTAGTGAGCACGTCGAAGGAGTCATCTATGATGCTGCTCAACACGACAGGAATAGAGCGAGAGGGCTACCTACCAACTTTCTAGACTTTGAGTTTCCGTTCTTTTCAAAAGTGCCTCAATCGTTGCGCCGGTACATTGAAGTTGGAGAGCGCGACGGATTACACAAGCGGTACAAGTGCCGCATTCGCAACCCATGGTACGTCGTGCCTTCAGTTCACACGGCTCCAATTGGACTTTTGAAGCGAAGCCACAATCTTCCTCGGTTGTTTCTCAATGAATTTGGAGCGTTGACAACCGACACTGCTTATCGGGTTACTCCTAGAAACGTAGCGGAATCAGCCTTAGTTGGCAGCTTTGTCAACTCTCTGACGGCTCTTACGGCGGAACTGGAAGGGCGCCATTATGGCGGCGGCGTTCTCGAGTTGGTCCCCAGCGAAATTGAGCGCCTTCTAGTGCCGTTGGTCGATTTTACGCGCGTTGAGCTCGGACAATTGGATGGTTTTGTTCGTAAATCAACGGATCCATTTGCGCTGCTTGATCGCCAGGACAACATCATTTGCAAGCGAATGGGTCTAAAGAAGGGCTATTTCGATGTCCTCCAAGGCGCCTACCAACAGCTTCGCGCTAGGAGAATGAGGCTGACTCTCCCCGATCCCATAGAGGAAGAATAGGCCGAATCGATCAGTCAATCGATTTCAACCAGGAAGGTCGGCGGGTTTGTCTCACGACGGTACAGATACATTATTCGTCCTAGGAGGTCTGGACGTACGACAATTCTTGAGGATTCGCCCCAGTGCACGCTGGTCATGCTATTGTTCTGCTCGTAAGTCCGTGTATCTGTTCTGGTGTTATGTGATAGTCTCAATCTGTAAGCACCGAAATCAACGCCCTTAACGACGATCTGAAAATCCGCAACTGCTCGCTCATAATGGTTCTTACTGGGATTCGGGTCGCGCGACCAGTCCAAGTCTCCAAAGATTTCATCACGAAAAAAGTGCCGCTGGTCGATTTCATCGATTGCGCCCTTTTTCCAAAGCATCGAACCAGTCTTATTGGTACTGGATGTCCCAAGTGGGATGTTCAAGTCTCTACGTGTTAGAGGCTTGCTTTGCCACACCAATTCGAACTCGGGAGTTTCCTGATGTTCTGTCGGAGCCGCTGTTCGCCTTGGGCGTCCTCTCGATGCAGGAACCTTTCGGCGCTTTGTATGTGTCCGATCGAATCCCGCCAGACTCATCGGCTCCAAAACATCTTCGTCCTGCGGGACCCCGTGGGTCCTCGGCGTTCGCGTTACGGTCACAGATTCATCCACCAAACGTCCTTGCTTGCAAAGCTGCTTCGCCTGTTCCTCACTGGATACAACAAAGACGTGCTTAGGATGGTGCTTCTCCAAGGATTCCAGAGTACTAGCGACTGCTTCCACGAATGCCTTGTCATCGCGACTGGCCAAGTCAAGCGACAGGAGCGCGCTTGCTTCAATGTTTGACAGCAACCCGCCAAAAGTCAGGTTGGCGCTTCCAATGATCAATAATGCGGAGCTTGAACCTCGGGCAAGAAAGACCTTTGGATGGAAGATACGCCGTCTTCTCGCAGTGTCGACAACCTTGACGTTCACCCCAGTTTTGAGCAACGCAAGGATTCCTTGCAGCGTCGTAACGTCATTTCTGATGCCGACCCAAAGTGTTGCCTTCTTGGCGACGGCGGATAGCTCGCTTGCCAGTTCGCTCACTCCATCCTCGGTTGCGAACGCGACCCCGGCGGTGAATCGTTGAATGCCTTCCATGCGCAATAGCTGTCGGATCGCATCCGCGTGCGAATCCCGTGAGAGAGCTTGATAGATTATCGTCGGCTTTGCCAACTACGTTCCTCCTACCACTTCACCAGCTTCTTCGCGGCCTCGATGACCCAGCTTGCCTGCGGCAGCACCGCGTTTTCCAGTGGCTTGCTGTACGGGCAGAAGCTGTCGAGCGCGGCTACTCGTTTTACGGGGGCGTCCAGCAGGTCGAAGGCTTCTTCCATGATGCGAGCGCTGATTTCGGCGCCGAAGCCCATGGTCATTTGTTCTTCGTGGACGACCATGCAGCGGTTGGTCTTCTTCAGGCTCTTGAACACCAGGTCTTTGTCCCAGGGCAGAATCGTGCGCAGGTCAATGAGCTCGATTTCGATGCCGCGGCTTGAAAGCTCCATAGCCGCGTCGAGGCAGATGTTCACCGTGTTGCCCCAGGTGACAACGGTGACGGCGTTGCCCTCACGGACGACGCGGCCGATGCCAAAGGGCAGCACGTAGTCTTTGTCGGGCTCGGGGCTCTTGGCGCGTTCCTGCCTGTAGAGGTTCTTGCACTCCATGAAGAGCACGGGGTCCTGGCCGCGGATGGCTGCTTTCAATAGGCCCTTGGCGTCGGCGGCGTTTGACGGCATGGCAATCATCATGCCGGGGCGCGTGGCAAAGGTGGCCTCGATGCACTGGCTGTGGTACATCGCGCCCTGGATATAGCCGCCGACGGGCACGCGGATGACCATGGGCGCGGGCCAGTTGTTGTTGCTGCGGTAGCGGGCGGTGGCCACCTCGTTCACGATCTGCTCAAAGGCCGGGAAGATGTAATCGCCGAACTGGATCTCGACGACGGCCTTGCGGCCGGGCTTGTAGGAATAGCCAAGCGCCGTGCCGATGACCGTGGCCTCGGCCAGGGGGCTGTTGAACACGCGCTCAGTGCCGAACTTCGTGCTCAGGCCCGTGGTGGCGCCGAACACGCCGCCCTTGCCGTCCTGCACGTCCTGGCCCCAGCAGACCAGGTGTTCGTCGCGCTCGAATTCTTCGTGCAGCGCGCGGTTGATGGCGTCAATCATGACCACGGGCTCGCCCAAAGAAGCCGGCTTGTATTCAACGCCGGGCCTGGGGCGCAGGGCGTTGTCTTCGCCCTCGTAGAGCACGTGGGTGGCGGCGGTCTGGGGCGCGGGGAAGGGCTTGGCCTCGGCGCGCTCGGCGGCGGCGTCAATCTCGTTCTTGACCTGGGCTTCGAGCGCGACGAGCTCGGCTTCGTCGGCGAGGCCGTTGTCGATGATCCAGGCGCGCAATAGCGCGATGGGGTCGCGCTTGGATTCCTCGGCGATCTGGGCGTCGGTCATGTACTTCTTGCGGTTGTCGCTCGAAGAATGGCCCCAGAGGCGCACGACCTTCGAGATGACAATGGCCGGCCCCTTGCCGCTGCGGGCGTATTCGTGGGCGGCCTTGAAGGCGTCGTAGCTCTCAAAGAGGTCGCAGCCGTCGGGGTTGAAGCGGGCAAGGTTGCGGTAGCCGCTGACCCACTCCATGAGGGGCTGGGCGCGCTGCTGCGACCAGTGGGTGCTGATGCCGTAGCCGTTGTCCTCAATGTGAAAGACGACGGGCGTCTTGTGGATGGTGGCCCAGTTCAGGCCCTCGTGAAACTCGCCCTCGGCGCAGGTGGCATCCCCGGCGGAGACGTAAACCACCTCATCGGCCTTGTCGTGCTTGATGCCCGTGCCGCGCCCCGCGGCCTGGAGGAACTGGGTGCCGACGCAGCTGGACTTGCTGATGATGCGCAACGCCTTGTGGCCGAAGTGGCTGGGCATCTGGCGCGAGCCCGAGGCGGGGTCGCCTTCGCGGGCCATGAAGCCCGTGAAGATTTCTTCAGCCGTGACGCCAAGCCCCAGGGCGTAGGTGAGGTCGCGGTAGTGGCAGATGGACCAGTCCTGGCCGGGGCGGAAGACCATGGCGGCGGCCGCGAGCGCGGCTTCGTGGCCGGGGCCGGAGATCTGGAAGCTGCCGCCCTTGCTCTGGCGCAGGATGATGGAGCATTTGTCCTCAGTCTTGCGCGAGAGCACCATGATGCGGTAGGCGGCGAGAATCTGTTCGTTGGACAGGCCGGGCTTGGCCTTGGCGGCGGTCTTGGGCATGGAGCGGTTCCTGTGATAGCGGGCGACAGCGCTAGGCCCGCGATTGTGGCGGGCGGCGCTGCGGGAATCAAGGCGCGTTGCGGTGCTTGAGGTTGAAAGCGTCAGCGGCCGATGGCGTCATCGACGAGCACGATGACCTGGGCGCCGACGCGGCTTCCGAGCTGCATGTTGGTGGGCAGGCGATACTTCTCGCCCTTGGGGCCGACTTGAGGGGTGCGGACCTCGGCCTCGAGCGCGTAGAGGATGTAGCTGCCGATGACGAGGGTGTAGGCGACGCGGGCGATGTCGCGCTCGGGCTCTTCATCGACGCGCAGGAACTGCTGGATAAGGACGTCCTGCTGGTTGCGCTTCATACCGATGCCCAGGGGGTCCTTCCTGTCGAACTTCTGGGCCAGCAGGTGTTCTTCAAGCTTGCGGCGGACGGCCTCGGCGGCGTCCGGGGCGGGAGCCTCGATCAGGTAGAAGTCGCAGACCTGGGGGAAGGTCTGGGCCATGACGGAGTCGTCGCCCTTTTCGCCGGGAACGCCCATGAGTTCGTAGCCGGTGCTGGAAAAGCGCGCGCGCACGCAGGGCATGGGCGCCTTCTTCACGGCGCCTTCGCCCAGTTCTTTGTCCGTGTAGGCCAGGGCGCGCTCGGCGTCCCAGCCGCAATAGGCCAGGGAGTCGTTGATGCGGGCGACTTTGGGCAGCAGACGCGCCATGCGCCCGTGGGCTTCAGTGGGCGCGGCGGGAATGGGGAGGTCGTCGGCGGAGGGTTTTTGCTCGCCCTCCAGGGAGGCGCCGACCTGGCCGCTGTTGGCGCTGTTGCCGCCGCAGGCGGTGCAGTACAGCGTCAGGGCCAGGCTCAGGCCCAGCAGCGCGAGGCCGGCGGCCGGCCTTGAGGTGCCGGCGAATCCTGCAGCGGAGTGTCGCATAAGGGACTCCCGAGGCGGCCTACTCCCACTCGATGGTGGCGGGCGGCTTGCTGGAGATGTCGTACACCACGCGGTTGAAGCCCCGAACCTCGTTGATGATGCGGTTGCTCATGCGGCGCAGGAGGTCGTAGTCAAGCTTGGCCCAGTCCGCCGTCATGCCGTCCACGCTCTCCACGGCGCGGATGGCGCAAGTGTACTCATGGGTGCGTTCGTCGCCCATGACACCGATGCTCTTCACGGGCAGGAGCACGGCAAAGCCCTGCCAGATGCGGCGCGTCAGGCCCGCCTTTTCGATCTCTTCTTGAACGATGACGTCGGCCTTGCGGAGAATGGAAAGCCGCTCCTCGGTGATTTCGCCCAGGCAGCGCACGGCCAGGCCGGGGCCGGGAAAGGGCTGGCGCCAGACCAGGGCGTCGGACAGGCCCAGTTCCTTGCCGACTTCGCGGACTTCATCCTTGAACAGATAGCGCAGGGGCTCAACCAGCTCGAACTTGAGATCGTCGGGCAGGCCGCCCACGTTGTGGTGGCGCTTGATCTTGGCCGTAGGGCCGCCGTGGGCCGCCACGCTTTCAATGACGTCCGGGTAGAGGGTGCCCTGGGCGAGGAAGCGGGCGTCCTTCACGCCGCGCGCCTCGGCCTCAAACACGCGGATGAACTCCTCGCCGATGATTTTGCGCTTGTCGTCGGGGTCGGTTACGCCGGCGAGCTTCTTGAGGAAGCGCTGGCGCGCGTCGGCGACCACGAGCTTGACCTTGAAGTGGCCTTCAAAGGCGGCCCGCACGCCCTCCACCTCGCCGTGGCGCAGCAGACCATTGTCGACCATGATGCAGGTGAGCTGGCCGGGAATCGCCCTGGCAATCAGCGCGGCAACCACGCTCGAATCCACGCCGCCCGAAAGCCCGCAGATGACGTGGCCCTGGCCCACCTGTCTGCGGATGCGCTCGCACTGTTCCTCGATGAAACCGCTCATCTGCCAGTCACCGGCGCAACGGCAGGTGTTGAACAGGAAATTCTTGAGCAGGAGCAGGCCCGAGACGCTGTGCCGGACTTCGGGGTGAAACTGCACGCCAAAGAAAGGCAGGGTGCGGTGCCGGACGGCGGCGTACTCGCAGTTCTGGGTGCGGGCGAGGGTTTCGAACTTTTCGGGGGGCAGGGCGGTGACTTTGTCGCCGTGGCTCATCCAGGCGCGCAGGGCGTGGGGCTCGTCGGCGAGGCGGCGCGTGATGCCGGCGAGCAGGGCATCTTCGTGCAGGACCTCGAGATCGGCGTGGCCGAATTCGCGCTTGTCTCCGGGGATGACCTTGCCGCCCAGCACGCTGCAGCCCAACTGCATGCCGTAGCAGATGCCCAGCACGGGGATGCCGGAGGAAAACAGGGCTTCGTCGACCTTGGGGGAGTCAGCCCAGTAAACGCTGGCGGGGCCGCCGGAGATGATGACGCCCTTGAGGCCGTGGCGCTTGCGGATTTCGGCCAGGGTGGTCTTGTGCGACAGGATTTCGGAGTAGACGCCCAGTTCGCGCGTGCGCCGGGCGATGAGCTGCGTGTACTGCGAGCCCAGGTCAAGGATGACGACGTGTTCGTGGTCGGCCATAACCGCCCCCTCTAAAAATGCCGCGCGGCGGAGAGGAGGCTCCGCCGCAGAAGCGAAACAGTGTAGTGAACAGGTTCATTCGTGCAAGCCCCATGCCGCACACTGGGCAGGCGCCCCTGGCTTGCTAACCTGACCGCGCGGGCGGACCTGGTTCGCCCTGATCGAATCCGGGATACCGACGATGCGCGAAGACCTGACTCTGAAAGCCGCCCAGCTCCACGACCGCACCCAGAAGCTCACGGTGTCTCTTTGACCTCGCCAATCAGCGCAAGAAACTGACCGAGCTTGAAGCCCGCACAACCGCGCCCGATTTCTGGAGCGACGCCGAAGGCGCCCAGAAGCTCATGGGCGAGGTGAAGAAGCTGCGCGCCGTGGTGCTGCCCTTTGAAAAACTGCTCAAGCGCATCGACGACGCGCGAGCCCTGCTGGAGCTGGCCGAGGAGGCCGGCGACGAATCTTCGTTCGGTGACGCCGAGAAGGAGCTGCGCTCCATCGAGGCCGACTACGAGAAGCTCGAAGTTCAGTCCCTGCTCAATGAACCCGGCGACGACTCCAACTGCTTTCTCACGGTGCAGGCGGGAGCGGGCGGCAACGACGCCTGCGACTGGGCGGCCCAGTTATTTGAAATCTACGCCCGCTGGGCGCGGCGGCACGACTACGAAGTCGAAATCGTCGATTACCAGGACGCCGAAGTCATCGGCATCCGCAGCGCCACCATGCTGATCAAGGGGCCCTACGCCGCGGGTTACCTGCGCGGCGAGGTGGGCGTCCACCGGCTGGTGCGCGTGAGCCCGTTTGACACCCAGAGCCGCCGCCAGACCAGCTTTGCCAGCGTGGACGCCGTGCCCGAGAGCTTTCACGCCGACGTCGGCGACATCGAGATCAAGGACACCGACATTGAGCTGTCCTTCGCCCGTTCCGGCGGCAAGGGCGGGCAGAACGTCAACAAGGTGGAAAGCGCCGTGCGCATCGTGCACAAGCCCACGGGCATCGTGGTGCGCTGCTCCAGCGAGCGCTCCCAGCACCAGAACCGCGCCATTGGCATGGAGCTGCTCAAGTCCAAGATCTATCAGCTTGAGCGCGCCAAGAAAGATGCCGCGCTGTCCAAGCTCTATGGCGCCAAGGGCGAAGTGAGCTTCGGCTACCAGATCCGCAACTATGTCATGAACCCCTACACCATCGTGAAGGATGCACGCACAGAGCATGAGACAGGCGACATTCAGCGGGTCATGGCGGGCGAAATCGACGACTTCATCGAGTCCTATCTCAAATGGTTCCAGGGGCAGAAGACTGCCGCCGCCACCAAGACCGTCACGGCCTGACCATCACGTCCACGCAGCCGGCAGGCCGTTGAAATACGGCCGGCGGACACAAGCCCTGGATGGCTTGCGCATTTCAGGCGGCTGAAAAGCCGCCTGACATGGAAATCAAGCCGGATTCACTTTGGCCCGACCGGGTTGAAGAAATAGCCGGATGCCGCTTTATTCAACGACCTGCCGGACCGGGAAAACCGGACACCCCGGAATCTTTTTCTGTTTTTCCGGGCTTGCGGCCCGGTCCAAACGTTTAATGCGGCCATGGTGGTGCTGAACCTCATTGCGGCCCTGATGCTCGCCCTGGCTCCCGCGCTTGAGCCCTGCCGGCTCCATGCCGCCTTGAACCATTCGCATGAGTCCATCGACCTGGACCATATCCACGCCGATCACACCCACCCCGAAAACGCCGACCACGAATCGAACCATTGCCCGGAGCAGCCCCGCCATTGCAGCCATCTGATCGAGGCCCCCGGGCTTTTGGGGCTGGTCAGCATCACCACAGCGGTTGTATGGCCGCCGACCTTCCAGACGGAAGTCTTCTGCCCGCTTGCGCCCAGGCCATGGGTGCAGCGCCTGCAATGGAGGCACCCGCCGCCTGCCGGGGTCCTGCTCGTGGGCACCTCCAACCTCCGTATCTAGCCCTTCGCGACCAGCGTCACGGTCCTGACTTGGCGATACGGAGATTCCATGTTCAGTTCGATCCGGGCCCTCGTGCCCGCACTTCTGGGCGGCCTGCTGCTCGCCGCCTGCCAGAGCTATTCCCCCCGCCCCCTCGACGACGCGGCACACGACCGCGAATGGCACGCCCGCAGCGTGAATGACGCCGGCGTGCGGGAGTTCGCGGCGGCCCTTTCGCAGCGCGACACAAGGCCGCGCCGCTACGACCCCTCGGACGGCCTGGACCTCGAGGAGGCGGAGGTCGTCGCCCTGTTCTTCAATGCCGGTCTCAGGCGGGCCCGCCTGGAAGCGGGAGCGGCCCTGGCCGGTGCCAGGCACGCCGGCGAGTGGGAAAACCCCGAGCTGAATGTCAGCGCCGGGGTGATTCTGGCCAGCATCTCACATCCCTGGATGGCGTCGGCGGGACTGGAGTTCACCATTCCCATCTCGGGCCGCAAGGGCGTCGAGCGCGACCTGGCCTTCGCTGAACACGAAGTGAGGTGGCGCGAAGTGCTGGCCCTGGAGTGGGAGGTCATCGTTGACTTGCGCAGACTCTGGCGGGAGCAGGCGGCGCTGAATGAGCGCGTGCTGCTGCTGGAGGCCCACAGCGCAAGCTTGAGCGACGTGGGCCGGCGCGCCGCCGACCTTGCCAAAGCCTCAGAGCTGGCCCGCACGGACGCCCGACTCTTCGAGATTGAGCTGCTGCAAAGCCGCATCGAGCTGGAGGACCTGCGCGCCCAGTCCCGCGAACAGCAATGCGCCATTCTCGGCCTGCTGGGCCTGGCACCGGCCGCGCCGCTGCGGCTCAACCTCTCGCTGGGCGCGAGCCTCGACCGGCGCGCAGACGGCGAGTGGCCCCCGGTGTCCGTGGCCCGCGCGGCCTATTCCGTCGCCGAGCAGCAACTGCGGCTGGAGATCCGCAAGCAGTATCCCGATCTGCGCATCGGCCCCGGCTACGAAATGGACGAGGGCCAGAGCACCATCTCTCTGGGCTTCGGCATTCCGCTGCCCCTGATCAATCTCAACCGTGCGGGCATCGCCAAGGCGCGCGTCGCCCGGGAAGCGGCCCGCGCCGCCTATGAACAGGCCCGCGAGGAAGCCGCCGTGAGCGCCGAACTGGCACGCCTGCGCCTGGAGCGCGTGCGTGCCGCGCGCCGCCAGGTCGAAGAAGGTCTGGCCCCCCTGGTGGACCTGCAAGTGAGAGAGGCGAGGCAACGCGCCGAAGCCGGCGACTTCGACGCCCTGCTGATGCTGGAAGCGCTGAAGTCCCTGCGCGAAGCCAAAGAGCGCGTGCTTCAGACAAGGCTTCACGAAGCCCAGGCCATGGACGCGCTCAACGCCCTCAAGGGCCCCACCTTCAAGCCAAAGGACAACAAGTGAACCTCAAACGTGACGCCATGCTTTCGCTCGCGGCCGCGCTGCTCGTGCTGACAAGCTGCACCCCCAGGCAGGAGCCGCCGGCGCCAGCGTCCGGGGAAGCCGCGCCGAAGATCACCAACCGCATCGACGTGCCGGAGGCGGTCCGGGAGAATCTGGGCATCAGCTTTGTGAAAGTGGAGCGCCGCCACATCGCGCACGTGCTCGAGCAGACGGGC
>JAANMT010001138.1_pt1 | contig 26875 bp, 40 predicted proteins | sample 7279711 | NCBI WGS metagenome assembly JAANMT01 (sample SAMN14094538, study PRJNA606508) | bioreactor metagenome | isolation source: A lab-scale SPAN reactor treating ammonium-rich wastewater day 1 | place: Ireland: Galway | collected 2017-01-16 | reverse complement strand
GGTCATGGACCGGGGCGGCAACCTCAGCACCGCTGACTGGCACGCCTACGAGGCAGCGCGCCGCGAGGTCGCCATCGAGGCGGCAGCAGAGGCGTACCGGTTTCCCTGGGAGCCGGTTGGAGAACCGGGCCCGCGGGTGGTGCTGAAAAACCGGCGCGACTTTGACATTGCTCTGGCCGAGATCATCGCCGAGCACCGAGCGGCAGGAGCGTAGCTGATGAGCCTCAACACCGATGCCCGCCATGCCGTGGTCCAGCGCGAGCGCCACATCTGCCCGACGTGCCGGGGGACGGGTGACGTGATGGTGGCGTATGCGGGGTATCCCGCCGACTCGCCGTTTGTCGCCTGCCCGGACTGTGATGGACCGGCGCCGCGATCGCTGGACGTGACGGACAACGGCTACGAGCCGTTCGACGTCGACAGTTTCGAGCTGTAGCGCCATGCCTGACCTTAGCGCCATGGACCTGCTGCTCTGCATCCTGATCGCCATCGGTGTGGCCCTGCTGTGGGCGCTCTGCCGGGACTATGACCATGACTAATCCCCATCTCCATCTCCACCCCTCACTCAGTCCGCAGTCCGGGACTCCAGGGCGCCTCTCGCCCGCAGTCGGCAATCCGTGCGGCGATGCACCGGACATCGCGGCGCGGGCTCCCCGCGGAGCTGGTAGCGCAGGCCACGCCGTCGACGGACGGCATCCATCCCGTGTGGCACTGGCACTGCACCCTGCCGGCTCCGCGGGGGGCGATACGTTCATGGGTCGCCCCTCCGGGGTCCCACCCCGATCCTGCCGTCATGCCTCTCACCATCGAGTGATGCAGCGCAGTCATGCGTCAGGGCGGCGGTTCCTCCCATTCCTGGGGGCCGTCTCCGCTTCGGCGGGGGCGGTCCTTGGTGGTGCTGGCGCGCTGCTCCGACACAGTGCCCGGCTCCACCGAGGACCGCTGTGGTCCACACCCAGCGATGTGCTGGCGTCGCCAGTTAGTCTCGGCGGCGAAACGAATCTCAAGCCTGCCAAAACCACAACTCAGGGTCACGCCCTCCGTCCATGGGGTAGGGGCGTGGCCATCAGTGGAGATGTGCGGACGCCCGCAGCTCGTCTGTGTGTCTCCACCGATGGCCACTGTTGGCCAGATGCCAGTACGACTGGCCGGGAGGGTGGTCAAGGCCCTGCCGACGTACCCGCTGGGAGCGGCCCCCAGGGGCCAGACGTGAGGGTCGGGGGACTCGATACATCTGTGACTGCCGGGCCGCTCTCTATCCATGGTGTGACTCTACCGGCCGAAAGGCGGCTGGTGACTAGTCGCAGGAAATCGAAAGGAGATGTTGTGGCGAGACCGGAAAACATCGGGATTCCTCTCGCGGAGGTTGCGGAGCGGCTCCACGAGAAATTCCACCTGTTCGCGCGGGACGGAGAAATCAGTCCGCGTGAGATGTACGAGCTGGGGCAGGACATCGGGACGATGCACCACCAGAGCCAGCGAGTGAATCGCTCGATCGGGTTTGCGCTGCTGTCGCTCGTGGGCGATGGCGTGGACGGGACATGGCTCGGGCGCAGGGTGCGAGAGCACACCGCGGACATGACATGGATCGGCGATGAGGATGACGCTGCCTAGCGGGTGGAGCCGCGAGACAGCAATTGAGTTGTTAGGACTCGCAGGAGATTGTACGACATGACAGAGATCATCGGCACATACGACACCACCGGGAGTCCCGCGCTCTCGGTGGAGCAGGACATCGCGCTCCTGCATCACCGGCTCTCGACGGTGCAGCGGGAGCACACGGAGGACCGCAACCGGCTGGAGGGCACACGGGCGATTGCCCGGACGGCCATCAGACGGATTGACGAGCTCGAGGGCAGGGTCACCGTGATGGCGGAGCTGCTGCCGGGGACGCCGCCGGCCAACGACGAGCTGTGGCGGTTGGCGCGGGACTACGTGCGCGAGGCGGACCGGGGCAACGGCAGCAACGTCGCCGCCACGGCATTGCAGGTGTACGTCCGGGAGCACTCCTGATGCCCGCGACACGAGCCGCCATAGAGCGGCACTACACGGAGGATACCCGCGACATGGGCGAGACGTGCCCGGAGTGTGCCGGGAACGGATTTTACGAGGGGCGGTATCCCAACCGCCTCGAACAATCCGAGCCGTGCCCCTACTGCAACGGCAGCGGCACCGTCTCGCCGGAGCGTGCCGCTGAGGATGCGGCGGACGACTACGACGACCTACTAACGGAGCTGCGGGCAGACCGGGAGGCGGGGCGATGAGCGAGCGACCGTATCTCTGCGAAACGTGCCAGGACACGGGCGTGGTGTGGGCCGAGGACTGCCGGTACAACCCGCAACTGGAACCGGCTAGTGTCTGCGAGGAGCCATGCCCGAGAGAATGCGCGGCCTACCAACGGATGGTGGCGGATCACCGAGCAGCGTTGGAGTTGTACATGGCGGGAAGGGAAGGTAGCCGATGATGTCGAGCGCGACAACAACCGTCCTCTCCTCCCTCCCCAACGACCATGCCGCCACGCTGGCGGACCTGATGCAGGCCGTCAGCTTCACCCGCCACGCCGAGACCGCGGCTAAGCGCGCCCGCGAACGGGCCGACTACGAGTTGATGGCGTACCTGGAGGGCATCGGCGAGACGTCGGTGCACAGCGACGAGCTGCGCATCCGGGCAACGCTGACCCGGCGCAGGACCGCGAAGCTGGCCGATGAGCGCGCCTGTGCGCTGGCGCTGAATGAGATTGGGCTGGTGATCCCGCGCAAAGAGATGGTGGACACCAGCGAGCTGCTGGCGATCGCCGACAGGTTTGGCGGGGACTTTCCCGGCGTGGAGATTAGCGAGACGGAGAGCCTGCGGGTGACGGGAGATAGGCGATGAAGCGCCAGTACCGCCGTCCCCGGACCAACTCAGCGCTCGATTCAGTCAACAACCCCTGGCGCCGGGAGCGGCGTCGGGTGAGGCGGCAGCTGCGGGCGTGGATGCCACTTGTCGTGTGGAGAACACGATGAGCAACGACCTCCCCCGCTGTGAAGCGCTGACCGGCCCCGACCATCCGTGTTGGTGGTCGGCCAGCGAGTACGACGGCCTGACGCTCTGCCGGGCGCACCAGCGGATGCTGCGAGACGGCAGGGCCATCCGGCTCACGGACAACCGGCAGGCGCGCATCGCCCGCAACGTGCTGGGCACAGACCCGCAGATGGTGATAGCGCGCGTGGGATTTGACGACGACACACGACAGGAGCAAGTAGCGTGAGTAGTGGCAATGGAAATGGCGCGGTGGCCGTGCAGGATACCGAGAGTCCCGGCGCAATCATGGAAGCGGTGATTGCGAAGGGCGATCTCTCAAAACTCGATCCGGGGGAACGTGCTCAGTATTACCGGCGAACGTGCGACTCAATGGGCCTGAACCCGCTGACGCAGCCGTTTCAGTACATCACCCTCAATGGCAAGTTGACGCTCTACGCGACGCGCACAGCGACCGACCAGCTTCGCAAGATCAACAACGTGACGCTGAAAGTCGTCAGCGAAGAGACGACGGCCGACGGGTTGCGCGTGGTGCGGGTGCGAGCGTCTACACCAGACGGCCGGGAGGATGAAGAGATCGGCGCCGTCAATGTCGCCGGGCTGAAAGGTGACGCTCTCGCCAATGGCTACATGAAGGCACTGACGAAAGCAAAGCGCCGGGCGACCCTGAGCATCTGCGGACTCGGATGGCTGGATGAAACGGAAATCGAAACGATCCCGGCATCCAGCATTCGCCGTTCCCCTGTCTCCAGCTACGTGCCAGACGATGAGGCGGTGATCGACGTTGCCGAAGCGGAGTATATCGCCGAGACGGTGGACGGTGAGTCGGGCGAGATCGTCGATGCGCCACCCACAGCGAGCGACGACATCGGCGACCAAATCGAGCAGGAGTTTCTCGACGCGATCGGCCGCGCCTGGACGCCGGAGACGCTGCAGGAGATCGCTGGCCGACTCCGGGAGTCCGGCATCTCCACACAGGCGCTGCGCGACGCCTACAAAGTCCGCTCGCAGCAGATCGCCGCGCACCCGATAACGCAGCAACGGCAGGCAAAGTCGCAGCCGGAGCTGGTGAGCGTGGCGGCGCCCGAGCGACCGATCGATGAGCGGATTCCGCTGTAGTAGAGCGCGCCGGGGTGTGGGCGGCAACCCTGCCCCGGCGCTGACCGTCCCCGTCGTCTGTCAACAAAGGAGTTCGGCTTTTGTCAGCCTATCAGTTTCAGTTGCTACCCGCGTTAGCAACGAATGAATACGAATCACTCAAGGCGGACATTGCCGCGAATGGCGTCATGGTGCCCGTGGAGTTTGACCAGAACGGCCAAATACTCGACGGACATCATCGCGTGCGGGCGTGGACCGAGCTTGTTGAGTCCGGCCTGGAGTTGCCGGAGTATCCGAGTTTGGTCCGCCGCTTCGATGACCAGGACTCGCGCATTGAACACGCGCTGAAACTCAACTTGCAGCGACGGCATTTGACGCGGGAGCAACTAAGAGACGTTGCTGGAGACCTGTGGGAGCGCGGTTGGAGTAAGTCCCGAATTGGGAGCACGCTTTCGGTTGACGAGGGAACCATCAGGTACTGGCTTCGAGGTTCGGAAATTTCCGAACCTGAGACAGTTGTTGGTCGCGATGGGAAATCCTATCCATCGAGCAGACCGAAGCAAACCGCAGTCGCAACAAATGCCAAGGAGCGCACGCAAGCGCAACGACTTCTGAGCGTTGACGAATCTGGCGACGACGATTCGCAGGTTTCGACGGTGATTGACCTGCAGCGTAGACGAAAGGACCAACGGCGGGAGCAAGCGCGACAGGCGAATGAAGCGATCGTATCTGAGTCTGTCGGGCTGCGTGAGTTCGTCGCTGGTGAAGTCTTTCAAACGATCGTGGTTGACCCGCCTTGGGATTGGGGAGACGAAGGGGATCACGACCAGCAGGGACAAGCGCGACCAACGTACCAGACGATGCCGTTTGACGACGTGGCCGCGCTGCCGATTGATGATGTGTCATCGGGGAACGCCCACCTGTACCTGTGGATCACAAACCGGAGTCTCCCGAAAGGCTTCTCGTTGCTAGAGCGGTGGGGATACCGCTACGTGACGATGCTGACCTGGTGCAAGCCGAGCATCGGGCTGGGCAACTACTTCCGTGGTTCGACTGAGCAAGTGCTGTTCGGTGTTCGCGGATCGTTGCCGTTGCTCAAGAACAACGTCGGCACGTGGTTCGCAGCAGACCGTGGGGTCAGGCACTCGCAGAAACCGGATGCCTTCTATGAGCTTGTGGAATCGTGCAGTCCGGGCCCGTGGCTCGATGTGTTCGCACGATCTGAACGTCCCGGATGGGTGACGTGGGGAGCGGAAGTCTGATGCAACAGGTCTATGACTTCCGCACCAAACTCGAAGTCTCCAAGATCCGCCAGGACAGGGACATCTCAGTTCTTTGGCGCGTTTTCCCACAAGCCAGACACATACGGCCGGGGAGCGAAACCGAGGACAAGAAGGGCAGCGACTACATTGTCGACATTGGCCCGTTCTGGCGCAAAGTAGATGTCAAGGCGCGTGAGCCGGGGTGTAGTCGGTTTTGGAGTAAAGACGACACCGGGGAGCCACTCCCGGAATTGGCAATCGAACTGGTGAGCGTTCATGGCGCCCGAACGGGATGGGCACTCGACTGGGCCAAGCATACCGACTACCTGATGTTTACCTTCGACCCAACAGATTGGCCATACTGCTATGTCGTCCCTGCTCTTGCTATTCGCCAGATGACCGAACGGTTCGAGTCGTACATGCGCCGCAATTTCCAGGTGTCCATGCAGACTTCCGGCTTGTGGACTAGCGAGTGCGTCTTTGTGCCGATCAACAAGATCGCCGAGGGCATCGTGGCGTCGTGGAAATTCCGGTACGCGGAAGAACAGGCGTCCTGATGAGCGTCCGACTGATAGCCAACGTGCTCGATAACGTCCACGGATTGCCCCACGGAGCGAAGCTGTTGCTTCTCTGCCTGGCGGATTACGCGGACGACAAGGGCCGGTGCTGGCCGTCATTTCAGAGCGTCGCTGAGCGCTCCGATATGAGCCGTCGGCACGTCATTCGGACCGTGCAAGAGCTCGAAACACTCGGTTTTTTGAGTCGTGCTGAAGAGCGTCCGTACAAGCCGACAGTGTACCAGCTTCACATTCCGACTAGTGACAACCACGTCACCAGAAGTAGTGACGCCCATGTCACTAGTACTAGTGACATAGCTATGTCACCCAATCCGTCAATTAGAACCACCAAGGAACCGTCAAAGGAACCGTCAGAGAGAGATCGCTCAAAGCGATCCCGGGCTCTGCCTGACGAATTTCGGGTGACGGACGGCATGCGCGTGTGGGCGCAAGGCAAGGGCTTCGGGGACGAGCAAATTGACTCGGCTACGGAGAAATTCGAGACGTACTGGCGAGCCAATGGGAAGGCGAAATCCAACTGGGAGCAAGCCTGGCGCAATTGGTTGCTGAACGAACGCGACAGATACGGGCCGCGCCCCGCAAACACCAACGGCCACGCGCCGCCGAAGACGGCGGCCTATCACCGCGACATGGCGAAACTGCAAACCATCATCGAGCGAGGTGACACCAGTGAACCAATCCGAGACGGCCAAACTCGTGGCCATACTCCGGGCCTCGTGGCCCAGAACTGAGATACCGGACATCGAGACCATGGTGACGGCGTACCACCTCGGCCTGCGCACTGCCGACTACGCCGACGCCGAGCAGGCGGTCGCTGAGTGCATCGAGTCGTGCACATTCATGCCGACCGTCGCCGAGATTCGCGAGCGGATGCCGAAGCCACGCCGCCAACTCGACGGCAAGCTCTACAACCGCTTCCACGAGCTGCACGGCAGTGGTCGCACCGCGGTTGAGGACCGCGAGTACCGGCAGGTCTGCCACAAGCTGGGAATAGACTGGATTGCCGACGCGAGGGGACCGGTCGACGTTGAGGTCCCGGCCAGTCGTCCCCTGTTGCAGGTGGCATCATGACCGCTCTCGCCACCACCACCCGCACCTGCGCCCACTGCGGCGCGCCCTACACGCCCTACCGGCAGGTGCAGCGATTCTGCTCGCCCCGCTGCCGGGACCAGCATCACACCGCCGTCGACTCCCAGTCTCGCCGCGAGCAGGCCCCGGAGCGGCAGTGCGCCGTCTGCGGCGCCACCTACCGGAGCAACATCGGCCGGCAGCAGACGTGCGGCTCGCCGCGCTGCTACAAGACGCTCTACCGGGCACGCACCGCCGCGGCGAAACCCGCCAAAGCCGCCCAGCCTGCTACCCCGCCACCTGCCGTCACGGTCCCGTGCAAATCGTGCGGTGCGGCGTTTGTCCGCAGCCAGCGACGGCGGGCCTATTGCTCGGACGAATGCCGGGCCGCAGGGATGACCGGCGCCAACCACGAGATTCGGCCCGCAGTGCTGGCCCCCAGTGCCGACTATGCGCCGCATCGCCCCGGCCACTTCACCGACGCGCAATTCCTGGCCGAACTGGACCGCATCCGAGCGGAGCTGCGGGCAGCGGGCCAGCCGGTGGTGCGGATGACGGCGGAGTTGGTGCGGGAAGTGAGCCGAAGGGAGTTGGGCGGTGGTGTGAGAGGAGGAGCGAGCCGATGAGCAGGACTGGTGATTGTTTCAGCGACGAGTCGATGAGTCCAGACGATCAGCGAGAGTGCGTTACGGCGGTGTCGTATGCGCTGGAGGAGGAGCTAGAGCGCGTCACCGCCGAGCGCGACGCGTTGCTGGCGCTGCCAGACGTGAGCCGGGAGGAGCTGGCGGGGACGCTTTGTGAGATACACCATCGATTAGTGTGGAGTGACGATTACGACCCTGAGTGGTGCGCGGCGGGGGTTGTGGCGGAGGATGCGCCATTGCAACGAGCTGTCGATGCCCTGCTGGCGACGTGGCGGGTGGTGCGGCGTGACTGAGCTGCGACGATCGGGGTTGAAACACGACCACGAGAAGCCCCGGATGGATCTGATTGACCCATCGTTTCAGGTTGCCCTCGCCGACGTGCTGACGTACGGAGCCAGCAAATACGGCGCGCACAACTGGCGAGAGGGCATTGAGGCCAGCCGCTTGTACGGCGCGTTGCAGCGGCATCTCAACGCATTTTGGGCTGGCGAGGATAGTGATCCCGAGAGCGGTCTGCACCATCTCGGTCATGCGGCGTGCGAGCTGATGTTTTTGCACTGGACGGTGACGAATATCCCTGCGCGAGATGACCGATGGACAGCGATTGCCACCGTCGAGGGCACGGCGGCGGGGGAGAGGGGGACACTGTGACCGCCACCCAGAAGCTCCAAAACGCCTGGGGCGCATACCACGAGGCCCGTCAGGCATCGCGGCTCCCCAACCACCCCAACGACGTGACGGGGCAGACGTTGGGCGATGCGCTGGTGCAGGTGCGGCGTATGGAGGCGTGCATCCTGGCGATGAGCGACGAGCTGCACCGGGAGAGCGTGAGGCAGCGGGTGGAGCAGGAGCGCATATGAGCGACACCATCGCCCACCCCACCACCACGCTGCGCATCATCGTGCCCACCGTCCCCGGCCCAGCCTGCTCGCCCAACGCCCGTGCGTCGTGGCACGTCGTCTATCGAGCGCGCAACGAGCTCAAGACCGCCGCGGCGTGGGCAGCCTGCCTGAGCGTGCCGGTGGAGCAGCGGCCATGGTTCGGCGCCGAGCCAGTGACGCTGCAAATCCGTGTCATCTGGCCCAGGGGGCGAAAGCGCATGGACGATGACAACGCCATCGCGGCATGCAAGGGAGCGAGAGACGCGCTCAACGGCATCGCGTGGGCGGATGACCGGCAGGTGACGACGCTGCCGATCGTGCAGCAGACGTGGAGCGAGGCAGATCGACCAGCAGAGTACGAGCACTCGGGCGTGATCATCTTAGATATTCAGAGGGGCGGAGGTGACGAGATGACCGACGACGACACGGGAGCGCAGGCAGGGGTGATGGCCACCTGTGAAACGTGCGGTGGGGAACTCAGGGAGATCGACCAGATGATTGACGATCTGCTCAAGATTAGCGGGCGGCTGAACATAGATGACCTTGGTGATGGCGAGTACCGATTCGGCGTGACCACTCGCAATAATTCCCTAGCCAGGGTGGCGCCCGACTGGCGCGATGCCTTGCGGGTGGCGTATGCGGCGGTCGTGGGGGAGTAGCGCATGCCGACGCACGCCTGGCGGTGTTCCCGGTGCCGGACGATTCTCGGCTCGACGAACGGCAACGTGCTGCGGCTCTACCGTTCCCGTGTCCTCACCACGGACACGATCCGCACGCATACGCTGGTGACGTGTCATTGCCTGGCTACCCGCTCCTTCGACGGGCGCATCCGCTGGTCATACAAGGAGCCGAAGGGAACGTGATAGACTAGACGGCAATATCTGTGGCGGAATTCTGGCCGCTACTGTGCTTCGCTTTGTGCGTGGCCGGTAGCGGCTATTTTCGTTGGTAGCAACAGTGGCAGACAGACTCACAACCAAACAGGAATTGTTCATCTCTGCCTACCTCGGCCCGGCTAACGGCAATGCGACCGAGGCTGCAAGACAAGCCGGATACAAGAAGCCACACCCGGAAGGTTCACGACTGCTACGCAATGCTACGGTTGCCGCACGCGTGAAAGAGCGAGTCACGAAGTATGCGGGCACAGCCGATGAAGTACTGGCCGAATTGTCACGTGTCGGCTTTGCCCCGATGGACGAATTCGTCGAAGTGCAAAGCCGAGACAAGTCCGGCAAGCCGCTGAAAGTCAAGATGGATTTGTCGAACAAAGTCAAAGCGCTCGAACTACTCGGCAAGTACCACCAGGTATTCATTGAGCGACAGCAAGTGGACATCAACATTCGTGAGCACCGCGTCATTGGTGTGGCGCAGATGAACCTGGACGCCATGTTCGAACCGGCACACCGTGAGCTCGAAGCCTGATGGAAGCCGTTGCCTACGACCACGTCGACTACATGCCGCGTGGTGGCTGTGCTGCCTTCTACACCGCGCTGGAACCGGAAGTCCTAGCCGTCGGTCCTGCTGGCACCGGCAAGACACTGGCCGCGTGCTGGAAGCTGCATCACGTGGCGCTGCGTGTGCCGCAGGTGCGCATCCTCATGGCCCGCAAGGTGCTGGAAGACCTGAAGGCGGGTGCGCTGGCCACCTACACCAACCAGGTGCAGCCGATTCTTGACGGCGTGCGACCGTTCGGCGGCAACCGCTTCTATCCGGGCGAGTTCCGCTACGGCAACGGCTCGGTTATTCAGGTTGTCGGCATGGACAAGCCGGGCAAGGTCATGTCGGCAGAGTACGACGTGATCTACGTCAACGAGGCCACCGAACTGCACGAAGAGGACTGGGAGTCGCTCAAGTCACGACTGCGCAACGGCCGGCTGGCGTATCAGCAACTCATTGGCGACTGCAACCCAGCCGGTCCGCGCCACTGGTTGAAGAACCGCTGCGACAGCGGCATGACCCGCTACATCCACACCACGCACCACGACAACCCGATGTACTGGGACGCGGCCATCGGCGACTGGACCACGATGGGCTATGCCTACGTGCAGCAGAACCTTGCCGGACTCACGGGCCACCGCCGCAAGCGACTCTTCGAAGGAGTCTGGGCAGCGGCAGAGGGCGCGGTCTACCAAGACTTCAATCCGCAGGTTCACGTCAAGCACGTGGACACGACCGACTGGGGCACCGTGCTGGCCGTCGACGTCGGCACACGCAACCCGACCGCTATCCTCACCATCCGCAAGGCCAGCGACGATCGGCGGCACGTGCAACGCGAGGTCTACCGGCGCGGTATGTCATCGGACGAGATCGTCGACGCCATCACCGCCGAAGCCGACGCCACCAACCCGGAAGCGATCTACCTGGACCCGAGCGCCAACGACTACATCCTCACGCTGCAGCGTAAAGGCTATCCGGCAGTCAAGGCCAACAACGACGTCACGTTCGGCATCGGCGAGGTGACGAGCGCTCTGGCCAACGGGCTGACCATCAGCCCAGCGTGCGTCAATCTCATCGCCGAGATGGAGACGTACCACTACCCCGAGGGAACGCGTTCAGAGACAGACAAGCCAGTCAAGGAATTCGACCATGCCTGCTTTGTGGCCGGGACGATGGTTGCTACAACCTGGGGGCCAGTGCCGATAGAACATATCCGCGTCGGCGACCCGGTCCATACCAGGGCGGGGCTTCGTCGTGTTCAGGCAGCACAATTGACTAACAACAGCGCCGCCGTTTTGACGGTTCGTTTGTCTGATGGTGAGAGGCTTACCGGAACGGGCGATCACCCTGTCTGGGTCGATGGTTCTGGATGGGTAAGACTCGACGCTCTTCGATATGGTGATATACTTCATACATGGATAGAGAAGAGGTCATCTTCAACGGAATTACGTTTCGGCGATACCCCAATTCCCCGCGTGGGGTCGACCGCGTCTACTTCACGCCGAACGGCACGCATCGCAGCAATGGCGTTGGCAGGCTTCACGAAGAAGTCTGGAAGCATGCGAACGGCGACATTCCAGAAGGCTTCGAGATTCATCACATCGACTTCGATGCTGGCAACAATGACATTGCCAACCTTGCTTGCGTCTCGGTTGCTGAGCACAAGCGATTGCACGCCGCGAGACAGTCAGAACGATCGCGCTCACCTTCCCACTTGGCGCACCTTGCAGCCATACGTGAACAAACCAAAGACTGGCATCGCTCGGACGAGGGACGTGCATGGCACCGAGAGCATGGGCGCAAGTCGTGGGAGGCGCGAGTTCCTGTTGCGAAGGTGTGCGACCAGTGTGGCACGGCTTTTCAGGACATCACACTTCGGGCGAGTTCTCGCTTCTGCTCGAATAAGTGCAAGTCAGCATGGCGTCGCTCATCGGGGATTGACGATATTCAGCGCGAGTGTATCGTCTGTGGGTCGTCATTCACATCGAACAAATACGACAAAACCGCGTGCTGTTCCCGTGTCTGTGCTCAGCGTCACCGTCGAATCGGAACCACGTCGGGTCTATAGCATCGCCGTCTCTGGACAACCTGAGTTCTTCGCAAATGGTGTGCTGGTGCACAACTGTGACGCGCTGCGCTACGGTCTCGCATCCGAACCGATCCTGCTCTCCGGCCAGATTTTCTACTAAGGCGGCACCAATGGAACGACTGATCGACTTCCTGCGCTGGACACCCCGCTCCTATCCGGTGCCGCAAGCCATCGACCCGAGCATGGTCTATCACGGCATCGACACCAGCACGTTCACCCCACCTGAATACGCGGAGTACGTAGCCATCAGCAACGGCGTCTATGCCTGCGTCAACGTGCGAGCATCGAACCTGTCCGGGCTGCCACTCAAGGTCTACGGCGTCAAGGCCAACGGCGACAAAGACGAGGTGACAAACGGCCCGGTGACGGCGCTCTTTCAGAAGGTCAACCCCTATTGGACCGTCTCCCGCCTGCTGAACATGACCGAGCAAAGTCTGGGTGTGTGGGGGCAGTGCTTCTGGGTGCTCGACGGCTGGCAGGGTGGAAAGCCGACCGAGATATGGTGGGTGCGTGCCGACCGGATGAAGGTCCACCCGCATCCGACCAAGTACATCAGCCACTACACGTACGACCCCAACGGCGGCCGGCCACAGCGGTTCGAGCCGCACGAAGTCGTCTGGTTCCGCTACCCCAACCCCAACGACGAATACAGCGGCCTCAGTCCACTGGCAGCGGCACGCATCGCCGCAGACACGGCCAGTGCCGCCATGCAAAGCAACTTCAACATCTTCCGCAACGGCATGGGCGCGGCGGGCTTCATCAGTCCCGGGAGTGAGAAGGTCTTCACCAAACAGCAAGCCGAAGAACTCCAGACCAACATGGACAAGCGGTTCCGTGGTGTGGACAAGGCGCACCGCATGGGCGTGCTCACGGTGGATGCCAAGTTCCAGCAGGTATCCATGACGCCGAAGGATGCTGAGTTCCTGGGCGCGCTGAACTGGTCGCTGGAGGACATCGCCCGTGCCTACCGTGTGCCCATCGACAAGATCGGCGGCAAGCGCACGTACCAGAACGTCGAAGAGTCGGAGCTGGTGTTCTGGAATGACTGCCTGTTGCCAGAGGCGCGGATGATCGCGCAGGAGATCACCGAGCAACTGCTACCGCTGTTCGGCAGCAACCTGATTGCCGAATTCGACACGTCGGATATTGCCGTCCTGCAGGAAGACGAGCAGCGGGCATGGGAGATTGCACAGGGCAAGATTGCCGCTGGTGTGATGACCGTCAACGAGTGGCGCGAAGCCGAAGGACTCGACCCGCAACCGTGGGGCGACGTGTGGTGGGCACAGTCCACGCTCATACCGATCGACAGCAACGAGAAACCTGCACCGGTCATGCCGCCCATGCTCGGCGCTGGTGACGCTGACCAGGACGACGCAGACGACGCAGCCATTGACGATGCTGAGCGCATGGTCCGTGCGCTGGCGTCCGGTCTAACGCGGGCCACCTACGCATACGGCAGTCCTGAGCATGAGGCGAAGTGGCGGTACATCATCGAGCAAGAGCAGCCGTGGGAGGGGCGCATCGGCCGGGCCTGTGCTGATCTGATGCAGCGCCAGAAGGCCAGCATCCTCAGCGACGTGACCCGCGCCAGCAAGCGCGAAGCCAACCCGGACGAACCATTCGACAAAGCGAAGTGGATCAAGACGTTTCGCGTCACCATGCGGCCCATCATCGCCGGTGTGGTTGAGGAGGCGGGCACCCTCGCCGCCAACGAGCTCGGCTTCCGTACCGCGTTCGACGTGCTCGACCCCAACGTCGTGCGGGCCATCGAACGGCAGACTCAGCGGTTCGCCGAAGAGGTGAACGACACCACATGGCAGATGCTCAAGGACGCGCTGCGTGAGGGCATCATCGCCGGTGAGGGCCAGAACCAACTCGCTGAGCGGGTCGAGGCGATCATGGCCGACCGCATCCGCTCCAGCAAGGAGACCATTGCCCGCACAGAGGCGCACTTGGCCAGCACGCAGGGCACGCACCAGTCATGGGCGCAGTCCGGCGTTGTGGAGCAAGTCGAGTGGCTGGCCGCACTTGACGACCGCACACGCATGACCCACGTTGAAGCGCACGGCCAGCGGGTGAAGCTTGGCGATGACTTTCAGGTGGGATCGTGCAGTGGACCCGGGCCGGGCATGACCGGATGTGCGGGCGAGGACGTAAACTGTCGCTGTGTGACTATCCCGATCCTTGACGTGCAGGCAGCGGGGCTGGTGACGTAGTGACTGGTCAGGACCTCAACAAATTCACAATTACCTCGTGTAGTGAGTGCGGTGGCGGCACTTTCGAGTTATTCGATCGATCCAATATATTGCAGATTGGCCTGCAGTCGTTTGTCATTTGGGTGAAATACCGGTGCAAGACCTGCGGAGCCGTGCACGATGCCCGATTGCAGATCGGCGCTGGTGATGACTCACAGTGATGACCGCGAACACAAGATGCTGCTACAGCTGCGAGACGCGCACATTGCCGCCGTCCGAGCCATTGAGCAGTACCTGGATGTTCCGTCCAGCCTGGGCAAGTCACGGGCACAGCGGCGGCATGAGGAGTACATCGCCCGCAAGAGTCCACAGGAGTTGGCGAGGAAGTTTGACGAGATTGTTGGGGATCATGGTGTAGACTAGCGGCAATTGAACAACACGGCGGAATTCTGGCCGCCGGGCCATGCACGGCACTCGTGCATCCCGGCGGCTTTTCGTGTTGAGGAAACAACGATGACACAGTACCTACGGGCCTATTACGAACGCGCAGACGACAGCGACGCCAAGACGTTGCCGTTCATCGCATCCACCGAAGGCGTCAAAGGTGACGGCTTCGACCTGCGTGCCGACTCCTGGGAGTTGTCGCGGTTCCGGAAGAACCCGCTGGTCCTGTGGTCGCATGACTTCTTCGGCGAACGTCCGCCCATCGGCAAGGCAGATGCCCGCGTTGACGGCAAAGTGCTGCGCGCTGACATCACCTTCGACCCGGATGATGAATTCGCGCAGATGATCGAGCGTAAATACCGGGGCGGCTTCCTGAACGCGGTCAGCGTCTCATGGGACCCGATCGACGGCAAAAACCATCTTCTGGAGATCAGTGCCGTACCCATCCCGATGGACCCGGACGCACTGATCGAACGCGCCAAGCGTGGCTATGCCGAGATCGGCAAGACGCTGGCGTCCCTCATTGACGACGAAACCACGCAGCAAACGGCCGATGCCGAGGCGCTCTGGACAGGCACGGCGTACCAGATGGTGCGACTCTACCTGCCCGACGCCAACGACGCGGAGTCCGCACGGCTGCAAACCTACCGGCGCCTGTGCCGTACCTACGAGCGACAGGGCAAGACCGCGCCTGAGTTCCTGGGCACCGCAGAGCTGCGCGCCCTGGACGCGGAGACGTGGCGGGGCCTGTGGCTCTCAGGCGAGGCGGAGGCGGTGCCGGAACTGTTTACCCGTACGGCGGTGAAACCCGCAGAAGATGATTGGTGGACCCAGCATGTCTGAGACACAGACGAGAGAACAACTGCTTACCGACCTGACGCAGCGGGCAGCGGCCGCAGAGGCATCGCTGATCGAGACGAAGGGCGAACTGGCAACCCTCAAGGACACATTCTCTCCGGAGAATGTCCGCACGATGGTCAGCGACTATCTGTCAGGCCTTGATGACAACGACCCGATTGTCCGCAAGTTGCGGCACGGCTCGGACACCAACGACCAACTCACCGGCACCAAGTTCGCCCGGTTTGGTCTTGGTCCGTCCGATGTCGAGTTTCTGTACGACCTGATGAACAGCCGGGCGGCGCTCGGGCTGAAGGGTCCATCCGAAGAACTGACCAAAGCGTTTGGCGCGGTCAGTGAGGCCTACTACCTGACGGATGAGCAGGTGCGGGCCATTGATGGCCGGGCGATTGACGACCTCTTCCCCCGCATCAACAAGCGACAGGTGAAGCAGTGGGAAGCGGCTATGCGGGCGATGGACACCGCAGAGAGCGGCTACGGCTCGCAGCTCGTGGGCGCGCAGTATGTCGGCGACTTGTGGGAGGCAGCGCGCCCAGAGTCCCGCGTCTTCAACCTGATCAACACGTTCGAGATGACCGCACCGACCGCATACCTGCCGGTCGAGGTGGACTTCCCCGAGATGCTGCTGGTCAGCGAGTCCACGGCCAACAACAGCAGCAACTACACGACCGTCAAGACCGGCAGCAACCGTGTCAGCGTCACGGCGTCCAAGTTCGTCATTCACCAGATGTGGTCGGGTGAGATGGAAGAGGATTCCATCATTCCGTTCGTGCCCTTCCTGCGCCGCCAGTTGGCGCTCAGCCTGTCGCACTACAGCGACTCGCTGGTGCTCAATGGCGACACGACGAACGCCGGCACCGGCAACATCAACCTCGATGATGCCGACCCGGCCGACACGAAGCACTATCTCGCCTTCGACGGCATCCGGCATGTTGGACTGGTGGACAACACCGCCAACCAGAAGGACATGAGCGGGGCGATCGATCTGGCGGCGTTGTCAGCGGCACGCGGGCGCATGGTCGACGTGACCCGGTTCCATGACTGGGGCCACCCGACCAACAGCGAAGCCCTGGTGTGTGTGGCGGACCCGGCCACAGCGGATGCGATCGCGGCGCTCGATCCGGTGCTGAATGCACGCATCTACAACGGCGGGCGGGATCTGCTCAGCGGCCAGGTGGCGGCGATCCTCGGCTATCCGGTCATCAGCTCGGTGGCGATGTCCCTGACCGAAGCGGACGGCAAGGTGTCCACCACGGGTGGCAACAACACCAAGGGCCAGGTTGTCACGTTCAACCGGCGCGGCTTCGTGGCTGGCTGGAGACGGCGCGTGAAGGTGGAAACCGAGCGCATCCCGGCCACCGATCAGACGCGCATCGTGGCCAGTCTGCGGCTCGGCTTCTCGCGGTTCACGCCAACCGGAGCGGCGGCGGGTATCGAAGCAGCGGATGTGATCTTCAACATCACCGTCTAGTCGTTCATCGGGGCCGGGGCGATCTGCCCCGGCTTCCAGGAGCAAGACCATGACCCAGGTAACACTCGATACCAGCAAGGGCCAGCTCGTGGCCTACGCCTTCGGTCAGGATGCCGTCGCGGCATCGCAGGACAACGTGCAGATACCTGCCGTTGGACCGGAGGAAGGCGGCACCACAGCGGGATACACCATGCCGTTCAAAGGCGACATCGTGGCCATTGCCGTCGAACTGACGGCGGCGGGCTCGGCGGGCACGCTCACGGTGGGGGCCACCGCAGACGGCACCGAAGATGCCGATACCACCATGACCATCACCACCGGCACCGGCCACTACAAGCGCATCCCACGCGGCAAGGCGCGCATTGCGGCTGGCGCGGAACTGGGCTGCGAGATCACCAGCGATGGCAGTTGGAACGGCACCACTGCCGACATGAACGCCGTCGTCTACGTGCTGCACTATCTGGAGGGCATCTAGTCATGGCGAACCAGTACGGCGCACCTGACCGCACGCCGCCACTCAGCGGCATGGCCCTGCCAACCGGCGCGGGCGCTGGCGTCACCGGCGGGAGCGGCACGCTCTACTACTCGAGCGTGCTGCAGGTGGGACAAACGGCCTGTATCTCTACCTGGTGGCGGGCGACGCGACCAGCGCCACCTACACCGCAGGAAAGTTTGATCGAGTTCATTGGGGTGGCGTCCTGATGAGAACCTACCGCTTCACCTGTGACTACACCTCAGGTGCTGGTTCGTATCAGGTGGGCGAGACCGCCGAGCTTGACGACGATACCGCTGCGTGGCTCCTGCGCGACGTGGCGGGGTGCATTGAGCCGGTCGGGGCTGAGACGCCAGAACCGGACGATGAGCCAGACACACGCGCGCTGGACGCGCCACAGCATGACCGGCAAGTCAAGAAAGCGCCAAGGACACGCTAGTTATGGATGGTGCGTCATAGCCATTGTGAACGGCTACACCGACCTGACCACCCTGAAGATGCGGCTTGATGTGTTCGACGGCGCCGATGACGCGCAGTGCGAAACCATGATCGAAGCGGCAAGCAGGATGATCGACGGTTGGTGTGGCCGGGTGTTCTATGAGCAGACAGCGCAGACCCGGTACTTCACCCCGGAGTTCTACGACTTGCTGATCCTGGATGATGACCTGGTGAGCATCACCACGCTCAAGACCGACGACGACGCAGATCGCGTCTACGAAACGACGTGGGCAGCGACAGACTACGACCTCGATCCGCAGGCCGGGCCATACAGCCGGATTGCCGTGGCGCCGAATGGCCGCTACGGCTTTCCCACGCACCGGCGCGCAGTTCAGATTGTCGGCACATTCGGGTATGCGTCGGTGCCGCACGCGATCCGGGAAGCCTGCCTGTTGCAGACGGCGCGCTTGTGGAAGCGGCGGGATGCGCCGTTCGGTATCGCTGGCTCCGCGGAGTTGGGGCAGATGCAAACCATTGCCGATCTCGATCCAGACGTGAAACAGCTGCTCCAGCCGTACAAGCGGTACGCCGCACTGGCGGTGGCGTGATGCCGGCAATGGTGGTCGTGCGTATCGACGGACTAGAGCAACTGCGCGCCAAGCTGCGCAGTGAGCGTGCTGACCCGCCGATGCAGCGCTTCCTTGACCGGGGGGCGATCTTCATTCAGGGGCAGGCAAGAACACTGGCGCCGGTGGATACCAACCGTTTGCGTGGCAGCATCGCCGTGGAGACGACGGGACGGCTGGAGCGCAGCATCGGCACGAACGTCACGTATGCGCCCTACGTCGAGCTCGGCTCACGCCCGCACTTCGTGCCAGCCAAGTACATCGGCCGATGGGCGGAGAAGCACGGGTTTGGCAATACCGGCATCTTCGTCTCGGGCAAGGCACAGCCGTACCTCAAGCCAGCCGCCGAAGCGGGCGAAGGCTTCATCCGGCAACTGGTGCCAATCCTGGCCGCAGAGATCGAGGCGGCGTACCAATGAGCGCCAGCACGCCACAGGCCCAGAACCTGGCCGACCTCATTGCCGAGACGCGCAATGTCCTGTCCGGCATTCCCGGCCTACGGCGCGTTCATCAGGATGTGCCGGAGTCGATCGGCCCCTATCCCTGTCTGGTCATCACTCCGGCCAGCTTCGATTGCTACCTTGGACCGCACGCATCCGAAGCGGGCTACCCGATCCTGTGGACGGTCCACACTATCCAGATCGGCCTGTACACGCAGCGCAAGAACCTGCCACAAGACCTGGAGACCATCATCTCGTTTCAGTGGGACGTGCCGCACCTCATCTATGCCGCGTTTGAGCGGGATGGCATCGGCGGCACGATGGTCGTGCCGGGCAACCCTGACATGGAGCGCAACGCCTTCGGGGCGATGCGGGGCCGGGTACAGGAAGCGCAATGGGGCAGCGACCACCTGCTGAGCTGGCTGATCGAATTTGACGCAGCATCAGAAACGGAGATCATCGTATGACACGAGCAAAAGACCCGGTGAAGGCGGCAACGCCAAAAGCCGAAGAGATCGAGGGAGTGCTGCTCGGCAGTTGGCGGGGCATGGTGCAGTACCGCTGCCGACTCTGCCCGTTCGACACACTGGACCGGCAACGGTTCATCGAGCACTTCGCGAACGTCCACCCGCCACTGGAGGTGATCGATGGCTTCGCGCCTGCTGACCCGCCAGTCGGTGAGACGGCAGTGGAGGAATAGGCAATGGCACGAACAGTCGTCGCGAAAAGCAACGCGCTGGGACCGTACAAGGGCGCATGGGACACCCTGACGATGGCGGCCGGGGACGTGGCCAACGGTAACTACTTTGTCCTGACTGGCAAAGAGATCCTGGTCATGTACAACTCGTCAGCCGACACCGCCTATCACGTCACCATCGACAGCGTGGACGATTCCTTCGGTCGGCAAGAGGACATCACCGAGGTAGACATCCCCTTCGGAACGTATCGCATGTTCGGGCCGATTTACCTCGAAGGTTGGGCGCAAACGAACAACTGGCTTCACGTCAACGTAGAGAACGCCGCGATCTTGCTCGGCGTGATCGTTATCCCCTAGAAAGGCACGGATATGGCAACAGCGGCACGCAGAGCGCACGGAACGCTTCTCAAGATTCACGACGGGACCAGCACCTACACCACGATTGCCGAGGTGCTGGACATCAGCGGCGGCGGCTACGAGGTGCAGACCGAAGACGCCACCAGTCACGACTCCGGCGGCTGGTACGAGTCGGCCCCGGTCATCAAGAAGGGGCAGGAAGTCACGTTCGACCTGCTCTATTCCAGCGCGACCACGCAGGACACGCTGGAGACCGATCAGGCCAACATGACGCTGCGCTTATTCCAGATCGTGATGACTCCAGCAAACGGCGTAACTGATACGCGGGCCTTCGCGGCCTACATCAAGAACATCGAGTACAGCCTGCCGGTCGCGGGTTTGATTCGCGCCAGTGTCACCCTGGAGCCGTCGGGAGCCGTCACCAAGACCATCAGCTAGTCACAGAAAAGGAGTCGCCGGACATGAGCCAGCGGACACTACTCGACCGGACAGCGATCCTCGCCGCGCCGGACCTGAAAACCGAAGAAGTCTTCATACCGCAGTGGGGCGGAACGGTCATCGTTCGCGCCCTCACTGCCAACCAGCGGGACGAGTTCGAGTCGGACCTGTTCCGTATCCGCATGTCTCGCGCTGGCGAGATGCAAGCCGACATCTCCTACAAGGGACTCAGGGCCAAGGTGGTCTCCTGGTCTGTGGTCGACGAGAACGGTGAGCGCGTCTTTCGCAACAGTGACCGCGACGCGCTCGGTGAGAAGAACGCCGGGGCGCTGGACATCATCTTCGACAAGGCACAGCAACTCTCCGGCCTTGACGATGACGACGTGGCGGAAATGGAAAAAAACTCCGGGAGCGACCAGAGCGGAGATTCCAGTTCCGACTAGCTCTGGCGCTTGGCATGACAGTCGGCGAGCTCGGCGAACGCATGAGCAGCAGGGAATACAGCGAGTGGATGGTCTACGCGAACCTGGAGCCATTTGGCGAAGAGCGGGCCGACTTGCGGGCCGGGATCATCGCGTCCACGATCGCCAACGCCAACCGCGATCCGAAGCACAAACCCAAGCCATTTGCGCCCAGCGACTTCATGCCGCGTTTCTTCGATCCACCGGAAGCGGAGCCGGAACCGCTGGCGCCGGAAGTCCTCGCCGCCAAGTTCGACGCGATCATGGGGATATGACGTGGCCACGATAGCGAAGCTCGATGTCCTATTGGGGATGAAGGATGAGTTCAGCGACAAGCTGGACGCATCTGCTAATAAGCTGAATGCTTGGGGCGAGAACCTGCGCAGCATCGGCACCAAGATGACGGCTGGCGTGACGCTGCCGCTGGTGGGTGCGGGCATTGCCGCGATCAAGTGGGCCAGCGACCTCGATCAGGCGATGGGAAAGAGCGAGGCCGTGTTTGGTGATCAGGCGTCCATCATTCAGGAATGGGCGAAGGGCACTGCGAAGGCGTATGGCTTCGCACAGTCTGAATCGATCGCAATGGCGTCCACCTACGGCTCGCTCTTCAAAGTCATGGGCATGACCAACGACGTGGCTGCCGATTATTCGATGGAATTGATTGGCCTTGCCGCCGATATGTCCGCGTTCAACGACGTATCTAACGAACGGTCGTCACAGGCACTCATGGCGGGACTCACCGGCGAGTACATGAGCCTGCGATCGATGGGCGTCTTTCTCAACGAAGCGATGGTCAACCAGGAAGCGCTGAACATCGCGATGGCTGACGGGCGGGATGTGATCACCGACGCGGATAAGGTGCAGGCTCGCTACAACCTGATACTCGAACAGACCGCGCAACAGCAAGGACAGGCGGCGCGTGAGTCGGGCAACTTCGCGTCTCGCATGGCACAGGTGCGGGCACGGGTCAAGGACGTGGGGGCCAGCATCGGGCAGCGGCTCATGCCGTTCGCCTTGCGCTTTCTCGACTTCGTGGAGCGCATGGTCGGGCTGTTCGACAAACTCAGTCCGAAGATGCAGACGGCGGCGCTGGTCATCGCGGCACTGGCTGCGGCGATGGGGCCGGTCCTGCTCATCATCGGCATGTTGCTTCCGGGATTGGCGGCGCTGGCGACGGTGATCGGGCTCTTGCTCTCACCTATTGGATTGCTTGTTATTGCGATAGCGGCACTTATTGCACTCGGGATCTACGCATGGGCGAATGATCTATGGGGCGTGCGGGATGCCGTCAACGGGCTCATGGATGCGTTGCAAGTCTTTGAGCCGATGGTGGGCGATCTCGTTGATGCGTTTCAGGCGCTCAGGGAGGGTGACTACGACGAGGTATTCCACGAACTGCGGGATGCGTTCTATTCGTTTGTGGATGGACTCCAGGCGCTCTGGCCAACGGTTCGCGCCGCGCTGGCTGGTATCGGGCAGTCGATTCTCGAATGGGCGGCTGGCGTGGATTGGGGCAACGTCCTGAGCACGGCAGGCAGCCTGCTGATTCAGGGCATCAAGATCGGCGCTGAACTTGGATGGGAAGCCATCAAGTGGTACTTCACCGACCTGCCGCTGACCATCATCGGCGCGATTGGCGACGCGGTAAGCACGTTCTACACGCTGCTCAACGACCACGGCTACAACCTTCTGGCGGGGCTGTACAACGGGGCGGTGGAGATTTGGAATAGCACGGTGCAACCGTGGCTATCCGGCGTGCCTGGGCTGATTACTGAAGCGCTCGGTGAAGCCTGGAATGAGAAGATCAAGCCGCAAGGAACCGCACTGCTGACGGGTTTTCTCAATGGAGTCGTGGAGTATTGGCCCACGGTCTACACCTGGCTCTCACAACTTGGTGCGTTTGCTCTTGCGGCAATCCCTGACATATCGCGCACCATCCGCCAGAAGGGCCTCGACCTACTGGCCGGATTCTATGACGGCATCCTCGACAAATGGCCAGAAGTCAAGACGTGGCTGGGTTTGCTCGGCACATGGGCGTTCATTGCCATTGCGGACATCTCTCGTTCGATTCGGGGTAAGGGCCTCGACCTGATGTCAGGCTTCTATGACGGCATCCTGGACCGGTGGCCGGCCGTGAAGGGGTGGCTGGCCGGTCTGCCGGGCTACTGCATCAGTGCAGCGGGGAACCTGTCGCTGGCGCTGTTCAGTAAGGGATGGGACCTGATCAGCGGGCTAGCCAGTGGTATTCGGGCGGCGGCATCGAATCTGGTGTCCAGTGCCATTGATTACGCAACCGGGCTGGTTATCGAGGGAATCTCCAATATTCCCGGCTTCTCGCCGATTGAGCATGTCGGCCAGTTCTATGGGCGGCGTCTCGGTGAAGGATTCGCAGAAGGCATCTCCTCAGCCAGTAGGATGGTCAATAGCGCATCGACAGGACTGGCGGGTACCGCGATCCCGCCTCTCGATCAGAGCGTCACGGGTGGCAATGGTCGGGGCGGGCAGGTAATCAACATCATCACTCTAGAGCCGGGTAAGTGGCAAGAGTTTCTGGCGAACGCGCAAATGGGTGGTGACTTTGCCCGAGCCTTCGCGCCTGAACTCGCCATGCGGAGCGGCCAGCCATGACCTACCGGACAGGCGTAGCTACGGGAGTGCCGTCCACTTCACCGTCGAGCGCGTCCCAGTCGGCGGCGAACTGCGCGAAGTCGGGGCACGTTTCGGCGATGGCGGCTGGTACTGAGTCCTTGCGTTCCTCAATGTCATTTATGGTCTCTTCAAATATGAGCACTGCCATAGGGCCTGACTCGACGATTGCCTTGGCTGACTGCTCCTGCATCCCAGTTGTGTCCAGTTGCAGACGGTGGAACTCGACGGCCCACTCCGGCGGTTCGATCTCCAGCAACCGCTCATTGAACGCTCGCGCTTCTTCCGAGAACGCCAGCCATATGTTGGATGAAATGGTCAACGGCGATGCACTGACGATACCGGTCTCATCCAGAAACGCTACCATCGGCTCTGCCGCCTCGAGCATCGCCTCCCGATACTCACCTAACCCCTCGCAGCCGGGCGCATCGTCGGCAGACGACGGCAACACCAGAACCACCAACGCCAGAACCACGGCCGCACTCGCCGCTACTCGTTTCATCGCACCGTACCTCCTGTTGACTGCATCATCCTACACCGGAGGGCCGCACCGTGGCTGAAACAACCTACGGTCGCAGCTCGAGCCTGAGCCACGACGACATCGGCAACATCGTCTCCGGCGAAATGCGCGGCTGCACCTACAACCGCACGAATGATCACCTGTGGGCGCACACAGCCAATGCCCGCGTCAATGACAACGGCAGCAACAGTGCGATCCGCATCGGCATCTACAACGTCAACAGCAGCCGCCACCCGACCACCCGGCGCGCCTACAGCGCATCCATTGCCGTCACGTCGGCCACCGAAGGCAACGTCTCCGGCAGCATCGCCACGATCGACGTGGCCGCGCCCTCCGGTGTGACGTTCACGGCCATCCCGCTGCAGGACAACACCCGCTACCACCTGGCCATTCTCAACGTCGGTGCGCTCATCGATCATGCGATGGAGCAGGCGTCGGACATCAGCGCGGACAATGAGTCGTTCTATTACCGCACCGGCCTGAGCCAGCCGCCACCGTCCAGTTTCGGCAGCTACAGCAGCAGCAACGAAGGCCACATGACCACGTGGCTGAATGCGCAGATCAACGAAGCGCCGAACGCGCCAACGAACCTCTCACCCTCCGGCACCATCAACGACACGGCGCCCACGTTCGCGGCAGACTTCACCGACACCAACAGCGGCTATGGCGACTACCTGAACCAGATGCGCGTGCAGGTGCGCCGCGTCTCGGATAGCACCGTCTTCTGGGATACGACACTCACCAGCACGCAGGCAGAGCGGACCGGGGCGGCGATGTCGCGCGCCTACGGTGGCACGACGCTGGTGCGGGGCACCGCCTACGAATGGCGCACCCAGCACAGCGACCACTTCGGGGAGTGGGGCGACTGGACCGCGTGGACCACGTTCACGCCCGCCGAGCTCGGCTTCATCGTCTGCGAGGACGATCCGACCGGCAAGATCGAAGACAACACGCCAGACTTTGACGGCACCTGGTCACACGACGACAGCGATGATATGACGGTCGTGCAGGTCCGCATCCTGAGCAGTGGCGGCACTGTCCTGCAGACGGGCAGCGAGTACGACATCACCGACGTGACCACCGCCACCGCCGACTTCACCGTCGCCTGGGCTGATACCGGTCTGAGCACGCTGGCATGGGGCACCAGCTACCAGTACCAGATGCGGGGCAAGGACGAAACGGCCACGTGGTCCGACTGGTCCGCGGCGGCAACGTTCTCGACCAACGCGGCACCGACCGTGCCGACGAACCTGACGCCGGCAAACTCGCAGATTCTCACCGACTACCCGCTCCTCATGTGGCAGTCCACCGATGCCGACGACACCACCGCTACCGGCCTGGTCAGCAAGTGCCGCATCAAGGACAACACCGGCTCGGTCCTGTTCACCCGCAGCGGCACCTACGATGCCACGCTGTTTGGTGGGGCGGGGGGCTGGAGGTATCAGACGGACGGCACCGACCTGGCCACGTATGCGACCTACCGCTGGGATGCCTACTCCGGCGACGGCACGCTCTGGTCTGGTGAGGTGGCGCACGCGTCGGAAGCGTCGGCAGTCAAGAGCGCTGAAGCGATCTTCGCCTATGCCGAAGGGCCGACCGTCACCATCACCGACCCGACCGAAGACGAAGCCGTGACCACGGCCAACCTGACGGTCACGTGGACCACCACGGACCAGCAGAAGTACCGCGTCTACCTGTACGAGGACGGCACGACAAATCTGGTCTACGACAGCGGTGAGACCGTCAGTGGCACCAGCTCGCACGTCATCCCCAGCGGCTACTACTTCAATGGCGACGCGCTCGATCTGGTGGTGTGGGTGGAGGATAGCGACCCGCTGGAGGGACAGTCAGCGATCCGCAGTTTCACCGTTGACTACGTGGAGCCGGACAGCATCGCCAACTTTCAGGCCATTGCGGAGTATGTCGGTACCGACCTGTGGGCATCGGCCATCCGCCTGACGTGGGACCAGACAGAGCTCGGCGTCGAGGATGGTTGGCAGGAATACACCATCCGGCGCACGGCGGCCAGCGGCAACGATGCAACCACCATCATCCTGACCCGGCTGACATCGCCCACGCAGACGAGCTACACCGATTTCGCACCAGCGTCCGGTGTGGAATACACCTACAGCATCTCCCAGACGATCCTGACGGGCCTCGACGAACTCACGAGCGCTGGCGTGGAGGCATCGGCGGAGATCATGCTGGGTGGCGTTGTGCTGGTGGCGGTGGCAAACCCGGAGGTGGTGCGCACCAACCTGAAGTACACCAACGAGCGGGACCACACCCGCAACACGGATGAGCAGGTGTATCAGCCGCTTTCAGGCCTCGCACCGACCACCGTGCGCAGCCGCCAGTACACCAAGCGAGCGGCGTTCGATGCGAAGCTGTTTGCCGATGCACAGGCCACGGCCGATGCGCGGCGGTTCGAACTGGAGATGTGCGACCAATACCGGGGCACGTTCTGCTACCGCGACGACAAGGGCCGCAAATACTTTTGTACCCTGCCGGACATCACCATCAGCGACCGGGTAGCCGACTGGTATGTGGCGGCGATAGAAGTCCGAGAAGAGTTGTATAGCGAGGGGGTTGAATAATGGCGAAACTGAACACATTCACCCGGCGCTCTGACGGCCCGGACAGGATCATCTACGCGCAGTACATCAACGAACTGCAGGAGGCCATCGAACCGCTGCAGGCGGCGATCACCGCC
>JAANMT010001132.1_pt1 | contig 26911 bp, 26 predicted proteins | sample 7279711 | NCBI WGS metagenome assembly JAANMT01 (sample SAMN14094538, study PRJNA606508) | bioreactor metagenome | isolation source: A lab-scale SPAN reactor treating ammonium-rich wastewater day 1 | place: Ireland: Galway | collected 2017-01-16 | reverse complement strand
ATTCTATTTCCAAATCAAAAATGACGAGAAGGCGAGCCGCAGACAGTATGAACAATACGGCAAGGGGAAGCCGACAAAGTAAGTTTTGATTTAGAATTGGAATTAACCTAAAAACCTCAGTTGGACGCATCCGAGTGTACGTCTGGCGCACTGCCTGGCAAGGCGCGACGAGGCGCATGGTCATTCCCTGCAACGAGGAGCAACGCAGCCAGACAGCGTGCCAGGCGTGCAATCGGGTACGTAGCGGCCTCACCCGTCGGGTTAGCATGAGTGAAAGCAGCAAGCTCACTACCCATCAGGGTTTCCAGGGGCTGATCAGCGATCAACTGCGGTTTTTAGGTTTAATCCATGATTCCGAATTCAGCAGCTACCTTGACATAAAAAAGACGTACACCCTCAGCGCGCAATCGCGCAAAGAGCTGATCGGCCTCTTCCTCACTGACCACCATCACCACCTCCAGCGGCTGGTCCGACAACTCGAAGAAATGCACCGAATGAAAACGCTTGTCATGCCCGATGCCTTCACTGCCCGGGATCAACGTCGCTCCGCGCAAACCCATCTCTGCAGCCAGATGCATAAGCCAGTCGGCCAAAGGTTTACCGGCGTGCTGTCGATCCTGTTGGGTGAAAAACGTAATCTGGTAACCATTCATGACAATCTCCTCACGAGGATTTAAACCACGTCACCGTGGCAATACCTGCCAGCGTCATAATCAGTGATCCCACGACATGAACGGCAATCGCGCTCATGGCCCATGAATACAGACCACGTTGCAACAGGCTGACGATCTCGGCCGAGAATGTGGAAAACGTAGAGAGCCCGCCGCAGAAGCCGGTAATGACCAGCAAGCGCCACTCTGGTGACAAATTCGGCACGTGGGCAAAAAAGGCTATTGCAACGCCGACGACATAGCCGGCTATCAGATTGGCCACCAGCGTACCGGGCGGCACGTCAGGAAACAGGTTGTTGAGCTTGAGTCCCAAGCCCCATCGCAGAAGTCCGCCAAGCGTTGAACCCAGAGCAATGGCGAGAATAGGTTTCCACACGGTATCGTCCTCTCTTGAAATTGTTTTTGAGGACAGGCCAATACCTACGCGCGACCTGTCCGGCCAGTCGTAGGCATCATCAGCCACAGATTGCGGCGGTTAATGGAGGAATGCCATCTCCAAGCCAGTCATTATATAGAGACCGTGATAACAAGTCATCGCAAAGCTGCAGCCAAAACGGGCATCTCATAGCGCTAGTGTGTCCAGCTCCCGGGGCCAGAAAACCGGCACCAACCCACTGGGGAAAGTCCAGATCGAAACAGCACATCGTCGTAAATGCGCGTGGCGTTCCACTGGCCATCACGGTTACAGGCGCCAACCGACACGACTTGATGGCATTCAAGCCCACGCTTGATGGCCAGCCCTGCAAATGCCAAGCCAAGTTACATGCTATAACTTTACCCGCTGTCGGCGTTATCTGAAGCAGTGCTGTATCACAGATCGTATCGCCCGTCTCGGTGTAGAAAGCAAGGAGCGGCCCGGATAGCATCGCTATGTGGTTAAACGCACGCACGCCTGGTTTGCCGGTTTCGGCAAACCGCGTATTCGTTTCGACATTCATGTCGCATTGCCTTTCCTGGCTGCTGCCGTTATCTGTTCGCGCTTCGTGGATAACTTGTGTTAGCGACTCTTAATCTTAACTAAAGGTGACTATCGGTAAACTGCAGACCTTTTTACAGATAAGGTGTGTTAGGTGTCTCTATTATCTCAAGGGGCAGTGTTGCTGGCTCTTGCTACTATCGGGCTTACCGGATGCGCTTTGACGCCGGCGACTGATCGTCACCTGTCCACCATTGCTGTTCCGACACAATGGCAATCCTCGTATCGTACAGCAACCCGGGATGAAGCTTCGCTGGTGCAATGGTGGCGTCAATTCAACGATGCGACATTAAATCAATTGATTGCCGAATCGCGACGAGTGAGCCCGGACATCCGGATCACCATCAGTAGAGTCGCGGAGTCACGTGCGCGCTATGGTAGCGAGCAGGCAGAGCTTTTTCCATCCGTAAACGGCACGATTTCCGGTCAGGGATCGAAGGCGCGAAATCGCCAGACGAGTCAGACAACACGTGCAGAAGTATATGGCTCGAGCATCGACGCGAGCTGGGAAATCGACTTGTTCGGCCGTATTCGTCAGACAGTGGCTGCGGCCCGCGCAGATTTGGCAGAATCCGAGGAAAATCTGGGTAATGCACAGGCTACTTTGGCCGCTGAGGTGGCGTCGGCATATGTGGCGTTTCGATCCTATGAAACGCAGATTTCCGTTCTTGAACGGAGCATAAAGACACGCAGCCAGACATTGCAGCTTACCGAATGGCGCGAGAAAGCAGGGCTCGCTAGCGCTCTCGACACCCAGCAGTCGGTGAGTACTCTGGAACAGGCGCGTTCCGCGCTACCCGCGTTGTATGAAGCGCTTGAACAGTCACGTAACAAGCTTGCACTGCTTTGCGGAAAAGTACCGGGGGAGCTCGACTTGCTGCTCACGACCAAGGGCTCGGTTCCACGGGCTGCAGTCAGCATTGCAATTGGTATTCCCGCTGATACGCTGCGTCAGCGTCCTGATATCCGTGCGGCTGAACGTTCGCTCGAAGCTGCAGTGGCTCGCACTCGTGCAGCCGAACTCAGGCAATTTCCATCACTTTCCCTGAGCGGATCGGTTGGTATTGAAGCATTGAGTGCAGGATCACTATTTTCACCACAGCAGAGTGCAGTCAGCCTGCTCGTAAATCTGACTGCACCGATCTTTAATGCGGGACGAATTCGGTCGCAGATCAAAATCCAGAGCGAACAGGAAGAGCAGGCATTTATCGCTTACGAGTCGGCTGTTCTCATGGCGCTGTCCGAAGTGGAGAATGCGTTGATCTCGGGACAGCGTAATCAGGAAAGGATCACAGTGCTTGATCGAGCTGTCGCCGCTGCGCGTACTGCCGCTACACTCGCTGAGCAGCAATATCAGGCCGGGCGTGTCGATCTGCTGGTCGTGCTCGAGGCACAGCGCACTCTGTTCAGTGTCGAGCAGCAGCAAGTGACGACACTTGCAGACCTGGCGGAGGCGCATATTCAGCTCTATAAGGCCGTCGGTGGCGGCTGGACTAACTTTTCATTGTCTAATGGAAACCAAACAACCCTCCCTCCCGACGTCTGATCTGGCGATGCTGGTGCGATCCGGAGGGCCGGCGAGCCGATCTCGCCGAATTCTGATCATGATTGCTGTTGTCTGTGTCTTCGCCCTGATCTCTTTCCTGGTGGTACGGCAGTATGCAACTGATCACGATGCAGCACCAAAATATATTACCGAGCCAGTGCGGCGGGGTGATATTCATTTGAAGATTACCGCGACCGGTAATCTTGAGCCAACCAATGAGGTTACGGTGGGCAGTGAACTGTCAGGTATCGTGGTGGAGGTTTATGTCGAGACCAATGATCGGGTAAAAAAAGGGCAGCCGTTGGCAAAGCTTGATACGGTCAGGCTCCGTCAGCAAACAGAGATCAGCAGGGCCAACAGGCGCTCTGCCAGTGCGAAAATTGCGACAGCTGAAGCCACTTTGAGAGAGTCCGAGGCGGTGTTTTCCCGACAGCAGGAGTTGAACCGCCTCAGTGGTGGCAAGACGCCATCAAAGTCAGATATTGAGACCGCCAGCGCTGCCGTCGACCGTGCGCGTGCCGGTATTCTTACCGCGAAAGCAGATCTGGCTCAAGCCGTAGCGCAGGTACGTGTTAACGAAAACGACCTTAGCAAGGCTATCATCCGATCGCCGATCGACGGTCTCGTGCTGAAGCGCAGTATTGAGCCCGGTCAGACTGTTGCTGCGAGTTTTACGGCACCTGAACTGTTCGTAATTGCTGAGAACCTGGAACATATGAAACTCAAGGTTTCTGTTGCCGAGGCAGATATTGCGCGCATCACGAAATCTCAGGTAGCGCAGTTCACGGTCGATGCGTGGCCGGATCGCACCTACACGGCGCGGGTGATGAAGGTAGCCTATGGATCTGCTGTTACGAACAATGTTGTAACGTATGAAACCGAGCTGGAAGTTTCGAATGACGACCTGAGTCTGCGGCCGGGCATGACGGCTACTACTGATATCCATGTTGCGGAGAGCAAACAGGTTTTCCTCATTCCAACCGCAGCACTTCGTTTCAATCCTGTTTCGACTGAAGATACCGCGCCTGCTCCTGCAAGAAAAAGCTTCGTGCAGAACATTATGCCGATGCCGCAGCGCATGAACCGTAAACCTGCGGGCGATAGCGGGACTGAACCGATTGGCACTGGCGGCAACAGGGTCTGGATACTTCGCGATGGTATGCCGCAGTCGATACCAGTGAATGTGGGCTTGAGTGATGGCCGTAATACCGAGATTTCCGGTGAAGGGTTATCCGAAGAATTATCGGTTATCCTTCGCACGAATGCAACGTTTCCATGAATATAGCTTCGACTCCGCTCATCGAACTCCGCGCGCTGACCAAGACGTACGGGCGTGGCGATGCTGAGTTTCATGCGCTGCGCGGTATCAACCTTTCGATCAGTGCCGGGGAATTTGTTGCAGTGATGGGGCCGAGTGGCTCAGGTAAGTCTACTCTGATGAATGTGCTGGGTTGCCTTGCCACCCCGACATCCGGCAGCTACCGATACGAGAATATCGAGGTCGAGCTGCTTGACAATAACCAGCGCGCGCTACTGCGCCGGTATACGCTGGGATTCGTATTCCAGGGGTTCAATCTGCTGGCTCGAACCAGTGCATTGGAGAATGTCGAGTTGCCATTACTGTATCGCGGCATTTCTCGGGCTGAACGGTATGAACAGGCTTTCGCTGCACTGAAATCTGTCGGCCTTGCAGATAAGTTACGCAACTCGCCTGGCGAACTGTCCGGCGGGCAGCAGCAGCGCGTGGCTATTGCGCGGGCTATTGTCACGAATCCACGAACACTGTTTGCCGACGAACCTACCGGCAATCTCGATACTCAGACGACTCGCGAGGTCATGGAGCTGCTTGTTGATCTCAATCGCTCGCGTGGCATCACCATTGTGATGGTGACTCACGAGGATGAAGTTTCGGCTTATGCGCGGCGCATCATTCGTGTCAAAGATGGTTTGATCGAATCGGATAGAGTCAACAACTGTCACATTAAATTATCATGATTTTCAATGCTTTTCTGATCGCATTACGAGAAATTCGCCGGAATGTTACCCGCGCATTCCTGACTGTGCTCGGTATCATCATCGGGGTCGCGGCGGTTATCACGATGATTACGCTCGGGCAGGGTACCACGATGGCCGTCAAGACACAGATTTCGAATCTGGGAAGCAATCTCATCATGCTTCGTCCCGGCATGGGGTTCGGACCCAACGTCAGTAGCGTAGGCGTACCTAACTTCTCCGAGATGGATGCAATACTGATCGAAGAACAGGTGCCGGGTATTGCTGCTGTGGCACCGATCCGTAGTGCTTCTCTAACAACGATCTACCGGCACAACGCTCGCACGACGCAGGTGACTGGTACGACTCCGGTTTATTTTACTGTCAACAAGTGGTCGCTTGCTGACGGAAGGTTGCTGACCGAAGCCGATACCCGCGCTGGTGCGGCGGTCTGTGTCATTGGGAATACAGTCAGGACGGAACTGTTCGGTACTGAAAACCCTGTTGGCGCACGAATCCGGCTTGAGAAAGCGTCTTTTGAGGTGGTTGGTGTACTGGCGGCGAAGGGACAGGCCGGCATGGGCGATCAGGATGATACCATCGTTCTGCCGCTGTCAAGTCTGCAGCGGCGGTTGCTCGGCCATACTTCAGCACAGGAGGTCACGCAGATTAGTATTTCTGCAGAGGAGGGCGCCGATACGAACGGGATTATCGCCGATGTCACGAAGCTGATGCGCGTTCGTCGGAATCTCCAGTCGAATCAGGATAATAATTTTAACGTATTCGACACGCGCCAGATTGCTGACACTCTCAGTTCATCGACGCGGATTATGACTATGCTTCTCGCTGCAGTTGCCGGTGTGAGTCTTGTGGTCGGTGGTATCGGCATCATGAACATCATGCTTGTTTCGGTCACTGAGCGGACGCGCGAAATCGGCATTCGGCTTGCAATCGGCGCGACTGCCCATGAGGTTTTGCTGCAGTTCCTCGTCGAGGCGATCACGCTATCTTGTATCGGTGGATTGATCGGTATCGTGATGGCTTTTGGTTTATGCTGGATGCTCGCCCACGTGATTCAGGTGCCGTTCATGTTCAATTCACAAATCAACGTTGTTGCTTTTCTGTTTTCGGCAGTAGTTGGTGTTCTCTTCGGATTTACGCCTGCCCGTCGTGCCGCACATCTTGATCCGATTGATGCACTGCGTTATGAATGACAGATCATGCGGCTACTGGTGATTGAAGATGATCCTGCGCTTCGTCGCAGCCTCGCAAGCACATTTCGTGAGGAGAATTTTGCCGTAGATACTGCTTCTGACGGAGAGGAAGCCCTCTGGAAGGCCGCAACTGGAATATATGACGCGATCGTTCTTGATGTGATGCTACCGAAGCTGGATGGCTGGCAGGTGTTGGAACGCTTACGTCCTGTCTGCCGGACGCCCGTGCTGATGTTGACAGCTCGTGACGCAATACCGGATCGGATACGAGGCCTGAATCAGGGGGCGGACGATTATCTGACCAAACCTTTTGATCCGGATGAGCTCCTCGCGCGTATCCGTGCCCTGATTCGCCGTGCTGCCGGCCAGGTGCAGTCGGTGCTCAGATTCGGGCTGGTGACCCTCGATATTGCCGGTCGCCGTGTGTATGTCGGTGACACTGATGTATCGCTTACGGCACGCGAATACGCGCTGCTCGAATATTTGGCGCTGCACCGCGGTGAAGTGGTGACTCGCACGATGCTTTACGATCACTTGTTTGACGAGGAGGAATCCAGCCTGTCCAACCTGCTCGACGTACATATGTCCAACCTCCGCCGGAAACTGGGTGCAGATGTCATTGTGACCCGTCGCGGATATGGCTATTTGATCCCGTGAAATTCCCGATCCATTCCCTCCGGTGGCGGTTGCAAGTGTGGTATGGGCTTGTTCTGCTGGTGGTTGTCGCGGCATTCTGTCTGGCGGCTTACCAGCTGGCCTGGGACAATCAGCTTCGTCAGATCGATAAGCAGTTGATGGAAGCGCGGCACGAGTTGATGGTTGGGTTGCTGCGATCACTTCACGGCGAGGGAGTGATACGTGAAGGAAAACCGCCGCCAATTCCGCCTAATGAGATCGAAAAGCGCTTGCGTGAAGGAGCGATCACGTTGCCACGCGATATCCTTGAACGGTTTCGCGGCAATGAACCCGGACACAGTTATTTTCTAATCCAGGATCTAGACGGCCGGGTGTTGCTGCGTTCCGAGAATGTTCGATCCCACCTATCGTTCAATTTGCCAACGGCTAGCAGACCTGCGAGCGATGCGCAGAATATCGGCTCAAACCGCCAGATTGTCGAGCGCGTGGGCAGTGGAATGCGTATTGTCGTCGGCCGTGACATTTCTCCTGATCGGGAAGACATGCAACGCTTCGGATTTTCGCTGGCAGCGGCGGGGTTGGGCACATGGCTGCTGAGTCTGATTGGCGGCTGGTGGATCGCCGGGCGGGCCATCAAGCCGATTGAGATGATCAGCCGAACTGCTATGCGCATCGCATCCGGAAACGTCGAAGAGAGAATCAGTACACAGAGTAGTGATAACGAGCTCGATCAGCTCAGTCATATCCTGAACGAGACCTTCGATCGATTGCACGCTACCCTTGTCCAGCAAAAGCAGTTCAGTGCAGACGCATCACACGAATTACGCACACCTGTGACAGTGCTATTATCGGAGACGCGCAGAATTTTGAAGCGTGAACGCACGATCAAAGAATACCAGGAGGCTATCCGTACTTGTGAGATTGCTGGAGAACGGATGCAGCGATTGATCGAGTCGCTATTGCTGCTTGCCCACCAGGAAAGTGCGGCTGGAGATATCTCGCGACGCAATGAACAATGCAACCTCGCCGAACTTGCAGCGACAAGTATCGAACAATTGCGGGCCTTTGGAAAGGAGCGGGGCATCCGGATTGAAGCCAAGCTCGATCCCGTGGAATGTCGTGGCCAGCCGGTGGCACTTTCGATTTTGATGAATAATCTTATTGCGAATGCGATTCAGCATCAGAATAGTCCCGGTCACGTATGGGTTGAAACAAGCGCAACCGCTGCTGAGGCAATTTTTGAGGTGCGCGACGACGGGCCAGGCATTCCACCTGATGAGCTACCACACGTTTTCGAGCGTTTTTATCGTGTAGATAAGGCACGCACAGCGGAATCTGGTCACACTGGACTTGGCCTGGCCATCGCCAAAACAATTGTCGAGAACCATGGTGGATCGATCATAGCGGAGAGTGAGTATGGCAAGGGTGCGCATTTTATTGTTCGATTGCCGATTTTCTATGACTTATAGTATTAAGAAAATGACGAAATCTGCGGGCCAGATCATTTATAAAGCTCGTTTGAGCTGATTGTTCTTATTGGAAATGGAGAATTCCTATCTCAGTGTAAATTCATTTTTTAATTAGTGTCGCTAACATAACCTTCACATTGAACTGTGAAAACCCTATTCTGACGGCATGACCAGATTAATTGGGAATGGGCGAGCCTTGATGCCGCTAGTGTGTCCAGCCCCCGGAGGGCCAGGAAACCAGCCCTAACCCGACAAACCGGGAAAAGCCCAGGTCAAAATAGCACATCATCATAAATGCTAGTGTCATTCCACTGGCCATCACGGTTACAGGCGCCAACCGACACGACTTGATAGCATTCAAGCCCACGCTTGATGCCCTTCCGACAGTGTTGAGCTTGATGGCCAGCCCTGCAAATGCCAAGCCAAGTTACATGCTATAGCTTTGCCCGCTATCGGCGTTACCTGAAGCAGTGCTGTATCACGGATTGTATCGCCCATTGTTAGCGACTCTTAATCAGCGCTTCCTTAGCTTTAGCTTCGCCTGACAATGGATCGTGGTGAATACTGGTAGCGATGCTACTTGGTTTATTCGAGCTGTTCATGCTCAAGACCAGACAATGGCCGCTTGACGACGCGATACGAGAATATAGGCATCAAGAGTTAGCAACATGACGAGTACAATAGCAACCAAGACAGAATTTCCCGATGCGAAGATGCAATCGGGCCCATTCAAAGTACCAGCGCGAGAGAATCCAGCCACTCCACCCTGCCAGATTTGGCAGAAACACTCATGATTCGAAAAGGCATATAAGATATAACTAGAAATATCCTGATTTACCTCCAATGAATAACGGTATAAAAATAAGTTATCGTTCTATATGAATAAAGCAGAACAATCTTCACACACCCCAATGATGCAGCAGTATCTGCGGATCAAAGCGCAGCATACCGATAAGCTGCTGTTTTACCGCATGGGGGACTTTTATGAACTGTTTTACGAGGATGCCGAGAAAGCAGCAAAATTGCTGGATATCACCCTCACCCAGCGTGGATCCTCTGCCGGGGAACCGATCAAGATGGCAGGTGTACCGTTTCATGCAGCCGATCAATACCTGGCCAGACTGGTCAGGCTGGGTGAATCCATCGCCATCTGTGAACAAACCGGAGACCCAGCCACCAGCAAAGGGCCAGTAGAACGGCAGGTTATTCGCATTCTTACCCCCGGCACTCTGACTGACGCCGGATTGCTGGAAGAACGCAGCAACAGTATCGTGCTGGCACTGGCACTGCATCGTGGCTCGATCGGGCTGGCCTGGCTCAACCTGGCGGCGGGCGATATGCGCGTACTGGAAACCTCTTCGGATAACCTGACAAGCGAGCTGGAACGCCTGCATCCGGCAGAAATTCTGTTGCCGGAATCGCTCGATCTGCCAGCAACGTTGAATAATTTTGCTGGACCCAAACGTTTACCGGACTGGCAGTTCGACTATGAACATGCCGTGCAGCAGCTTACCCGGCAATTTGGCACTCGTGACCTGAATGCCTTTGGCTGCGAGGATTTACACGCGGCCATCATGGCAGCCGGCGCATTGTTCGAATACGTCAGACTGACACAACAAACCGCAACAGATGGATCATCCGGGCAGTTGCCCGGTCATCTGCATACATTACAGGTAGAGCGACAAGATGCCTACTTGCGCATGGATGCCGCCACACGCCGCAATCTGGAAATTACACTGACACTGCGCGGCGAGGATGCACCCACACTGTCGTCTCTGCTGGATACCTGTTCGACCGGGATGGGCAGCCGGTTGTTGCGACACTGGCTGCATCATCCGTTACGCAACCGGATCACGCTGCAGCAACGGCTCGATACCGTATCCGACCTGATCGGGGCACAACCGGAAACCCTCTATGCGGGTATCCGGCAGCAGTTCAAACATATTGCCGATATCGAGCGCATTACCAGCCGGATTGCACTGAGAACGGCCAGACCCCGCGATCTGTCCGGCCTGCGTGACAGCCTGATGCGACTCCCCGGAATCGTCGAACTGATCGCAACCTCGACAGCAGCTGCCGTTCATCGTTTCATCTCGCCCATGCAACCAGATCCCTTACTCACGCAATTGCTCGTTCGCGCACTGCAACCGGTACCCGGCGCAGTCATCCGCGAAGGCGGCGTGATTGCTGACGGCTTCGATGCCGAGCTGGATGAGCTGCGAGGCTTGCAGGGAAATTGCGATGAATTCCTGCTACAGCTGGAAGCGCGCGAACGTGAGCGTACCGGAATCCCGAATCTCAAAGTGGAATATAACCGGGTGCATGGCTTTTATATCGAAGTGACCCGCGCTCAAGGAGAAAAAATCCCGCCGGACTATCGCCGCAGACAGACTCTGAAAAATGCGGAACGCTATATCATTCCCGAGTTACAGGCATTCGAGCACAAGACATTGTCCGCACGCGAACAGGCGCTGGCCCGGGAAAAAATGTTGTACGAACGACTGCTGGAACAGCTGGCTGATTTCATCATTCCCTTGCAGGAAATCGCCCGCTCGGTTGCAGAACTGGATGTCTTGTGTGCCTTTGCCGAACGCGCCGATCTGTCCGGTTATACCAAACCGGTATTCACCGATGATCCCGTTCTGATCATCGAAGCCGGCCGGCATCCCGTGGTGGAAAATCAGGTGGAGCACTATATCGCCAATGATGTACAACTTGGAGCGATCACACGGGAAAACCGGCAAATGCTGGTCATCACCGGGCCGAACATGGGCGGCAAATCCACTTATATGAGACAGACGGCACTGATCGTCCTGCTGGCACATTGTGGCAGCTTTGTTCCAGCCCAAATTGCCCGCATCGGGCCAATCGACCAGATTTTTACCCGGATTGGTGCTGCCGACGATCTCGCGGGCGGGCGTTCTACTTTTATGGTGGAAATGACGGAAGCAGCCGGTATTTTACGCAATGCAACTGCCCAAAGTCTGGTACTGGTCGATGAAATCGGCCGGGGTACCTCAACTTTCGACGGGCTTGCACTGGCTTTTGCCATCGCCCGCCACCTGCTGACCCAGAACCAGAGTTATACCCTGTTTGCCACCCACTACTTCGAACTGACCCGGCTGGCAGAAGAGTTCCCACAAGCTGTCAATATCCATGTCACAGCGGTAGAGCACAAAAGGCGTATCGTTTTTCTGCACCGGATAGAGGAAGGACCTGCCAGCCGGAGTTACGGGCTACATGTCGCCGCACTGGCAGGTGTACCTGATAGAGTCATCAGGAATGCTGCAAAAATTCTGGCGAGACTGGAGCAGGAAACGCTCAGCAGAAGCCCTCAGCAGACTTTATTTGAAACAGTCGAGGAAAATGCGAAAGCCGTGCCTGCTTCCGTGCACCCGGTGCTTGATTACCTCGAGCGGATCCACCCCGATGAACTGACCCCCCGGGGTGCACTGGAACAGCTTTACCTGATCAAATCGATGCTCAATCAAACGGATTGATCATCAATGCTCATGGCCGTGCGGTCCGTGCACATGGCCGTGAGATAGCTCTTCCGCCGTTGCCGGACGCACTTCCGTCACCGTGCACTCGAACTGGAACGTCATACCGGCGTAAGGATGATTACCGTCTACCACTACGACATCATCGGTAATCTCTCTCACCGTATAGATGCAGAAATCATCGGAATCCTCCTCACCGCCTTCGAATTGCATTCCGACTGCGACTTCTTCCGGGAATGCATTGCGTGGCTCGACTCGCATCAGCTCTTCGTCGTACTCACCAAAAGCATCTTCCGGTTCCATTTGCAAGGATAAGGCTGCTCCAGTCTCTTTTTCATGCAAAGCTTCTTCTACTGCTGGAAATATCCCGTCATAGCCGCCATGCAGATAGCTGACGGGCTCTTCGGTTTCTTCCATTACATTGCCTTCCTGATCGATCATTTTGTAGTGGAGTGACACTACCGTATTTTTTACTATGCGCATGTTTTCCGCCTGAATCAGGCTTCCTTTTGGTTGATAAAACTCGTTGTTCGAGCTCCCGATACTGATTGCCCGACACATGGCGCGAAACTCCTGCGATGAATGTCGGTTATTCCATGTAAACGAATCGCTTCCAGGTGAGCCTTGGTGGGATAACCTTTATGCCGATCGAAACCGTAGACCGGGTAAGCTTCGTGCAATCGCAACATTTCAATATCCCGTGCAGTTTTGGCAAGAATCGAGGCTGCTGAAATCTCGGCCACCAGACTATCCCCCCTGATTACTGTCTGCACTTCACAATCCAGCCGTGGCGCATGGTTGCCATCCACCAGAACCAGCGCATTGGAAATCGGCCGCAGGCTGACTACTGCTCTTTGCATTGCAAGTAGGCTGGCTTGCAGAATGTTCAGCCGGTCAATCTCTTCAACCGAAGCAGAAGCAATTGCCCATGCACGGGCATGCTGTTTGATCTGATCAGCCAGGCTGATTCGTTTTTTTTCGCTCAACTGCTTGGAATCAGCCAGTCCCTCAATGACATTAGCAGGATCAAGCACCACACAAGCAGCGTAAACGGGCCCGGCCAGTGGCCCTCTGCCCGCCTCATCCACACCGTAGATGACCTTCCCGTCCTGGGCCATACTCATGCTTCAACGGGATCCGTCTTTCCGCCACGTGAATCCGCTGCGAACCGAATCAGATTGCCCGGGCAGTACACATCAGTTGCGCTTCGGTGACCACCTGGCCATCCACTTCAGCACAGGCAGCATATTTCCAGATACCTTTGAGCTGGCGGGTGATTTCGACCTTCAATACCAGTTGATCCCCTGCGATGACCGGTTTCTTGAACCGTACCGCGTCGATACCCACAAAATAGTACACCTGCCCATTATCCTTTTCCATGTTCTCCGACCGAATGGTCAGTAAGGCGGCTGCCTGGGCCAGTGCCTCAACGATCAGCACGCCCGGCATGACGGGATGATGGGGGAAATGTCCGGAAAAATAGGGTTCATTGATGGAAACATTCTTGTATGCATGAATCCGTTTACCTGATTCCAGGGAAACCACCCGGTCAACCAGAATCAATGGATAACGATGCGGCAGGTATTTCAGTATTTCATGAATATCCATCACGGTTTGTCTATCTCCCTGTTTCATAGCAGTAATCGTATATTTCTATTGCTTCCTGGCAGCAGATTCCCTGGCGTTCAATACTTTGATGACCTGGTCAGTGATATCGATGCGAGCGCTCCGATAAACCGAATCCTGCAACTGCAGGATCAGATCATAGGACTGCTTCTCTGCAAGCTCCCTGATCACCTGATTGATACGCTCCAGAATCAGACCATATTCCTCATTCTGGCGCAAACTCAGATCTTCCCGCATCTGCTGCTGTGCACGCTGATACTGTCGACTGAGACCGGCGAGTTCACGTTCCTTCAGACGCCGTTCTTCTTCATCCACAGTGCCCGTATTTTTTTCCAGCTCCTGCTGCAATGCTGTAATCTGCGCAGAAAGTTCCCTGATGCGTGCATCGCGTGCCTGAAATTCCCGTTCTATCTTTTTCTGTGCCTCGATAGCAGGCATCGATTCCCGTAAAACTTTCTCGGTATTGACCACTCCGATCTTGATTTCTCCGGCAGACGAATGTACCGGGAAAACGAACATCATCGTAACAACGAATACCTTCACGAACCGGAAAAACATTCCCTGCCAGTATTGATCCAACGGGTATCTCATTGCTTTCAGATAATCTCTTCTCTGATTCAGAAAGTTTGTCCGAACTGAAACTGAAAACGCTGCAACTTATCACCCGACTGATTATTGAGGGGTTGTGCAACACTGAATTTGAGCGGCCCCATGGGTGAGATCCAGGTTGCAGCCAGTCCGGCGGAATAGCGGAAATCATCAAAACCCAGACCGGAGAATGAATTGACAATCGTTCCTCCATCTGCAAACGCACTCAGACGAACCGACTTGTCTTCCTTCATAAATGGCACCGGAAACAATACTTCGATATTCCCTACGATACGCTTGCTGCCACCCAGTACCCGGTCATCGCTGTCACGCGGCCCCAATGTATTGATGTTGTATCCCCGAACAGAGTTGAAACCGCCTGCAAAGAAATTCTTGAAAAAGGGGAGTGGCTTGTCGGAATAGCCGTCCCCAACGCCCACTTCACCATTCAGCATCAAAGTGAACATTTTGGTGACAGGAAAGAACCATCGCTGCTCATAACTGACTTTGTAATAATTCAGGTCACCAAACGGCAAACCGAATTCGCCGAACAGCCGCTGTGTCATCCCGGATGTCGTCCAGATAGCACTGTTACGGCGATCACGTGCCCAGCTCAGGGTAATCGGAAGATTATTGGAAGTCTTGCCGAATTGATCGACGAAATCTTTGAATCGTTGCGGACTGTCATCACGCAAATCAATTTTAGTGTGTTCATATCCCAAACCTAATGAAACGATATCATTCTCTGCAACGGGAATACCAAACCGTATATTGGCACCAGTCGTATCAGTATTGAACATCCCCACGCTACTCAAGGAACGGGTATTGATATCACGTTTGAATGCTTCCAGACCGAGACTTACCCCGTTGATCGTATAGTAGGGATTGTTGAATGAAGCAGAGATGACCTTGTTAACGCTACCGGTATTTACCTGCAGACTTAAAAAGTTACCCGTTCCCAGAATATTGTTCTGGGCAATCGATCCGTTCAGAATGATCCCTTCGCGATCAGAATAACCGGCACCAAACATGATTGCTCCGGTCGGTTTTTCAACCACATTGACGTTGATATCCACCTGATCCGGAACATCTGCCACCGGGGGGGTTTCAATATTCACGCCAGTAAAGAAATCCAGCCTGTCCACTCGCTGCCTCGAACGGTTGATCTGCTCGGTCGAATGCCATCCCCCTTCCATCTGCCGGAATTCACGACGGATCACCTCATCACGGGTACGTTCGTTACCACTGATATTGATACGTCTAACATAAACCCGGCGCCCCGGATCGATGAAAAAAGTAAATGCAGTCTTCCGGGTTTCCTTATCCAGTTCAGGTGAGGCATTGACATTGGCAAATGCATAACCGTCATTCCCCAGCCGATCACTGATCAGCTTGATTGATTCGGTCAGTTTCTCGCGTACGAATATTCCACCGGGTTCAAGTTTGATCAGTTTACGTAATTCTTCCTCCGGCACGAGTAACTCACCGGCAAGTTTGATATCGGATACCGTATATTGAGGACCTTCGGTCACATTGACCGTAATGTAGATGTCCTTCATATCCGGTGTAATCGAAACCTGCGTGGATTCGATATTGAACTCCAGATATCCCCGATCGAGATAGTAGGAACGCAACGTTTCGAGATCCGCCGATAATTTCTGCTTTGAATACTGATCATCCTTGGTAAACCAGGTCATAAAACCCGGTGTTTTGAGACTGAACAGATCGACCAGATCGTCCTCGGGGAAAACATGATTGCCAACGATATTGATTTGTTTGATGCGGGCAGTCTTACCTTCCTTGATATCGAAGTTGATGCCGATACGGTTGCGCTCCAGCGGGGTGGTGGTCGTGGTGATTTTGACCGCGTACTTACCGCGACTGATGTACTGGCGTTTCAGCTCCTGTTCAGCTTTTTCCAGCAGCGAGCGGCTGAAAATGCGAGATTCCGACAAACCAGCCTGTTTCAAACCTTCTTTGAGCTTGTCTTTATCGAACTCTTTTGCACCATTGATGCTGATTTGAGCAATTGCAGGACGCTCCTGAACCTGCACAATCAGCAACCCGCCTTCAGATTTCAGTTTGACATCACTGAAAAAACCCGTGGCATACAATGCCTTGATGGCTGCACTGGCCTTTTTACTGTCGAGTACATCTCCAACCTTCACAGGCAGATAGCTGAATACCGTTCCGGCCTCGGTACGCTGGATTCCCTCCACCCGTATATCCCGGACTACGAGCGAATCATTCGCCATACAACCCATCGAATAAAGCGAAAAGAACAATATCAGGAACCTGAGTTTCATGGCTATTCAGAAACTAGACGAAGTAGATCATTATGTATTGCGAATATCATCAGGGTAACCAGCAGAACCACGCCGATCTGATGACCGATATACATGATTCTCTCGGGTAACGGTGCTCCCCGTACCATTTCGATCAAATAGTACATCAGATGTCCGCCATCCAGAACCGGGATCGGCAGGAGATTCAGCACCCCCAGGCTGATACTGATCAACGCCAGAAAACCCAGATAAGCAGCCAGTCCCATTTGGGCCGACTGGCCGGCATAGTTCGCGATGGTGATCGGCCCACTGATATTTTTCAGCGAAACATCGCCCGTAACCATTTTTCCGAGCATACGCAAAGTAAAGTAAGACATCTCCCAGGTTTTAGTCACTGCTTTAGCCAGAGCCATCGCTGGCGGGTAGCTGGTTTTCACCAGCAGCCCTTCCAGAAGTGCATGCTCGATTTTGGGCGTAATACCTGCCTTGCCGATTTCGGTACTTCCCTCGGAGACTGCTTCCGGCTGCAATGACAAATCGAGCTCCTGTCCGTCCCGGATCGCTTCAATCAGAAGTATGCGACCGGGACTTGAGCGTATCACCGTAACGACCTCTTCCCAGGTTGTAATCCCCTTTCCATTTATCGCTACGATCCTGTCACCTGTCTCGAGGCCAGCATGCTCTGCCGCACCGCCAGCCATCACCTGGTCGATCACCGGAGCGATGATCGGCTGATAGGCACTCAAACCCAATTTTCCCAGAAAATCTTTTTCGATATCTTCTGCACCAAGACTGCTCAAATCAAATCTGAGCTGGCGTGAAATTCCACTTTCACCCGTCACCGTTATCCTGACATCAGCATTTTTGTCCACCGCATTGTCCAGCAGCAGCAGTCGTGCTTCCTGCCAAGTGGTAATTGGCTGATCGCCGATTCCGGTAATGGTATCTCCACTCCTGAAACCGGCCACAGCGGCAGGCGTTGCGGGTTCGATTTCCCCCAGTATCGGCTTCACGCCACTGACTCCAAGTATGAAAAGCAGCCAGTACAGCAGGATGGCCAGCAGAAAATTGGCAACAGGTCCTGCTACCACGATAGCAAAACGTCTGGAGACGGGTTGGTGATTAAATGCACGATGGCGTTCGCCGGCTGGAACCTGCCCCTCATGCTCATCCAACATCTTGACATATCCCCCCAGCGGAATCGCTGCAACCACCCATTCTGTCTGGTCATTGCCCAAACGTTTTTTGAAAAGGGGCTGACCAAAACCGAGCGAGAAGCGCAAAACCTTGACACCACACCAGCGGGCGGCCAGATAATGACCGAGTTCGTGAAAAGTGATCAGCAGGCCAAGTGCGATTACGAATGCAAAAATCGTTGCGAGCACTGTCATGTCAGAATGTATGAGGATTATCCGTTTTACTGCCCGGCACTGAGTGAGGATGCTGGCTTTCCTGGTTGCCCTGTACTTTGCCGGATGTTACAAGCCAGCCATTCACGAGCTGTTGCGCGCGCCTGCAAATCAGCCAGGAGCACACCTTCCAGATCAGGGACATCCCGTCTTTCCGTTGATCTCATCACGTCCTCGATCATCACGGGAATTGCAGTAAAGGGTATTCTACCAGCCAGAAAAACTTCGACAGCCACTTCGTTGGCAGCATTCAGCACTGCCGGCATATTGCCTCCCGCTGCAAGCGCTTCGTACGCCAGCCTGAGACAGGGAAACCGCTTGAAATCCGGGGATTCGAAATCCAGTCGCGCAACCTTGAACATATCCAGGGATTGCACACCACTTTCCATTCTTTCAGGATAACTCAACGCGTGCGCTATCGGTGTACGCATATCCGGATTGCCAAGTTGGGCGAGTACCGATCCGTCGATATATTCAACCATTGAGTGAATAACGCTTTGCGGATGGATAACCACCTGAATCTTCTCTGGCTCGGCGTTAAACAGCCAGTGAGCTTCGATGACTTCCAGCCCTTTGTTCATCATGGTAGCTGAATCAACCGATATCTTTCTGCCCATTACCCAGTTGGGATGCGCGCAGGCCTGTTCTGGTGTCACAGTTTCCAGTATTTTCAAATCCACTGTGCGGAAAGGCCCGCCCGAAGCGGTCAGCAATATCCGACGCACCCCCGATCCCGCCAGATCTCCATTGAAATGTTGTGGCAAGGATTGAAAAATCGCATTGTGTTCACTGTCTATCGGCAGCAGTGTCGCATGGTGCTGTCTGAGCGTATCCATAAAGACACGCCCCGCCATCACCAGTGTTTCCTTATTGGCCAGAAGAATATGTTTTCCCGTCCGTGCAGCAGCAAGCGTAGGCCGAATACCAGCTGCCCCGACAATCGCAGCCATAACCGTATCGATCTCCGGCAGGGATGCCACTTTCTCCAGTGATTCGATGCCTGAAAGCACCCTGGTATCCAAACCCGCTGCATGCAATCTATCCTCCAGCTGTTCGGCACTCTGTGCATCGAGCATCACAGCGTATGGCGGATGAAACTGTATGCACTGCTCAAACATTTTTTCAACATTCCTGTCAGCAGTCAGCGCAACTACCTGATACCGGCCAGGATGTCTGGCCACTACATCCAGCGTACTTTCACCGATGCTGCCGGTCGAACCCAATATGGTCAGATGACGGGTTTTGGTCATGATTCAGTCGTATAAAATAAAATGGCCGCAAGAGCGGCAACGGGAAGAACGGGCAGCAATGCATCAATACGGTCCAATACCCCGCCATGACCGGGAAGTATGGTGCCACTATCCTTGACACCGGCCTGCCGTTTCAACAGTGATTCATACAAATCACCCACTATTCCCAGCACCGCAAGCAGGAGTAACAGAGGAATCAACCAGCCAACCAATGCCTGATCTTTATGTACCGAATAAAACCAGATCAGAGCATAAACCAGTACCCCGATCAGTGCGGCAGCTACTCCTTCCCAGGTTTTGCCCGGGCTGATCCGGGGTGCAAGCTTGTGTTTGCCATAGGCACGCCCGATGAAATAAGCAACACTGTCTGATACCCACACCACCCCCATAAACCCAAGCAGCAACAGCGGATCCATTGCACGAAGCTGATAGAGCGACAGGCATGCCGGCAGTAAAACCAGCCAGCCAATGGACATGAGCACCCATATATTACGGATCGGCCGGTTCATCGCCAACTGGAAAGGTACTGCCAGCAGCCAGAAAACGGCAGATGCGGCATAAAACCAGACCATCGATGAATCTGCCGGATTTTTGGATAACACCACACTGACCAGAAAGAGCAGTTCCCCCCCCAGTAAGGTAGTCAGGATCATATACAGAACAGTCTGGCCAACTGAAAACTGCCCCAGGCGGCACCACTCCCGTGCCGCAGTAACAGTCAGTCCCAGAAGCAATACAGCCCAGAAAATATCCGGCAGATAAAATAATGCCGCCAGGAAGGCGGTCAATAGTATGAATGCGGTAAGGAGTCGGGTGCTAAGCATGAAAACGGGTAAATCCCGTTGGTTGGATAATGACGGTTAAACCCGGTCTTCGTTCGAGACCGTATTTTTATTTTCCTGCTGGCCGGCAATCTGTTCACTTGTCCGCCCGAACCGGCGCTCACGCTTCCGGTAGGATGCAATTGCCTCATCAAGGGCCGATGCATCAAAATCCGGCCATAACGTATCGGTAAAATACAACTCGGTATAGGCAAGCTGCCAAAGCAGAAAATTACTGATCCGACATTCACCTCCCGTCCGGATGAACAAATCCGGCTCGGGAGCATCGGCCAGTGCCAAGTGCCTGGCAATATCAGGCTCATCGAAAGTCACAGCTGAATCCGGGTTCTCGGTAATCATTTTGCGTACAGCCTGCATGATATCCCAGCGCCCTCCATAATTTGCTGCCACCGTAAAATTCAATCGGCTATTCCCGGCTGTAAGCGCCTCGCCCTGTTGAACAAAATCGACTATTTTAGGATCGAATTTTGAAATATCACCAATTACCCTGAACCGGACTCCATTTTCATGCAGTCCAGTCACCTCCCGTTCAAGTGCAGCCAAAAACAACTGCATCAGCAACTTGACTTCTTCTGCGGGCCTGCGCCAATTTTCGCTGCTAAACGCGAAAATTGTCAGATGTGAAACACCTCTCTCGATACAGGCTTTGATTGTACCTCGTACCGCTTCAACACCCTGCGTATGCCCCGCTATCCTTGGCAGGAAACGCTTCCTGGCCCATCGCCCATTACCATCCATAATAATGGCGATGTGCTTGGGTATCGCACCGGTTTCCGGAATTCCACGTGTCGAACTTGGGGTTAGGGGCATGAATCAGACAGCCATCAATTCTGCTTCTTTGGTCTGAAGTAACTTGTCCACCTCAGCAATATAACGATCTGTCAATTTCTGGATTTCATCTTGTGCACGCCGATCCTCATCTTCGGCAATCAACTTATCCTTCAGTAATTCTTTCAGATGGGCATTGGCATCACGCCGAATATTCCTCATCGCAACACGTGCAGCTTCAGCCTCCGTTTTGACTATTTTAGTCAGATCCTTGCGCCTTTCTTCTGTCAAAGGAGGCATGGGAACCCGTACCATATCACTTACCGTCATAGGATTCAGGCCTAGATCGGAATCACGTATCGCTTTCTCAATCGCTGAGAATATTTTTTTATCCCACGGGATGATACCAATGGTTCGTGCATCAGCCAAGGTCACGTTGGCCAATTGTTTGATCGGAGTCGGGGTACCGTAATAATCAACCATGATGTGATCCAGCAAGCCCGTGTGGGGACGTCCGCTTCTTACCTTACTGAAATCGACTTTGAGTGCATCCAGGCTTTTCTGCATTTTCTGCTCTGCAGATTTTTTTACATCAGCAATCATATTTAAGTGGGTTTATTGATATTGAAGTGTATCGACAGCAACCGGCACAGACCCCGCCGTTATTGTGCTAATAACATAAAACCATTCCCGCAGACATCGCAGAATTCAAACGAATACCGATGTCCCTTCGTCCTCGCCCATGATAACCCGTTTGAGTGCCCCGGTCTTGAAAATACTGAATACGTTGATGGGAAGTTTCTGATCCCGGCATAAAGTCAGTGCAGTAGCATCCATCACTTGCAGGTTTTTACTGATCGCCTCATCGAAAGTCAGGCTCTGGAAACGCTGCGCATCCTTGTTCTTCAGCGGATCACTAGTATAAATCCCATCCACCTTGGTCGCTTTCAGGACGATATTGGCATTCATCTCCATGCCACGCAAAGCAGCCGCTGTATCCGTAGTAAAAAAGGGATTGCCCGTCCCCGCAGCGAACACGACCACTTTACGTTCATCCAGATAACGCAAAGCCTTACCACGAACATAAGGCTCAACAACCTGATCTATCCGCAAAGCTGACTGCACACGTGAAACAACCCCGTTTCGTCTCATCGCATCGTGCAAGGCCAAGGCATTCATGGTGGTAGCGAGCATCCCCATATAATCAGCCGTTACACGATCCATTCCATCTCCCGCAGATTTCATACCACGAAAAATATTGCCTCCGCCTACCACGATCGCAACTTCAACACCGAGCTGCAATACTCCAGCAACCTCGACTACGATATGTTCAACTACCGCGCGATCGATGCCATAGTGGCCATCGCCCATCAGAGCTTCGCCCGACAATTTCAATAAAATACGTTTATAGACGACTGGCATACATGCCTATGAACAGGAGATTTATCGTAAAGTTCTTCTGGAGATCAAGCACGTCGTAGCTTTCAACGCTAAAAAAGCCAACCTGCTCATGACGATCAGTCATTATTTTCTTGAATTCAACTAAAACCAAGCCAATCCCCAGAAGAAAACCTTCTTATTTGGACTGGGTTACCTGCGCCATGACCTCGGCCGCAAAATCATCGGATTTCTTCTCGATCCCTTCACCAACGATATACAGCGTAAACCCACTGACTTTGGCAGATTTTGTCTTTAACAATTTCTCGACAGTCTGATCCGGATCTTTGACGAAAGGCTGGCCAAGTAAAGTCACCTCTGCCAGATACTTGGCAATTCGTCCTTCTACCATTTTCTCGATGATATTGGCAGGTTTGCCGCTTTCTGCCGCCTGGGCGGTAAATATCTGGCGCTCACGCTCAAGTGCGTCGGCAGGTACCTGATCGCTGGATACACACACCGGCTTGCTGGCCGCTATATGCATGGCCAGATCCTTACCCAGCGCCTCATCGCCCCCTGCATAGTCAATCATCACACCGATTCTGCTTCCATGCAGATACATTGCGAGATGATCTTTAGTCTGGTAGCTGATTCCGCGGCGGATACTGATATTCTCGCCCAGCTTCATGACCAGAGCCTTGCGGACAGACTCAACCGTTTCTCCCTCAGCTATAGACATATCCTCCAGCAACGCTGTATCCGATATATTTTTGCCTGCCATCAGCCTTGCCAGATTGCCGGCAAAATTGATGAAATCTTCATTCTTGGCAACAAAGTCGGTTTCACAGTTGACTTCCACCAGGGCTCCCTGTTTGCCATCCGCCGTAACAAACCCGCTGATGACTCCTTCTGCAGCAATACGGCCAGCCGCTTTACTCGCCTTGGCTCCGCTCCTGATTCGTAACAAATCCTCGGCTGCTTTCATGTCTCCGTCAGCTTCGACCAGCGCCTTCTTGCACTCCATCATGCCAAGGCCGGTAAGCTCACGCAGTTCTTTAACCATGCTTGCGGTAATTTCCGCCATACTGACTCCAAATCAAGTTAATACGAAAAATTTCGAATGCTCTTATTCAGAAAGTGCGCTGACAGCGTGTTTACTCACGCACCCGCAGATTGATCTCTACCCGACATGATTTCATCGTCAGACTTACTCATTTCGATAATTTCCTGAACGGACTGGTTACGTCCTTCCAGAATGGCATCCGCCATCGCACGCGCATAAAGCCGTATAGCCTGACTGGAATCATCGTTACCCGGCACCACATACCGGACACCTGCCGGACTGTGATTGGTATCCACCACGCCCACAACCGGAATCCCCAGCTTGTCTGCTTCCACGATTGCACCTTTCTGATAACCGACATCGATCACAAACATCGCATCCGGTAAACCTTTCATTTCCTTGATACCACCAAGACTGTTATTCAGCTTTTCCAATTCACGCTGAAAATCAAGAGCTTCTTTCTTCGTAAGTTTGTTCAGCGTCCCGTCCTGTACCATTTTCTCCATATCCTGCAGGCGTTTGATCGACTGCCTGATCGTTTTGAAATTGGTCAACATCCCGCCCAGCCAGCGCTGATTGACGTAAGGAGCACCACATCGTATTGCTTCTTCCATGACGATGTCACGGGCCTGACGTTTGGTTCCCACGAAAAGAATCGTTCCCTTGTTTGCTGTCAATCGGCGGGCATAGTCCAGCGCCTCTCTGAGCATTACGAGCGTATGCTCAAGATTAACGATATGGATCTTATTACGCTGGCCGAAAATATAGGGGGCCATTTTCGGATTCCAGAAACGGGTCTGATGACCAAAGTGAACGCCCGCTTCCAACATTTGCCGCATAGTAACTGACATGAACTCTCCTTAGGGTTAACCGCAACTTATCGACATACTTCCTTACGAAGACACCCTATCCTGATAAGTGTGCGTTGTAGATTGTGTATTAAAAAGGTTAATAAAAAAATTTCCCGCTCCGGGAAATTGCTACCTATATAAACAGACCAGGAGCGCGCGCGATTATAACATGGCACACTCTGCACTCAAGAAAAGTCATCCTGCAACACCACTGAGAACCTCTGATCAATCCATCGAATTGCCGATCATACGATTCAGTTTGCCGAGATCATGCAAGGTGACATGCTTGTTGTTAACCGTGATAAGACCTTCTTCCTGCAGTTTGGAAAACGACCGGCTGACTGTTTCCAGCTTGAGTCCCAGATAACTGCCGATATCTTCTCTGGTCGCTCGCAAAATAAAATCGGTCGACGAGTACCCTCGCCTGGCCAGACGAGTGGACAGATTGAGCAAAAATGCAGCCAGTCTTTCTTCCGCCCGCATACTGCCCAGAAGCATCATCACTCCTCTATCCTGCACAATTTCACGGCTCATGATCTTGTGGAACTGGCTCATCAGCGAAGGAATACTTCGTCCGATCTCTTCAAGTTTTATGAAAGGCACTTCACAAACTTCACTGTCGACGAGCGCAACTGTGTCGCAGGTATGCTTCTCCGGACTGATCGCATCCAGGCCCAGCAACTCGCCGGTCATGTAGAAACCGGTTACCTGCTGGCGTCCATCCACTCTCAAGGTATAGGTCTTGAAAGAGCCATTTTTTACGGCATAGAGAGATCTGAAATCAGCCCCGGCATGCAACAGATATTCCCCCCGCCGTACTCTGAGCTTATGGTTGGTCAGATTGCCAACATACTCTATTTCTTCATCAGTCAACCCCACCGGCAGACACAATTCACGAAGGCTGCATGTCGTACAGCTGGATCTTTGTTGTGGTGCCGTGGGGTGGCCGGGTATTGCGCAGTTATGCAAAGCTGACTCCTACCTTCGTCAGGAAATTTTAGTACGATTGTCTCAGGAAAATCCGATTCGATCCTGATTATCGGGTGACACTGTTCTCCAGCACATACTCCGCCAGATTCTGCACTGAATCTCCCGTCAAATTTGGAAAAGCAGGCATACCGAATCCCTTTCCGTTCGTTACTCTTTCAATAATGGCCTCCTTATTGGCCATCTCGGATCTCAGTATCATTACCTTGCCATTCACTGGTGTATGACACTGCACGCAGGCTCCCTTGAAGATTTTTTCACCTGTCGCTCCTGCCGGGGGCATATAGTCGTTTTTTCTGGCACAGCCAGCCAATATAAACAGCAGGCAACCAGAAAGTATCATGATGGATAAAATGAGTTTCATTTTTACGACATCTCTCAGGGATCGCACTTCCAAAGAAAACAGCCAGATATGCAAATAATTATTTAAGTTTAGCACATTTGCCGTTTTACCAAACTGTAAACGAATAAAGTCTATAAAATTTAATAAGTTATTAAACCATTGCCTGGCATGATAAGTGCATAACATCCCAGATAAAAGATCCGCAACCAATCAGCCCTAAAAATTCACGCGCACTCCCACCAGCCCGGAACGTCCAGGCAACGGTGCCCGATCTTTCAAAAAAGAAGTGTGGCGTCTCGCCTCTTCATTCAGCAGATTGGCACCTCGTATGAACAGGTTGTAATTCATCTTTCCCCAGTCAAACCGGTAATCCAGTTGAACATTCAGCATAGTGTAACCGGCGGTGTCTGTTTCGAGCAGAGCGATATCCGCCTGTTTATGCACCCGCATTACGTCAATCCGACCTCGCCATGGACCGTGAGCATAATCAAGTGCCCCTCCAAAACGAAATGGTGTCATGCGCGGTAAATATCCTCCTGATGACAGCCGCCCGCGGACATAATCAGTCCACAAGCGCAGATCCAATTTACCGCGACGATCACTCAGCAGATGAGCAATCGTCTCAAATTCCATCCCCAGAAAATTTGCATTATTTTGACGGTACTTCAATAACAAATACCCATCTTCATCTGGCCTGCCTTCCATATTGACCCGATCTGGCAGGCCGTCACCCGTCAGATCCAATTCTTGCTGAAAAATGAAATCATCGACCAGCTTGGCAAACAGATTCAGAGTCCAGTCCAGGCTGCCACCCTTTTTACGCAGAAATAAATCAAAATTGCTGGATTTCTCTCGAGTGAGAGAGGTGTCACCTCTTTCAAACGTACCAGTAGCCAGGTGTGCTCCGTTGGAAAATAATTCTTCCAGTGCCGGCGCGCGTTCTGTACGAGAAATATCGCCACCTACAGAATAACCATCGCCGAATTTTCGGATCACTCCGCCGGAAATACTGAATGCATCGTGACTGGTCTCGAAGCCATCATCTTTGCGTTTTGTCCGCTGGTGCTCGAAACGCCCGCTCATCTCAAAATGCCAGCGCCCGACATCCCGTCTTTCCAGCAAGAACACTCCCAGCGAATCCATTCGAGAACTGGGAACAAATGCTTCTTCTCCGAGGGTGGCAAGATCCCGGTTCTGATACTGAAATCCCAGCACACCCTTCCAGCCGGCCAACGGCTGATGCAGCATTTCAACTCGGCCATCCCATTCACGATTCATCAGCAACGTCCCGACCTCATCACCTTCCGATTCCTTGTGCACATGGTTGTTATACCCCCAGCGTGTTTTTATTTTCTGCACTCCAGGCAGAGGATGATTTACTGCCCCTTTGATATCGAAACGTGTCTGTTTTTGTCTGATCCGTGCTCCCTTTCCTTGCTCGTGGTTATGGCTATCGTGGTCGTGGTCGTGGTCGTGGTCGTGGTCGTGGTCGTGGTCGTGGTCGTGGTCGTGGTCGTG
>JAANMT010001121.1_pt1 | contig 27155 bp, 23 predicted proteins | sample 7279711 | NCBI WGS metagenome assembly JAANMT01 (sample SAMN14094538, study PRJNA606508) | bioreactor metagenome | isolation source: A lab-scale SPAN reactor treating ammonium-rich wastewater day 1 | place: Ireland: Galway | collected 2017-01-16 | reverse complement strand
TCATCAACACGGTTGGTGATTGGGTTGTAACTTCTTGTGAGCGTTTTTGTCGTTAAAGCATTGTCAATATTAGCGGAAAGCGAGAAGGTAAAATACTTTGCAATCGTTGTATTGGTGCCAAGTGTAATATTGTTTTTCAGGCCGGTCTGCATTTTATCCCACATTGCGGGGGTGAAAAGTTCGCCTTCGTTGGTCTGTACATAATTATTAAAATTCAGACCTGTATTTACTGTAATGTTTTCAAGAAGACCCTGCCTTACGCCCGTTTTAGGTTTAAATAAATAAAACTGGTTAATAGCCACATTCAGCACCGGCAGTTTTAAATCTGCCAATCCGGTGGAAAAATTCTGTGAGTAAGATGAAGTTCCGGTAATCGTAACCGGAAGCGTGAGAAACCTTTTAACCACACTTACACTTGAGTTTTGCTGGGCATTAAGATTATTCTGATTGAATGCGTAATTATTGTTTACGGTATTGTTATAAAATTTATTACTTACTACATCCACCGATGCCGAAAATGTAAGAAACGGGTTCGCTTTACTGTCCTGCTGATGGCGCCACGCAATCCTGTAGGTACGGCTTTTGGAATAATCTGATAAACCTTTGATTCCGCGTACGGTGTTCCCAACATCTGCCGAAAAATTCCCCGAGTAGCGGTAATTTTTTTTGTAATTCATTTCCGGCCGCAGATTCCAGCTTCCTTTAGTATAAATGTCTGCAAGAATTTTCAAATCAAAATGTTCCCCGATCGGTTGATAGTATCCCAGGGAATTCAGGAAAAATCCAACATCTTCTCTTTCGCCAAAACTTGGAATCAGAATTCCTGCGCTTCTTTTATCTGAAAAAGGAAGTATCGCAAAAGGCATGATGAGTGGGGTGGGTACCTGCTCTATGTACATCTGAATCGGTCCCGTAATCACTTGCGATTTGTCTTTCCCTTTAATCAGTTTAATGTTTGGCGCGAGCAGATAATAATCGGCAATCGTGTCTTTTTTCTTGATGAAATATTCGTCGGTTGTATATTTTCCGCGACGCATGAAGAAAACAGAATCGTTGTATTTCTTGGTCTTTTCAGCGATAATTACGCCCTCGCTTTCTTCTGTTCTTGCGTTGAAGGCAATTGCCTGGCGGGTTTTGATATTGTAAGTAAACTCGTCGTATTCGTATTTTTTACCGCCCTGTACCGCAACTGCCGGATTTTTTATTCGTCCCAAAGAATCGAGTTCACCTCTTGCAAAAATCATCGATTTATTCCAGTCGATGGAAATATAATCGGCGTCAATCTGCATATCCTGATATTTTACCTGCGCCTTCTTATTAAGATAGGTCATCTTTTTGGGGATATCATTACGGATGTTGTCGGCTTTTGTTTCTACCACAGCTTCAAGTTGTTCCTGAGCAATAATAATTGTATCTGCCTTACGAATAGTATCATTAACTATCTTATTTTCAGGCAGAATTTGAGCATGCGTATGTGCTAAAAAACTGTTAAAAATTAGGATAATTAGAATTTGTAATATATTTTTGAAGCCGGTTTTGACCAAAGCGATATTTTCTGTAATTTGTGGTCAAAATTAGCATAATTTTTAAAATGTAATGATGATTGACTATAGTTTTTCTTTTAAAAAATATTTTTTCTTCTTTTTCATCCTTTTTTTCTCAATTACAAGTGCTCAGAAAAAATTCACGGTAGTTTTAGATGCCGGACATGGGGGATCTGATCATGGCGCAAACCGCAATTATAGTGAAACGGGGACTTTGCGGGAAAAAGACGTAACTCTTGCCATCGTTTTGAAATTGGGAAGAATGCTGGAAAAAAACAAAGACTTTAAAATTATTTATACCCGCAAAATCGACGAGTTTCCGTCACTTACAGAGAGAACTACTCTGGCAAACAGGAGCAAGGCGGATCTTTTCGTATCGGTACACTGTAATGCGAGCACCAAGACTGCACCGTACGGAACCGAAACATTTGTGCAGGGACCAGATCAGAATAAAACAAACCTGGAGGTGGCAAAAGCAGAAAACGATGTAATTTTTCTTGATGAAAGAGACAGGGAAATGTTTGCTTCCTATGATCCTAAATCACCCGAATCCTTAATTGCGCTGAAAATTCAGCAGAGCAAGTATTTGGAAAGCAGTCTGCTTTTCGGCAGTTTTGTAGAAGGGAATTTCGTAAAAAAGAACAAAAGATATTCGCGTGGTGTTAAGCAACAGAATTTACACGTTTTAAGGCTTAACGCCATGCCGTCTGTATTGATTGAGACTGGCTTCATCAGCAACTACGATGACGCCATGTATCTGGCTTCCGAAAAAGGACAAACAGAGATTGCAGAAAGTATTTATGATGCAATTACCGATTATAAGAAAGCGATTGACAGAAATGCCACTGCAGCACCTAAGGCCGAGCCGGTTCCTGAGGAAAAACCTCTTAAGAACGATTTCAGAATCTTACTGATGTCTTCGCCTTCGAAGTACAATTCTGGTGATCCTGCGCTGAAAGGGCTTAATTATGTTCTTCCAATTAAGGAGAATGGGCTGTATAAATATTACTATGGCACAACCAACATGGCATCGGTGCGGGATAATAATCTGAAAACGGCTAGAGATGCAGGGTTTAAGAATGCAACATCCATCTCATTCATTCCTAACCAAAAGTTGGGAATAGGCTATTATACTTTAGAAATTGCGGTAAGTCCACAAAAGTTGAGTTCTAACTCAGCGGTGCTCAATACGCTTAAAAATGTGAACCGCGTCAAAGAAAACGGAAGTTTTTATTATACCTACGGAAAATTTTCAAGTCTGGAAGAAGCGGTTAAAGAGCAGAAAGACATCGAGTTGAAGGGTGTAAAAAATACAGTTATTCAAAAAGTATTGAAATAACGTGCGCAGTAGTCTTGCAGGATTGAAAGTAAATTTATATTTTTGCAGTCCTCAAAACAAAGGCCTATTCGTCTAGTGGTAAGGACTCAAGATTTTCATTCTTGCAACAGGGGTTCGATTCCCCTATAGGCTACAAAAGATGAAAATTTAAAAAAAAAATTAAAAACTATTTGGTGCGATAAAAATATTTTATATCTTTGCACCCACATTTAGGAAACGATATGGCAAATCATAAATCAGCTCTGAAAAGAATCAGACAAAGCGAAAAGAAAAGATTAAGAAACAGATACTATCACAAGACTGCTAGAACAGCTTTGAAAGGTCTGAGAAATGAAGAAGATAAAAAAGTTGCAGCAGAACAGTTGCCGTTAGTGATCTCTTTGTTGGATAAATTGGTGAAGAAAAACATCATCCACAAAAACAAAGCTGCTAACTTGAAAAGTAAATTAACTAAGCACGTTAATAAATTAGCGTAACCTTATAAAAGGCGCACGGCCCGTTCGTCTATCGGTTAGGACCTCAGGTTTTCATCCTGGTAAGAGGGGTTCGACTCCCCTACGGGCTACTTAACTTCCGAAATTAATTTTTCGGAAGTTTTTTTATGTTTATATTTGATAAGTTTTTATTTTATGAAGATACTTATACTTAACGGTCCAAATCTTAACCTTCTCGGAACCCGGGAACCTGAAATTTACGGAGATGTTTCTATGGAAGATTATATGAAAGATCTTCAGACTAAATTTCCCCAGCATGAAATACACTATTCTCAGTCTAATGTAGAGGGCGAAATAATTAATGTGATTCAATATGACGATTTCGATGCTTTGATTGTGAATCCGGGAGCCTTCACCCATTATTCTTACGCAATTGCAGATTGCCTTAAAAATATTTCAAAACCTAAAGTAGAAGTTCATATCAGCAATATTTACAAAAGGGAAGAATTCCGGCAAAAGTCGGTTACTGCATCGCATACGGATGGTGTCCTCAGTGGTTTCGGGCTGAAAGGATATGAGTTGGCTATTATTAGTCTGGGAAGTTAAATCCTAATAATACATCGCATAAAATTAAAGTTTTGAGCGCCTGCATTATTTTATATTTTATAAGAAGGAATGATTCTTGCAAATCCAAAAGCATAAACTATTATGAAAAAAATGCTTCACCTACTAACTTTTGCTGTACTTGCTTCCTGCGCTAAAGAAAAGGAAACTGTAAAAGTGCAGAACGCTACCGAAAATGTGACTAAGTCTGTGGACAGTTCACGAACTTCTACCATGCAAAATGCTGAATACGCGCCAGCATTTAAAATTATTCCTCTAGATATTGCGCCGGAAAAAGGTCGTTCTGTTTTTATGCAGGATGGCAAAACGCTCTTCTATTTTGACCAAAACTCCAATAAAGGTGTGATAAGAATTGACGGAACGGATTACGTACTCGACCGTTTTGACTTCAATGAAAACAATTACTCTCTATATGGCAATGGAGTAGTAATAGAGGCCACTAATGGCGATTTTAAGGAAATGGTAAGCGACTGTCTACACGGTAACTTCCCAGAGGTAAAGGTTTCAGTTAACGGTAAAGTTCTTAATCTTGTCAATATAAGTCTTCAGGACTGTCCCGTGTACTGATTTATATCTCTTCATTATCCGTCCATTGTGATTCATCGAATGACTGGCTGTCTTCCGCAAGAAGTTCGGCTTCACGCTCCAGAGATTCCTTCACGGTGAAAGTAATTTTATCTTTCAACTGTTCTTTTGCGAGTTTCTTTACCATCGCTTTATCTATCACCATGAATCTTTTTCCCAGTCTTCTCGCTGCATAGGACCTCATACCTGTAGCTTTTAAGATGTCTACCGCCATATCTACTGCTGTCCCTAAAGTTTCCCTGTAAATATTGTCAACTCCGTTGTTATAGAAATCGTACGCATCGAGCCTGTTCTTTGCACGGACAAATATTTTCAGTTGCGGATAATTTTTCCGGGCATATTCCAGAATAAATTTATTCTTTTCAGGATCGTCCAGACATAAAATCAAAAGATCGGCAGTTTCTGCACCGGCAGACCTGAGAATTCCGGGTTTAGTGGCATCTCCAAAATAGACCTTAAAATGATTTGACTTCAATAAATTAACCCTTTCGGCATCGTTGTCCAGAACTGTTGCCTGTATTCCGTTTACGCGCAGCAGCCGCCCGACAGTACTTCCAAAATGACCGAAACCTACGATAATTATTTTGCGCTCTTTAATAGGTTGTATCGTCTCAGAATCATCAGTATCTGTAATGAAATGAGGTTCTATCAGTTTCTCATTTATAATGAGTAATACAGGCGTAACACACATTGTAATGGCAGTTATTGCCATAAGTTGTGCGTTGAGTTCGGGATTGAGAAGATATAATTTGGTGGAGTAGTTTACCAGTACAAAAGAAAATTCCCCGATCTGCGAGAGTGCAAAAGCTACGATTAAATTCTGATTCAGTTTAAGTTTAAAAAATTTACCCACCCCAAACAGTACTGCGAATTTCACGATGAGTACAATCACCGTGGTAGTGAAAATGAACATTGGATCCTTTAGGATTACAAAAAAGTTAATGGTCGCGCCCACACTGACAAAAAACACTGCCAGAAGAAGACCTTTAAAAGGCTCAATCTGGCTTTCTAATTCGTGCCGGAATTCACTTGTAGCAAGCATCACTCCGGCGAGAAAAGCTCCCAGCGCAGGACTCAGACCTACCGATGCCATCAGTTCTGAAACACCGATTACGAGAAACAGTGATGAGGCGGTAAGCAATTCATTCATTCCGGAACGAGATACATAGCGTAGAAAAGGCACAAAAACATACCGTCCCAGGATTATGAGAATTAAAACTCCTATAATAATTGAAAAAGGTTGAAGCCAGTCGGGCAAGTATTGCAGCAGGATCTCATGCTCATTATCTTCGGGTCTTTTTGCCAAAACCGGTAGAAGTGCCAAAATCGGAATGACCGACATATCCTGAAAAAGCAGGATGGAAAATGATGCTTCGCCGGCATCGGTAAGGAAGATATTTTTTTCTTTTAGAGTCTGCAGAACTATCGCGGTGGATGAAAGCGCAAAACAGATTGCAGTTACCAAAGCCTGATCTGTTTGCCATTTCGCAAAATGGAAAATCCCAAAAAGGACAATTATTGTAATAAGCATTTGGCTGAGACCCATTCCGATAATTTTCTTGCGGATTTTCCAGAATTTTTTCGGTTCAAACTCAAGGCCTACAATAAAAAGCAGCATGATTACACCGAATTCTGTCGCGTGCATAATATCATCAGAGTCTTTTCCTGTAAGTTTCAAACCGAATGGGCCAATAATAATTCCACCAAGAATAAATCCGATAACTGAACTGAGTCCCAACTTTCGAACAAGCGGAACCATAATAATCGCTGCACCCAGAAATATGAGGGCGGTCATTGCCAGTGAATTTTCGCTCATGGTGTACGCAAGGTTTTCCGGATTTCTGTTGTATATTTTGCTAAATCTGCCTCTTTTAATTCGTCGGCGTTATGTATCGCCAGTATTTCCTTTACTTCTATGCCGTTTACTTTCAGGGACAGAATAAGGAATTTCATCAGCTCCGGAACCGTGGTGGTATAAAGTCCGTCTGGAGAATAATTTTCTTCTTTGCCACCTAAGGTTACAATTATGAAAGCATCTTTATTCTGTAACGGATGATTCTGTTCCGCCATCCACTTGATATCGAAAACTTCGTCAATCCAAAGTTTCAGAAGCGGAGGGCAGGTGAACCAAATCAATGGGAAATGAAACACCAACCTTTCATATTCACGGATTCTCTTCCTTTCGCGAAAACTTGCAATATGAAAATCCGGATATTCTTCGTACAAATCTTTGAAATCAACATTGTCAAGATTATCATAGGCTTTTACTAACTCTGCATTGGCATGTGAGTATTCGAAATGAGGATGTGCAAAAATGATCAGCGTCTTTTTCACCAACTAATGTTTTTATAAAATTATGAAAAAATCAAAATCATAACTGTTTATCACTGAAAATTATTCTTATTTTTGAGATATGAAGGTAGTACAAGTCGTTTCAGATCATCACGCTAAAATATTTCTGAATTTCCCTGCAACACTTTTTGCTGATGACAAAAACTACATCCGCCCGCTCGATAAAGACATTGAGGCGGTCTTTAATCCCAAAAAAAATAAATTTTTCCGCTTTGGTGAATGTGAGAGATTTCTATTCTACAACGAAGAAAATGAAACCATTGGTAAGATTGCAGTTTTTATTAATAAAAAATACCGCCAATCACAGCCAACAGGCGGAATAGGTTTTTTCGACTGTATTAATGATCAGAACGCCGCCGATTTCATATTTAATTTTGCTAAAAACCGCCTTCAGGAAAAAGGTATGGAAGCGATGGACGGACCGATTAATTTCGGAGAGCGCGACCAATTCTGGGGTCTTTTGATCGATGGATTTTCGGAGCCGCTGTATGCCATGAACTATAATGCCCCTTATTACCAGGAGCTTTTTGAGAATTATGGTTTCAAAATCTACTTCAATCAGTTGTGTTTCGGTAGAAAGATTCATGCATCTGTAAATGAAAATTTTGTCCGTATGCATGATAGAATTTCTAAAAATCCCGCCATTTCCGCTAGAAGAATGAAGGTGAATGAGCTGGAAAAATTTGCTGCGGATTTCACGGAAGTTTATAACAGGGCCTGGGCCAGTCATGGAGAAGGCAAACAACTTACCAAGGTACATACCTTAAAACTTTTTACTACACTTAAGCCTGTAATTAATGAGCATATTTCCTGGTTTATTTACGAAAATGAAAAACCAATTGCAATGTGGATGAATATTCCCGACCTGAATCAATGGTTTAAATTTCTCGACGGAAAATTTGGATTATGGCAAAAACTGAAATTTTTGTGGGTGAAGAAATTCAAAACCAACAAAAAAATGGTAGGATTAGTTTTTGGAATCGTTCCCGAATGGCAACGCAAAGGTATCGACGGATATATGATCTGGGAAGGCACGAAACATTTCCGGAAAACCACGCAGTTTGAAGACTATGAAATGCAGTGGATTGGAGATTTTAATCCGAAAATGATCAGGATTGCCGAGAATCTCGAAACAGAAGTTACCAGAAAATTAGCAACTTACCGATATCTATTTGACAGAAACAAAGAGTTCGAAAGGCATAAAACGCTTTGATTCTAAAAAGCTTAGTTGAACTTCACGTCACGGATATTCAGGTAGTAGGTAATATTGCCTTTCCAGTGATTTTCTTCTGCGGTGAATGCGATATCAAACGATTTCTCCCTGAACTCTTCAGCATATTTTCCAAGTTTAAAGCCTACGCATTCGATATTTCTACCCGATGATTCCTGGCGGATGTAGAATTTAATGTGACTGTTGTCTTTACCCATTGTTTTGACGTAGCCGGCAACTTTTTGGTTTTTCAAGACTAAAACAGGTTTCATATTGTGAGGTCCGAATGGCGCCAGTTTTCTGTGAAAGTTAAAGAAATCCTTGTTGAGGTCATCGATCTGCACAACTGAATCAATTTTTATACTGGGTTCTTTTTGATGTTCCTGAATTTTTTCGGCAACTATTTTTTCGAACTTTTCCCTGAAGAGTTCGAATTTGGCTTTTTCCATTGAAAGTCCGGCAGCTGCAGGATGTCCGCCGAATTTCAGGAAAAACTCAGAGCAGTTTTCGAGTGCATCATGCACGTCAAAATCAGCAACAGATCTTGCTGACGCCACCATTTCGCCGTTATTCCCATCGGTAAAAACCAAAGTGGGCTTGTAATAAGTTTCAATAAGTCTGGAAGCTACGATTCCGATAACGCCTTTGTTCCAGCTTGAACCATAGACTACCGTCGTGAAATTCTGAAGCTGGCCGGTTTCCTCGACCTGTAAAAGGGCCTCGGTTGTGCTGCTCATATCCATTTCGCGGCGCGAATCATTCAATGTAATGATGTCGTTCACTATTTGCTGAGCCTGTTTCAGATTGTCTGATACCATCAGTTCAACCGCAGCTTTCCCGTGTGAAATTCTTCCGGCAGCATTTATTTTGGGAGCAATTTCAAAAACAATATTGGAAATTTCAAAAGTGGCCAATTTGTCTTCCGGGATCAGCATTCTTAATCCTAAATTACGGGATTTGCGCAATACTTTCAGTCCCTGTTTTGCCAACACCCGGTTTTCTCCGGTCATAGAAACAATATCTGCTGCGATAGAAATTGCAAGTAAATCTGTAAGTTCAAAAAGTTCTGCCTCGGGAATCTTATAAATGGTATTTAATCCCTGGCAAAGTTTAAAGCCAACTCCACATCCTGAAAGTTCCTTGAATGGATATCTGCAGTCATTTCTTTTAGGATCGAGAACAGCTACTGCCTTTGGAATTTCTTCTCCAGGTAAATGATGGTCGCAGATAATAAAATCCACTCCGCGTTCTTTAGCATATTCAATTTTATCGATTGCTTTAATGCCACAATCCAGCGCAATAATTATAGAGAAACCATTTTCTTTTGCGAAATCGATTCCTTCTGTGGAAATTCCGTACCCTTCAGAATTTCTGTCGGGAATGTAAAAATCGAGATATTTTTTATCTACAATCTTGCTGAGGTAAAGGTACATGAGCGCAACAGCGGTGGTTCCGTCAACATCATAATCGCCGTAGACCAGAATTTTTTCGCCATTTTCAATTGCTGTCGCAATACGGTCTACAGCAAGCTGCATGTCTTTCATGAGGAAAGGACTGTGAATATCGTTGAGGTTGGGTTTAAAAAATTCCCTTGCTTTTTGATAGTTATCAATTCCTCTGAGAACGAGAATTTTGGATTCAAATGTACCAAAACCAAGCGAGGAGCTTATTCCATCAACAATATCTTCATCGGGTTCAGGTTTGTATATCCACTTTTGACTCATAATCTCACAAAAATACAAAAAAAGGATGGAAGAGGAGCGTGGGCTTAAAGCAAAAAAACCGCTCAATATTTTGAACGGTTTTGTTTGTTTTAGAGTGCTTACAGTTTAAGAATACATCTGCTGCTGAAGTTCTTTTACTTTTTTATCTGCAAGATATTCGTCATACGACATTTCACGGTCGATAATACCTTTTGGAGTTAGTTCGATGATTCTGTTACAAACTGTCTCAAGCATTTCGTGGTCATGAGAAGCCAACAGAACTGTTCCTTTAAAATTGGTTAGTGAGTTGTTGAGGGTTGTAATACTCTCCAAATCCAGGTGATTCGTTGGTTCATCTAATAAAAGGACATTTGCCTTCTGTAGCATCATTCGCGAGAACATGCAACGCATTTTTTCACCTCCGGATAGTACGGTACAGGATTTTAAAGCTTCATCACCGGAGAATAGCATTTTTCCCAGGAAACCTCTCATGAATTCCTCATGTCTTTCTTCATCGTTTTTTGTAAACTGTCTTAACCAATCTACTAAATTGATGTCTTCCTGAAAGAAACTGGTGTTATCCAGTGGCATATAAGACTGTGTAGTTGTAATTCCCCAGTTGAATGAGCCTTTGTCAGCAGTAGTGTTGCCACCAAGAATTTGGAAAAATTCGGTAATGGCCAAACTGTTTTTAGACAGGATTGCTACTTTATCACCTTTTTTAAGATTCAGATCGATATTGGAAAAAAGAAGTTCACCGTCCTTGGTTTTTTCAAGGCCTTTTACCTCCAGGATCTGGTCACCGGCTTCACGCTCTGTATCAAATATAATGGCAGGATATCTTCTCGAAGATGGCTTAATGTCATCGATGTTTAATTTATCGATCATCTTTTTTCTTGCAGTTGCCTGTTTTGCTTTCGCAACGTTAGAAGAGAATCTTGCGATAAAGTCCTGAAGTTCTTTCTTCTTTTCCTCTGCCTTTTTATTAGCCTGCTGACGCTGTCTTGTAGCCAACTGAGAAGCTTGATACCAGAAAGTGTAATTACCAGTGTAAAGATTTAACTTAGAATAATCTAAATCCGCAATGTTGGTACATACTGTATCTAAAAAGTGACGGTCGTGAGAAACTACAATAACGGTGTTTTCGTAAGTTGAAAGGAAATCCTCCAGCCATGAAATCGTTTCGATATCCAGGTCATTGGTAGGTTCATCAAGAATTAAAACATCGGGATTCCCGAATAATGCCTGCGCAAGAAGTACCTTTACTTTATTTTGGTTCTCGAGTTCACCCATCATTTGATAATGCATCTCGTCTTTAATTCCTACATTTGAAAGCATTGTCATCGCATCGGATTCCGAATTCCAACCTCCCATTTCGTCATAAATAACGCCAAGTTCGCCTGCTTTGATGCCGTCCGCATCCGAAAAATCTTCTTTAGCGTAAAGAGCATCCATTTCTTCTTTGATTTCGAAGAGTTTTTTGTTTCCTCTGAGTACGGTTTCTAATACTGTGAAGTTATCGTAAGCAAAGTGATCCTGTTCTAAAACAGACATTCTTTTGCCGGGCTCAAGGGAAACGTTACCAGTGGTTGGGTCCTGCTGGCCAGTAAGTATTTTAAGGAAAGTAGATTTACCGGCTCCATTAGCGCCGATGATTCCGTAGCAGTTTCCTTTGGTGAACATGATGTTCACGTCGTCGAAAAGTACTCTTTTTCCGAATTGTAATGATAAATTAGATACTGTTAACATATAGTTTTGTAAATTTGGCGCAAAAATACGAAAAGAAATCGGGTTTTGCATTCGATTTAAATTTTCAGTTAAACGGAGGTGATTCACCTCTTTAAGATTATGAAAAATTTCGTTAAAAATTCTTAAAATTAACATTTATATCCGGCAAAGGTTTTTGCACTGAAATGAAGATAGAAAAAACAGTTAACATTTTCAATAAGCGGGCCCGTTTCGAATATGAAATATTAGAAGAAATCGAGGCTGGTATGGTGCTTACGGGTACAGAGATAAAATCCTTACGATCTTCTAAAGCAAGTATTACGGAATCGTTTTGTCAGTTTATTGATGGGGAATTATACATCATTAATATGATGATTGATGAGTATAAATTAGGAACATTTTATAATCATAAAACAAAAAGGGAACGGAAATTGCTCTTGCACAAAAGAGAGCTGCAGAAGTTTGAAAAAAAACTGAAAGATGTTGGCAACACTATAATTCCTCTTAAGTTATATATTAATAACGCAGGGAAGGCCAAGATTCTTATCGCACTTGGGAAGGGTAAAAAACTCTTTGATAAAAGGGAAAGTATCAAAGAAAGAGAAAATAAGAGAAATCTTGATCGTATATTAAAGAAAAGTTAAAAAAACTCTAATATTCTTTGTTTATAACGAAAAATTATATTTATTTTGCATTATCAATTATTTAATCATTTAATTCTATGAAAAATCTAAAATTAGGAATTTCAGCATTGGCACTTACTGTTGCCTCTACTGTTTTCGCTCAGACGACCAGCAACCCGTGGCTTATCGGTGTTGGTGCTCACGGAGTAAATCATGTTGCAGCTGGAGGACAAGTGGGAGACTTTTTCCCACGTGCTTTTGGCGGTGGAGATGGTGGCGAGTTGTATAATATCGACAACTTTACAATTACACCTCCCCTTTCAAAATTAACTGTTGCAAGAAATTTAAACAAGTACTTAGTTCTTGATTGGCAAACTTCTGTAGGGAATGTTGACAATAAGAGAATCGGAATGGGGAAAGAATTCTTCCTTATGACAGGTTTAGGTCTTCAGTTCAAATTTAACGGACTTTGGAATGAAGATTCTTGGTTTGATCCTTATTTAAGAGTAGGTGCAAACTATTTGAGACATGATTATTCAGGTGTAAACTTCCCATTAACTGATGTTAACGGTGTTGGTTACAACGGATTTTCTGGAGAACCTAACACTCAAAGAAGAAAAGATCACTTTACTGTAGCAACAGGATTAGGGTCTAACTTCTGGTTAACTAAGAATTTCGGTCTTGGTATCCAAGGTGATTACGTATCAACTCCAATTGATAAATCTGATGTTGCTAACTTCTGGCAAGCTTCTGCTTCTCTATTGTTTAGATTCGGAAACACAGACAGAGATAAAGATGGTATCTTAGATAAAGATGATTTATGTCCAGATACTCCAGGTTTAGCTGAGTTCCAAGGTTGTCCTGATACTGATGGTGACGGAGTTCCAGATAAAGATGATCAATGTCCAGATGTTGCTGGTCCAGTTGAAAACAATGGTTGTCCTTGGCCAGATACTGATGGAGACGGTGTTGTAGATAAAGATGATGCTTGTCCTGAGGTTGCAGGTCCTGCTGAAAACAATGGTTGTCCTTGGCCAGATACTGATGGAGACGGAGTATTAGACAAAGATGATGCTTGTCCTACAGTTCCAGGTCTTGCTCAATACAACGGTTGTCCAAAACCTAAATCTGTAACTGCAACAGAAGTAGAAGCTGAATTGAAAAATATTTATTTCGATTTCAACAAAGCTACTATCAAAGCTGAATCGGGACCAAGATTGGATGCTGCTGCTACAATTATCAAAGCAGATCGTGGTAACTACTTGTTAGAAGGTCAAACTGATAAAAAAGGATCTGAAGCTTATAACCTTAACTTGTCTAGACAGAGAGCTGCATCAGTAGTTGCTGCATTAGACGCTAGAGGTGTTGATCCAAGTGATCTTAAATCAATCGGAGTTGGTGAAGCTAAAGCTGTAGTTCCAGAAACTGCAACAGACGCAGAAAGACAACAAGATAGAAAAGTAGTTGTAAAAGCAATTGAAGATGCTACAGAATGGGCAACTTATCAGAAATCTGATATTCCTGTGAAGAAAGCACCTGTAAAAAAGAAAAAATAATTAATTATTTTTCTAGATAAATGAACGCTCTCAGTAATGGGAGCGTTTTTTTTGATATAAATTCATTATTTTTGCAATCATTAATTCGTTAAAAATTATGGGACGCGCATTCGAATACAGAAAAGCTTCAAAAATGGCCCGCTGGGATAAGATGGCCAAAACGTTTTCAAAAATTGGAAAAGATATTGCCCTAGCTGTGAAAGCCGGCGGACCTGATCAGGATACTAACCCTGCACTTCGCCGATGCATTCAGAATGCAAAAGGTGCAAATATGCCGAAAGACAACGTAGAGCGTGCGATCAAAAAAGCAAGTGGTGCTGATGCAGAAAACTATGAAGAAATTACCTACGAAGGTTACGGCCAGGGCGGTGTTGCTTTTTTTGTAGAATGTACGACAAACAATCCCACTAGAACCGTTGCAAACGTAAGAGCGATCTTCAATAAATTTGATGGAAATTTGGGTAAGAACGGAGAACTGGCATTTATTTTCGACAGAAAAGGTATCTTCTCTATCGATAAATCTTCAATTAAAATGGATTGGGACGATTTTGAAATGGAAATGATTGATGGCGGAGCCGAAGATGTTGAAAGTGATGATGAAGAGGTAATGATTACAACTGCATTCGAAGACTTTGGTACGCTTTCCCACAAACTGGATGATTTGGGTATTGAAGTTAAAAGTGCCGAATTGCAGAGAATTGCTAATAATACAAAAGAAGTAAGCGAAGACCAGTTCAAGGCAAATATGAAAATGCTCGACCGTTTTGAAGAAGATGACGATGTGCAGAATGTTTTCCATAATATGGAAATTACCGATGAATTAATGGAAAGTATTTAATTCGCAGTATCCTCTAAAAAAATAAAAAAAACTCAAAGATTAGCTTTGAGTTTTTTGTTTATCGCTGGAGCAAAATGTCGTCAACATCATTCATACGGTTCATCACTGAGCGTGCATAAGAACAGTGCGGATAAATTTTCCAGTTATTTTCCCTTGCGAATTTTATTCCTTCTTCCACCAGGTATTTTCCCATACCCCGACCTTCGAATTTTGGATGAACCAACACGAATGAAATAATCAGTTTGCTGTCTTCTGGGAAAATAGTGTAGGTAAGTCTTCCGATTTCCTCTTCATCGTTGTTCAGGGTAATTACTCCGCCGTTTCCGGATTGTTTATTTTCGTAATTCATATCTTTCTTTTTTTGGATATTTAAATATACTGAAAATTTTAATGATCCTTCCCGGTGTAAAAGTTATAATCTTTAATGATGACATTAATAAACTGCCTTTCGGTGAACTTTACCGAGTCTGGTTCTAACTTCAGTATTTCCTTAATTTTATTAGAAAGCTTGGAGATTACCTGTCTGTCATCAATTTTAAGGGCCTTCTGGTAATTTTCTTTGATAATTCTTATATCGTTATCAGAAAGTGCAATAACCTGCGGAAAAACGGGTTTATAGTCCTCCTTAAGATTTTCCAGGATCGTATGAGAAATACTGACGTTGCTTTTCAGCGAAATAACCGCGGTACCGGAAGCCATATCTCCTAAGCGCTGATTATTTTTAGAAACAATCATGCTTACTAAGCCGATAATTCCTGAATTTGAAAAAACATCAATGAGACGGAAAAACCACCGCATCAGATAATCGCCGAAACTTGCCTGAAAACCATCTATTTTTACCACCTTGATTTTCATTAGTTTCTTCCCGAAGGTCTGTCCTTCCATCAAACTTTCGCAAACCAACGTGTAGATATGAATTGGGAAAGTAATAATAATTATAATTGCCATTCTCGACCAGTTATCAAACTGATCCAACAATTGACCCAGGTTAAATAACCGAAAGAAAAGGAAATACATCACAAGCACATAGGCAGCTTTTATTAATAAATCTACAACAAAAGCCACTATTCGTTCGCCGATACTCGCTGTATTGAAATTAATATTTACATTTTGTGAAGTATTTATAGCGATGAGCGACATATTTTTATTATTTTAGCTTCGTATGAGAGAGGTTGCATTTATAAAGCAAAATAAAGAAAAATGGTTGGGAATTGAGCGCGTAATTGAGGGAAAAATAAAAAAAAATCCTGATGATCTTTCGTCGATGTATATTAACCTGGTGAATGATCTTTCCTTCTCGCAAACTTACTACCCAAAAAGCAAAACCACAGTTTATCTTAACAATCTTTCCTCGCTCATCTTCCAGAAAATTTATAAAACCAAAAGAGCAGAACAGCATAGGTTATCTTATTTTTATAAGACTGAAGTGCCTCTGCTTGTTTATCAGTACAGGCGTTATCTGTACTACGCTTTTGCTTTTTTCATTCTTTTTACTTTAATAGGTGTTATTTCGGCGTATTATGATAAGGAATTTGTAAAAATTATTCTGGGTGAAGAATATGTAAACAAAACCATTGAAAATATCCAAAAAGGGAATGCTGTCGGGGTTTATCAGCAGGGATCTAATTGGGGAAGCACTATTGCAATTACTTTCAATAACCTTAAGGTTGGAGCCATTCTTTTTCTCTACGGAATTTTTGGCGGCGTAGGAACCCTATTCGCGTTGCTGCAAAACTGTATTATGCTGGGTTCTTTCCAGTACTTTTTCCACGAGCACGGGGCATTGAAAGACAGTGCAAAAGGCATCTGGGTTCACGGTGTTTTCGAAATCTTCAGCATGGTAGTAGAAGCGGGTGCGGGATTAATCCTGGGTGCATCTATTTTGTTTCCTAAGACTTATTCGCGTTTCAATTCATTTAAAATTGGGTTTAGAGATGCGTTCAAAATATTTTTAAGTACCGTTCCATTTACTATTATTGCAGGAATTCTCGAAGGATATGTTACAAGATATGCACTGCAGATGCCAGTTTTTCTTAATATCCTGCTCATCTTTGGATCCCTTTCTCTTATTGGTTTTTATTATTTTATTTATCCATATATTGTTTCAGCAAAAACACCATTAAGCCATGCAGTTTTACCAGAAAAGGAACTTCGGAACCATCGTAAGTGACACTTTCACTTTTTTTAAAGAAAACGGAAAAAATTACTTCAAAAATTACATTTTTATCAACGGACTGTTGCTGATTCTTATGGTGGCAATTTTCGTTTTTGGATATCGCGAATTATTTTCTCAGATCCTGGGATCAAATTCTGCAGGCCAAAGTTATTACTTTGAGGCTTATTTTGCGGAGAACGGCGTCATGCTTATCATTGTTTCCTTGCTGGTTTTTATGCTTTTTATGCTTGTAACCATGGTTTCATATTCATATCCCATTCTATACTTAAAAAGGCTGAGCGAAACCGGAAATAAAAACATAAAAGCTGATGAGTTGCTAAGGGATCTAAAAAACGGTTCCGGAAGATTTTTAATACTTTTCCTGGGGTTAATTTTTATTGTTACTCCTTTGGCGGCTATTGTTATTGGGTTTTCTTATGTTTTAGTTTTGTTATTAATAGGTGTACCTCTGCTGATTTTGGCGATGCCGACGCTGATGAATGTTGTTAATTTTTTAATGTTCGATTACCTCCATACCCGTAAGGGCTTTTTCGAATCTTTAAGTTATGCCTTAAAATCCCAGTTTTCTTATCAGAACACTAATGAAAAATCTCCTTTCTGGAAATATTGGGGATCGACATTAATCATGTATTTAATTATTCAGATAATTATGTCTGTTTTCACGGCAATTCCCATGGTCATTTTGATAGGGACGATGTATACCACTCAGCAAGCTGGTGGAGTGCAGGAAAATCCGTTTGCCGGAACATTGGGCATTCTGTTTTTCTTAATTTATGGTGTTGCAATTTTAGGGTCGTTCTTATTAATGAACTTTATGTTTGTAAGTTCAGGACTGCAGTATTACGACAGCAGAACAGATCTTCACAGGAAAGTTGGATTTACGGAAATCGATACCATTGGCACTAATGCAGGGTAAATTCACATTTTTATTTTTCATCATCGCTTTCTCCTTTCTGTTTTCTCAGGAAGGGAAAATTCCCGTGTCTCCCGATATCGATATTGTAGATTCAGCTGCAGTTTCTTTAGAAGATCAGATGGTTTCCACAGATTCTGTGTTAAAGCTGCGTCAGCCTACAGATAATGTGGTCTTTCCTAAAACATTTGACGCGAAATTTCAATCTGCATATCAGGGCGAAGAATTCGATTACACTAAAATAAAGCCAAGAGAATCTCTCTGGCAGAAAATGCAGAAATCAATTAAGAGAATACTCGAAGCGGTTTTTGGAGATATCGATCCGAATAAAACTGGCGATTATGCCGCAATCATTATGCGGGTTTTTGCCATTACCATTATCGGATTTGTTCTTTATTTCTTAATCCGTTTTTTAATGACCAAGGATGGGAATTTCTTTTTCAGCAGGAAAAACAAAAAAGTTGCTATCACGGGAGAGGATCTGCATGAAAATATCCACGATATTAATTTCGCTGAGGTAATCAGTTCTTTCGAAAAACAGAAAGATTACCGTTCGGCGATCCGTTACAGGTTTTTAATGGTGCTGAAAAATTTGGCTGATAAAAAGCTCATCAACTGGAATCCCGAAAAAACAAACAGAGATTATTTCGCAGAACTTAAAAATGCTGATTTAAAAGACCGTTTCAGTGAATTGATCTATATTTTCGATTACGTTTGGTATGGCGAATTCGAAATTAATGAAGACAACTATAATCATTTTAAAGAGAAATTTTTAAAATTTAAAGCTTAAATTTTTTGAACAAGACTTTCAAATTATACGGTATTATTTTCCTCATCGTTGTAGCGGTGTTGGCTTTGCTGGAGGTTAATAAAACGCATATCACCGATTGGCGGAAGAATTTTGATGTCGATAAAAAGACTCCGTTCGGTTTATTCGTTTTCAATAAAGAAGCCAATCGCATTTTTGATAATAAATTAAAGAAAGTTCAGCATTCCCCTTTCGATTATTATAAAAACAGCAAGAAAACTCCGCATAATATTTTGGTAATAGTGTCTGAAATTGATGATGTTTCCTGGGACAAAATTCTTGATCAGGTGGAGAACGGATCTGATTTAATGCTTTTTTCTGAAAGGTTTCCTAAGTATTTTTCGGAGGGTTTTGGTTTTCAGGTTTTATATGAAGCTTATGGTGAGAAGAACGTGTTATCTCTCACCGATAAAAAATATGTAAATGATTCATTGGTTTTGGATAAACTTCCGTCCGAAAGAGGTTTTCTGAGAATTAATGAGGCCGATGAAATTTTAGGCGGAAATGTAACCTTAAAGGGCAATCACCGCGCTAACTTCATTAAAATAAATTACGGCGACGGAAATATTTATCTGCACGCCGAACCTTTGGTTTTAACGAATTATTACTTACTGATTCCGGGGAACGAGAAATATGTGCAGAATGTTTTTTCCTATCTGCCAAGCCGGGAGACTATTTGGTTTTCAGAAAAAAATGAAACGTCTACGGAATCATCCTCTCCAATGCGTTTTATCCTTTCGAAACCTGCGCTCCGATACGCCTGGTGGCTGCTATTGGGCGGTCTGGTGCTTTTCGTCATTTTTAATGCAAAGCGGAAGCAGAGAATTGTTCCGGTTATCGAACCGCTCAAAAATAAATCGGTCGAATTTGTGAAAAGTATTGGCAATTTGTACCTTCAGGAAGGCGATTTTCACGATATGATGGCTAAAAAAGCACAGTTTTTTCTGAATAAAGTAAGAATGGATTTACTCATTGATACCCAAAATCTTGACGGAGATTTTTCCCATAAACTTCAACTGAAAACAGGAAAAAGTCTAGAGGAAATCAATGAAGCTGTCTCGCTGATCAAAAAAGGGCAGGATCCGTATGCCAGCGTGATGAAGGAGGATTTAATAAGAATGAATCATTTATTGGATCAAATTTTAAAATAATTAACGCTAAAAGGATTCGTGAAAAGTGCGGACAATTTTGGTAAAAAAAACAGATATGGAAAACCTAGAAAATATTCAGGAAAATACAGACAATGTTAACTCTGCTCCGGAATTTCACTCAAGAATTGATATGACTGAACTTCAGCAAAGTTTGGAAAAAGTAAAGACTGAAATCGGAAAAGTGATTGTTGGCCAGGAAGCGATGATAGAGCATCTATTGGCAGCTCTTTTGTCCAACGGTCATGTTTTGATTGAAGGAGTTCCCGGTGTTGCGAAAACCATTACGGCAAAATTGCTTGCAAAAACGATAGATGTCGGTTTCAGTAGGATTCAGTTTACGCCGGATCTGATGCCTTCAGATATTTTGGGAACTTCTGTTTTCAATGTTAAAAATTCTGAGTTTGAATTTAAAAAAGGTCCCATTTTTTCCAGTTTTATTTTGATAGATGAAATCAACCGTTCGCCTGCAAAAACGCAGTCTGCGTTATTTGAGGTGATGGAGGAAAGGCAGATCACGATGGACGGAACGCAGTACGAGATGCAGGAGCCGTTTCTTGTTGTTGCAACGCAAAACCCAATCGAGCACGAGGGAACTTACCGTCTTCCTGAGGCGCAGCTGGACCGTTTTCTTTTCAAAATAAATGTTGGTTATCCCAATCTTTCGCAGGAAGTCGAAATCATTAGAAACCAACACGAAAATAAGCTGGAAGATAAAACCGATGCCGTACAGAAAGTAATCACAGGAATTCAGCTGAAAAATTATCAGGATATCGTAAAAAACATTCTTGTTGAGCCGCAGCTTTTGGAATATATCGCTAAAATTATTGTGAACACCAGAGAAAATCAGTTTCTGTATTTAGGAGCTTCACCGCGTGCAAGTTTGGCTTTACTCACCGCTTCCAAAGCTTTTGCAGCAATCCGTGGAAGAGATTTTGTAACTCCGGAAGATATCAAAGAAGGAAGCTATGCGGTTTTACGTCACCGAATCATGGTTTCGCCGGAACGCGAAATGGAAGGTTTAACTGCTGATGAAATCATCCGCCAGATTTTTGAAGCCATCGAAATTCCACGATAATCTGTGCGTGAACTTTAATAAATGAAAAACCTTTACCTCAATAACCGTATTTTCTTCCTGCTTTTCGGAGCGGGATTTACTTACGTTTTGGCGTTTTTCTTTCCGGTTTTGATGTGGGCAGCTCATGGATTTTTAATTCTGATTTTTATCGCAACTATTATTGATTTTCTGTTGCTTTTTAATCAGAAAGACGCGGTCTTGGCGCAAAGAATTCTTCCGGAGAAATTATCAAATGGCGACAGAAATTCTGTAAAAATAGATGTGAAAAACACTTATCCTTTTCAGATCAAAATTAAGGTGATTGATGAAATTCCATTTCAGTTCCAGAAGCGTGATTTTTTAATTGAAAGAACCATTGAAACCCAGAAAAATGTATTTTTTGAATATTTTCTTGAGCCTAAAGAAAGGGGAGAATACAGTTTCGGCAACCTGAATGTTTTTGTAAAATCGCCGGTTGGCTTGGTCTCACGAAGATTTACCTTTCAGAAAGACGCAATTCTGCCAAGTTATCCTTCATTTATTCATTTACGAAAATATGAACTGATGGCCTTGCAGAATGAATTTTTATTGGGCGGAATTAAAAAAATCAGGAAGTTGGGTCACACGATGGAATTCGAACAGATTAAAGAGTATGTTCCGGGAGATGATGTGAGAACAATCAACTGGAAAGCAACTTCGAAACGGAATCAGCTGATGGTCAATCAGTTTCAGGATGAAAAATCGCAGCGGATTTTCATGCTGATTGATAAAGGAAGAACCATGCAGATGCCTTTCAATGGGCTAAGTCTGCTAGATTATTCAATTAATGCGACCATGGCTTTAAGTCATATCATCCTCAAAAAAAGTGACCGTGCAGGAATGATGACTTTCTCGAAAAAAACTGAAAATAAAGTTGCGGCAGATAACAAATCGGGACAGCTGAAAAAGATTTCGGAAGCACTGTATAATGTTCAGACCAATTTCTACGAAAGCGATTTCAGCAGACTTTATCAGGATGTAAAATTCAGTATTGGGCAGAGAAGTTTGATTTTGCTTTTCACCAATTTTGAAACATTGGATGCGGTAAACCGTCAGATGAAATATCTTCGCGGAATCGCCAGAAACCATTTGCTGGTCATTGTATTCTTTCAGAATTCGGAATTGCAGAGCCTGATTCACAAAAACCCTGAAAATATGCAGGAAGTGTACGACGAAATTATCGCAGAAAAACTGGAGTTCGAGAAAAAACTGATCATTCAGGAACTCCGGAAATATGGAATTTATACCATTTACACGCTTCCCGAAAATTTAAATATCGAAGTCATTAATAAATATCTGGAAATAAAAGCGCGCGGGATTTTGTAATTTTGTGAGGTAATTAGGTACTATAACAGCTTGAAAAGTTTTTAAAATTTAAATTAATGAAAATCACTCTCAACAGAATTAACGACGATTATTTATTCGAATGTGCAAACCAGGCCGGCAACAAAATCCTGCTTGATAATACGTCACAACCCAACGCACAGGGAGTTTCTCCAATGGAAAGTGTTTTAATGGCTGTTGCAGGATGCAGCGGAATCGACATGGTTTCTATCCTGAAAAAACAGCGACAGGAAATTACCGCTTTTTCAGCAGAAGTTGAAGGCGAACGTGTTCAGGTGGATGAAGCGAAACCTTTTAAATCTATCACAGTAAAGTTTTTTCTAAAAGGAGACATTGATCCTAAAAAAGCTTTGAAAGCCGCAGAACTTTCTTTTGAAAAATACTGTTCGGTTTCCAAAACCATTGAGCCTAACGTTACGGTAGATTATGAAGTGTATGTTAACAGCGAAAAAGCATAAAAAAGTCCGTAAGTTTCTATAACCTACGGACTTTAACTATGTTCTCATACAGCCTCTTGAAATAAATGTCTACGACATTTTTGGTTTGATGAGTTTGGCTACGGTTGCAGTCCATCCTGTTTGGTGAGAAGCACCAATTCCCATTCCTGTATCGCCGTTAAAATATTCATTGAACATGATGTAATTCTTGAAATGTTCATCATGATTAAGGAGTTTGTTTCCGCCATTAAATGCACGTTCGCCATTTTCGTTCTGAAGAAATATCGAACAGAGTCGTTGGCTTAGATTGTCTGAAACAAACTCAAGATTTCTCATCTCTCCGCTGTTCGCAGGATATTCTATCTGAAGGCTTTCACCGTAGTAATAATGGAATCTCTGTAAACTTTCGACAATCAGGAAATTTATCGGAAACCAGATCGGTCCGCGCCAGTTGCTGTTCCCGCCAAACATACGGCTGTCGCTTTCTGCGGGCGTGTATTTTACGGTAAAATTCTGTCCGTCAACGGTGAACTTAAAAGGCTCATCTTCATAAATTTTAGACATGGAACGGATTCCATAGTCGGAAAGAAATTCTTTTTCATCAACCATTCTTGCCAAAACCCTTTTAAGTCTGGTTTTTCGTAAGATACTTATCAGATGTTTACCGCCTTTACCTTCAACTTCCCAATGCGAAACCAGATTTGCAAGTTCTGGTTTGTTCTTTAGGATCCAGTCCATTCTTTTGGTGAAATTCGGGAGCTTTTCGAGGGTTTCGTGCTCGATAATCTCTACCGCGAACATGGGTATAAGTCCTACGATGCTTCTTAGTTTTAAGGAGATTGAGTCACCGTCATTTAATTGTAAAACGTCGTAGAAAAAGCCGTCTTCGTCGTTCCACAGCCCGCCTTTTGCACCCCCAATGTTTTCCATTGCTTCGGCAATATAAAGATAATGTTCAAAAAATTTGATGGCCATATCTTCGTAAACCGGATTATAAAGCGCAAGTTCCATTGAGATCCGCATCATATTCAGCGCGAACATCGCCATCCAGCTGGTTCCGTCGGCCTGTTCCAGATGATCCCCATTTTTAAACTGCATATTTCTGTCGAAAGCGCCAATATTATCAAGTCCCAAAAAACCGCCTCCAAAAACATTGTTTCCGTTCTTGTCCTTTCGGTTTACCCACCAGGTAAAATTAAGGAGCATTTTCTGAAAAACACTTTCCAGAAAAGGAATGTCGGGCTTCCCGTTCATTTTCTCATCAATTTTAAAAACCCTGAAGGTAGACCATGCGTGAACCGGCGGATTTACATCGCTGAAATCCCATTCATAAGCAGGTAACTGCCCATTTGGGTGCATATACCATTCCTTCGTAAGCAGTTTTAACTGATTTTTAGCAAAACCCGGATCGAGCAATGCAAAAGGCACACAGTGAAAAGCCAAATCCCACGTCGCAAACCAAGGATACTCCCATTTATCGGGCATCGATATAATATCCTTATTCTGCATATGCCGCCATTCCCGGTTTCGGACAAAATGATCGAAATTCCGCGGCGCATCATATTTCGGATCACCTTTCAGCCATTTCGAAACGTTGTAGTTATAAAACTGCTTGTTCCATAAAAGTCCGGCGAAAGCCTGGCGCTGGATGTTTTTTTCTTCCTCGTTTCTGATGTCGCACTGTATTTCCCCATAAAAGTCTTCAGCCTCATTTTTTCTCAGGTTAAAAATATAATCAAAATCAAAGAACGCATTCTCCATATCATGCGGACTTAACCTGAAATCAAAGCTTTTGCTTTCACCCGCCTCAAGTTCTGTATCAATAAAGAAGCTTGCTTTTGTTCCGTTTTTATCAGGATTTACTGTATTGTGGTTCCCGTGCACTAAAAAGTCATTAATGCCGTCTTTGAAGAACTTCGCGTCAGATGTTAGACTTTTAATTTTTTCGTAGTTGGTCTCATTGTCGCAGAATAGTGCTTCGGTATCAGGATTTCTGGCATAAAATTTCTTCTGGGAAATGGAATCGTGCTCAATATCGATAACACCTTTAACTGAACTTTTTAGTTGTGGCTGGTAAGTTCCATGACCCCAATTCCAGTTATTCCTGTACCACAGCGTCGGAAGAATTACCAATGGTGCTTTTCTTGTGCTTCTGTTAACCGCGGTTACACGGATGGCAAAATCATCATGATTGATTTTTGCGTACTCGATAAAAAGGTCGAAATATTCGTTTCTGTTAAAAATTCCGGTATCAACAAGTTCAAATTCCGGATCGCTTTTTGATCGGCGGGCATTTTCGTAAATCAGCTGTTCGTATGGAAACTGTTCGATAGGATACTTGTAGACCATCTTCATATAAGAGTGTGATGGCGTATTTTCTAGATAATAGAAGATTTCTTTGATATCCTCGCCATGGTTTCCCTCATGATTACTGAGCCCGAAAAATCTTTCCTTAATCATTTTATCCTTGCGGTTCCAAAATGAAAATGCAAAGCACAAAAGCTGCTTATCATCACAGATTCCCGCAATTCCATCTTCATTCCAGCGGTACGCTCTGCTGACAGCGTCATTATAGGTGGTATGCCCCCACGCATTTCCATTGTGGCTGTAATCTTCCCTTACAGTTCCCCATTGTCTGTTGCTCACATACGGACCCCATTTCTTCCATTGCTCGTCAAGCATTCTCTCTCTTTCAGCTATCATATTACAAATTTCAGTTGCGAAATTATGAAATAAAAATCTTTCCCATTTCTCTCGCGTTTAGAAAAAATACCTTACTTTTGCTGCAGATTTTGTTCATTTACATATTGAAAATGTTATCAAGAAAGGTGGAGAGATAAGACTCTATGAAACCTTGGCAACCCTTCGGAAACGGAGAAGGTGCTACATTCTTACCCAATTTGGGTGAAGATAACAGAAACTTTTTTTACCATTCTCAGGTAGCATTTTCAATTTTAATTTTATTATAAATTGAAAACTCCGCTACAAAATATCATTCTTCAAAACTTTAAATTAAAATCAGGAAAAATCCTTGATATTAATTTGTCCTATCAGATTTTCGGTCGGGATTTATTTTCTGCACCCATTATTCTCATCAATCATGCCTTAACCGGAAACTCTAATGTTTCAGGCGAAAAAGGCTGGTGGAAAACCTTAGTGGGCAAGGAAAAAATTATCGATACCGAAAGATTTACTGTAATCTCTTTCAATATTCCCGGAAATAGTTTTGACGGAATTTTCATTGAAAATTATGAAGATTTCAGAACAGTAGACATCGCCAATATTTTTTTACGAGGTTTGAATTCTTTAAATATCAGCCAACTTCATACGCTTATCGGTGGATCTTTGGGCGGCGCGATCGGTTGGGAAATGTTGGCTTTACAACCGGATTTGGCGGAGAATTTCATTCCTATTGCCTGCGACTTCAAAACTTCGGATTGGCTTCATGCCCAATGTCTGGTTCAGAAATTTTTACTTGATCAAAAAGAGGAGCCTTTACAGAAAGCCAGAATCCATGCGATGTTATGTTACCGTACTCCGGAATCGCTGAATATCCGTTTTAAGAATGAATTCGATACCGAAAAAGAAATTTTCAAATCTCATGACTGGCTCAATTATCACGGAAAAAGTTTAAACGAGCGGTTTAGTTTAAGTGCGTATCATTTGATGAATCATTTATTAATGAAAATCAATGCGGATAAAAAGATGCTAAAAAATATAAAAGCCGACATCCATTTAATTGCTGTGGATTCCGATTTGTTTTTTCCTGCTTTTGAAATGAAAAAATGTTATGATCATCTGATCAAAACAAAAGAAAATATTTTTTTCCACGAGATAAAATCAATGCACGGACACGATGCTTTTTTAATGGAATATGAACAGCTGAACGGAATTTTAGAAAAAATAATTAAGTAAAAATGACAAAGAATAATAATCAGATAAAAGTGTTGAAAAACCGCGCGATCATCAAGTTTGAAGGAAAAAATTTCCTGGGTGAAGTAGGCGTGGACGGAAGGATTTTCAAAGCACTGACGTATGCAAGAATAAGTGTCGGAGTAATTTCGCAACAGGCAATTGAAAACGGAATCTCTGTTTTGGTAAGTGATACTGATGCGGAAAAAGCGGTAAACTGTCTAATCAACGAGTTTGAAGAGGAAAGAAAATCCGGAAAAGTAAGTATGATTTACAGCATCAGTAATGTTTCTGTGATTGGTTTTGTTTCAAAAGATTTTAATAAAATCATGTCTGAACTTGCCAGAAACAATATTTTCCCGCTGATCCTGAATCAGGTTGCAGCCGAAAATCGAGTGAATATTGTGGTCACCTCTTCACAGGACGAAAAAGCAAAAAATATCATCGAGGCAGAAATTTTCGCGAAACCCAAAACTGTTCATCTTGCAATTATTGGCCACGGAAATGTAGGGAAAACCTTAATAGAACAGGTTTTGGAAAGTGCCGAAGAAATCAGAAACAGAAAGAAAATAGATCTGAAAATTATTGCGGTGGCGAATTCAAAAAAGATCGCCCTTAATAAAGCAGGTTTCAATGAAAACTGGAATGATGAAATTCTGGTTGCGGAACGGCCGTCAGAAATTTCGGAATTAATTTCTTTTTCGCAGCAAAATCAGCTGGAAAATCTGATCGTTGTTGACAATACAGCGAGCAAAGAGTTTGTGAAAAACTATCCGGTTTTGGCG
>JAANMT010001120.1_pt1 | contig 27198 bp, 25 predicted proteins | sample 7279711 | NCBI WGS metagenome assembly JAANMT01 (sample SAMN14094538, study PRJNA606508) | bioreactor metagenome | isolation source: A lab-scale SPAN reactor treating ammonium-rich wastewater day 1 | place: Ireland: Galway | collected 2017-01-16 | reverse complement strand
GTGGCGATTATCGGCGTGGCTGCCCATCACCCTTTGAAACAAATGGACACAGTTGCGGCCCCAAAAAACAGTTGCGCCCAAAGAAAAATCGCCCGGCCCAGCCCCGCATGTAAACGCCGGGCTGTTCAAGCAACGGCACCCCGCCCTCCTGAAAACGGCATGCGTTTTCAGGAGGGTCAGGGTTCCGAGGTTACCAGTCAATGCGCACTTGCAACTGGGCGAAGAGCGCCGCGCGCTGCGGCAGCATGCGGTTGTCGGCCGCGGGGCCGAACTCGACGCTGCCCAGGGTGACCTGCGCTCCGACATCAAGCCGCACGAAGAACAGGCTGACGCCGGTGCCAGCAGTGAGGGTGATTTTCTCGCCGGCGTCGCCCACGTTCTTGAGGGCGCCCACGCGCAGGGAGAAGCCAAGGCCTTTCCAGCTGGGATCAAAGGCGAGGCCGGCGCGGATGAACTGGGTGCTGTAGCCCGGGAGGATGTCGCTGCTGACGCGGTTGAGGTCTCCCTCGACGCCAATGGTCAGGGGCAGGTAGGGCGCGAAGAAGGTGTAGCTGGCGCCCAGTCGCGCCTGGGGGTCAAAGCGCACCAGCAGGGGCTCGCCGGGATAGAGGTTCTTCCAGCGGAACTCCGGGGCCCAGACGTTGCGCATGGCGAAGCTGACGGCCAGGGTGTCCAGGAAGGGAATCTGCGGCGTGAAGACCAGCCCGAGGTCGAGGCCGAGACTGTTGCGGCTGGCCGATCCGTTGAAGGCGTAGGCGTCCTGGATGCTCTCGCGCAGGGCCGTGAGGGAATCGCGGATGCCGTCCTTGTCGAGATCCTGGACCAGAAGCAGCTGGTTGAACACCGAAGCCTGGTAGAACTTGAGGGTGGCGCCGACGGCCAGCCACTTCGAGACCAGGGGAATGGGCAGGCCCGTCGAGAACGTAACGCCGATTTCATAGGTTGAAAGGCCGCGCGCGAGAAAGCCGCTGCGGTTGCCCTCAAGGGGATTGGCGCCGCTTTCCAGGCTCTGGCCGGTGCCGTTTCGCGTATTGAGCAGAAACTGAAGCAGCACGTCGGCGCCGGCGCCGCCGAAATTGATGCCGGCTTCTTCGCACAGGCCGGCGAGGGCGTCCGCCTGGGCCTGGGGGTAGCCTCCGGCCTGGAGCGCGGAAGAAAAGGCCTGCGCTCCCGCGGAAGTCGGCGTGGGGGCGCCGCCCGAGTTTGCGGCGGCCGCGCTGACCAGGGCGTCCCACTGGGCGCCGGACTCGTCGGTCAGGCGATAGTTCATCAGGCTCTGGAGATCGACGATGGGCGTGATGGCCCCCATGCCGAAACCGCCGACATGAAGTGCCACGCCGGCGCGCGGCAGCACGGGAAGCTCGAGCCTGGCTGCAAGCCCCACGCTGGAGCCGACGTAGAGGCCCTCGCCGTTGAGGCTGTTGAGGGCGTCAAGGGCGTCAAACACGCCGATGGCGAATTTCAGGTCTTCGTTGGAAATGGAGCCGCTGGAGACGTCGAAGGCTCCGTCCTGGAAGCGGTCAAAGAGGTCATTGGCGAGGTCGACGGTGGTGAAGATGTTATTGAAAGACGTTCCATGGAGGCCAGCCGAGACGCCCAGGGGCAGATCGATGTCGAAGCTGGCGAACTCGCTGGATTCCCAGGGCCTGCGTGAGACGTTGGCGGGGTTGTAGTAGCCGCCTGTCGCGTCGCGGCCAAACGTGGTGCCCATGCCGCCAAAGCCCACGTCGCGGGCGTTGAAGTCCAGCCATTCTTCGGCGCAGAGCGGAGCGGCGGCGAGCAGCAGCGCGAAAATCAGCCCGTAACGCATGTTCTCTCCCGGCAAGGTGATGGGGCCAAAGCCCCAGGCTTGGAGCATCCAGCGGAAGGCCAAGGCGGCAGTGCCGAGCCAGGCCCCGCACTACCCCGGCCCGTGCAGTCTTGCACGGCTGCGACCTGGCGTTGCGGTGTTCGGGCGCGGGGGGTCATTCGCCTTCGCCGAACAGGGGCTCGAGCACGCGGGTTTCATCCACGAACAGGTCCACGTTGTTTCCGACGAGCAGCGCGATGGCGTCGCTGGGGCGGGCGTCAATGCGCACGGGACCGTCGGCCGTTTCAATCACCAGCGTGGCGTAGTAGGTGTGGTCGCGCAGGTCCGAAATCTCGACGGACTTCAGGCTGCCGCCCATGCCCGCGATGACGCGGTCCAGCAGATCGTGCGTCAGGGGGCGCTGGTGGTAGCGCTTCATGGCGCGGCGGTAGATGGCCATGGCTTCGGAGTCGCCGATCTGGATGGCGAAGTGACGCTCTTTGCCCACCTGCTTGAGGATGACGTGCTGCATGGACTGCATCTCGTTGAAGATGATCCGTGCCAGCGTGAAGGGAACGAGAGCCATGGCATCAGGTTAATGGCGGAGTGGTGACCTTGGAAGTGGCTGGACTGTCCCCTTTTTGCCGTCACGCCTTGCCTTGTCGCCTCGGGGGGTATACTCGCCGGCGTTCCGGGACCCGCAATTTCGCGATCCCATCCGGAGGGAGCCATGAGCAGCTTCAACAAGGTCATCGTTATGGGCAATCTGACGCGCACGCCCGAGTTGCGCAGCACGCCCGGCGGCACGCAGGTCTGCGACATCACCGTCGCGGTCAATGAAAACTGGACCGATCAGGGCGGCAAGGCTCAGGAGCGCGTGACGTTTGTAGACGTCACCGTCTGGGGCAAGACGGCCGAGACCGTCTGCCGCTGGAAGAAGCAGGGCGACGCCGTGCTGATTGAAGGCCGCCTGCAGCAGGACAAATGGGTGGACAAAGAATCCGGCAAGAACCGCAGCAAGCTCAAGGTCGTGGCCGAAAACGTGCGCTTTGTGGGCAGCAAGGGCGGCGGCGAAGGCCAGGGCTCGGGAGCAGGGGGCCAGCGCGGCCAGGCTTCGCGCGGGCAGCCGGCTTCACGCGGCCAGTCGTCGCGGGGCGCGCCCGCCGATGAGGACTTTCCGCCGCGCGGCGATGACGACTACGCCACGAGCATGCCCCCAGGCCCCGAGGGCGAGCCGCCGTTCTAGCAGGCAGCTGAAAGTTGCGTTTCGCCAGCCTGCCGGGGCCATGGAGCATGGACTGTTGGCCATTCACCATCAGGGCGCCATCGCGTCCGGAGGGTGAATGGTAGATTGAGCACATTGAATGGCAGTTCATCAGGAGGCCCATGTTCTTCATCGTCACGATCGAGTACGTCAAGCCCATCGAGCAGATTGAAAAGGCCACGGAAGAACACCGGGCCTTTCTGGCCAAGCTCAAGGCCGCGGGCAAGCTGATTGCCAGCGGGCCCTTCCAGCCCCGCACCGGCGGCCTGCTCATCCTCAAGACGGATACCCCCATCCAGGCCGAGATGATGCTGCGGGGCGACCCCTTCAACGTGAAGGGCCTGGCCAAATACGACATCCGGCAGTGGAAGCCGGTGATTGGCGAAGAGCTGTTCAAGTAGCGTGCTGCTGCTCATCGACAATTACGACAGCTTCACCTTCAACCTCGCCCAGTACTTCGCGGTGCTGGGCGAGGAGGTGCGCGTGGAGCGCAACGATGCCCTGAGCCTGGCCGACATCGAGGCTTTGGCCCCCGCGCGCATCGTGATTTCTCCCGGCCCGGGCACGCCTGCCGCCGCCGGCATCTCGCTGGCCGTGATCCGCGCCTTTGCCAAGCGCCTGCCCCTGCTGGGTGTCTGCCTGGGCCACCAGGCTCTGGCTGAGGCGTTTGGCGGACGCATCGTGCACGCGCCTACGCTGGTCCATGGCAAGACCAGCCCGGTGCATCACGACGGGCGCGGCATCTTTGAGGGCCTGCCCAGCCCCCTGGCCGCCACGCGCTATCATTCGCTGTGCGTTGAGGAGTCAAGCCTGCCCCAGTGCCTCGAAGTCAGCGCCTGGACGGGCGAAGGCGACTTGCGCGTCATCATGGGGTTGCGCCATCGCTCCCTGGACCTGGAGGGGGTCCAGTTTCACCCCGAGGCCATCTTGACCGAGCACGGCATGGCGCTGCTGGGAAACTGGCTGGCAGGCAAGCGGGCCTGCCGCAACCAGCCCGGAAACCCGGAGTGATGCCGGTTCGGAGCGCCGGTCAGCATGGCAGCGCACCGCCCGAAACAGGCCTCGCTCTGGCGCACCGGCACAACGGGCCTATATTTGCGGGAGTTCACCAAGCGGGGGGCAACATGGCCAAGGCGTCCGTCAAGGCGTCCGCGAAAGCTTCGCCCAAGAATGGCGAGAAGGCAGTCACATCGGGGCCGGCCAAGTTCCGGCTTGTCACGCGCAGCGACTTTGACGGCCTGGTCTGCGGCATTCTGCTGCGCGAACTCGACATGATTTCCGACGTCAAATTCGTTCACCCCAAAGACGTGCAGGACGGCAAGGTCGAGCTTTCCCGGCAGGACATCACCACCAACCTGCCCTATGACCCCCGGGTTCACCTGGCCTTTGACCATCACGCCAGCGAACTCAAGCGTGTGGGCCAGGCAGCCAATTACGTGACGGACCCGGCCTCGCCTTCAGCGGCCCGCGTGGTTTACAGGCATTTTGGCGGGGCGGACCGCTTCCAGAACGTCAGTGATGAGATGATGCAGGCTGTCGACCAGGCCGACAGCGCGCAGTACGAACTGTCCGACATCACCCGGCCCACGGGCTGGACGTTGCTCAACTTCATCATGGACCCCCGCACGGGCCTTGGCCGCTTCAAGGAGTTCCGGGTTTCCAACTACCAGCTCATGATGGACCTCATGAGCTACTGCCGCGACAAGAGCATCCACGAAATCCTCAAGCATCCGGACGTGAAGGAGCGCGTGGACCTGTACTTCGACCACGAGCCCCACTTCAACGACCAGATCGTGCGTTGCGGCCGCGCCAACAAGAACCTCGTCGTTCTGGACCTGCGCCGCGAGGAAACTATCTACGCCGGCAACCGGTTCATGATTTACGCCCTGAATCCGAAGTGCAACATTTCGATGCACGTGATGTGGGGCAAGGAAAAGCAGAACACGGTGTTTGCCGTGGGCAAGAGCATCCTCAAGCGCGACTCCCGCACCCATGTGGGCGAACTGATGCTGAAGTACGGGGGAGGCGGCCACGCCGCGGCGGGCACCTGCCAGGTCGCCAACGAAGAGGCCGAGCGCGTGAAACAGGAACTGGTGGCCGTGATCACCGCCGACGGCTGACCATGGCGCAGCCCCTTCCCGAGTTTCTGCGTTCCCTGGGCAAGGAAGAAATCAAGCCGGGCGGGGCCTACGCCACGCGCACGGCCCTGAGCCGCCTGGGCCTGCAGAGCAAGCAGCGCCTGCTGGTGGTCGGACCGGGGGCCTGGCACACGGCCATCTACACGGCGCTCATGTTCCGTGTTCAGGCCACTGCACTTCTTGCCTCCGCCGACGACATCAAACCCTGCGACGACGCCCAGCTGGCGCGACGCCTCAGCGGCGAAGTCGGGTCCGTGACCTCCCTGCCCTTTGAAGCCCAGGCCTTTGACGCCGCCGTGGTGGAGGCCGAGCTGAGCTACCTTGAACCCGCAAAACAGGCGCTGGCCCTGCTCGAACTCCAGCGGGTGCTCAAGCCCCGGGCGCGCATTGCCCTGCACGAGCTGGCCTGGCGCCAGGCGCCCACGCCCGCCGTGGAAGGGCGACTGCGCGAAGTCTGGGGCGCTGTGGTCTGGCCGCGCGTCACGCGGGGCTGGTGGGATGCCCTTGAGGCCGCCGGCTTTGAGGCCGTGCAGTCCGAGCTGGCCGTCGTGAGCTACTTCACGCGCAAGGGCCTGGAGACGGACGAGGGCGACAACGCCCTGCAGGTGCTGCATAGGGCCTTTGAATCCGAGGCCGCCCTGCAGCGATTTGCGGCGGCCTATCGCGAGTTTCAGGAGAACCGGCGCTACTACGGCGTCATTATCGCCACCGCCCGCAAAGCGGGCTGACTCGCGTCAAACAAGGAGCAAGCATGTCCCGATGGCTGATGCTGGTGCTGGCGGCCCTGCTCGCCGGGTGCGCAACCAACGCGCGGCACCGCCTTGAAGGTTTTGCCCCCGTGGCCGAGAAGCCGGTCCAGGCCGAGAAGCCGGCTGGGCTTGAGTTCCCCGCCATTGAGGAAAACCGCTGGCAGGGCGAGCGCCTGCTGTTGGCCGCCCGGTATGCCGAGGCCCTGCCTTTCTTTGAGCGCGCGGCGGCCATGACCGTCGATCCCCACGACGAGTACTACAACATGGCCTGCTGCCATGCGCGCCTGGGCCGCAATCAAGTGGCCGTCGATTTCCTCTGGAAGGCCTACGAAACGGGCGTCAATCAGTATCCTTTTGTAGCCAACGACGCCGACCTGGCCTCTCTCAAGGGTTTTGCCCCCTTCGAGGAATTCATGGCCGAGCTGCTGCGGCATTACCAAGCCCTTGAGCGCAGCGGCGGCGCGGCCATTTTCGTCGAGGCCCCGGCGCTCCACGAGGTGCGGGTGAGGCTTCCCGACTCGTTTGACAAATCCCGCAGGTATCCGCTGGTGATTGCCCTGCACGAATACGGCGGCAACGCCGGGGCCTTTGCCGCGCTCTATGACAGCATCTCGTACAAGAGCGATTTCATCTTCGCGGCGCTGAACGGGCCCTGTGCCGTGCCGGAGTCGGACGAAAACCCGGGCGGCCGCTGGTGGTGGCTGCATGGTGCGCCGGACGACGGCTGGCTGAGGTCGCGGGCGTCCCTGGTGCAGGCGGTTCTGAAAGTGCGCGAGCGGCTTTGCTCGGACTACGCCGTGGACGAGCGCAACATCTATCTGCTGGGGTACCGGCAGGGCGGCACGGCGGCCATGATGATCTGCGCCGGCCAGTGGCGGCAGTTCGCGGGACTGGTGGCCATTGGCTCTCACCACCTCGGCGAGCTGGGCCCCATCGAGGGGGACTTCGATGTCCTGCTCTGCCACGGGCGCAAGGACGAAAAGCTGCCCTTTTCCGCCTGTGAGGAGGCCCAAGATCTCTGGCGCGGCGCGGGGGCCGAGGTCACCGTGGAAGAGTTGCTGGACCCCGGCCAGATCGGGGCTGACACCACGAGCGCCGTCACGGCCTGGCTGCACGCCCAGATTCAGGAGCGCAGCGGGGAGTAAGTGCCTCTTGGGCCGCTTACTCCAGACGGAACTCGGCCATGTCGTAGGTGACGATCAGTTCGTGCATCTCGCTTTCCAGCCAGGGCAGCCACAGCACCTGGTGGCTCCTGTCGAGCCTTGCCGCCAGGGTGTCGAAGGCGGCGGGGCCGGGGTACAGGGCGACAACGGGCGCCTTGTCTTCAAAGCGCTCGGGCAGGGTGTCCAGCGTGATGAGGTCGTGGTTCACGTGGTTGAGCCGCTTGCCTTCCCGGAACGTGTGCACATAGAGCCCCGAGGTCAGCATGGCCTGGGCCTGCTGGGGCATGAACACGCTGCGCAAAAAGGGCTCCAGCTCTTCGCGCGAGCGTCCCCAGAACCAATAGCCACGCCCCCGGGGGCGAGCGATGCGTGTCTGCATCCACTCCCAGGCGGCGAGGGCGCGGCGCCAGGTGGGGCGGCGCCTGGCATCGAACTTGTGGTCGTATTCGTCGCCGGCGAGGCAGACGTAGCGGTCGCGCGCATCAAGCATGCGCATGAGGCCGGGGATGTTGGGCAAAGCGGCCATGGCGGGCCTATTAGAGCTTTTTCGGAGCGGGTTCGCAGAGCTTTCGCGAGGCATGCGAGCTTTGCCGGCCGCGGCTTGCCCCCGCGCCTCAGATTTCGAAATCGACGATCAGCGGCAGGTGATCGCTGGCCCAGCGCGCCAGGCCGCCCCGGGCCACTTTCACATGGGCGGACTTGATGCCTCGCCCGAAGGCCTTGTCGAGGGAACCCAGGGGGAAATAGGCGGGGAAGCTGCGGAAGTGGTGGGGCGGTGCTGAAAAGTGTTCAAAGCCGTGGGAGGCAAACACGTCGCGTTGCAGCACGTTGCGCCAGTCGTTGGTGTCGCCGGCAATCAGCGTGGGCAGGCCCTCGTTCTCCTTGAACAGGGAGTGGGCCAGCAGGTGCCGGGCCTGCCAGTGCCGCTCGCCCCCCGCCAGGCCCAGGTGCCAGTTCACCAGGTGCAGCCGGCCGCGGGGCGTCTCGACCACGGTCACTTGGGCGCCGCGCGGCTTCTTGTTTTTGAGGCGCAGGCTGATGTGGTGTTTGGCCGCCAGGGGCCAGCGCGAGAGCACCAGGTTGCCGTAGCCGCCGGCCTTGAGGTGGACGTTGAGCTGGTAGCAGAAATCGCAGGCCTTGAGACGCTCGGCCAGCAGGTGCGGCTGATCGTGGAAGCGGGAGCGCTTCACGTTGCGGTCCACTTCCTGGAGGCACACGATGTCCGGCTGCTGCGACTCGATGACCGCGACGATGCGTTCAATGCGGTAGAGCCGGTCCGTGCCGCCGATACCTTTGTGGATGTTGTAGCTCAGCAGCCGCATCGCTTCCTGCCAACGTCCTTGCCATCTGATAGGCTAGCAGCGCGGCGCGTCCTTCCAACGGAGTAGCGCTTGACGCAGACCCTGATTGCCACGCTGGTCGCCGTTGCCATCTACCTGGCCGAGCTGGGCGGCGTGGCCCTGGCCATTTCGCGCAAGCGCGACGCGCCCAGCGCCATTGCCTGGTCGCTGGCCATCATCTTTCTGCCCGTTATCGGCCTGGCGGCCTTCCTGCTTTTCGGGCTGGAACGCATTCCCCGCCGGCTCAAACGCAAGGCTGCGCAGGCGCGCAACGTTCGTGACCTGTTCAAGCGCCAGCTTACGGACTCGCAGGCTGTCGCCACGAGGGAGGCGCGCAGGGGCTGGCAGGGGCTGGGGCTGCTGGCCGAAAACGCGGGCGCGCCGCCCATCATGGAGGGCAACGACGTCAAGCTGCTCGAGCACGGCCAGCCCGCCTTTGACGCCATCATTGAAGCCATCAGCGCCGCAAAGCACCACGTGCACGTCGAGGAGTACATCTTCCGTGATGACCGCCTGGGCCGCGAGCTGCTCGACGCCATGATCGAGCGGGCCAGGGCCGGCATCAAGGTGCGCCTGCTGGTCGATGCCGTAGGTTCGTTTGGGAACTGGCGGACCATCCGCCACCTGAAGAAGGCCGGCGGCGAGGGCGCGGTGTTCATGCCCCTGTTGCCGTGGTTCAAGGCCACCTTTCCCAACATGCGCAATCACCGCAAGATTGTCGTGGTGGACGGCCGCGTCGGCTTTCTGGGCGGCCTGAATGTGGGCGAGGAGTATGCCGGGCGCCGCTTCAGGAATCGCCACTGGGCTGACGCCCACCTGCGCATTGCCGGGCCGGCCGTCAGCGAAGTCCAGCGCGTGTTCCTGGAGGACTGGGACTTTGCCACGGGCCACATGCCCGAGGCCGCCGAGTGTTTCCCCATGATCGAGCCCTGCGGGAACTCCCGCGTTCAGATTCTCTCCGGCGGCCCCGACGACGAGCAGAACGCCCTGCGCCAGGCCTATTTCGCGGCCATCACCAGCGCCGACAAGAACCTCAAGATCGCCACGCCCTATCTCGTGCCGGACCTCGCCATGCGCGAGGCCCTCAAGACCGCGGCCATGCGCGGCGTGGACGTCACCATCCTCACCCAGGGCAAGCCGCCGGACTCCTGGCTGACCTACTGGGCATCGCGCTACTACTGGGACGAACTGCTCTGTTCAGGCGTCAAGCTGTTTGAGTATCAGCGGGGCATGATGCACGCCAAGATGGTCCTGGCTGACCATGCCTGGGCCACCATCGGCTCGGCCAACCTCGACAACCGCTCCCTGCGGCTCAACTTCGAGGTGACCGCGAGCTTTGACAGCCCCGGGGACATCCGGCTCTTCTACGAGCGCTTCGAAAGCGAACTCAAACGCGCGCGCCAGGTGACGCTGCGCGGCTTTCGCAAGCGCAGCCTGACCGCCAGGGCCTTTGAAGAACTGGCCCGCCTCGCATCCCCGCTCCTGTAAATGACAAAGGCGCGGCCAGGCCGCGCCTTTGTGTCAACGGGGGTCAGATCAGCGCGCGGCTTCGTAGGCGAAGCTGGTGCGCATGGCGGGCGGCACGAGGCCGAACTTGCCCGTAATCTCGCGGCTGAAGTTGTAGTAGGCGGAGTCCATCATGATGCTGTAGGGGGCGAAGTCCGGATCGGTGGGCTTGGTGTCGATGGCGATGCGCGAGCCCGCGATGCTCTGGGTCTTGTTCTCGTAGAGTTTGGTGCCGGCGCCGTCGGTGACGGTGAACACCCAGTCCACGTAAATGGCAAAGAGCAGGCCGATGAACTCCTCGCTCTGGTCTTTGGTCTGGGTGTAGGTGTAGAAACTCTTGCGCCGGAAGATGCTCGAACTCAGTTCAAACACCGGCTTGTTGCCGGGGGCCTGGCCCAAAGGCAGGGGCGCCAGGGTCAACAAGCTGGCATCAAAGACCTTTGAGAACGCCTCCTGCAGGGCTTTGAGCGCCGTGTCGCGGCGCTTGCTGTCGAACTTGGGGGAGAAGGCCTCGCCCTCGGCAATCACGGGGGCGTTTCCGTCAGGGAATCGGCTCAGCGCGATGTCGGACTGCTGATACTGCTTGAGCACGGCATCGACGCCCTGGGGAGGCGCAAGGTCAACGCTGTTGCTGAACTTGACGTAAACCGTGGCGTCCTCGGCCACGGAAAGCTGCTTGAGCAGGGCCACGAAGGCCGAGCGCAGTTTTTCGTCGGCCTCGAACTCCGCCTTTTCATCCTTGGCAGCCGGCTTGGCGAGTTTGGTCAGGGCCGAGTCGTAAATGGCAAGCAGGGCCTCGCCGCACATCTTGCGGGCCTCGGCGTAGCCGGCGTGCTTGGGCGCTTCCTTGAAATAATGCTCGCCGTAGCCGACGGACGCGGGAAAGGGCTTGGTGCGGTCACTGTCCAGCCAGTTGGCCAGGCCGATGACGGAGCGCATGGAGGCCACGTTCTTGGCGCCGGTGGCGTAGCGCGCCGAGGTCTTCAGGCTTTCGGCGTAGGCGTCCTCGCGCCAGAACTTGCGCGGGATTTCTTCTTCGTTGAAGTAGTCGTAGGACCAGGTGTTGTAACTGTAGTTCTTGGCCTGCTCGAAGACTTCGGCTTCCTTGGAGGTGTAGAAAGAATCGCTCAGCGTGGGTCCTGCCCCCGTGGCCACAAGGGCCGTCACCAGCCAGAGCGCCAGAGATTTCACGCCCAGAGCCCGGCGCGCCATGTTGGCGACGCCGGCCGCGGCCAAAGCCAATCCCGCACCCAGCGGAATACCCCCGGCTGCCGCTTCGCCAAATCCGCCGTGGCCGTGCTGAACCAGCAGAATCCCGCCCACCAGCGCCAAAAACAGGCCAAAGAGCAGCTTGAGCACGCCCAGCGCGGGGCTGGGTCCCCGCTTCACGGGCCGGGCAAAGGCTTGCCCCGGCGGAAAAGGAGGCATGGCTCCCGGTGGGCCAAAACCCGCGGGCGTCCCGGGAGGCGGCACGTAGGTTCCCGGCGGTACCACGCCCGGCGGCAACCCCCGGGGCACCGGACCCTGATAGGGCGGAATGCCCTGGCGCGGCTGGGGCTGCGCGGGCATGGGCCGCGGAGGTTGCGGAGGTTGCGGCGGCCCGCCTGAAGGCTTGCCGTACTGGTCAAAGTTGGGATTGTTGTAACCGGACATGGAATGCTCCAAGGGCCCCGAGAGCAGGGTCACAGATTAGACCCTGCTCCAGAGGGGCGAAAGCGCCAAGGCGGATTATTGTCGCATCAAGCGCAGGGGCGCTACACAAAGGCCGCCGGTTGCAGCAGGCCCGCTGTTTCTTCGAGCCCCAGCATGAGATTGAGGTTCTGCACGGCCTGGCCCGCGCCGCCCTTGACGAGATTGTCAATGGCGCACATGCCCACGAGCAGGTTGCCGCTGACGCGATAAGTGACCTGGGCGTGGTTGCTGTGGGTCACGAGGCGCATTTCGGGCGTGCCGCTTACCATCTGCACGAACCACTCGTTGCCGTAGCACTCGCGCACCAGGGCATCCACGCTGGCCATGGTCAGCTTCTCGTTGAGCGGCATGAACACCGTCGTAAAGATGCCGCGCACAAAGGGCCCGCTGTGCGGCACGAAGAACAGGTCAAAGTCGTTCTTCGCACTGAGGCTGTGCAGGAAGGGGACCATCTCCACCAGATGCTGGTGTTCGAGCACTTTGTAGGCCCGCACGTTCTGGCCGCGCTCGGGGTGATGGGTGGTCTGGCCCGGCTTGTTGCCCGAGCCCGAGCTGCCGGTGATGGAACTGACGTGAATGTCGCCCTGAAGCTGGCCGTGCCTGGCAAAGGGCGCCAGTACGAGCTGGATGCTGGTGGCAAAGCACCCCGGGTTGGAAACGTAATGGGCGTTGCGCACGGCTTCACGGTTGAACTCCGTGAGGCCGTAAACGAAGCGCGACTGATACTCGCGGGCGGTGTGCTTTCGCTCGTAGAAGCGCTCCCACAGCTCGAACTCGCTGGTGCGGAAATCGCCCGAGCAATCCACCAGCTTCACTGCCGGAAATTTGTCGATGGCCGTCGGGGCCAGCTCCATGGCGCCGCCGTGGGGCAGGCACAGGACAGCCGCGTCGCACTCGCCCAGCAGCTCGGGTTCAAAGGCGCGGAACTCGTCGCGCACGTAGCCGCGCAGGTTGGGAAAGAGTTCATGGACCTTGCGGCCGGCGGAGGACTCGCTGGTGACCCAGGCGATTTCAAGGTTCGGGTGCGTGGCGCACAGGCGCATGGCCTCGGAGCCGATGTAACCGGTGGCGCCGGCAATGCCGACGCGGAATTTCTTTTCATTCATCGAATTCATCTCAAGCGTTCGCGGGCAGCATAGCGAAACTGCAGGCCTTAGCGAAGCGACGGCTTAAACGAGGTGCAGCGACAAAGCAGTAGCGCTCGCAGCCGGTGTTTCGGACGTGGCCCGGCCCGGGGCGAGCGCATGAGCCTTGGCTTCACTTACAGGCCGTATTCCTTGATCTTGCGGTAGAGCGTGCGCTCGCCAATGGCGAGCATTTTGGCCGTGCGCTCGCGGTTGCCCTCATTGTGGGCCAGGGTCAGGCGGATGACCTCGCGCTCAATCTGCTCCATGGTCAGCCCCACCAGAGAGGACATGCCCGCCTGCGCCGGCGCGGCCCCGGCTGCGGCATGGCCCGGAGCCGTCACGGCGGCGGCGGGGGCCAGCTTGGTGAGGTTGGGCGGCAGTTCGGCGGCTGTAATCAGCTTGCCCTGGCCCAGCACGACCATTTCCTCGATCACGTTGCGCAGCTCGCGCACGTTGCCGGGCCAGTCGTGGGCCATGAGCGCGTTGATGGCGCGGGGCTCAAAGCCCGTAATGTCCTTGCCGTGCTGCTGGGCGAATTCCTTGAGGAAGCTCTGGGCCAGCATGGGGATGTCGCCTGCGCGCTCGCGCAGGGAGGGCAGGTGCATCTCGATGACCTTGAGGCGGTAGTACAGGTCTTCGCGGAAGCGCCCGGCCTTGACCTCGGCCTCGAGGTTCTTGTTGGTGGCGCTGATCAGGCGCACGTCAATCTTGCGCGGGGCGTTGGCGCCGATGCGGGTGACTTCCTTGGTTTCAATCACGCGCAGCAGCTTGACCTGGGTTTCAAGGGGCATCTCGCCCACTTCGTCCAGAAAGAGCGTGCCTCCGTCGGCGTATTCGAACTTACCTTCGTGGTCGCGCAGGGCGCCCGTGAAGGCGCCCTTGACGTGGCCGAAGAGCTCGCTGTCCAGCACGCCGCCGGCAAGCGCGCCGCAATTGATGGCCACGAGCGGCACGTTGCGGCGCTTGCTGTTGAAGTGCAGGGCCCGCGCCACCAGTTCCTTGCCCGTGCCGTTTTCACCGGTGATCAGCACGCGCGCGTCCGTCGGCGCCACCTGGCGCAGGCGCTGGAACACCTGCTGCATGGGAGGGCTGGAGCCCACGATGCCCTCAAAGCCGAACTTCTCATGGACGATTTTCTGCAGCTCGCGGTTTTCGCCCGCCAGCTTTCGCCGCTCCACGGCGTTGGTCACGGTGCTGCGCAACTGGTCCCGGTTCAGGGGCTTTTCCAGGAAGCTGTAGGCCCCGCTGCGCAGGGCGTCCACGGCCTTTTCCACGCTGCCAAAGCCCGTGATGATGATGACCTCCAGGTCCGGGTCCAAAGCCTTGAGCTTCTTTAGCACCTCCATGCCGTCGGTGTCCGGCAGGCGCAAATCGCAGAGCACGACGTCAAATTCGCGCTCGCGCGCTTCCTTGATGCCCGCTTCCCCGCTGTGGGCGAGGGTCACGGCAAAGGCGGCGCGGGACAGCACCTCGCCCGCCATCTCCGCGTGGGACACGTCGTCATCGATCAGGAGAATCTTCGCCTTGTCGGTCATCGCGCTCATTTCAGCCCTGCAGCTTCCACTTCCGGATTTTCGCCCGCAGCGTCTTGGTCGTGATGCCCAGCTTCTCCGCCACCAGATTCTTGTCGCCGCCCAGGGTCTTGAGCGCGTAGGCCATCAGGTCGCGTTCCACATCCTCAAGGCTCGGCACCACGCCCGGGGCATAGCCGGCAAACCCCCCGGCCGACGCGCCGCCCCCGCCCACTGACAGGTAGCGCTCCAGCACCCCGGCATTCAGATCCTGCCCGCTCTCCAGAACGCAAAGGCGCTCCAGCGTATTCTCCAGTTCGCGCACATTGCCAGGCCAGCGGTAGGCCTTCAGCGCGGCTTCACCGTCAGGCGACAGGCGCGGCGCAACCCGTCCCAATTTGCGCGCGTGGCGCTCCAGGAAGTGGCGGGCCAGGGGCAGGATTTCTTCGCGGCGTTCGCGCAGGGCGGGCAACTTCAGGGGCAGCACGTTGAGGCGAAAGTAGAGGTCTTCGCGGAACTTGCCCGCGCGGATGTGCTCGGCGAGGTCGCGGTTGGTTGTGGCAATCACGCGCACGTTGGCCACGACCGGCTCGCTGGAGCCCACGCGCTCAAAGACCCGCTCCTGCAACACGCGCAACAGCTTGGCCTGCAGGCCGGGGTCGATTTCGCTGACTTCATCCAGCAGCAGCGTGCCGCCCTCGGCCAGCTCAAAGCGCCCCTTGCGCTGGCGCTCGGCACCGGTAAATGCGCCCTTCTCGTGGCCGAACAGCTCGCTTTCAAGCAGCCCGGCACTCAGGGCTGCGCAGTTGACCGCCACAAAGGGCATCTGGCGGCGCGGCGAGGCGGCGTGAATGGCCCGCGCCGTGACTTCCTTGCCCGTGCCGCTCTCGCCGGCGATGAGCACCGTGGCGTCGCTCTGGGCCATGCGTTCGATGGCGGCCTTGAGTTCGCGCATGGCCGAAGACTCGCCCCCGATCATGGGGCGCTGTTCGCTGGCCAGCTCACGCAGGTTGGCGGCCTCGCGCTGAAGGCGCGCCAGACCCAGAGCCTTGTCCAGCCGCGCCAGAATCTCTTCGGCGCCGAAGGGCTTTTGCACGAAGTCAGCCGCGCCGGCCTTCATGGCCTCGATGGCGGTGTCGATGGTGCCGTGGGCCGTGACCACGATGACGGGGGTCTGGCCTTTGGCCCGGACGCGCTTGAGCAACTCCAGCCCGTCCATGCGGGGCATTTTCAGGTCTGTGATGACGCAGTCGAAGGAGCGTTCGTCGAGTTTCTTCTCAGCGGCGAGCCCGTCTCTGGCGGCCACGACGCCGTGGCCTGCCTTGCTCAAGATCGCGCCCAGGCTGTCGCGCATGAAGTCTTCGTCATCCACTATTAGCACGGTCGCCATGACGCGAATCATGCGGCAAAAAGTGACCCTGTCAAGCTGACAGGGTCATGGAGAGTAGAACTGCTCCGGGGGTGCCCCCTTACGGAGCGGGGGTGCCGCCCAGATTGCCGGAGGCCTTGCGGGCCTCCCACTCCTCGGCCGAGATGAGGATTTCACGTTCCTTGCTGCCGCGCGCGGGGCCCAGAATGCCGGCCTGCTCCATCTGGAACACCAGGGTGGTGGCAGCGTTGTAGCCGATGCGCAGGGCGCTGCGCAGGAACTGGGCCGAGCCGCGCCCGGAGGCCAGCACGGCATCGACGGCGGCGGCGAACTTTTCGTCGAGGGGGGCCGAGCCGTCGATGCCCTCGGGCATGTCTTCGCTCTGGGCCGCGCGCAGCTTGCTGGGGTCGATGACATAACGGGGCTTGATCTGCCCGCGCATGTGGTCGAGCAGCGCGGTCAGCTCGCTGTCTGTCATGTAGGCGCTCTGGACGCGCACGGCCTTGGGCTCGCCGGGCAGCACCATGAGTAGGTCACCCTTGCCCAGCAGGTCTTCGGCACCGTTCTGGTCCAGCACGACGCGGCTGTCCGTGCCGGTGTTGACACGCAGTGAGACGCGCGAAGGAATGTTCGCCTTGATCATGCCGCTGAGCACGTCGGAGCGGGGCGACTGGGTGACGAGGATCAGGTGAATGCCCGCGGCGCGCGCCTTGGCGGCGATGCGGTTGATCATCTCGTCGAGTTTGCTGTCGGAGCAGACAATCATGAGGTCGGCCAGTTCGTCCACCATGACCACGATGTAGGGCAGATTGTCTTCGGCGTCGGCGGGGTTCTGGCCGGCGGCTTCCAGCTTTTCGCGGCGCGTTTTCCGGCTCAGTTCGTTGAACTCGGTGATCTTCTTGACGCCGGCGTGCTTGAGCAGTGTGTAGCGGCGCTCCATTTCGTTGACGACCCACTCGAACACGCCCACGGCGCGGCGGCTTTCATCGATGACCGGCGCGATCAGGTGCGGGGTGTGGGCGTAGGGCATGAACTCGACCTGCTTGGGATCGACGAGTATCAGGCGCACATCCTTGGGGCTGCGGGCGAACAGCAGGGAGCCCAGCATGATGTTCTCCAGCACGCTTTTGCCCTGGCCCGTGGCGCCGCCGACGATGACGTGGGGCATGCTGGCGAGGTCGCGCACAATGACCTGGCCGATGCTGTCCTTGCCAAAGGCCATGGGCAGCTCCATGGATTTGCGCGCCTTCTCGAACTCCGGGGACTCCAGGATGTCGCGGAAGCCAACCATGTCGCGCTTGGCGTTGGGCACTTCCAGGGCGATGGTGCCGCGCCCTGTGGAGGTGTCGATACGGACCATGGACACGCGCAGGTTGACGGCGAGGTTGGTCTTGTAGCGCTCGATTTTGGTGACCAGTACGTCGGGCGGCAGGGCCAGCTCATAAGTGGTGACCGTGGGCCCGCGGGTGCAGCCGATGATGCGCACGTCGAGCTTGAAGTGCTGGAAAGTCTGGCGGATGATTTCCATGCAGCGGGTCTGCTCGTCGCGGTGATTGGCGGTGTCAGCCTTCTTGGAGGCCTGTAGCAGGTCCACCGTCGGGGGCTTGTAGGCGGCCAGGGCTTCCTCGAAGCTCTGCTCGTCCGGGGCTTGGGCTTCCTCGCTGCCGTCCAAAACGGCAGGGCGGCGCGGCCCGCGCTTGCGCGGCGCGGGAGCTGCCTCGGTTTCATCGGCGGCTTGAGGCTCAAGTTCCGTTTCTGATTCGGCTTGAGCCTGGGGTTCTTCGGGCGCGGGCAGGACCGCCACGGGGTCTTCTTGGGCGGCCGGTGCTTCTTCGCGCCGGAGCAGGCGCGTCAGCCAGTTGCCGCGGGGAGCCTCTTGCTCATCGTCTTCGGTTTCAGGGGTGAAAACGATGTCCATGGGCTCGGCCATGGGCGAGGACATGGCGCTGTCATTGCCCAGCGGATTGAGCAGGTCCCGCACGATGGGGTAGAACAGCACGTCGGTGGCCAGCAGGAAGCTCAAGACGGCCACAAAGCCCAGCACCAGATAGGTGCCCGTCAGGCCGAAATTGGCATCCAGCAGCGAGAACACGCTGGCGCCCACCACACCGCCGCGTGAGGGCATCAGCCCGCTTTCGCTGTAGCTGCCGCCAAACAGGCTGGAAAAGGTAAACACGAGCAGAACCGTGCCCAGCAGGCGCAAGGGCCAGTCGGCGGCTTTGCGCCGGAAGAACACGAGGGTGGCATAGATGCCCAGCAGGGCTACCAGCAGGTAGGTGCCTACGCCCAGAAAGCGGTAACCCGTTTCCACCAGCATGGCGCCGAACTTGCCCCCGAGATTCTTGACGGACTCGTTGGCGGGATAGACGTTGCCGGCCACATCCGCCGGGTCGTAGCTGATAATCGCCAGCAGGCAGAAAGCGACGGCCAGCAGCAGGCTCAGCGCGCAACACTCCTGCACTACTTCGCGCCTGAAGATCGCCGAAATGCGCGGCAGCGAGACCTGCGAGTTACCCGCACTGAGCGTTTTACCGGCCATGCCCACTCCCGAAGAAAGACTCCGCGCCCAAGGCGCGGTCCTCGCGGGCCGCCGGAAAGGTCGAAATCGACGGCATTTCCGGCAGCCTGCATGGGATGTTCGACAATCCGGACGCCTTTGCTTGAGAAAAGCTAGACTGCGCAAGGAGGCTGCCATGCGCTGGTTGCTGCCACTGATGCTGTTGCTGGCCGGCTGCGGATCGAACTCTGTGATGGATCAACCGGAGGGTGACATGAGCGAAAGTCCCTCCAGGGAGCCCAAGGCGGCCCTGAAGGTCAACCTGCGCTTTGTCTATCACCAGTGCAATGACGTCAAGGCCGTGCGCGAGTTCTACGGCAACCTGCTGGGCCTGAAGGTCGGCGCCTTTGCCGACCACGAGAAGTACGGATGGGTCACCCTCCAGAGCGAGGGCCTGGAGCTCATGTTCTTCCGCGCGGAAAGCGCCCTGCCGGTGCACGAGGAATTCTCGTTCATTCCCGGCGACGGCGGAGGGCCCGGGGCCAGGGCCGCCTGGTCGGTGGAAGTACCCGAAGAGGAATTTGGCGCCGTATTCCGGCGTCTGCGCGATGCCGGGGTCAAGGCCCAGACCACGGCGCCGACCTGGCGGCAGGACAGTTATTGGGGATACACCGTGCTGGACCCCATGGGCAACACCGTGGAGGTCTACTGCACCGTGCGCGCCAGGCCCAAGAACACCGAGTGGGGCCGTTGAGGGCGTCAGCGGCCTGTTGAGACCTTGAGCGAAGTCCCCGCCTGCAGCTTCAGGCGCACTTCAAAGCGCAGGGCAGGATTGCGCCGGCTGGAGGCGCTGACCGTCACGCTGTCCGCCGTGATTTCGTCGATCGTGACATCCTTGAGCCAGGCAGGCAGGTTCCGCGTCTTGGCCTCGCGCTGGCCCGTGAAGAAGTCAGAAAACGCCATCACATAGAGTTCGGCCCCGCTCACACGAATCGTGGCAAAGCACTGCTCGGGGCTTTGCGGGGCGAACACAATGCGCACGACGGCAAGCTCGCGGGCCAGGAACTCTTCGAGCTCGGCGCGCAATTCCGCCTCCGTGTATTCGCGCGGCGGAGGGTCTTTGGGCCCTTCGACTTCGGGCTTGGGCCGTTTGAGGGGAGAAACGCGCCCGAAGTCCCACTGGGGGCGCATGGCGGCATCGGTCGCGCTTTGCCAGTTTTCCCGCTGGGGCGTGAAATCCGCCTGGGCTGAGACGGGTGTGGGCGCAGACAGGGCACCCTGTACCACGGTGGCCGCAAAGACCAGCAGCAGGAGGTTGGCCGCCGAAATCATCAGTACGAATCGATGGGGCTTCAAGACATTCTCCCGCCGTGGCGGCCGCCCGTTGCGGCCTGATGAATCATTGACGCAGGGCCGGGCGCGCCGGTTCCATCAATCCACGGGGGCTGCGCGGCTGGTTCAGCGTGTGCGCTGGAGGCTGACAACCAGGTGGCCCTCGCCGCCCGGCGCGGGCACCACGCAGCAGACAACCGCACCCACCTCAAGGTCGGCTGACAGCTCAGCCTGGGCCAATTGGCGCGTGAAGGTCTCGACGCCCTCGCTGCGCCCGGGCTTGCGGTCGCCCTCAGCCAGGGCAAAGCGAAGGGTGGCCGAAGTCAGGTCCTGCCGCGGGCGGGCGCAGAGCCGGAACTGGGTGCCGAAGGCGACGACGGCCGTTTCCAGCGTGGCGCCGGCATCGGCCTTGGCGGCCTGGAAGCCGGCGACCCTGGACAACAGTTCCAGGTCCAGCACTTCGCAGGTCTGATGGCCGGTCATGGACACGGAACGATCCAGCAGCGGGCTCCCCAGGGCCGACAGGTCGGCGGCGTCAGGCTTGCCGCTCGCTACCGAAGCGCCGGGGTTCTTCGAGCGCCAGGCGCGGATGCGGAATGCCTTGGCCGCCGGGCCTGCGTTGATGGCCGCCAGCGCCGCCGTGATCTCCCGCCTTGCCGCGTCAAACTCGGGGCTGGGCGTTTCCGTTTCGTCGGGCTGGGTGAACAGGATGCCCAGCCAGGGGCCCAGGGCCACGACGCTGCGCACGGCCCCGCCCGCCAGCACCCCCACGCGCTCGGCGAGGGTGCGGCAGGCCGCCGTGGAAGCGCAGCCATGGACGAGGCTTTCGTAGGCCTGGTGGCTGCTTTGTCCCAGCCGCAGGTCGGCGGTGTCGTTGGCGGCGCCGCAGAGCCAGGGGGCGGGCGGTGTGAGCCCCAGCAGGGCGCCGGAAACGTTAATCAGGCCCAGGGTCAGATTGGGTCCGCATTCCAGGGTACGGTTAGGCAGGCTGCCTTTGACCTGCACCCTTACCAGCACGCGCTGGGCGCCTTCATCCACGATCAGGGCGCCGCCGTTGGCGACGAGGCCCGAGAATGGAACAAAGCCCCAGGTCGTTACCGGCAAGTCCACCATGGCCGCGCCCGGCACATCTTTGCGTGGTGCCTTGAGGTTCTGGATGGCGCACCAGCCGTGAAGCCAGACCCGTCCGTCGGGTAACAGCAATGCGCCGGCCAGAATTTCGCGGCCGGCGGCAAGCCTTGCCATGCGCGGGGAAGTCTGACCGGCGCGGTCGGGGCTGTCGGCCTCCAGCCGCTGCGCAAACTCAAAGACCTCGAGGCGCTGCAGGGTCATGACTTCGCCCAGGGCGCCCGAAGTGGCGCCCAGCAACGTACCGGCGGCCGCCAGCTTGACGGCCTGGGGTTCCTCGACGTGGACTTCGGCGCCGGGGGCGGGCGGCAGCAGCGAGGCCGTGAGGCGGACCTCGGCCCTGGCGGCGGCCTGCATGGCCTCAAGGACCCAGGCAAAGCGCCGATGAAGCTCAAGGCTGCCCGTCAGGCGTATCCTCGGGCTGCCGGTGACATCGGTGCTGTAGCCGGCGTCTTCGTCGGCTGCGCAGAGCGACAGCACCGCGTTCGTGAGATCCTCGATGTCGCCAAAGCAGCGGGCGCCGCCGGTGCAGTTGCGCAGGCGCCAGTGCAGTTCCTGCTCGTTGGCGCCCTCGGTGCTTTCGAACACGCGATCCGGCGCCAGCCAGTCCTGGGGTTTGCCCACCTCGGCGCTGGGGGCGAACTCGGACCAGGTCAGGCCCGTCAGGTCGTAGGAGCGGGTTTCGGCCCCCGAAGGTCCGGAGTCCTGAGCCGTGGACAAGCCCAGCGGCAACAGGCAGAGCAGTGCAGGCAGCAGCACGAGTTTGCGCATGGCGGCTCCAACTTGGGGTTGTAATCCTAGCACGGGAGCGGCGGCTTCGTCCTTGACCTTTGGCGCAGCCAGCCCACAATCGCCGCTCCGATGAAAAGGCTGTGCGTCATCCTGCTTCTCCTTGTATGCGCCGGCTGCCACAACCTGGCGTCTGAGCGGCGCGACAACCTGCGCCGCGACGTGGAAAGCACGGATGCCGCCGACATGCCCGCGCGCCGCCGGCAGCTCAAGCTGATTCTGCTGGGCGAAACAGGCAAGCCGCGGGACCCTGACCCGCACTTCCGCGCCACCGCCGCCCAGGAGCTGGGCAAAGTGGGAGAGGCCGACGACCTGGACGCCCTGCTGGAGGCCCTCATGGGCCCCTACGCCGATGAAAACCGCATGGTGCGCATGGAGGCTGCCATCGGGATCGGCAAGCTGCGTTACAGCGGCGTTGCAGACAGCCGCCGCAAGAAGGCGCTGCGCGACCTGACGTCGCGCCTGGCCTATGACCGCGACGCGGCCGGCCGCGTGATCGAGACGGACTATCTCGTGCGCAGCGCCATGGTGAACAGCCTGACCCTTTTGGGCCATCGAGACGCGGCCAGTGCTCTGCACGACGTGGCCAAGCGGCTTCGCGCCGACCAGGCGGCCAACGAAACCCTGCTGTTCACGGGACCGGGCGACGAGGGGCTCTTTGACCTCTGCCTCGAAGGCCTGCTGAAGCTTACGGGGGTGACGCGGGAAGCCGCCGCGAAGGACCGCGCCTCCCACGATGACCTTCAGGCGCACCTGGCCTGGTGGGCCGAGCGCATTTCCGAAATGCCGCCGGTGCCCCTGGGCTAGCCCATGAACGGCCTCTTTCCCCAGGTGCGCCTTGGCCTCCTTGTGACGCTTGGCTGCGTGCTGGCTGCCTTTGTGGTGGTCATGCAGCACTACTGGCAGGCTGTATCGCTCGACATTGCCGTTTACTGGGAAGCCGGCGAGCGCATGCGCGCCGGGGCCGCCGACCTTTACAAAGAGCCGACCGACCCTGCCAACGATGTTGGCCGCTTCATCTACCCGCCCGCCTTTGCCGTGCTGTTTGCCCCCCTGACATTGCTGCCGCGCTGGCTGGGTTACGGCGTCTGGGGGCTGGGGCAGCTCGCCGCGATCGGCGTCACGCTCTGGGCCCTGCGCGGCCTGTGCCGTGTGCCGGGCGGACAGCGGGCCGATTTCGCGCTGCTGGTGCTGCTGGCGGTGTTCGGCGCGGCGTGGGAGAACATCCGCGAGGGGCAGGTCAATTTCCTGGTAACGGCCTGCGTGAGCCTGGGCCTGACGAACATTGTGGAAGGTCGCCCGGGGCGCGGCGGGCTGTGGCTGGCCCTGGCGGCCCACCTGAAGATCATTCCCGGCGTGCTGCTGGCGGTGCTGCTGGTGCAGCGGCGCTGGGCGGCGGCGGCGGCCATGGCGCTGGGGCTTGGGCTGATCTGGTTTTCGCCCCTGGTCTGGACATGGCCGGCGCTCGGGGCCGGCGCCGCGCTCGAACGCAACGTAGACTTGACGCGTCAATATCTGGCCGAGGTGGCGGGGCCGCGGGTGAAGAAACAGCAGGCGACGGACGTGGGCGGCCCGCGCGCTCCCAACAACGCGCTCTCGGCCGTTTCCCAGCGCTATTTCAATGACGTTCAGGCTTCCAACTTCACGTCGCAGCGCGGCCCCCTGCTCTATCTGGCCCCGGGCCCCGAGGCCAGGTGGGCCGGATTTGCTCTGGCGGCAATCCTGTACCTGCTGGCGCTGATGCTGGCCTTTACCCGCCAAGGCGAGGAGGGTTTTGCCGCCGCCTGCGGCCTGGCGCTCACGGCGGCCACGCTGGGCAACCTGTTGTGCTGGCCGCACCATTTCGCGGTGCTGGCGCTGCTGGTCGCTCCTCTGGTGGCCCTTGGCCTGCGGGAGCGGATGTATCTTGGCCGGGCCGTGACCACTGTGGCGGTCATGGTGCTGTTCTGCCACGTCACGCTGATACCCGAACTGGAGCCCCTGCAGATCTGGGGGCTGCCCACGGCGGGCGCAATCATCGCCTGGGGTGTATGCTTCTATACCTTCTGGCGACGCCATGGAACAAAGCCCACCACCCCTGAAGCGGCTTGAGCGGCTGTGGCCCGTCGCCATCGGCCTTTGCTTCCTGCTGCTGCTGGCGGCCGGCGCGGGGGTGCCGGCCTCGATTGCGGCAGCGCCCGACGACGCCACGGTTTATTGGGAGGCGGGCCTGCGCATGCGGGCAGGAGGCGACGACCTCTACGGCAACCCGGGCCTCGAGAATCGCGTGGGGCGTTACATTTATCCGCCGGCCTTTGCCGCGCTGTTTGCGCCGCTTACGTTTGTGGATGGCCGCCCCCCGGCCTCGCCCGAGCAGCGAATCGTGGAGCGACCCTATCGCTATCCCGCGGGGCTGCATATCTGGGTCTGGTTGCACCTGCCGATGCTGGCGGCGGCCCTCTGGCTTTTGCCGGCCGCCTGCGGGCTGCCCGCGCAAGAACGCATGCGCACCTGGGGGCTTTGCCTGCTGGCGACGATTGCCGCGGCCTACATTGACCTCGATTGGGGCAACGTGAACCTGTTGATTCTGTTGCTGGTCGTGGCCGGGCTGGCCCTGGCGGAGAAACAGCGCCTTTTCCTCGGCGGCTTGCTGGTGGGCGCTGCCGCCATGGTCAAGGTTCTGCCCGGTGTGCTGCTGCTGGTTTTTCTGCTTCAGGGGCGGCCTCGCGCGGCTTGGGGCGTGGTGGCGGGTGCTCTGGCTTTGTGGCTGCTGCCGCTGTTTTGGTGGGCCCCCAGAGTTGGCCTGGCCGAAGCCCTGGGCCAGAACTTCGCGCTCTTCTTTGAGTGGGTCCATGTGGTGGCCAAGCCCGGAGTGTCAGGTGACATTGCCTTTGCGGGAGGGACGGCCTCGCCCAACGTGTCCTTGAGCGCCTGGCTGGGGCGTCTCTTCACGGAAGGCGCAGCGCTGACGGCGTTTCAGCGCCCCGGTTACACCGGTCCGCTGCTTGTGGGTCTGCCCCCAGCGTTGACCCTTTGGCTGGCACGCCTGGTCGCGGCCCTGATGCTTGGCGTGGCGCTGGCGCTGGCCTGGCTGCGGCGTCAGAGCGCGCCCCAGCGCTCTTTGGCGGCCGCCCTGGCGCTCGTGGCGGTGCACCTGGGCAATCCGCTGTGCTGGCCCTACCATCTGGTGCTGCTGGCATTGCCCCTGTGCGCGCTGGCCGCGCTGGATGTCAAACGTTCTGTTCCCCTGGCCGCAGTGCTGATTGTGGGGGTGAGCCTGCCGCTGCTGCTGTACCGGGTTCCCGGTTATGGCGTGCTGGAGCAGGCCTGCATCTGGGGCGTTCCCACGGTAGCGTTGCTGGTCGGCTACACGTTGGGGGCCGGTTCGTTGTGGCGTGGCGGGAGACAACCATGACGCGCCCTCCAACCTGGCTGCTGTGGGGGCGTTGGTTGGGCCTGCTGGGACTGGCCCTGGCCGTCCTTGGATTGCTTGCAGGCTGGCCCAGGGCACTGGCGTCAACGCCCGATGACACCCACGTCTATATTGAAGCCGCCCAGCGCATGCGGGCGGGAACCAGCGATCTTTATGCGCCGCCTTCAGACGGCTACAACGTGATTGGCAGCTACACCTACCCGCCCGCTTTTGCCGCGCTGTTTGCTCCCCTTACATTCTTTGATCGGCCCGTCACGCTGGTGCTCTGGCGGCTGGTGCTGTGTGCCTGCGCTCTGGCCGCGGGCTGGTGCCTGTTTCGCCTGTTTGAAATCCGCAAGTTAGCCCACGCCCGGGATTTCGCATTTGCGCTTGCGGCCAGCGCCTGCGGTCCCCTCATGCTCGACATCGCCTGGGGCAACGCCAACCTGCCGGTGCTCGCCTGCGTCGCGGCGGGTATGCTCTGCGTCGAGCGGGATCGTCCATGGGCCGGTGGCGCCTGGCTGGGCCTGGCGGCCCAGCTCAAGGTGATACCCGTGGTGCTGCTTGCGGTGCTGCTGGTACAGCGGCGCTTCAAGGCGGCCCTGGCCATGGTTCTGGCCGCGGCGGCGCTCTATTTCCTGCCCCTGGCATGGTTCGTCGCGGCTTGCGGCCCGGCCGAGGGTGCTGCACTGAACCACGAAGCCGCCCGGGCCTTTGTCGTGGATCAGGCGCTCAGCCGCGCCGGGAAGCAGGACGTCATGAACGTCGGCTCGACGGCCATTTCCAACAGTTCATTCTATGCCGTGACGCAGAGACTCTTTGTGGAAGGCGCCCCTACGGTGGCCATTCACTGGAGCGACGAGTGGCTGCCGGGCCAGGGGGCCCTGCTTGTGGCGCTGGACCTGGCGCTGGTGCGCTGGATGGGCGTGATTCCCCCCCTGGTCCTGTTCCTGCTCGCGCTGTGGGCGGCCTTTCGAATGCGGCGCGACCTGCACGGGCGTTGCGCGGCCTTTGGCCTGGCCCTGCTTCCGGCCCTGCTGGGCAACCTTTTGTGCTGGGGCTACTCGCTGGTTCATGTGGCGCTGCTCTTTGCCCCTCTGGCGGCCCAGGCCATCAAGGAGGGGCGCTTGCGAGGGGCCTACTTCGCCGCGGGCCTGATTCTGTTCCTGTCCTGCGGCCCGGTCTTCAGCGGCCACGACATCATGGAACTGATGCAGATGCTGGGCGTTCCCCTGCTGGGCGCCTTGGCGGCCTGGGCCATCGTCATGAAGTCGCTGCTGGCGCGCGAACGGCACTGAGGGGCTGAGTCCGCCAAACGGGGGCTGCGCGCCCACTTGCCAACAGGTTGTCCCTTTCTATCCTTTGCGGCCCGAACAGTAATGGCAGAGGAATACATGGCTCACAGCAAGCAGGCTCTCAAGCGTCACCGTCAGTCCCTCAAGCGCCGCGCCCACAACCGGGTGATCAAGAGCGAAATCAAGACCGCCGTGCGCAAGTACCGCGAGACGGTCATCAAGGGCGAAGACGCCGCCAAGCAGCTTCCCAAGATTGACAGCCGTCTGGACCGGGCTGCCAAGAATGGCGTGATTCCGCAGGGTCGCGCCAACCGCATCAAGGGCCGCCTGCGCAAGTTCGCCACGGCCGCCGGCAAGACCAAGACGGCCTGACATGATTGCCATACTCAACAGAGGACGGGCTTGGAAGAGCCGGTCCTCTGTTCTTGTTTTTGTGCTGTTGGCGGCCTGCGCTCCGCCGTCGGAATTGCCCCCGCCCGCGCCGGGCAGCCTGGAGCAGGCCCGGGCGGCCCTGCAGCAGGGTGATCTTGGCCGCTACCGCGAGTCGCTGGGCAAGTCTTCGGGGCTCGCGCTGCCGCCGCGGATCGCGTTGGCACCGACCAGGTAGGCTCGCGCCAGCACGCTCGATGGCGGATCGGTCTCGCCCAGGATCACCGGCTTCCAGCCGCGGATGATGCCGGCCTTCTCGGTACCGATCGCTTCGCGGTCCTCGCCCAGCCACTCGGCATGGTCGATGTCCACGGTGGTGATCACTGCCACGTCGGCGTCGACGATGTTGACCGCATCCAGGCGGCCGCCCAGGCCCACTTCCAGCACCGCCAGGTCCAGCCCGGCGTCGGCGAACAGCTGCAAAGCAGCGAGCGTGCCGTACTCGAAATAAGTCAGCGTGGTGTCGCCGCGTGCCGCTTCGACGGCATTGAACGCAGCAACCAGCGCCGCATCGTCGACATCCTGGCCATCGATGCGCACGCGCTCGTTGTAGCGCAGCAGGTGCGGCGAGGTGTACGCGCCGACTTTCCAGCCGGCCGCACGCGCGATGCTGTCGATGAAGGCGACGGTCGAGCCCTTGCCGTTGGTGCCGGCCACGCTGATCACCTGCCGCGCCGGCCGGTCGAGGC
>JAANMT010001117.1_pt1 | contig 27234 bp, 31 predicted proteins | sample 7279711 | NCBI WGS metagenome assembly JAANMT01 (sample SAMN14094538, study PRJNA606508) | bioreactor metagenome | isolation source: A lab-scale SPAN reactor treating ammonium-rich wastewater day 1 | place: Ireland: Galway | collected 2017-01-16 | reverse complement strand
GGATGATCCTTCAATTCGGCTTGCAACTGGGGAATTTGCGTTTCAAAGCCGGCGATCAGCTCGTTCGATTCGTCGATTTCGTTTTGCACCCACTGTTGCAGCGTTTGGCCTTTAAATGCCACTTCAACAAAGGGGTAAACCGTGCCGATATTCGCGCCCCAGAGTATTCCCACCAGCAGCGCCGAAATAAAACAGACGAAAACGGTGAAGCGATAGGCCAGCGCGAGCTTGAGGGCCCGAAAAAACTGTGTCATCCGTGATGTATCCCAGAGTGCGGCAAATCCATTGCCCAATTTCGGCGTCCCCCGCGTGAACACTCGCCGCGGGTATATACACCAACTCTGCCAAGAAACGTACCCGCCCCTTCTAACAAATTGCCCAAATCGGGCCAAGACCGAGCAGAGAGGAACCAACAAGACCGAAGGCATCGATCCGTTGCCCACATGCTAGCTGCGTCGCTTGCGTCGGAAATGACAGAAATTGCCCCGATTTTCAAGACCACAACCCCAGGGCAAGAGCAGCCATCTTAGGCTATCGCCATCAATGCTAGCGAACCAAAATTGGCGATTCGCCAGCCCTTATTGCATGTCGCGGATAACGTCCGCCACCCGATGGGGACCCGGGATCCCTTGAATTTGAATCTCCAGATCGTCCTGTCCCGAACTGGAGATGGCCACATCGCCAATGCCCACCATCCGCTGCCAAAGATTCTGGTTTATCTGCAAATTGCGCACGTCGTCGTGCTGCACTTCGGTGGTGAAGCGGGATATCAGGCCGTGGCGCAGTACCGTTCGCTTGGAGGTAACCCTCAGCTCCGTCATCCGAGTCTGCAACCACCACGTGGAAATGAGAGCCGTCCCCAACACCATCAGCGCCAGGCTGATCCATTGCAAAACCGCGGCCGACAGCAGTTGCCGCTCCGCAACGACCAAACCTCGTTCTCCCAGCACGGCCGCCAGAAAACCCCAAATCCCCAATCCCACCAGGGCGAATTCGAGCAAGAACAGGATCGGATTGGCGCGAAACATCGAGGGGTGCTTGACCACAATCAATTCTTCATCGCTGCCATCGCCCGACGAAACCAATGGAAGGTCGCCCTCGCCGCTCCCGGCCAGGTCTTCTTCCTTGGCCGGATACGATGAGGGGGCTTCGGCGCGGAATGGTCGCCCGCATGCCGGGCAGGTCACATTGCGACCAACCAGCGATTCTTCAACTCTCATGGCCTGATCGCATTGCGGACAACGATAGAGCAGCGTGTCTTGAACCGGTTCGCTGGCAGAAGCCATCTCGCCCTCGCTCGGTAGGATCGGATCGTGCTCAACTCAACGGGTTGTTCCGCCAACAACGGAGAATTTCCGTTTCGGAACGGGGGAAGAGTTGGAATCATTCGCTTCCTGCCAGGCGACTCTTCTGCAAAATGCAATGTCGTTGCGCCAACACGATTCTGCAGTTCCTATCGACCGCAGGAAGCAGAGAACTCCGAATTCCTAATGCAAGTCCTGTTCCACCTGGTCAAAATGTCGCGGCGCGATGGTCGGAACAGCGGCGGCATCACCACGGACCGGTTCAGCCGCCGATCGCGCGGTGCAACAAATTCGCGGTGATTTGTTGAACTCTCGCATCGGGTCCATGGGGTCGCGAGAAATGGGAGTACGGAAGAATGTGACCCGGAGGTGAGGCCAGCGCTTGCGACCAGTAAATCGTGGCCGCGTTGAACACGAAGTTTTCTTTGGGGCCAGAAAAAATGGTTGCTGTCCAGTGTCCTGGCCGGGTCCCCCCCGACCAGGCAGTGCCTTCGGCCACCACTTCCAATCCGGCTCGAGCCAAGTCGGGTTCGCCGTGAAACTCCCAACCGATGAGGCCGGGAACGACCTCGCCTTGTTTCATCCCGGTCTTGGCGTAGATCCAATGGTCGGGGCGCGTGCAGACAAAGTCGCCCCCACCGTTGAACGGCACAATCGTTCGCGCGCCGATAATGTCGCGTTCGTCGGGAGCGGCCGCCATCAACGGCCCAAAGTGTTGCGCATAGGCTTTCAATTCATCTTCGCGCAGCGGGCCATAGCTGCCGACCCTTTCAATGACACGATTGGCGCGACCATTGGCGGCGGCCGAAAAAGGGCTCACCATGTATACGCTGTTGGCGCTTAGCCAGAGTACGTTCACGCCCGCGGCGATCGCCTGTTGAATGGTTTGATACTGTCGCAAATCCCAGTATTCGTCATGCCCCACGCTAAGAAAGCATTTCGACCTCGCCACGTTTTGCGGGTCGAGCACGTCGCTGTTGCTGCAATACGTGACGTCGTAGCCATGCTGCTCCAGCCAATAGCAAAGCGGAAATTCCCACAGCAAGAACTCGCCCGACCCGATCGAGAGAGGATGATCGAAGATCTGACAGTACTTTCCGTAGGGGCGATCGAAACTGACGGCCACGTCGGGGTGATGCGCGCCGCCGGGATGCGTATACAGCGACTCGTTGTTGGGCCAGCGGTTGTATGCTTGCCAGGTGTTGTCCGAACACTGAAACAACAAGTCGGCGGGCCGCTGGTCGCGGACAATAAAAATTACATAGCTCTGCCAGTAAGGATTGTTGCCTTCGGGCAGCGTGGTGAGTTTGCCAAGATACACGCCGCTGAGCCAATCCTGGGGAATCTTGATCTCCACGCCGGGTTCCCAGCGGCACTCGCAAAGGCGTTTGTTTGCCGGTTGCGGAGTAGGCTGCGTGGATGCCGAAAAAGGCCCCAACTCCGCCACATGCCGCGCGCCAGCGCCGCCGTAGTAGCCTAGGCGGTAAACATCGAGCCGGTACCGCTCGGGTGGATCGGCGCTGACATACACCGTGAGCGTATCACCGGCCGCGATGGATTGATGCGAGCAATAACCCTCGATCAGCGAGGTGCGGTACTGCCCCTGGTTGACGCGCACGCGCGTGAGTTGCCAATCGCGGCTACCCTCCAAGGCATTTTCGGCCTGGATGGCGTTGCGGGCTGTTTTGGTATTCAATGCCGGGCGTGCCTCTGCCGACGCATAGCCCGGCGCGGTAAATGTGACGCCGGCGGCCGTGGCTGCCTTGAGTAGTTGGCGTCGGTCGAAACGTGGACTCGACATGATCGAATAGCTCACAAAACAAAGAACGGGCAAAAGCAAAATGTATTACGAATGCCGTTGCCCACAAAGCTTGGCTGCCAGCAGCACCGCTTGCACCATGCTGCTGGGGTTGGCTGTGCCCTTCCAGGCGATGTCGAACGCCGTGCCATGATCGACGCTTGTCCGCACAATCGGCAATCCCAACGTAATGTTGATTGCCGATTCAAAAGCTAGCGCCTTGAGCGGAATCAATCCTTGATCATGATACATGCAAATGTAGGCGTCGGTCTCGGCGCGTTTGTCCGGCAGAAATGCCGTATCGGGCGGCAAGGGGCCTTCAATCTGCAACCCCGCAGCCTGGGCCGCCTCGATTGCCGGCAAGATAATTCGTTCTTCTTCGCCTTGTCCGAATAAGCCATGCTCGCCGGCATGAGGGTTGAGTCCACACACGGCCAAGCGCGGTTCGCGATTGCGGATCCGCCGCATGGCCGCGGCCGTAAGCTCAACGACTTCCAAGATTCGCGCCGTGCTCAACAGGGTCGCCGCCTCGCAATAACCCACGTGCACGGTGACCAGGCTGCAGGTAATCGCTTCCGAGGTGAGCATCATGCACGATCGCTCGGCCTGCATGCGCTCGGCAAAGATTTCCGTATGCCCGGGATATGGATACCCCGCCGCGTGCAAGGCCTCTTTATTGATGGGACCGGTGCAAACCGCTGCCACCTGCCCTGCAAGCGCCGCATCAATGCTCGACAGGATGTAATGATAGGCCGCTTCGCCACAACCGGCGCTTACCGCGCCGGGGCGCACATCGCCGACGGACTCGAGAAATGGCAAATCGAGAACCACCGGCTCATGAATGTCCGCAAAATTGTCTTCCCAATCATCGACCGCCACGACGGGCACTGGGAACGGCAGATGCAACTGGCTGGCTACCCGCCTCAGCAATCGGTTGTCGCCAAACACAATGGGCGTGCAAACGTCGGCAACCTCGGCGCGAGCCAACAGATGCAAGCAGATCTCCGGACCCACCCCGGCGGGATCGCCCATCGTGACCGCAATGCGTGGTTTCGGTGCGTTCATCGCCCATGCTGAAAAGAACGAAACATTCCGCCTCGCCGTCCTGCGAGGCATTCTGACGGCGCTCAACCGGCATCTCCACGCATCATCTTACTCTGCCCCGCGCGGCTTGGCACTCGTTCTGCCGGTGGCGACGACGCCCAGCCGAGTCGTCGGCAAACGGGTAACCGCCCACCACCGCTTCCCGACGCAAACACGGGTGCTCCTCGCGACGGCCACCCGCCCAAGGAGTATAGTAAAGGCATCCAAGCGAAATCGAAGTTGAGTCCGCTCCGCGGCGGATCAACGTTTTTCCGTCATTCCGATGTTCTATGAAAATGACAACCGAGGTACGAACGGACAGTTTTTCCGCCGAATCGCCAGTCCACGCTGTTCCCGGAGGAGCCCGCTCCCGGGAATCTCGCTGGTTGCGTGTGAGCCTGGTGGTTGGCGTCATGGTGCTGGCAGCAGTCGCCATATTCATGCTTCCCAAAATCGGCGGCCGGTCGTCGCGCTTGCAAACGCAGGCAGATGCCCGCACGGAAATCTGGAAGAAGCAACTTCTCGAATCCGGCAACGCATCGGCGGTTGCCCAGGAGGCACCTTCGGCCGAGGCTTTGTGGGTTGTGGGATTGATCGTCGGGGCAGGCGGCATACTGGCAGCTTTGGCCTACGCGGCACTGCGACCTCGCAAGCCATACTCGGGAGCCACCAACGCAGAAAAGTCTTCCAAATCATAGCGCAGGTAAATGTCTAGCGGGGAGACCATTGACCTCCGTCGTGACGACGAAGGAGCGGGAACGAAAATTCCAAGTCGCTGACCGAATCGAAGTAATCGGCGGGGGCATCGACGGCAGGTTTCGCCCCTAGCGTCCCTCCACATCGATCCTTTGAACCGAGAGAATTATCATGAATCTCGCGGAAGACGCGTGGCCCATCTTGGTGGTGGGGGGAATGACCGCTCTGATCCTGGCGGTGGCATTTCGGCAGACGGGCAAGCGCGGTTTGGCGGTAGGCGCGGGCGTGATCGTGGCACTCACGCTGCTGGGCTGGCTCGCCGAGTACCTGATCGTCACCGAGCGTGAACGAGTGGAAATGACCTTCGCCACGGCGGTCGGCCATTTGGAAAACAATCGCGACGCAGAACTGCTGGCCATGATCGCCGCCGACGCCAACGAACTCCGTCAGTTGGCCAACCAGTATTTGCCTCAATTCGACAAGGCCGAGGTCGCTTTCTCCGATCTGAAAATCGATATCAGCGATTCGGTCGAGCCCCCCCTGGCCACCGTAAACTTTTTAGGACGCATTACCGTCACGGGCGATTTCACCGGGCAGGGACTCCCCTACACCTCGATCGGCCCTCTGCCGTTCACGCTCCGGCTACGAAAGCAGGGCGGCGACTGGATGTTGATCGGCTTCCACTGGAATCAGATGCCCATGCGAGGCCCCGGAGCGTATTGAACCGCCGATGGGCACGACTTTCAAACGCCATGCGAGTTAGCCGCGTTGCGATCGTGCGAGCGATTCCACCGTTCCTGAGTCGTCGAGTTTCCGGACGACAAACCGGAGAGGTTCAATGGCCAAGCGAGAATCATACTGCTCTCCATTCCTGCAATTCGTCGGAGATGGCTACGAATGCTGGCAAGAAGACGGATTTCATCCCGGCCGCGTTTCGTGTGACGTTGAACAGACGCTGGTTTGGGGAACCGAGATAGGCCTTTCCTGCTTCAACGACGGGGGCCTGGTGACATACCTCGAATTTGTGTCCGGACGAACGTTGCCGGAAATGGTGGAAGGATTGCGAATCCTGGGTTGCCACGAAGCCAGTCGAGTCTGGCAACAAGTGCTTCAGGAATTCGGCGCGCACTTTCCCCGCGACGACGCGCAGCGCGAAGCGTTTGTGGCCAGTCGCTCTGCACAATTCGAGCGGCTGGAATCGCCGTTGTTTGCGGCGCTGGAACGCGACGACTACTCTGCCAAGAGCGAGGCGTATTTCCAGGTTGCTTGCCAGGCACAAGGCATTCCACCCAGGGTTTACGAAGGCCCCTGACGCGGGTTCGCCGCAAACGCACGTTGGCTCGATCATCTCTGCCTTCGGCCAACTTCTGCGAAACGCGCGAAATGTCCCTCGCGGAAAGGTGGCCGGCGCGAGCGGGCTGCGTCAGGAACCGTACCTGGCTCGTTCGGCCTGAATGAGTTCCAGCAGCTTCTTGTCGCCGCCCTCCACTGCCACGGCGAAGTGCGACTCTTCGTGGCGCCATTTTACTTCCAGGTTGCCTTCGGCCAGCCCCCGTCCGCCCACCACCACCCGCAGCGGAATGCCGATCAGGTCGGCGTCTTTCAGTTTGACGCCGGCGCGGTAGTCGCGGTCGTCGAGCAACACATCGACTCCGGCCGCGGTAAGTTGAGCATAGAGCTTTTCGGCTGCTTGCATCACATCTTCTTGCATCACGTTCAGCGGCGTGATCACTACCTCGTAGGGGGCCAGCGAAATCGGCCAGAGGATGCCATTCTCGTCGTGCTGGTTTTCGATCAGCGCGGCAATAATTCGGTTCACTCCAATGCCGTAACAGCCCATGATGATGTCGTGCTGTTGTTCCTTGTCGTCCAAGAATCGCGCGGCCAGTGCCGAGGAGTACTTGGTGCCGAGTTTGAAGACGTGCCCTACTTCGATGGCGCTGCGGATTTCCAGTTTGCCTTTGCCACCGGGTGCGGGATCGCCCGCTTCGGCGTTGCGGAGATCGGCGAAGTGCTCGTCGGGGATTTGGAAATCGCGGCCCAAGTTGGCCCCGGTATAGTGTTTGTCGCTTTGATTCGCCCCCACCACCGCGTTCTTCACGCCGGCCACGTCAAAATCGGCCCACAGCGGAATTCCCAGCCCCACCGGGCCGGCAAAACCTACCTTGGCGCCGGTGACTTTTTCAATCACCTCGGGCGGAGCCAGTTCCACCTTGGTTGCACCAACCACGCGGCGCACCTTGTTCTCGTTAGCCTCGTGGTCGCCGCGCACGAGCACGGCCAGCGGTTGATCATCGGCCAGGTAAATCAGCGTCTTGATCATTTGCGAAGGTTTGCAACCAATGAGCTTGCTCACGTGTTCGATGCTACCCGCCTCGGGCGTGTCCACCAGCTTGAGCGGTTCGTCGGCCGCTGACGGCGGCGAGGTTTTCCGCGGCCCGGTTTCGGCTCGCTCCACGTTGGCCGCGTAGCCGGTTTCGGGACAATACACCACGCGATCTTCGCCATTCTCCGAAAGCACCATGAATTCGTGGCTGGCATCGCCCCCGATGGGGCCGCTTTCGGCTTCCACCGGCAGGTACTTCAATCCGCAACGATCAAAAATACGGCAATACGCCTGGTACATGTTCTCGTAGCTTTGATTGAGCTGCTCGACCGAGGCGTCAAAGCTGTAGGCGTCTTTCATCAAGAATTCGCTCGTCCGCAGCACGCCAAACCGGGGCCGTTCTTCGTTGCGAAATTTGGTTTGAATCTGGTAGACCGTGATCGGGAGTTGCCGGTAACTCGAAACGTGCCGGGCAACCTGTTCGCAAACCACTTCTTCGTGCGTGGGGCCCAGCGCCATATGCACCTGGCGGCTGCCCCGCTGCACCTTGAATTGAATGAGCACATTGCCGAAAGCTTGCACCCGGCCCGTGCGTTCCCACAGCGAGATGGGCGTCAGGGCTGGCATCAAAATCTCCACGGCTCCTGCGCGGTCCATCTCTTCTCGCACGATCCGTTCCGCCTTCTTGAGCGCTCGCAAACCCAACGGCAAATAGGTGTAGGCGCCCGCCATCACCTGGCCAATCAAACCCGCCCGGAGCATCAGCACGTGGCTAGGAATCTCCGCACCCTCGGGAGTCTTCTCCTTCATGGTGGGAATGAGCGTTTTGGTCCACCGCACGGCGATCCCTCCTGGTTCTTTTCTGAGATACTTTGGCGCACGCGTTACTGGTCGGGCAGTTTCGCACGGCCGCTAAATTTGGACAAGAGGCGAAAACAAAGCCCCCCATGGTACCGGACGGCAAGCCCGCGTCCGATCCCGCCCGTCGACGGGCGCCCATGCGTTCGTCGTCCCAGTTGCCCGATCCATCCATCGCCAGTTGCCATGGCCGACGCACAAAACCATGCGACATTGCGCCGCAAGCAGCTACAATGTTCAGCTTGCTGCCACGAATTTGCCTTTCCCATTGTGCGACCTGCCCAACACCATGATTCTCGACCAATTCGATCTTTCCGGCCGGGTGGCCCTGGTAACCGGTGGCACCCGCGGACTGGGGGCCGCCATGGCATTGGCGCTTGCCGAGGCCGGCGCCGACATGGCCCTGATTGCCCGCGACATTTCGGTCCGCGACACCGAGCAAAAAATCCGCAGCCTCGGCCGCCGTTGCGTTTCCATCCAGGCCGATTTGTCGCTGCCAACCCAAAGGGCAGGGCTGGTCGATCGCGTCGTCAACGAACTGGGGCGGATCGATATTCTGGTGAACAATGCCGGCGGCGGAACGCGGCATCCTCCGGAAGATTACCCTGAAGAAGAATGGCGGCATCTGATCGAGGTTCATCTGTTCGCTACCATGGACCTCTCGCAACAGGCCGCCCGGCACATGCTGCCGCAGCACAGCGGCAAGATCATCAACATCGGTTCGATCATGAGCGATGAAGGAGGTTGGAACATTTCGGCCTACGCCGCGGCCAAGCACGGCATCGCCGGTTTGACCAAAAGCCTGGCCACCAGTTGGGCCGCCAAGGGCATTGCGGTCAACTGCATCGCCCCGGGCTATTTTGTGACCACGTATTCCCACGTGCTCAAGAACGACCCCGTCCGCGGACCGCAAATCAACGATCGCATTCCCGCCGGACGCTGGGGCGATCCTGCCGAATTGGGCGGTTTGGTCGTCTTTCTGGCCTCCGATGCCTGCCGCTACATGAACGGCAGCATCATTCCGATCGATGGAGGCTGGCTTGCCCGATAACGAGCTGCAAACGCGGCGCGGTTGGCTTCGATGTTGGCGAAGCCCGCCGCTAACAGCGCCGCCGGTTTCTTGACGAAACCGACGGCGAACTCGCACGCTTTAGCACTTTGCATCCCCCTGAGTAAAGACTCGCTCTGGTTGGCTTTCACTTCAGACGTTGAGCGCAGATTGCCATGAGATCCGTCCGATATGGAATCGTCTGCCGTCGTCTCCGAAACTTTGTTTCAAACCCAGGTCGCAACCTGGGGTTTGTTTGCCTGCTGGCCGTGGCGATGCACGCCCGCGCGGCAGAGCGGGATTCGTCCCCAACCGATTGGGCATTGCAACCGGCCCACGTCATCCACAACCCTTGGCGGCAACACATTCCGCCGACCAGACGGCAGGGCGTACCGGGAATTGAACGCACCGCTAAGGGCCGTCTTTGGGTGGTGTACGGCAGAGATGTCGAAAGTCCTCGCAATTATCAAATAATCAAGTTCAGCGATAACGACGGGCGATCTTGGTCGGATGTGAAGTTGATGATCTTGCCGCGCCAGGGAACTCGCGCGATGTCAGCCGCCATTTGGATTGACCCGCAGGGCAAGCTATGGCTGTTCTGGGGACAGAGCGCCGGTCAGCAAGACGGCCGGTTTGGCGTTTGGGCGATCGTGACCGACGACCCCGACGCGAACGAGTTGAAGTGGTCACAACCGTGTCGGATTGGCGACGGCATCATGCTGAATAAGCCCACCGTGCTGAAAAACGGGGACTGGCTGTTTACCTCTTCGGTGTGGAAGGCCGACAACAGCATTCGCGTTTATGCCTCGACCGACCAGGGGCAATCGTTCAAGCTTCGCGGTACGGCGAACATTGCCGATGCCGCGAAACGAGGGCCCGACGAACCGATGATCGTCGAGCGAACAGACGGTTCGCTGTGGATGATGGTGCGGATGCAGGGCATGGCCGAAACCGTCTCCCGCGATGGAGGAAAGACCTGGACGCCCGTCGAACGAATTGCGATTCGACACCCGACGTCACGGTTCTTTCTTCGCCGGTTGCAATCCGGGGCTCTGCTGCTGGTGAAGCATGGCGGTTTGGACGAACGCACCGGGCGAGAAAAGCTCATGGCCTTTGTTTCCGACAACGACGGCGCCTCGTGGCAAGGCGGCTTGATGATCGACGAGCGCCTCGGTGTAACTTATCCAGATGGCGTTCAAGCGTCCGACGGCACCATTTATATTATTTACGATTATCACCGCACGCCTCACGGTGCGATCCTCATGGCGACCTTCCGCGAAGAAGACGTGCGGGCTGGCAAGTTGGTGAACGACCAGAGCCGGTTGCAGGTGTTGATCGATCAGCTCCCCGCCGACTCCAATCAACCATACCCTCCTCAAAGACCGGAGTGATTCCCATGCGCCACCGCACTCGCCTCCGAACGGCAAATCAAGGGACTTTCTTTGGTTTGGTAATGGGGGCATTGCTGGTTTCGCACGCACTGGCGGCATCTCCGCGCCCAAACATCGTGCTGATATTCGCGGACGACAAGTAATAGCTGGAGCGGCCGACGGGGGCGTACCTCCACAAAAATGGGCAATTCTCTGCTCAAAACGTGGCAATTGCAATCGGGTTAGATTGCGGACAATCCGTTAGCGTTGAAGGGATTTAACTACACATTACTACAAAACTGGCTCGCGACGCTTGCTACAGCCGGTGGAGAGGGTCCGGGGTCGAGTACATTCACCCGGACTGGTGGAGGGTAGGTCCCAATTCCACTTCTGGAGGGTTCAAGACCAGGGGCGAAAACTCGCGTTGGATGTCCAGTCGACCGCAGTATCTGGAGGCGGCAACTTCCGTCGATCGATGAGGGCAACGCAGGTTCCGAGGAGACTCTTAACTGCGCCATGACGGTTCGTCCTTACGCACGAACGTCTGCATGCGCAAGCCGCCTAACCATCGAGCGGGCTGCGGACTCCCAGGCCAGGCTTGGCCATCACGTGGGTGTAAATCATCGTCGTCGAGACGTCGCTGTGGCCCAACAGGTCTTGCACGGTGCGGATATCAGTCCCCGATTCCAGCAGATGCGTGGCGAACGAATGCCGCAACGTGTGGCAACTCGCGGGTTTGCTCAGCTTGGCCAGCCGAACCGCCTTCTGCATCGCCCGGTGCAAGCCATCCTCCAAGACATGATGGCGTCGGACAATTCCGCTGCGCGGATCACGCGAAACGTCCCGCCCCGGAAAGACCCATTGCCAGGCCCATGTAATTCCGGCATTGGGAGACTTCACTGCATGCGCATACGGCAGTTCGACACCGCAAAGATTTCGTTCCCGATCCTCCGCGTACAGCGCCTTCAAACGCTCGATATGGGCCTGCAATTGCTCGCGCAGTGCTTCCGGCAGCACCGTCACGCGGTCTTTGTCTCCCTTGCCGCTGCGGACCGTGATTGTTCCCCGCGTAAAGTCGATGTCCTTGATTCGCAGGCGGACACACTCCATCAACCGCATGCCCGTCCCGTACAGCAACCGTGCCATCAGGCCGTACGTACCGTCGAGATGTGCCAGCACACGCTGTACTTCGTCGCGCGTCAACACGGTCGGCAGCCGCTTCGGTCGCTTTGCCTTCTGGAACTCGCCGAACTCCCCTGGATCGCGGAGCAGCACTTGGCGATACATGAACACGATGGCGCCAGAGCGCCTGGTTCTGCGTCGATGCGGCCACCCTCCGGTTGCAGGCCAGGTGCGTCAGGAATGCTCGCACGTCGCTGGCTCCCATCTCGCTCGGATGCCGCTTGTTGTGGAACAAGATGAACCGCTTTACCCAGCCGACGTACGCCTGTTCCGTGCGGTAGGCGAGGTGCTTCACCCGGCAGGCATTGGCCACCTGATCCAAGAATCTCGGCTCACCTGGTTTAGGTTGAAATGAGGTAGTGGGCGAGGTTTGGGGCGGGTAAAATCCCGATTGTGAAGAGTGCGGCATAGCACGGAGCCTTGTGCGGTGTAGCAAGGAAAAATGACCAGCGCTCCGTCGCAACTCCTTCCCCAGTTTCACAAATCAAAATCGACAGGTCCATACTACACCGCCGAAGTGCGGTAAAACTCTACCACACTTTGGCGGTCGAATGCATGTTAGGCGGGCTCTTCGCATGAATTCAATCGTCAATCTCCAGACCGTAAAGCTTCAGTCGGACGATGGCCGGCCGGCGAGTGCGATTGTCTTGGGATTGAGCATACTTGAGCCAGACAACGCTGACACATTCGTTTGGGAGGTTGCGGAGAAATTCAAGACGCAGAGGATGTCCAGCCCGCCCGAAACATGCATGATGTTGGTCACCATCATTGGCGAGATGCGAGTCGCTCACTTTGCGGAGCGCTGGCAGCAGCTAACCGGAGCCGACAGCATCTTGAAGTTCTTTATGTCTCAGATGACAAAGGCGGAGGTAGTAAGAGGCACGGTGGCAGGCCAGGCTTTAGAGACCGCATCGCTAGTCCGTGTGTCGCCCGCCTAACACCTCAATGGAGCGGACGCGTGATGGATAAAGTGCCAAACCCAAACGTCGGCGCGCGCGCCGCTCAGCTCAACCGTTAGGCCCTCGGTGTGAACAACGGCAAACTCGCAGAGCTGCAAGAGCGTGACCGTGCCATGCGCAGTGCGCGCGACGAGATACTCCGACGTGTCGCGTTGTGGCTGACCGAACATGACTTCGCGCGAGCCGGCGTAGGGCACTTCACCCGAACCGTCAACAATCAAGTATGTCACGTCGGTTTCCAATAGCTCAGCGGTGGCCGTAGCGTGCGCGTCCTGTGTCATATTAGTGATGGGGCCAATACGACCATCACTGGTCCACGAAGTGACGCTTACGAGTGTCACAATTCTCCCCAGGGTCGGAAATATTGGTTTGCCTGGAGTACGCGTGATTCTGATATCACACGTAGCGTCGCCGAGTATTGCCAGTACATTGAAGATGTAGTTTTTTCCTGGTTCAAAGAACAGCTCGCACAAGTGCAATGGACTAACAAGTCGTTGCAGCCGTCCGCCGAAATGTCTAGCGTGATGGCGAGTCAATCGGCGGCGGGTGAACTTTTTCCGTTAAGCGGCTCGGCGAAAGGTGGTGAGGGATGGCGGCTGACCTGGCGAGCTATGTCAACGATCTCGGCTTGGACGTGCACCGGGAGTACCTACTGGGAATCGCGCGGCCATCCATTGAGATTCTCACCGCGAAGGGCCGGGCGACCGAGGGTTGCAGCAAGTTTGGCGGCAAGCCGGACCTGCCGACCGATTTCGAGTGGCCCCAGCACAAGCTCGGCCCGTATCGGTTCATCGGCCAGGTCAACCTTGCAGACATCCCGAAAGTGCCGCACGGGCTGCCGGACGCTGGCTTGCTGTCCTTCTTCTACGCCCACGACGAGGACGGCGAGTCGTTCTGGGGCGACCCCGATTACGTGCGCGTCTTCCGGTTTAACGAGCCTGACGCGCTCAATTCGGTCAAGCCGCCAGAGTCAGTTCGCTTGGGTTCGACTGCGCCGCTCGAGTTCCAACTCGGCGCGGACGTGCCGCCCTGGCCGTGGGACGAGACCGCCGCAAAGAAGTGGCCGATCAGCGAGGATCAACGTGACGCCTACTGGGAGTTGCGGCGCCGGCTCCATCCGAGCGGCCGATACCTTCTGGGCTACCCGTTCAACACCACGTTGGCATACGACCCCACGCCCGGCCCGGAGTGGCGGTCGCTGCTCACGCTGAGTTCGAACGACGAATTGGAGTGGTGCTGGCACGACGGCGACTGGATGGTGACCTTCATCGAGGACCAGCGGTTGCGGGCCGGTGACTTCTCGCAGATCAAGTCCGACGCGGGCTGAGGTCGCCGCCTAACCATTCCCCATGAACTGTCTTTCAGCGGGCACGCGGGGTACTGACAATCACTGATGGGTTTCTCGTTCGTTTTGATAACTCCCCCTACCCCCGCGCTATCGTGTGCGGGGTGGTGGCGTGCTCGAATTGCGCCGGTCGGAAGCGTGTCGGCGCCGCGCCGCTTTCGCAGTGCAGCGTGTGCCGCGCGAGACTTTCGTCTGTCGTGTTGCGCGGCACGCCCTAGAAATTCGTCCGTTCACTGGCAACCGTCCGTTCAAAACGTCGGGGTCTCGAAGCGACACCTTGACCCCAGCCACACTCGCTGGCGGCTAACGGGCTCTGGCGAGACGCCAGTCGCACACCTGCGCTGGCCACTGGTAAAGTTGCCGGCGTCGTCTTGCTTTCGCGGGATCGCGCCGACAGAATCGGATCGCCTGAGAGCGAACGAACGCGCGTGGCGCAGATGCCTTATGAACACCACTTCTCCGAGTCTGTTGCACCGCATTCGTTCTGGGGAGGACGATCAGGCCTGGGATCGGTTTGTCCGGCTGTATACCCCGTTGATTTTTCGCTGGGCCAGTCGGCTCGGTATGCTTCCGCACGAAGCGGTCGATCTGGTGCAAGAGGTTTTCGTGATCCTGGTGCAGAAGCTGCCCCACTTCGAATACGATCCGTATCGAAGTTTTAGGGCATGGCTCTGCACCATCGCCCGCAATGCCGGCCGAGATTTTCTTCGTCGGCGGGCGTCGCGCAGATCGGCCGAACTCGGCAATTCTGGGGAGCTTCCTGAGAGGCTGCTGGCCGAAGACGATGCTGAAGTTTTCGCGGAGCGGGAGTTTCAGGGATATCTGGCCGCCCGAGCCCTGCAGCTCATGAAGGCCGATTTTGCGCCGGTAGCCTGGCAGGCATTCTGGGGACTTGTGGTGGAGCGACGGCCTGCGGTAGAGCTCGCCACCGAGCTCGAAATCAGTCAGAACGCTGTCTACCTAGCCAAAGCGCGAGTGCTGAGGAGGTTGCGGGAAGAACTTGCAGGAATGGATTTCTAAAGGAGGGGCCGGCGATGACGTCGCTGAACTTCTTTCGTGGAACTGCCCTGCCGGTTGCGGTCTGGCTGAAGGCGCCTCGAAAAATTCGCGACAGATTCTGCCGCGGGGCTACGTACCACAAGGCAGAGCACGATGGCACTCGAAATGATGGCGCTCGAAATGATGGCGCTGATGTGGAGCGACGATGAACGACCCCCAGGGCAATGAAAGTTTGCTGGCCAGGTTCTTGGCGGGGCGGGTGCGCGGCGAGGAAGCCGGCAGCTGTGAACGCAAGTTGGCAGGATCCGACGACTGGCTGAAAGATGCCGAGGCGTTGAATGACGACGATGCCTTTGTGCAAAATCTCCGCCGTGGGCTTGGCGCCCACGACGACCTGCCCGACTTAGAACCCCTCATAGTTCAGCTGTGCCAGTTGGGCGGCTCGCATGCTCGCGAGCAAACGGCGTCGCAAAGCACGGCCGAAAGCAGGTCCGACAATCCGCCCGTGAGGGATTATCCGTTCTTGCGCCTGCCCGAAAGCGACGATGAACTGGGCCGGCTCGGGCGGTACCGAGTGTTGAAAGTGCTCGGGGCCGGCGGCATGGGCGTGGTTTTTGAGGCCGAAGATCCGGCGCTGAAACGGTTGGTGGCCCTGAAAGTCATCGCACCCATGCTGGCGGAGCGCCAGGGCTACGGCGAGCGATTTCTGCGAGAAGCTCGCGCCGCGGCCTCGCTAAACCATGAGCATGTGGTGACCGTGTATGAAGTGGGGGACGATGGCGGGGTTCACTATCTGGTGATGCAGTTGCTGCGAGGCGAAACCCTTCAGGATCGGCTGAAACGCGACGGCCCACTTTTGCCCTCCGAAGTCATCCGGATCGGACGGCAAATCGCCGACGCGTTGGACGCGGCGCATGGCCTTAACCTTCTCCACCGGGATATCAAGCCAGACAATATTTGGCTCGAGCACCCGACCGGGCGCGTCAAGGTTTTGGACTTTGGGCTCGCGAGGTCGATCGATGGCGAGTCGCCAACAAATCCAGGGCAAATTCTGGGTACGCCCAAGTATATGTCTCCCGAACAGGCCCAGGGCGGCAAGCTGGATGCGCGGAGCGATCTGTTCAGCGTGGGGGCCGTGCTTTATCGGCTGGCGACGGGGGTCGACGCTTTTCAAGGTCCCACACTGATTGCCATTCTCCGAGCTGTTTGCGACCTGACGCCGCCCTCGCCGCGGCAACTTCAGGCCAGCATGCCTGCGGCGTTGAGCGATTTGATCATGCGGTTGATTCAGAAGGATCCCGCGCAGCGAGTTGCATCGGCAGACGAACTACGCGCGGCGCTGGCAAGTGTTGAGGACGGCGCAAGCCCGCCTGCGAGTGAAGGCCACCTTGCGACCGATTCTGATGTCGCATCGTTGCGAACCCTGGCGGCGGAAACGACGGCGCAAACGACGGGCGCGTCGGACGAGCCCAGGCCGACGACGCCAGGCTGGGGCCGATTTGCCCGCTGGGCCATCTTGATGGGCGGGCTGGTCCTTGCGGCCCTGTTCACAATCATCTTGCTGCAAAGCCCTCAGGGAGAGTTGCGAATTGAAACACAGCGCGACGTGGTGGTCCGCATCACCAAAGGCGACACGGTGGTAAAACGACTGCACGCGGGCGCTGCGGGAACCACGATTAAACTATCGTATGGGCAGTATCGCGTGGAGTTGGAGTCGGATTGGGATGCTCTCATTGTGGGCGAGCCGGCAATTGAATTGAAACGCGGCCAGGAAACGGTGGTCCGCATTCAGGCAAAGCCAAACGGGGTTGCCGACGACGCCCAGCCCACGGAAGAGCGGCAACTCGGCGATCGAGAACTTGTGGACTGGGCGTTAAGCCACGGGGCCGAATGCGAGTTGCTGGTGGACAATCGAGAAACGCTGAGGGTGCAGTCGCCCGCGTTACCGCCCGATGGCAACTATCGGCTCGTGGGCCTGCGTTTGCTGGGCGAGCGGAAATGGAACGATGCTGATCTTGCCTATATCGGCAGGCCGCCGCATCTGACCGAGCTGGAGATCATGAGCGGGGCGTGCCCGATCACCGACGAGGGATTGCGCCTGATCTCAAGTATCTCCACGCTGGAAGCGTTGACGCTCCGTTGTCCGCAGGTGACGAATCTGGGCCTCGCAGATCTTTCGTTGCTTCGACATTTAAAACGACTGGACCTTTCCCTTGCGCACCAAATCACCGACGACGGGTTGATCCAACTGGGCAACCTGACGGCGTTGGAGCAGTTGAAGGTGAATCATGGCCAATTTACCGAAGCAGGGCTGCAGACATTGCTGAACCTGCGGAAGTTAAAATCCGTCGACCTTGATCATCTGGAGTTGAGCGACGCCGGCCTGGCCAGGATGGCGGATTCGTGGGACGAACTGGAACGGTTAGCCATAAGCGGGAAGGATGTCAGCGACATGGGATTGCAAGTCGTGCGTCAATTTCCCCGGCTCCAGTTCTTGCTGCTGCGAAACTGCACCCAGCTGACGCCAAGCGGCGTGGCAACCTTGAAACAGGCCATGCCGAGGTGCCGAATTATGATCTCACTGGAGAGCCCAATGGGGGATGCGGGCAGACCGTGAACTAAGGGGAGGCGCCGGTCATTTACTTCCCGGACGCGGCTGTTGCACAACTGACCTTTCATTGCGGCTCAAATTCGAACATCGATGATCCGCGATGGGAGCGCGGGTTCCTTCAAACATTGCGGCCATACCGAGGAACCTTGAATCATGATGCTTGGAAAAACGTGCTAGAGTGCGTCGATGCCGTGTCCAATCATCTCAAAACTGCACCTGCACTTGACCGCTCCGTGATAAATTCGCTCTGGGGTATCCTCCATTACTCTCGATCTTGGGCACTGCACCCGGATGGGATGTTGCCCCGAAACAAGCTAATCACGAAGGAAGATCAGGAACATTGTCGGAGTGGCTTGATGAACTGGCCGAACGGATCGCTTTCATGCTCGACGGTGGAACTGATCCGAAGTACGATCGGTAACGTCGGCGTCCGACCACTCGCGCAATGCGGATCGGCGAACCATCGCATGCACGGAGCGGCGGTGGCCAGTCGGTTTTTAAATCAACGTCAACTCCCGCCGCCCCGTGATGCGGGTCGTTAGCCCCAAAAGTCGGGAGCGCTCGCGTGGCATTGAAGTACCATCAACCCGTTCTTGACGTGCTTGGGATGCACCTCGGCACTTCGCCCCGCCGACTTGCAATCCTTGAGGAGCGAGAGGCGGCTTGTGGAGTCCGATTCCCGGCGTCCGTGCGTGAATGGCTTTCGATTGAATCAGCCGACGCTCTGTTCTACGAGAACACCAACGAAGACATCTTCAGGAACTGACCGAGCTTGGCGACCCGCAGGAGGCGGCACAAGGCTATCTGAAAGTCGCAACCGAGAATCAAGCAGTCGTCGCATGGTACGTTCGTCTTGGTGAGGGAGACGACCCTCCCGTTTACGACAACAACGACGAATGGAGTGAAGATCTGTCGAAGACTGCGTGGCGCGAGAACTGGAAGACGTTTACCAACTTCATCTTCGGTATGATCTCAAGTCACCATTTTCACGGATGGCACTCGGGCATGCGTCTGTCTGCTATCGACCAGCAACCAGGTCCGGAGCAATTGCAACAGTTGCGTAGTTGGTTTCAAGAGGGGCCAGTGACAGATGAACCGGACTCGATCGTGTTTCGGTTTTTCAGTCTCGCGGGGCTGGTTACGATTCGGAGCATTACGTCCGAACACCTTGCGAGCTCTGAATGGGCTATCGAAACGGATTCTGCGGATGGGTTATTCGAGTTCGGCAAGAAGCTCTGGCGTTTTGGGACACTGTCGCAGACACTGAAGGCTGAGAGTTCTACGCCAGCATCCCGAGCGAAAGGCGATCAGGTGCTTCAACGGCTCCGCGCGTGGGCCCGGGGCTAACAAGTCGCTCAACCAGACCGGGCCGCCATGACGGCGGTTACGCGGTTCGCTGTTCTCTCAGGTGGCCCGGCTGGTTAGCTCATCGTTAGGCATGTGGCATTTGTCATGTCAAACACCGCACTTGGCGATTCTCATCATCTGCCTCCGGGATATTCGCCCCCGCAAAGTGCCGAGGAGCTACTTCGACGCTACGCGGCGGGTGAGCGATACTTTCCCGATGCCGACATACCAGATCGCTCGTCGCTTCGTGGAGCTACACTGGCCGGCGCCATTTTCCGAGATTTCTGGTTGAGCGATGTCGACTTGCGGGACGCCGACTTGCGAGGTTGCCGATTTGAGAACGGCAACGTGAAATGTTCCGAATTTGATAATGCAGACTTGCGAAATGCAACATTTTCCGGTTGCGTACACGTCGAAGCATCATCGTGGCATGGTGCCAAAGTTGATGGGACTGATTTCTCTGGTGTATGGGCGTATGGCAGCCCAATTAACTCTCCGGAATTTCCGTTTGGGCGGTTTTGCGGCAGTGCCTAACAACACGCTGCAGTTGACTCGCTCGTCAATGCGCGTTGACGTCCACCTCTTAGAGTAAGTCATACTAGTGTTCAAAAGCCGCTCGACATCCGGGCGAGCATCTGAGCTTTTCCGTTCCCCGACAACCCCTTCACGGACGACCACCTGTACCCGCTTCGATGCCTCGTCCCTGGCTGTCTTGAATTTAACCCAACATGAATCCTGACGACCCAACGATCGCGGAATGTAAATCAGCTGTGCGAAAGTACTGCTGGTCTGAAAATCCATTCGAACTTCTTCAGGCCGCGAACACCTTGATGGAAAACTGCGAGCAGGAACCAACAATCAATGTGGACGACGGTCTTGCGTGCCTTGATCATGGCGGCGTCGTTGCAGAAATAGGTGCAAGAATCCTCTACGTTTTGACCGGACGCGATGGCCTCGGATGGCATGGCGCGGGCTACAATCATTTGCCGTTCCACGTTGACAAACAGAATTGGCTGTCATTCCTGGCGACGCAGTCGAATGAGCGGGGAACCAAGAGTTGAACGCGAGCGGGCGATCACGGTTCTGAAGTCACAATCCAACGCGCCCGACGCGTTAACGCAACCGTTATCCGACTGAGGCATTGGCACGGTGACTGATACCAACGACAATTCGACGATTGAACCGGTATGGTTGATTACCGCCAACGTTGTTCGGATCCGTCCCTTTGGCGAAGGTGGTACTGAAACAACAATTGGAACCAAGCACTTTCGTGGCAAGGCGAAGGTCTACATCATTGACGCATATTGGGGTATGTGCGAGAACGTGACTGTCATAGGCCATCACCGCGCAACTGGCTCTTACGTCAAGATGGATCTCCCGTTACGTTACCTGGAAAGTCTACGAATTTCTTTATGCTACAGTCCGAAGGTAATCGAACTGACCGCAGAACACTGGGCGCGACTCCAGGGCATTCCAACCAAAGTACACTGGGAAGAAAAAATCGCGGTGTTGCAGTCTTGGCCCGATGGACTCGGTTCGCACGAAGCCGGATAATAGAGAAATACAACGGAGCGGGCGATTCGGGCGGTTTGACAATGGTAAACCTTTCGCGCCCGCCCGCTGAACCCTGCCGTTCGTCGCCAGCGTGCTCAAAATGCTCGATCAACTTCTGGCACGGGAGATCGATTGGTATCCGATCGCCGGACCTCCTTACCACTTCGTTGCGCGAGTCGACGATCTGCCATGTGAACTCAGATTGAACGATTTTCCCGACGAAAACATTGCTACGCTGTGGGTACATGGCGAGCAATTCGAATTGGACGAGCTGGCGAAGAGTTGGCGTCTTCCGAAGCATCGCAGTGAGTGACGGCGAGCGACGAATAACCCGCGGCGGGGGTATACTTTCATTACGGTCGAGCGTCCCGCGTGCGCCGCCACGGCCGCTCAACGACATCACGTCATGCGGAGGGCGTTTTGGTGGATAGCGATCCTGCAGCCACGGACGCGGACGCGAAGCGGGACGGCCTGCCGCTCATGGACCGCCTCCGTGTGCTCCGCACCGAGTTCGGATTCTCGCTGGCGGAGGCGAAGGCGGTCACCGACGCGACGGACGGCAAGCCGCCCCTATTCCCGCCGGTCATCAGCGCCAAGCAGTTGACGGTCGTCTTGGCGTCAGAGTTGGGATACTGCGGCTGCGCGTCCGGGGCTGCCGTTGGCGTCCTCCGCGACCTGCTGCGGGCTGCTCGACAGCGAACCGATGCGACCTGCGACGGGGCCGCCTTCGCGTTGGCCTCGCGGGAGTTAGAAAAGTTGCTGGCGGGCGGGGGCGGGTGGGCCGAATGGCTTGTGTATGGCTTGGAGCAGCGTGGCCTTGTGCAGCACGGGTTCGGGCAATCCGATCTGCTCATCACAGAGCGGGGCCGGCTGCTGCTCCAAGCGGTCGAACGCTTTGACCCCGAGTGAGGTGGTCGCGCCGAACCAGCACTGCACCTGACCCGGCGGCGCGATGTGGTTCTGCGAGTTCATTACTCATTGATGCTGCCAGGCAGGTGAGCTTGGTCGTTCGGCTTCGGAGACAAACGATGGCTGACGAGTGTCGAAGTTGCGGTGCTGCGATTGGCACACTTCACAATCCATTCTGTAATCGTGAACTTTGCCCGTTCTGCCGCGACCTCATCACGACCTGTGAATGTATTTTTCAAGTTCTGGAACTCTCGCAAGCGGAACGCGGCATAGTCGAGGCATTTAAGGACGATTCCGTTGACCCACTTCGGTCCATTTGCGATCGTTGGTTCGCAGCAGTAGAAGCGAAGGGGCGAATCTCACATGACTATCGAGGATGAGTTTCGCCGAACAATCGCATGCACTTGAGCCGGCGGCCGGGCCGGATTCAAAAGGAAAGCCATCACCGCCGGCCCGATGATGCTGGTAGTTCGGTCACAAACACCCATGTTGCGTTTCGCCCTACTTCTGATCGCTTGCGTTGTCGCCGGATGCGGGCCGTCGGGAGGACCCGAGGCGACTACACCTGATTCGCCAATGTTGGTCAATATTCAATCGATCATTGCTGAACAGCTCGGGCTGAAGGCCGCAGACGTGAATCCGGAGCTGACGTTCGCCGCCGTCGGTGCAGACGATCTTGACCTCGTTGAAATCACAATGGAAGTTGAGGAAAGATTCGACATCGCGATAAGAGATGATGCATTGGTACACGCCGCGGGAAAACAAGACGCCCATACATTGTGCGACCATTTGACCATTCGGAAGTTCGCCACCGTCGCTGAAAAGGCGCCAAAACAGCCACAACAAAGACAATTGTCGATTGTGGATGACGATATACTTCGTGAATCACAAGTTGGCGCATTTGGTGAACTCTCTCAGCTTCCTAACCCCCATGGACTTGTTCTGGTCTTTGTCCCAAACTTCGAGGATCTCGCGCAGATTCAAGAACACCGTCTGGGACGTGAACTCGACGACGCGGAAACAAAAGCACTCCGCCAAAAGGCGGCAGTGATCGCTCTACCGCAGGAAATGGCGGCAAAACTGAAGCAACAGAAATCGGGACGGGACGCCTCTCACGAGAACTAGTGACCGAACAAATGCGTGACCGGAGCGGCGGATCATGCGGGTTTTGAAATCAACGTCAAATACCGCCGCCCGGTTACGCTGGTCGTTCGTCAGACTATATGAAACGCAAGCGTCCAAGACGATTTAAAACGATTGTGATCATCGTCGGTTGCATTTTACTCTCACCCATAATCGTCCCCTACTTTCTCATCGAAAACGCGTTCGCCGACCGTCGTCGGAAACGCGATGCAGAAAACTTTCGCTGCGCTCAGTGCGGCACCGTCCTTGGCCGCGCTTCGATTGCGAAGGCTGACGAATACTGGTGCGATCATGTTCGCGAACTTCACAAACGGTTCCTCGGATCACGATTTCGGCTCGTTCGCAACGTATGGGCGATTTGCGCCAAATGCGGTGCGCGATACGACTACCGTACCAAAGACAGAACGTACGTGTTGCAATCAGACGAGACGAAAAGCCCGGCGGTTGTCGATAGTTGATGCTTCAGAAATTGCCTCGTGCCTACGCTGCCGGTAGACTAATGGCTGGTTGGTCTCCGTGGCCGACTATCGCGTAACGCAACCGCTGACGAACAATGCCGTGAACCGGAGCGGCGAAGTCGGGCAGATTTGAAATAAGCAGACTTTCGTCGCTGCCCGGTTACGGCGGTCGTTTGCCGACAGAACACATGGCCAACAAAACTGCATCCTTTGACTGGCGGCAGTTCCTGCAACGGGTTTCGCACGACCTGCTGGCGGACGACGCGATTCGTGGCATGGTACCACAAGAGGTTGTTGCGTCCGGATGGCTCGGCTACCAAGGGGCACGCGAAGAAGAAATCGTCGCGCTCGAGAAGACGCTTGGAGCCAACCTTCCACCATCCTACCGGTCGTTTCTAGCCGAGACGAACGGTTGGCGGAATTGCGGTCCATTCATCGACAACCTATGGGCATGCTCGGAAGTCCGTTGGTTTCAGGAGCGCAATCAGGATTGGATCGACGCTTACATGCACCCAGAAAACAGCGGAATCACGATCGTGTACCCGCCCGGACAGGAGCCGCCCAAACCGCGACCTCTCACGGACGAGGAGTATCTGACCTACGGCGAGAGACAGGATTCGTGCCGTTTCCATACCGAATATCTTCAAACGGCGCTCGAAATCTCTGACGTTGGTGACTCGGCCGTTCTTTTGTTGAATCCGAAAACCATAAGCGATGGCGGTGAGTGGGAAGCATGGATTTTCGCGAATTGGATGGCCGGTGCTCATCGGTATCGATCTTTTCGCGAACTGATGCAGGGGGAATATGAGTCTTTCCTGCGCCTGCGAGCGGGCGACGAGTAGTCGGCGAACCTGACCCTTTTACAGTGGACCCGAGCCGTTGTTGATTCCACGTGACAAACCGATTCCCGCGCTGCTTGAATTCATCAGCTCGTGGGTCCGAGACTTGTCGCCCGAGCATCGTATGGATGCTACGTCCGTCCCCGATTTTGTGCCACCACCGCTACGCGCCATCTACGAGTTCGCCGGCAACTATCCGATTCCCAACTCCGAACAGTGGCGGCCACCCAACTGGACTTACGGGCTTTTTGGACCACAGGATCAGTTACTTCCAATCGACCAATTGAAGCCAAAGCGCGACCGATTCACATTCATTCATGAGAATCAAGGCGTCTGGTACTGTGAAACCGACGCAAATGCCGCCGATCCACCCGTCTATTCAGATGCAACTGCAGATCACGGCGAACCGGAGGGAACGATGCGCATCGTCTGTCCATCGCTATCGCACTTCTTGACCACCTTCTGCCTTCAGGAAGTGTTTTTTGGTTCACAACATCTGTTCTGCATTGACTCCGAGGTCGCCGGACCAGCGGATCTCGTAACCGATAAGTTGACCGATGTGTGGGTCAATGGCATCTACGTCTACAACCAGCCAACGCACTCGTTCTATCGTTGCGGACAAGGCTTGTTCCTCATGGATACTGGCGGGGACTTCTGGCTGGCGTACAATGATGATCGCTGCGCAGCGCACATCAACCAGGCCCACGAAGTGCGTCGGATCCACTGACTGTATAACAAGTCGCTCAACCAGCGTGGCGGTTGAGCGCGAAACTTGAAATCAACATCGCTGGACGCCGACCGGTTAGCTTCAACGTTATTTGGCAGATTCAGCACCCAAGGATCTGAGACCCCATGGTTCGTCCCGGTCGCCCTCGAAAACATGATCTGGTTGCTGACGGCATTCGTCGGCACATCCGCAGTGCCGAAGATGATGCGGCGAAAGCACTCGTTGCATCCGGTGATGTCGACATTCCAGACGGCGAGAATTGCACGCCGTTGATCTGGGCTTCGTTTCACAATCGTCCAAAGTTGCTGCAATGGCTCATCGATCGCGGAGCAAACGTCGACCATCAGGATCGAAATGGATACTGTGCGCTTCATTATGTCGCCCAGGAGAAACTGCGAAACATCGCTGAATTGCTGCTCGATGCCGGAGCGTCAACTGAGTTGCGAGACGTGTACGGCAACACTCCGCTGTGGACTGCAGCCTTCAATGCGCATGGTGATTTGTCTGTCGTCGAACTACTTGCGGAACATGGAGCGTCGTTCGAGAATACGAACCATGCCGGAAAGACGATTCGAGAAATGGCGATGATCTTCTTCCCTGATGAACTACCGGAGTTAATGCAGAAAGCCAAATAACCATGCGGTGAACGGGAGCCGCCGACGGCGCGGGTTTTGCAACCATAGTGTTTGGCGGCAGCCCCGTTACCGCTGTCGTTAGCCAGCAAGAGCACATCATCACACAAATGCCAGACTCGCAGGCCGATCGGTTGGTGCTTCGCCACGCCCCAGGATGGGACGGCGCTGTCGATCCATCACGGGACGACATTCGGCGAGTGCTTCACGACATCGAATCGGACGAATGTGAACGTCCGGAATTCACAATCGAGAATCTCAACAACTGTCAGCCCGCAGAAGTTGATGGGCAACGCGTCCTTCAATGCACGCATCGCGGATCGACCGCGTTTGCGGCCACGCACTACCAAGAAAATGGAACTGTCCTGTGGTACATCACCTATTGGGACGGTGCTGATACACGCTTGGCGTTGTCGAACGGTTGTCAAGATGGCAGATTCATTGGCGGTATACTATGCGGTGGCCCGTTCGCGCTGCGGTCGGATTGCGGTGTAACGCAAGACATGGCATTGGATGTCCTCGACTATTTCGTATGCCATCGCGCACCATCCTCGGATCACCAATGGATACCGGAATCAGACTCATATGATCTCGATTAGTTCCGTCATTTTGACTCCAGTGAAGACGAAAGCTCGCTCACCAGTCGGTGAGCCCGAGCGGCGGATCAGGCCGGTTCGAAAGTTAACGGTACTTGGCCGCCGCCGGGTTACCTCGGTCGTTAGGCGGAAAGTTCCAACGTGACGGACTGGCAACGCAACCAGGACTTACTTTGCAAGGACAGCGAGCGCTTGATATGCGCCCTCCTCGCCGAGCATGAGAAGAGGCGGGAGCCACTCGCGGCGATCGGTTACGTCTATGAGCTTGGGAGAGGACAACTTTGCTTTGAACTGTGTGCGAATACGGCGCGGAATGCCCAGACATCACTCGCCGAGTACCAAGCGAAGTACCCCAATGCGTCAGCCGACGAATTCCGCTGGAATAGTGGCAACTACGACTATTCAGGAGCCGCCGACCAGTACGGCGGATGGAGTGAGGCATGGTGGGAGGAGTTACAGCGACTGGATCGGGTGGAAGACGACGAAGAACTGACCCGTATCCATGAGGACATCGGTCGAATCTGTTGTAACGTCCTGGCAGAGCTGGCCGGAAGCGGGTTGTTGGGCGACTGGAGACTGCTCGCCTTCAATGTTGGAGCTCTGCTCGACGACGTTGCGGAGGTCATGGAGCGAGATAGGCACATTAGGCAGCTAATCGAGTCGAGCCCTGAACAAGGCGATACGGCAGACGGCGGGGGCGAGTAGGCTCGCCACGCGAGCTGTCGGCGAAGCGGCTCGCAGGCAGCGTTGGCTAGCGGCACGGCGCGGTCCTGGTCTCCTTTCACCTCTCGGATGACCAGTTGCCGCCGGCCGAAATCGACGTCCTTGACTAGCAATCGGCAACACTCCATCAGGCGCAAGCCGCTGCCGTACATCAAGCCAGCCATCAGGCGATAGACGCCACGCAATCCGTCGACGCAACCGAGCAGGCGACGCACCTCATCGCGCGACAAGACAACCAGAAGTCGCTTGGGACGCGTCGCACGCCCCGCATCAAGGGGCGGCAGGTCAATCTGCAGTAGGTACTTGTACAAGATAAGGATCGCACAAAGTGCGTGCGTCTGGGTGCTTGCCGAAACGTGGCCGGCCACCGCCAAATGGGTCAGGAACGCCTCGATTTCCGGCCCACCCATCTGCTGTGGATGGCGTTTTCCGTGGAAGAGGATGATCCGGCGAACCCAGTGAACATAGGCCTGTTCCGTCCGATACGCGTAGTATTTGGCCCGTAGCGAATGCCGCAAGCGGTCAAGTAACCTAGGCGGCTCGTGCTTTACAGGAGGACTGCGTTCTCATTTTTCCGAACCGTGGGCACGCTAGCGTTCGTAGTCAGATTGGCCGCGGGTCTTTGCGGCGGTTCCTTAGGGCCAGGGCTGGCTGATGGATCGAGCGATTCTTTGGACGGAGCTCTGGCATGTCTCAGCCTGATTTGTCGTCGTTGGCCGCCGTGTTT
>JAANMT010001112.1_pt1 | contig 27359 bp, 26 predicted proteins | sample 7279711 | NCBI WGS metagenome assembly JAANMT01 (sample SAMN14094538, study PRJNA606508) | bioreactor metagenome | isolation source: A lab-scale SPAN reactor treating ammonium-rich wastewater day 1 | place: Ireland: Galway | collected 2017-01-16 | reverse complement strand
TGAAATTATGGCCGTAGCAGAAGACGATGTGGAAATGTGGATGATTCCGGTAGAGTACATGGACTCCTGGATGCATAAATATCCCAGCTGGAAAAGTTTTGTGATGCGCACCATGCAGAACCGCTTTCTCGAGATGCTGAGAGCGCTGGACATGGTGGTTTTCAACGGTCTTGATGTACGACTCACCAATTACCTAAGGGAAAAATCTAAAATATCCGGAAAAACCGTGCTGAATGTCTCCCACGAAGAAATAGCCAACGATTTGGCCAGCTCCCGCGTCGTGATCAGCCGCCTTCTTAAAAAACTGGAGAACGACGCTAAAGTGCTGCTGTACCGAAACCAGATCAAGCTGCTGAAAGATTTTTAAAAAACTCATTATATAAAACAGTACACACGGCCAGTCGGCCGTGTTTTTTTTGTATGTAACTCAGGTTACGTTCTCTGGTCCGTATAGCAGGTACATTTGCACAAAATTATACGGAACATGAGAAAACTATTAATTGCCGCATTTGCAATGTTATCGAGTACAGTCCTTTGGGCTCAGGGAACCGTGCAGGTTTCCAGACAGGATATGGAAGAGAAAATTGAGCGTAACAACCTTCAGCTTAAAATTGCGTCTGCAGAAGTACGTTCTGCTGAGGCCGATCTGCTGATGTCCCGCGCGATGCATTTGCCCAACATTAAAGCCAGCTATACGGGGATTTCTACCAATAATCCATTGATGGCCTTTGGATCTAAACTCAATCAGGAACGGGTGACGATGGAGGATTTTAATCCTGCCAACCTCAATAATCCTAAGAATATTTTCAATTTCGCCACCAAACTCGAAGTGCAGCAACCCATTTACAATAAAGATGCGGTGTACATGAAGAAAGCCGGCGAGGTAAAGCTGGAAGTGCTGAAACTGAAACAGGAACGCACTCGCGAATATCTGAAATTTGAACTGAACAAAGCCTATATGCAGCTCCAGATGGCCTATAAAAACGTAGAAGTGCTGGAAGGCGCTAAAGCCACCGTTCTGGCCAATAAAAAAGTCATCGACAATTATTTTAAAAACGGAATGATTCAGAAATCGGATGTTCTGGATATGAATGTACGTGTAGCGGAAATCGACAGCCAGATCCGTTTTGCAAATTCGAATGTGCAGAACGCCTCCGATTATCTTTTCTATCTGCTGGATGAATCTCCGGAAAACAAAGTGATGAAACCGGCTGAAACATTACAATATCAGGAAGATCTTCTTACACCGGCTCCTGTATTGAGTACGGAGCGAAAAGACCTTCTGGCTTTCCGTAAATCCCTGGAATCCTATGATTATTTGGTGAAATCTTCAGAAGCTAAATTTCTGCCCAGGTTGAATGCGTTTGGAAGTTTTGAACTGTACGACAATAAACCCTATCAGTTCAATGCCAACGGTTATTTGGTAGGAGTTGAACTTTCCTGGAATATTTTCGACGGAATGAAAGCCAAAAGCGAAATCGCAAAATATAAAGCTGATCTTGCGAGATCTGAAACAGAAGTAGTACAGTACCAAAAACAGAGCTCCCTTGAACTCACCAAAGCGTTCCGACAGGTGGCAGATGCCGACCACAAAGTGAAACTCAGCAAACAGGCGTGGGAACAAACCGCCGAAGCGTACCGCATCCGCAAGAACCGATATGAGCAGGGGCTTGAAAAAGCTTCGGATGTTCTGAATGCAGAAACGCTGATGTCTAAAAAAGAACTCGAATATCACCAGTCGGTGCTGGAATACAATACTGCTTTGGAATATTATAAATTTTTGAAATAAAATATCGCAGATTTTACAGATCAATATTTAATGTCGTAGTTATCATCGATTCCAAAAAAAATAAACTCAGAAAATAATCTCTTATGAAAAAACATATTTATCTTTCATTACTGCTTGTTTCAGCCCTTCTTGCAAACTGTTCCTCCGATCCCGCAGCAATTGCCGACAACACCAAGCCGGTTCAGGTAACCCTAAGCAGCACAGGAACCACCGACGCACTGGGATACGTCAACGCAAGCGGTAAACTTGTAGCGAAAAACTCAGTTAATGTATCGACCCGAATGATGGGCTATATCACGATGCTCAGAGCAGATGTCGGAGATTTTGTAAGTGCAGGTCAGTCTCTTGTAAGCATCAATAATACTGATATCCAGGCAAAAGGCGGACAGGCCAGCGCCCAAATTGCACAGGCGCAGGCAGCTTTTAACAGTGCTTCCAAAGATTACCAGCGTTTCCAGAATCTTTATAACTCACAAAGTGCGTCGCAGAAGGAGCTTGATGATATGCGCGCCCGATACGAAATGGCCAAAGCTACCTTAGACGGTGCGAGAATGATGAAAAGCGAAGTGAATTCACAGTACCGTTACACCAACATCAGTGCACCGATTTCCGGAGTCGTAACCGCAAAATATGCAAGTCAGGGCGATCTTGCCAATCCGGGGATGCCGATCCTTACGATCGAAAGTTCCGGAAACTTACTTGCGCAGGTTCTGGTTTCTGAACAGGATATTACCTTAATCAAAGCAGGGATGCCGGTGAAAGTTCTGATGAAATCTACCAATAAAGAAGTGGCAGGACAGGTTTCAGAAGTAAGTCTTTCCGCAACCAATACCGGCGGGCAGTACGTGGTAAAAATCAGTGTTCCCCAAAGTAAAGAATATTTGCCGGGAATGTATGTCAATGTGCAGTTCCCATTCAAAAGAAGCGGAAGCGTCAATCAGGATTTTCAGGAATCATTAACCGTACCGAAAGCTGCACTGGTTGAAAACGGACAGCTCACAGGAATCTACACCATAAGTACCACCAATACCGCACTTCTCCGTTGGGTGAAAACCGGTAAAGTGATGGGTGATCAGGTGGAAATTCTTTCCGGCCTCACCGCTAAAGAACCTTATATCGTTTCCGCCAACGGAAAACTGTTTAACGGTGCAAAAGTAACCACAAAATAATGTGATAATCTGATGATGACATGAGGTGCTGATGTAAGATCAGCAGTTAAAATGATCTCATCGGCACATTAACAAATTACCTGATTATATTATGGAAAAAGGAATCGCAGGACGTATAGCCGAGTTTTTTATCAATTCAAAATTAACCATACTGTTAATGATTGCATTGATGATTATCGGGGTGTACAGTTCCACATTAATACCAAGAGAAGAAGAACCGCAGATCATTGTGCCGATGGCCGATGTAATGGTGGGTTATCCCGGCGCCAGTCCCAAAGAAGTGGAAAGCCGCGTGGTTAAACCTTTAGAGAAAATTATCTCCAATATTAAAGGAGTAGAGCATGTGCACGCCATGGCGATGAACGGTCGTGCTATGATTATTGTTCAGTTTTATGTAGGTGAAGATACAGAACGTTCTTATGTGAAGCTGTATGACGAGTTGATGAAGAATAAGAACATGTTCCCGAACGGTATTATGGAGCCGATGGTGAAAACCCGTTCCATTGATGATGTTCCGATGTTGGGACTTACGTTGTGGAGCGAAAAATACAATGATTTCCAGTTAAGACAGATCACCGAAGAGTTGGCTTCCGAAATCAAAAAAGAAAAAGATGTTTCTCAAACCAACGTGATCGGAGGCCGCCTACGACAGCTGAAAATCATCCTCGACCGTGAAAAAATGGCTGAAAGTGCTGTAGATCCGCTGACGGTAATGCAGATGATTCAGGCCAACAACGGCAGCGCACAGAGCGGAAGTTTTGTGAGCAACGATACCGAATATCTGCTGAAAACCGGCCAGTTCCTCACTTCTCAGGAAGATGTTGAAAATCTGGTTGTAGGTACGTCACAGTCGATGCCGGTTTATTTAAAACAGATCGCAACGGTGACCGACGGGCCTGCCTCGCCTGCAAATTATGTAAGCATGGGCTTCGGTAAAGGCAGCCCAAAAGGCATGAAAAATCCGTCAGAATATCCTGCTGTTACTCTTTCTGTATCAAAAGTGAAAGGGGCGGATGCGATGATGATTTCTGAGCAGCTTCTGGAGAAAGTGGAATCTTTAAAGAAGACCTTAATCCCAAATGATGTTCATGTAGAAGTTACCAGAAACTATGGTGAAACCGCTTCACATAAAGTATCCGAACTTTTGCTTCACCTGGGTGTTGCGATTATTGCGGTAACCATTCTCGTAATGCTGGCAATGGGCTGGCGTGGTGGTTTGGTGGTGTTCCTATCAGTGCCGCTTACTTTTGCGCTCACACTGTTCAGTTATTATATGCTGGGTTATACCCTGAACCGAATTACCCTTTTCGCCCTTGTATTTGTAGTGGGAATCGTGGTCGATGACAGTATCATCATCGCAGAGAATATGCACAGGCATTTCCACATGAAGAAACTGCCGTTTAAACAGGCTGCAATTTATGCGATTAATGAAGTCGGAAACCCAACGATACTGGCAACCTTTACCGTAATCGCTGCGATCCTTCCGATGGCATTTGTATCCGGAATGATGGGGCCTTATATGTCTCCAATGCCGATTGGAGCGTCGATTGCCATGTTGCTTTCACTTTTCGTTGCATTAACGGTGACTCCATATCTGGGTTATCATCTGCTTAAGGTGAAAGATGAAAAAGAACATCAGGAACAACAGGGACTGGAAACCGGTTTCATCTATAAATGGTACAAAAAAATTGAGCAGCCCTTTCTCGACAGTTCAAAAAGAAGATGGTTAATGTTGGGAATTACCGGAGTTTTGCTGGTGATTTCGATGCTCGCCTTCTTTACCAAATGGGTGGCTGTGAAAATGCTTCCGTTCGACAATAAAAATGAAATTCAGGTGGTGATTGATATGCCTGAAGGAACTACACTCGAGAAAACATCAGTCGTTGCCAAAGAGGTTTCACAGTATCTGAGAACCGTTCCGGAAGTCGTGAATTACCAGAATTATGTTGGAGCTTCATCACCGATTACCTTCAACGGACTTGTTCGTCATTATGATATGCGGGGAGCGAGCAATACTGCGGATATCCAGGTTAATTTACTTAACAAAAGCGAGCGCTCAAAACAAAGTCATGATGTGGCTAAAACCATACGTCCGGAAATCCAGAAGATTGCCAAAAAATACGGAGCCAACATCAAGATTGTTGAGGTTCCGCCAGGGCCGCCGGTACTTTCTACCATTGTTGCAGAAGTGTACGGACCGGATTATGAGGAACAGATCAGAATCGCAGATGAAGTTCAGAAAATCCTCATCAATACAGAAGATGTTGTAGATGTTGACTGGATGGTGGAAGCGCCGCAGGGTGAATTCAAAATCATTCCTGATAAAGAAAAAAGCATGCTGAACGGTATCGCGCCGCAGCAGCTCGTTGGAAATATCAATTATCTTTTAGGAGAATATCCGGTTTCTACGCTTTATGATGAAAAAAGCAGCCAGCCGGTAAACATGGTGATGAAGCTGGATAACAGTGAAAAATCAACCATACAGGATATTACCGCGCTGAAAGTGAAAGGTGCTGCAGGAAATATGATGCCGGTAAGCGACGTGGTAAAAGTGGTAAGAGGCACTTTGGAGAAAAGCATCTATCGCAAAGACCAGAAAAGAGTAGTGTACGTGCTTGCTGACATGGCAGGCGCGCTGGAAAGTCCGGCGTATGCGATCCTTGGAATGGAAGAAAAACTGAACAAAATTAAACTTCCGGCAGGTTATAAAATCAACGAACTGTATATGGAGCAGCCGAAAGATGAAAGTGACTATACCGTAAAATGGGACGGCGAATGGCAGATTACACTTGAAGTTTTCCGCGATTTGGGTGTTGCGTTTGCTGTGGTAATCATCATTATTTATATGCTGATTGTGGGCTGGTTCCAGAACTTTAAAACACCACTGGTGATGATGGCCGCAATTCCGCTTTCTTTGGTGGGAATCGTGTTGGGTCACTGGTTATTGGGCGCATTCTTTACCGCGACTTCATTTATCGGGATGATTGCGTTGGCAGGAGTTATGGTAAGAAACTCTGTTCTTCTCATCGACTTTATCGAAATCCGTCTGAATGAAGGTATTCCTATCAAACAGGCGATTATCGAAGCCGGTGCTGTACGTACGACCCCAATTTTATTAACAACGGGTGCAGTAGTCATCGGAGCTGTGATTATTCTCTTTGACCCTATATTCCAGGGACTAGCAATTTCACTCGTCTTCGGAGCGATTGTTTCTACGGTGCTTACGCTCATTGTAGTTCCGCTGATTTATTACATGACCGAAAAGAAGAAGTGGGAGAAAATACACGCAGCAGATGTGTCTGATGAAGAAGAATTTAATCACGAAAACCATCAGTTACCAGAATAATTTCAGAATAACTCATCACTAATCTCAGGACGCGGCCGGATTTTGTGCCGGCGGTGTCCTTTTAAATTTTAAAACAATGAAACTCATACATATTACCGCGGTAAAGGAATTCGAGAAAAAAGTAAAAGATATTTTGCTTCATTCCGGAGTTCAGGTATTTTCTTATGGGGAAGTCCGCGGATTTAAGGCCAACAACGCCGTATCTTCTGCCGAAAACTGGTTTGCTTCTTCAGGTGTGGAGACCGAATCTTTAATGTTTACCGTATTTGCAGATGACAAAGTGCTTGACAAGATTGCTGAACGCATGCGTAAATTCAATACGCAACAGGAGTTCGAGTCCAGGATTCACCTGGCTGCCGTAGCAGTAGAACAGATTATTTAATAATAAAAACAGAACATTTATGAAAACGAGAATAATTCACGCCGTAGCCGGCACCATGATTTCAGCAAGCCTTCTTTTGGGGATTTTTGTTCACCAAAACTGGTTTTTTCTTACCGGATTTGTAGGCATTAACCTTTTTCAGTCGGCCTTTACCAACTGGTGTCTGCTTGGGAATATTCTGGAGAAATTCGGAATTAAAAACAGCGCCGGCGACAGCTGCTGCTCATAATTGAAGTCATTTAAATATTCAGAGTTCCGTTTTACTCAAATTCTTCGAAAGGGATTTTGAGCTGAACGGAAATCTGTTTTTTTTCCTGAGTGTTGAGGTTGGAAAGCGAAAGTCCGAGTAAGCGAACCGGTTTGTCGAAAGGGCGCAGTTCCCAAAGTTTCTGTGCGGTTTCGAAAAAATCTGTCGCACCGGAGAAATACACTTCCTCGGTTTTGCTCCGGGTATATTGCGTAAAATCTTTGTACTTGATTTTCAGCGTTAAAGATTTACCTTTGATTTCTTTTTTGCTGAGCCGGGCTTCGAGTTCTTCACTAATGAGCTGAAGCTGTTTAAAAACCGAATCTTCATCGAGCAGATTCTCCCAAAAAGTTTCTTCCACCGCGACACTTTTCTGGATACGGTGCGGTTTTACCTCACTTTTATGAATGCCGCGCACCACATTGTAGTAATAGTTTCCGGATTTTCCGAAAAGGCGGATAAGTTCTTCCAGAGATTTTTTCTTAAGGTCTGCACCTTTGAAGATGTGCATTTCGTGCATTCTGTTGGCGGTAACTTTTCCGATGCCGTAGAATTTTTCTATCGGAAGTTCCTCCATGAACTCCATGATTTGTGTTGGATGAATGGTTTTCTGTCCGTTGGGTTTGTTATAATCTGAAGCCACTTTTGCCAGAAATTTATTCACCGAAATTCCTGCGGAAGCAGTGAGTCCCGTTTCTTCGAAAATCCTTTGTCTGATTTCTCTTGCGATATCATTGGCGGATTCAATTCCTTTTTTATTTTCAGTGACATCCAGGTACGCTTCATCCAGAGAAAGTGGTTCCACCAGATCAGTGTATTCATAAAAAATTGCCCGGATCTGCTGCGAAATTTCTTTGTAACGCTGAAATCTTGGTTTTACCACGATGAGGTGGGGGCATTTCTCGATCGCCAATCTCCCCGGCATTGCAGAACGGATTCCGAATTTTCTAGCTTCGTAACTGGCCGCTGCTACCACACCATAATGCCCGCCTCCCACGGCAATGGGTTTTCCGCGGAGTTCCGGATTGTCGTGCTGCTCCACGGAAGCGTAAAACGCGTCCATATCGACGTGGATGATTTTGCGCTGGGGAATCATGAAGCAAAATTAAGAAAATTGCTTTTCTGAAAAGGGCATAAAAAAAACTGATGGTCCGGCAAGGGGATTATTTGCAAATCTTTTTGCTGAATCATCAGTTAAGCTTCACTTCTTGCTTCAACTTTAAGTACTGACTTCAAAAATATTGATTCCAAAAAACTGCCTTTCGGTTCGTTTTTATCATCGTTTCATCGATAAACACTTTAAGTTTCAACGTTGATGTGATTCCGGACTTTTACCTGTTTGCTGCAGACTTAAGATTCAGTTTTGCAACATCGTCTTCTTCTGAGACTGGTAAAAACCTTCTTTCACCTCGTAAGTTCCACTTTTTATTCGGTACACCAGTTTTAATTGAGAAAGTACCTGTCGGATTTTTCTTTTTTCAACTCTGTGTGTACCTCGCCTTTTTAGTCGTGCATCAGTAAAGAATATCGGATTTTGAGTCTCCGGGTTTTCAGCTTCTTCCTTTCGGTTTCCAGTTGATTGCCTTAACTTTCAAATTTCCTGAGCATCTTTAAAGATTTTAAGCGTGAAATTTTTGCTGTTAAGCTTCCGTTCAGCTCTGCATTCTGACTTGATTGGTGATGTAAAAATACTACGATTAGATCCTTAAAAGCAAATAAAACGGCTTTTAATTCTCAACGTTCTATCAACTGTTTGTTTACAATGAAATGTGAATATTTATCTGTTTACCAGATTGTTAAATAAAAGGTTATGAACGAATTCACAGTCAAGTTCTGTAATGCATAGTTTTTTTAATATTTACGTTTTACGGGTCAGAAATAATGATTTAAAAACCGCAGTTATCAATATAATATATAATTTTATAGAAAAAATCATGAGCAGCGACTTTACAATCGAGCAGCCTTTCCGCTTTCTTGGAAATGATTTCCAGGATGAACTGCGTGAGAAATCTATCGTTCAGAAATTCGGTCCCAAAACAGAATTGATGCAGGAAGGCCAGCGGGTGAAGTATGTCCCGATTGTTTTGAGCGGTTTGGTGAAAGTGTACACGATGAGCAGTGACCGCGAACTTGTTTATTATTTTGTAAGGCCGGGACAGAGTTGTATTATGACATTTTCAACAATTTTTAAGGATGGGATCAGTAAGGTTTTTGCGTCCACTGATGAGTCTTCCGAGGTGATGCTGATCCCGGTGCAGCATATGAAAAAATGGATTATCACTTATCCGGAAATCAACCAGTTCTTCTACAAAGAATATGATTTAAGATATGCTGAGATGATTGATATGACAAACAAAGTAGTTTTTCACCGCCTGGACCGGCGGGTCATGGACTATCTTCAGAACAAGATAGAAATTACCGGAAACAACCCTGTAAAAGTTTCGCATAAAGAAATTGCCAACAGTCTGGGAACTGCCCGCGAAGTCGTAAGCAGGATCCTGAAAAAATTCGAACACGAGGGAAATGTCCGGCAGGATTTTACTGGTATTGAGGTTGTTAAACCCCTGTGACTTTAGTCACCGCTTTTTTACTTTTTTAAGATATAAATTTGTTAGGCCTTTCGTGCAGGTCGACAAAATAAGTCTCTGCGCAGGTTTCTTGTGCCGGGAAAATGTTGGTTTAATCTTAAAAAAGTATTTAATGATACAGAAATTTACATTTTTGCTCTTTATTTTTACGGGTTTTGCAGCATTTTCGCAGGAAGATTTGCTGAAGGAGATCGACACAGTAGCGTCCGCAGAAATTTACCAACCCAGTTTCAAGGCGCTTCAGATTGTAACAGGACAATCAACAAAGATGCCGGCTAAGAAAGAATTTTATGTAGATATTTCTCACCGTTTCGGTGATGTAAGCGATGGGTTTAAAACTTTTTTTGGTCTTGATCACGCTACAACCAAATTGGGAGTAATTTATGGTTTAACGGATGGCATATCGCTTAGCGCTGCCAGACATACGTATCAGAAAACGTATGAATTTGGCACAAAATACCGGTTGCTGAAACAGGTGGGCGAAATGCCTTTTGACGTTGTTGGATATCATGTTATCGACATTAATTCCGAACTTGACCGGGATAATTATCCGAACCTGAGGTTCAGCGACCGTATGGCCTATTTGAGTCAGATACTTATTTCCCGAAGATTCTCTGAAAGTTTCAGTATGCAGTTAACGCCTACTTATATCCACAGAAACCTCATAAATCCGGAGATTGAGAACGAAAATCTTTTTGCAGCAGGAATTGGCGGCAGATATAAAATATCAAAAAGAGTTTCATTGAATGCTGAATATTTTTTGAACATGGAGGATAAAAATTATTATAAGAATCCTTTATCTGTGGGAATGGATATTGATACGGGCGGTCACATTTTTCAGTTGGTTTTTACGAATTCGCAACCGATTACTGAAGTTGGATACATCAGCAACGCTACCGGAAACTGGGAGAAAGGTCATTTCTTTTTCGGCTTCAATTTATACCGTGTTTTCTAAAGAATCAGCATCATGAAAAAACCGTTTAACCTATTAACGATCCTCGCTTTTTTTGCAATTCTCGGTTGTGATACCCGGACTTATGACGACATTTCAGAGAAAGTAACTCTTCCTGCAACGGTAACTTATACAAATGATATTAAACCGCTGATTGCTACCAACTGCACGGTATGCCATTCGCCCGGTGGAGCGTCTGGATTCTTTCCGCTTACGGATTACACGTTGGTTAAAAATGCTATTGATAATATTCTGGACAGGGTACAGCGGCCTAATGGGGATCCGCAAAAAATGCCTCAGGGCGGCAGTTTGTCTCAAAGTAGTATTGATCTTTTGAAAAAGTGGAAGAATGACGGTTTAAAAGAATAATTAAATAAAATCGCAACAATGTATAACAGACTCATCATTTTAGTAGCCTTGATTCTAGGAAATCTTGCGTTTTCACAGAAATACAGTACCAAGACCGGAACCGTACATTTTGAAGCAAATGTTCCGCTTTTCGAGGATGTAGATGCTAAAAATTCAAGCGTAGCGACTGTTTTAAATATAAAAACAGGTGATATTGCAAGCATCGCAATGAATAAGAACTTTAAGTTCAAAAGTGCACTCATGGAAGAACATTTCAATGAAAATTATGCTGAATCTTCAAAGTATCCGAAAGCAGTTTTTGTAGGAAAGATTGAAAATTACAATTTGGAGGAGCTTAATACTTCGCCCCGCAGCTATACGGTATCAGGATCACTTACATTTCATGGCGTGAAGAATAACGTTTCATCCACGGCACAAATTTACCGTAAGGATGATAAAATTTATATTTCAGGAAAATTTTCTGCAAAACCTGCGGAATATAATATCAGCATCCCAAGTGTAATTAAAAAGAAGATTGCAGAGACCGTAAATGTGGATTATAATTTTGAACTGGAGAAAATATGAAAACCGCTCTTTCTTTAATCATACTACTGATAGGCGTAATGTTGATAAACGCTCAGCAGAAAGATGTTTTTGATGTAGCGAGATCCGGAACAGTAGAAGAAATGCAACAGCTGCTTAAACAAAACCCGGATGTGATTAACAGCACAAATTCTATGGGTTTTTCTCCCTTGATTCTGGCCTGCTACCGTGGCAATACCAATGTTGCAAAATTTTTGATTCAGCATGTAAAAGATATCAATTACAAAAGTCCTGAGGGGACCGCTCTAGCAGGTTTGTGTATCAGGTATGATAAGGAACTTGCTGAAGCACTTCTGGCTAAAAAAGCTGATCCGAATATTGCAGATGCCAATGGCACTACACCGCTCATCTGGGCAGTAAAAACAGGAAACGAAGAGTTGGTGAAAATGCTGCTGCAGTACGGCGCTAAGAAAGAACAGCCGGATCACATGGGAATTAAACCCTTTGAATATGCTGTGCAAACTCAAAGAGAAAATATTATTAACCTTTTAAAAATGCAATAAAATGAAAAGAAAACTTCTACTTATTTTATCCAGTTTTTGTGCCTGTATTTTAATCGGTGCACAATACAGTTCAGGAGCGCCCTTCCTCGTTGGAACTACAGGGGTTTCTGTAAAGATGGAAACAAAGCCAACCATGGTAAGACTCACACTTTCAGGCCCCAGTAACTCGTTTCTGGGACTCGGAGCTGGAGATGAAGGTATGGCATCAGGAGCCGACGGATTTATTTACAACTCCGCTTCTGCAAGGGACTATACATTCAACGGAGTTGGTGTAACGCCATCAGCAGATGCTGTTCAGGACTGGACAGTAACTTCGAATACCATTTCAGGAAGTACAAGGACTGTTGTTGCGACCAGAAGTCTCTCAGGTGGGGCCGGCGATGCACCCATTCCCAATGCGGCTGGAACGGTAAATGTATTTGTTGCGAGAGGGGATGGTACGCTTACACTTTCCTATCACGGCGCAGGGAACAGGGATTATGCGACTTTGGTAATGAGCTATGATGCTGCACTGGCGGCGGATGATGTTAATCTGCAGGGAAAAATTATGATGTATCCTAACCCATCAAAAGGAACAGTGAATTTCAAAAACTCCGAAAGTATTAAATCCATTCTTGTTTACGATAGTACCGGAAGGTTTATTGTATCTCCGAAACTTAAAAACAGCAGCATCGATTTAAACAGATTAAGTCCCGGTACTTATTTTCTGGAAATTGAAGCAAATGATGGCGTGAAATCTTTTGAAAAATTAATTAAGAATTAAGTAAAGAGTTTTAGCAAAGTAAAAACCGTTTTGAAGTCATCAAAACGGTTTTTCTATTTTTATTATCTGTTGTTCTCTAGGTAAGTCAGCACAGTTTTATTGAACTCCTCTTTTTTATCAATGTTTACATTAATTGGCCAGTAATAAACCAGATCACGCAGATAATCAAAGGTTTTAAGCCTTACATAATCTTTCTCGGTAGTGAGGATGATTTTGTATTCACCTAATTTTTTGTACTCTGCCACAATATTCTTAATGTCCTGATCGCTGAAATTGTGATGATCTTTAAATTTAAGATGCTTCACCCTTTGGGAGAATTTTGCGAGATGATTGATGAGGGGTTTTGGATTCGCAATTCCGGTTATCAGCAGGATATCGTAATAACTCAGATTGTTATCTGGCAGCATTTTGTCTTTGCTGTAAATATTCTCGTCATAGCCAATGCTGGAGAAAAAAACTTTCTGGTAATGCTGAGGTTTAATTCTCGAGATATAATATTGTTTCTTTTCCTCGGTTAAATCCTCAGGACATTTAGAAACCATAATGATCTGCGATCTTGAGGCGCCGCTCCGGCTTTCGCGTAAATCACCTGCCGGAAGCAGAAAGTCTTTAAAATACGGATCATTATAATCCGTCATCAGAATACTGAATCCGGGTTTTATTTTGCGGTGTTGATAGGCATCGTCCAGAATAAGCACATCCAAATCCATATCATCAATCATCTTTTTTGCGCCCGGAACTCTCTCTTCAGAAACACCGATTACAAAGCGGTTTTTGAAACGTTCGAATAGCTGCATCGCCTCGTCGCCCACCATTTTATAATTGCTGTCGTAATTGGTAATACCGTAACCTTTTGTCAGTCTTCCGTAACCGCGGGACAGGACACCGGTTCTGTAATTTTTGGAAAGGAGTTCAGCAAGATACATCACCATTGGCGATTTTCCGCTTCCGCCCACAGAAAGATTTCCGACATTGATGATCGGAGTTTTAAATTTGGTTGATTTAGAGATTCCCCAATCATACATTAAGTTCCTGACACTCGTTACGAAATGATAACCAAGGGAAAAAGGGTAGAGATACCATCTTTTCATAGGCTGCAAAAATAGGTATTTTTCGGGGTAAAGAAAAGACAGGACCCACTAAATTTATCATGGTTTTTAGTGATTTTTATTTTCGGGTACGCTAGAGAATAATTCGGCGCTGTTCCCCAAATTTTAAACATTTTGTTTAAATTTGCTAGATTAGATTAAAAGCCATGAAAAAGAAAAATGTAGCCGTCGTGATGGGTGGTTATTCCGACGAGTACAAGGTTTCCCTGAAAAGCGGGCAGCTTATTTACGACTCACTCGACCGCGACTTATATAATGTTTATAAAGTCGTAATTCTGAAAGAGGAATGGTGTTTTGTAGATGACAGAGACCAGAACCTTCCCATCAACAAGGCAGATTTTTCCGTCACCATGGAAAGTGATTTCAAAGTTAAATTTGATGTCTGTTTCAACATTATTCACGGGAAACCGGGAGAAAATGGCGAGCTTCAGGCGTATTGGGACACCATCGGTCAGAAATATACCGGCTGCGGTTTTTACCAGAGTGCATTAACATTCAATAAAAAAGATACCCTTGCGGTATTGTCAAAATACGGAATTCCTTCCGCAAAAAGTGTTTATTTAAGAAAAGGAGATGATTTCAATGCAGATCAGATCATGGAGGAATTAGAACTCCCGCTTTTTGTAAAGCCTAACCAAAGCGGTTCTTCGCTTGGAATCACAAAGGTAAAAGACAAGTCGGAATTTCCGAAAGCAGTAGATTTTGCCTTTGCTGAAGACGACGAAATTTTAATTGAAAGTTTCCTGAACGGAATGGAGGTTTCTGTGGGGGTGGTAGATTTCAACGGCGAAACAATTGTGCTGGGAATTACCGAAATTGTTCCGCATAAAGAATTTTTCGACTACGAAGCGAAGTACGAAGGTGCATCTGAAGAAATTACGCCCGCCAGAATTGATGAAGAAACACGCATAAAAGTGGAAGAGATTGCTAAAAAAGCCTATAATTCTTTAGGAATGAGTGGTTTTTCCCGAAGCGAATTTATTATTATGAACGGGATTCCGTATATGCTGGAAATGAATACCAATCCTGGATTTTCACCGGCTTCAATCCTACCGCAACAGGCAAAAATCTACGGAATTTCGATTAAGGATCTGTGCGGAAACGAAGTTGAAAAAGCTTTGGCAAAAAAATAAAAACTAAAAAACTATGAGAGTCGCTGTTTTTCCGGGTTCGTTTGACCCGATTACGCTTGGGCATTACGATATTGTGGAAAGAGCAGCGCCTCTTTTTGATAAGATTATTATTGCTATAGGTCAGAATTCGCAGAAGAAATATATGTTTTCACTGGAGCAAAGGGTAGAGTTCATTAAAAAAACCTTTGAAAAATTTCCCCATGTGGAAGTAGACCATTTTGAAGGGTTGACTATTGATTACTGTCATAGCAAAAATGTAAACTTTATTCTGCGCGGACTGAGAAATCCCGCAGATTTTGAGTTTGAAAAAGCGATCGCCCAAACTAACCGGGAACTGACCAAGCAGAATCAGATCGAAACCATCTTCCTTTTAACATCAGCCGGCAAATCATTCATCAGCAGCAGTATCGTAAGAGAAATTATTACGTTCGGCGGCGATTATGAGCTTTTGGTTCCGGTAACAGTAAGGGTTCCACTAAAGAAATAAAATTTGCAGGTCCACGAAAATTTTAATCTCGCTATAGAACTTCTCGGTACCGTAGCTTTTGCCATGTCGGGGAGTTTTGCTGCCATGCAGAAGCGGCTCGATCCTTTCGGGGTTTTAATTATTGCGTTTATCACATCGGTTGGCGGCGGAACCGTGCGCGATCTTCTTCTGGATGTTCCCGTGTTCTGGATGCACGATTTAATCATGTGTACGGTAATTTTTATTACCTGTATTTTTTCGATGATTTTTAAATCGGTCGAGAAAAAATTCCAGGTTACGCTGTTTATTTTCGACAGTTTCGGGCTGGGACTTTTTACGATTGTGGGAATTCAAAAAGGTTTAAATGCCGACCTTCATCCGCTGATATGTCTTACTTTAGGAACCATTACCGGATGTTTCGGGGGAATCATCCGTGACATTTTACTTAACAGGATTCCGCTGATTTTCAGGAAAGAAATTTATGCTACAGCATGTATCGTAGGAGGCAGTGTCTTTCTTCTTTTCATCAACTATACCCGGCTTTCCTATACTTTTGTGCAGATTTCAACTATTTTGCTCATTGTTGCCATACGAACACTGGCCGTGAAATACCACTGGCAGATGCCCAAATTTTATGGGGTTGAGCAGAACTCGGAGATGTAGAATGTAAATTGTCTGCTGTTGGAAGCTGGATGTTTGTTGTTTAATGCTTGAGACAAAATTTATAAACTTTACCGCAAAAAAAATCCTGAAAGACTTCAGGATTTGATTTTTTTAGAGATGACGGCTTAATGGAATTTTCCGCGCTGTCTCATGTTTGGGTTATGCATGTGTTTCTGCATCGTTGGCATTTTCAGCTGGTCTTTCAGCATCTTGATCTGATCGGTCATCATTCCTGCAGAATCTAATCTTTTAGCTTCTTCAAGAAGTTTAGTTGCTTCCTGTCTTCTTCCTTTTTGTATTGCTCCCGCCGCGATATTGAGTGTTGCCATAGCACGGTCGTGTTTCATATTCAGGCCATATTCAAGAGCTTTTTTCATTAAAGGTTCTACTTTTTGTGGATTTTCCTGCGCTAAAGTAAGTCCCTGTAAATAATGGAAATAGCCATATTGCGAGCGGTGAAGCTGAGATTCAAAATTAGTGATTTTTGAAAGCCATTTGCTGGCTTTTTCCATGTTTTGTTTTCTGAGATACCAGAAGGAACCAAGGATAAACTCATTTTTAAAGAATAAAAGAATCGGAATTGCCGAAAGGATTACTACCACGATTCCCCAGCCGATGTTCCGGTTCATCATCAGATAAATTCCAGCGGCAATCATCAGGCCTGCGATAACGAATTTTATGTATTTGTTCATTGTTAAATTTTATGACTGCAAAGATAGAAATTTGAGGTTAAATTTCAGAAGTTAGATTTCAGACTTTTTTTCAAAGGTCTGGAAACAGAAATCGTAGGTGTTTTTCTCATCCTTTTCATGGCATGTTTCTGATGTTTTCTGCCAGATTTTCGGATTGATTTTCGGAAAGAAAACATCGGCCTTAAGTTCTGCTTTTACCTGCGTTACTTCAAGTCTGTCGGCCAGATCAATGGTTTGCTCGTAAATATTTCCGCCTCCGATGACAAAGATGTTTTCGTCCATCTTTTTAGCGAACTTTAAAGCTTCTTTAATACTCCCGACAATCAGAATTCCTTCTTCAAACCAGTCTTTTTTACGGGATACCACTATGTTTGTGCGGTTAGGTAAAGGTTTGCCTATGCTTTCGTAGGTTTTTCTTCCCATGATAATCGGATGCCCTGAAGTAATCTCTTTGAAATGTTTTAAATCCTTGGGCAAATGCCACAACAGTTGGTTACCAGCACCAATCTCATTCTTTAAACCCATCGCCACTACAATTGTGATCATTTTTCTTAAATTTTCACAAATTTAGCACATAATTTGTATATTTGGGTACCGAACATTAAACATTAAAAATATTAAACTATGAGAAACAGAGGTTGTATGAGCGCCGGAACCATCGGTATTGCTCTTCTCGTTATTGCCGCAATTTTATTTTTCTGGGGCAAAAACGGTTATAACAGTTTCACGACCAAAGAACAGACCGTGAATACCAAATGGTCTAACGTGGAAACGGTGTACCAGAAGCGTGCGAACCTGATCCCGAATCTTGAAAGAACTGTAAAATCCTATTCGCAATTCGAGCAGGAAACTTTAACCAAAGTAATCGAAGCCCGCTCCAAAGCAACTTCAATGACCATAGATCCTACCAATATGACCGAAGCTGATATGGCGAAATTCCAGGCAGCACAGGGTGAATTAAGCGGAGCTTTGAGCAGATTGATGGCTGTAGTAGAACAGTATCCTAATTTAAAAGCGGATCAGCAGTACATGAATTTCCAGCGAGAATATACCGCGATTGAAAACAGCATAAGAAGCGAAACCGTTTATTATAATGAAGCGGCGCAGGATTATAACACATCTATTAAGACTTTCCCAAATAACATTCTGGCAAACTTTACCAACTTTAAAGAGAAACCATATTTTAAAGCAGCGGCAGGAGCTGAGAATGCGCCGGAAGTATTTACCAATTAATGAGCAACTTTCTTACAGATGTACAAATGGCTTCCCTGGTGGAAGCCATTCAGTCAGCAGAAGATCATTCTACCGGCGAGATTCGTGTGCATATTGATTCCAATTCTGAAGGAAACAACGCGGAGATCGCCTTTGAAGTCTTCAAAACACTTTGTAAGGATAAAACTGCGGAAAGAAATGCGGTGCTTTTTCACGTGAATTTCGAGCAGCATTACCTTACTATTATTGGCGACGCAGGTATTCATGAGAAAGTTCATCAGTATTTTTGGGACAGGCTTCATGATCAAATCACATCGGCATTCGCGAAAGGAGATTACCACGACGGATTGAAGAATGCCATTCTTGAAACCGGTTTCGAACTTAAAAAACATTTCCCGATTTCGGGAGAAAATCATAATGAACTGTCGAATGAGATTACGTTCTCTTAAAAAACTCCTTGTTTTTCTTTTTCTTGGACTGAACATTCTTGTTCCTGCCCAACTGATTCCTGCAAAACCTGTAAAAATCTTTCCTGTTACCGATGAGGTTGGGTTGTTAAATTCAACTGAACGGGAGCAGCTTAACCAGAAACTCATTAAGTTTTACGACTCCACTTCTACGGAAATCGCGGTAATTATTATTCCCACTACAAAAGGGGAGGACATCAATTATCTTGCAACCATGTACGGTGAAAAGTGGGGAATTGGAGAGAAAGAACAGGATAATGGTATTGTATTTCTCATCGCGACAGAAGACCGGAAATTTGCCATTCAGCAGGGCCGTGGCGTGGAACGCTATCTTACCGCTTCGGTGGCGGGACAGATTCTGGATTATATTGTAACCCCCAATTTTAAACAGGGACTTTGGTACGAAGGCATCAACCGCGGAACAACTGCTTTGATGGAAGTGGTGCAGGGTAAATTCAAACCTATTGTTAAAGAAACTTCCCGTGAAGGAGGAATCAGTATTGTAAAGGTGATTTTTATTGCATTTTTTGTCCTGATGATTCTCAGTATACTCTTCAAGAACAAAGGCGGCGGCGGAAATAATGATGATGATGACGATGTGATTCTCTCGCGGCGCGGACGCAGAACGTATCCCGGCGGATTTTTCCCTTTCCCCGGAAGTTTCGGAGGTGGAGGTTTTGGCGGCGGCGGATTCGGTGGCGGTTCCGGAGGTGGATTTGGCGGATTCGGTGGTGGCGGAAGCTTCGGCGGCGGCGGCGCATCCGGTGGATGGTAAAACGAAAATTCTTCTCTAAACTATAAAAAAATCAGCCCTTTAAAGGCTGATTTTTTAATTTGATTTTATTTAATGGAAACGCTCCCGCCGCTGCTTTCATTCTGACTCACAATATTCAAATTTCCTTTTCTGTATACCGCGATATTTCCACCTGAACTTGCCGATGCATTCAGTTGGTTGGTGGTCGCCACAGTTACATTCCCGGCACTTGAAGCCTGTATGTCGGAAATCTCAGCAGTAAGCTTTTCTGCATCTACGGTGCCGGCTGAAGAAGCTTTCAACGCGGCATTTTTCGCCTTACCGGAAAGATTAATGTCTCCCGAAGACGTTGCCTCAGCATCGAGATTTACAGCCCAGATCTCACCCGAGAAATGCCCGGAACTGGAAACATCAACTGAGAAATCATTAGCTTCCAGATTTCCGGTAATACGGCCAGAACTCGAAACTTCCACATCTGTTTTATCCTGAGTAAATTTATCTTTTACGAGGATTTTAGCCGAAGAAGTAGCTTCCAGATGCGTGAAATCTCTCACGAAAATTTTGGCCGCTACATTTCTTGCAGAAATATTCCTGTTGGGTTTGAAGTGAATGAATAGTTTTCCGTCAACATTATCCACTAAAATTTCGTCGATAATATCTGAGGGAGCGGTTATTACCACTTTTTCGGTATCAGATTTTACCACTTCAGCGGAAATCGACTGCGCTACTTTAATTTCGTCGATATTCATCTCAAACTGATTTGTTTTTATGATTCCTTTTCCTTCTTTTACCGATAGGTTTAAGGGAAAAAGACTGTCGGATTTCATTGAACACGAAAAGAGAAACGCTGAAACTGCGACCGTAGTAATACGTGTTTTCATATGGTTTGGTTTTTAATTTGCTTAAAATTAATATCTTTACTTCAATTAACAGTTCAAAAATGAAAAATATTACATCTGTGTTATTAATTTCCTCCCTGGCAATTAATACTGCATGTTCTACAATGAAAACAACCGAGTCTACAACCACAGAAATTCCTGCTCCGGATGCGAGTTTATCCACAAACCCTTTTATGAAGAAAAGTGGTCTGCAATATCAGGCACCGGAATTTGATAAGATTAAAGATGAACATTTTAAACCGGCATTTGATTACGGAATGAAGGTTCAGCTTGCCGAAATTGATAATATCGCTAATAATCCAGCCGATCCAACTTTTGGAAATACAATTCTTGCGCTGGAGAACAGCGGCGAAATCCTCAAAAGAGCACAAATTGTATTTTATAACCTAACCGGTTCCAACACCAATCCGGCGCTTCAGAAACTCGAAGAAGACTATGCACCTGTATTTTCTGGGTTGAGTGATAAAATTTATCTTAATGAAAAGCTTTATTCAAGAATAAAAGCGATCAGCAGTGAGAATTTAGGTGCTGAAGAAAAAAGAGTTCTGGAATTGTACCGAACTAATTTTGAAATCGCGGGCGCGAACCTTTCTGCGGAAAACAAGGAAAAGGTTAAAAAAATCAACGAAGAGCTGGCAACACTTTCAACCCAGTTCACCAGTAAACTTTTGGATGCAAGAAAGAACGGCGCTGTGGTAATTACGGATGTAAAAGAACTTGATGGACTTTCAGCTGACGAAATTGCAGCCGCAGCAGCAGATGCAAAATCCGCAGGTCACGAAGGTAAATATCTTTTAACGCTTCTCAATACAACGCAACAGCCGCTTTTACAGAATCTGAAGAACAGAGCGACAAGAGAAAAACTCTTCAAAGCATCTTGGTACAGAGCTGAAAAAGGTAATGCGGATGACACCAGAAGCATTCTGGAAAGGCAGGCAAAATTGAGAATGGAAAAAGCCCACCTTTCGGGAAAAAAATCTTTTGCTGAATGGAAACTGCAGGATCAAATGGCAAAAACTCCCGATAATGCAATGAATCTCTTAGCTCAGCTTGCAAAACCGGCAGTAGAAACAGCAGAAAGAGAAAGCAATGAAATTCAGGCTCTGATCGATCAGCAGAAAGGCGGATTTACGGTAGAACCATGGGACTGGAATTTCTACTCGGAGCAGGTGAGAAAAGCAAAATATGATTTGGATGAAAATGAAATAAAACCTTATTTCGAAGTAACAACTGTTTTGGAAAAAGGAGTGTTTTACGCAGCTGAAAAATTCTACGGAATCACCTTTAAAGAAAGAAAAGACCTTCCGGTTTACCATCCGGATGTTGTGGCTTACGAGGTTTTCGATAACGACGGAAAATCAATGGCTCTTTATTATCTGGATTTCTATACCAGAAGCAATAAAAACGGCGGTGCATGGATGAGCAACTTTGTGGAGCAGTCGCATTTACTTGGGCAGAAACCTGTGATCGTAAATGTTTTCAACTATCAGAAACCGGCTGACGGAAAACCATCACTGATTTCTTATGATGATGTTTCTACCATGTTCCATGAATTCGGACATACTTTGCATGGTCTTTTTGCGAACCAGAAATATGTTTCGATTTCCGGAACCAATACGCCAAGAGATTTTGTTGAATTTCCTTCTCAGATCAACGAATTTTTTGCTCTGGAGCCCTCAGTACTGAAAAATTATGCACTTCATTACCAGACCAAACAGCCGATGCCACAGGCTTTGGTCGATAAAATTAAAAAAGCAGGATCCTTCAATCAGGGATATTCTACTACCGAACTAGTTTCTGCAGCAACATTGGATATGAACTGGCATTCGGTGACCGATGAATCGCAGTTTAAACCTGCTTTGGAATTTGAAAAAAGTGTGCTGGCGAAATATGGGTTTAATCTGAAAGAGGTTCCGCCAAGATATCATACGCCTTATTTTGCGCACATCTGGGGCGGCGGTTATTCTGCAGGATATTACGCTTACATGTGGAGCGATTTGCTGAATGCTGATGCGTGGGACTGGATTTCCACAAATGGCGGCATGACCAGAGCCAACGGCGACCGTTTCAGAAAACATATTCTTTCGGTTGGTAATTCTGTTGATCTGAATCAGGCTTATAAAGATTTTACAGGAAGAACTCCGGATATCAAACCGTTGTTGAAGAACAAAGGATTTATTAAATAAACTAAACCGTTTCTAAATAAAAGAACCGCAGAATTTTTTCTGCGGTTTTTTTTAATCTTTCTCACTTAAGCTGATGTTATTTCTTGATAAACTGCTTTGTCACAATATTTCCGTTCCCTTGCTGAACGCTGATAAAATATAATCCTTTTGAAAGATTTCTTACATCGATGTTTTTTGTATTTTTCGTGGAGGTAACCATTTGTCCTGCGGAGGAGAAAATCTTCACATTGGATACGTCAGCAACATTCATGATTGAAATAAAATCTGATGACGGATTAGGCGCAATTTTCATCACGGTGGCTGAATTCTGGGATGTGGAGGTTGCAAGCGACGTATTTGTAGTAAAACTTTCTTGCTGGTTAATCCATTGTGCATACAATGCACGTGCATCTGCGGGACTATAAGCTTTATTATCAATTACCAAATCATCAATATAACCACGGAACCAATCGAGTGGTGACTCAGATTTTCCAATTAGGATGGGAGAGGTGGATGAAGGTTGTTTAGCATTTGCAGAAATATTAATATTGTTTAAAATTCGTTCTCCATTAAAATAGAGGCTTAAATAATTATTATTTACGACCACAGTTGCGTGTCCCCAAACTCCTGTGTTGATCGTTACATCAGAATCATAGCGGTTTGCACCCAATTTTACACAAATTGGAAGTGGAACTGTATTTGAGTTTTTCCTTACGCCAATAGTGATAGGTTTTGTACTGTCGGTTGTTGGGATATAAACAATCGGAACCACATCACTACCGCTATTATCATTTTTGGTCGTATAGCTTTTGTAAGCAAAAGAAACAGTGTATTCTGTACCCAAATGAGCATTTAGCGATTGAGGAACCTGCCCATAAAACGTTGTTGTTGATACATTTTGAGTATTGGGATTTACACTAAGCGACGAAACGGATGATCCATAAATGTTTTGATCATAAACTGGTGTAGTTCCTAAAGCAGTTAGGTTTGGTCCACCAAAAAAGTCCGTAAGGTTATTGTTGAATTTATATTTAGCGGTAGCTGTACCTTTTGTAATCTTAGACACTTCCATGAAGCGTTCTGTAACCTGTGCTGGAGTAAATGATTCTGTATATACTTTAATATCGTCTAGGTGTCCTGCTGTTGAGGTAGTAAGCAGATTATTGGTATTATTGGTATGAGACAGGAAATGCATTATTTTCGGAGTGTTGGTATTTACAAAGTTTTGGAGTACTTGCACAAGGAATTTTCCGTTTTGGTAAACTCTGACATAGCCTCCAGTTTCTGCAAATTTATAGCTTATGATGTAATGATGCCATTTGTCTTTAATAAGTGGGTTACTATTATAATTGGTATTTGATTGTGTGCCCGTTGTATTTATCTGTTGTGATGTCGCTGAAACGGTATAAACATTGGCACTGTTTGCTCCAAAAAGAACAGAATAACGATTTGTAGCGAATGGTACTCCATGAGACATATAGAAGATTGGAAAAACGCTGCCATAAGCGGCTGTCTCTAAACTGTTATGCTGGTAAAAAAATTCAACTGTTCCTTCTGTTTCCAAAGTTGGCTGTGAAGAAAAATCAAGCTGAACACCTTTAGTGTTACCATTAAACCGTGCAGCAGATAATTCGTTGTAATAATAATCTGTACTTTGAGTTACTCCTGTAGTTCCAACCGTAAAGTTGGCATCCGATGTAATGGTATTGAAATTCTTTTCGAAAACAGGCGCGAATTGCTGTGCAAATGCAAAGTTCATCAATCCTAATGAGAATAGCAGATAGAATTTTTTCATAGTTTTAAATGTTTTAATATTCAAAACTACAGCGATTACCTGGCGCACTTTGTGGTAAGTTTGTGAAATGTAGAGATGGGTTTACCAAACCGTATTTCTGTTTCACAAAAAAAACGCCGGACAGGTTAAGACGTTAGCGTTTCAGGAAACTGACACGCTCCAGAATTTCGTTCAGTTTATCGGGCGAAATAGGAATTTGAGAACCATCGGAAAGTTCAACAAAACCACCGTCAGATTTGCTAGCCGCTGCGATCTGCTGTAAATTCACCATATAAGATTTATGAATACGCGTTATGTTTTTGCTGTGTTCTAAAAGCTCCTCGAAGGATTTTAAGTTTCGGGAAACCAAAAGGGTCGTTTTATCGGTTTTGTACAGATTAGTGTAGGAACCTTCGCCTTTCAGATACAGTATTTCATCTGTATTTACAAATAAGATTTTACCTGAAACAGGAATCGCGATTTTAGAATAATCAGTTTGTTCCAAATTGGTTTTAAGGGCGCGCAGGTTTTCGAACTGATTTTTCCGCTTCTTGAAGAGTCCAATTGCTTCTTCCAGTTCCTGCGGATTTATGGGTTTAAGCAAATAATCTACCGCTGAAAGTTTAAATGCCTGAATTGCATAATCGTTGTACGCAGTAGTAAAAATGATTGAAAAATTGATTTCATTTTCGTTAAAAAATTCCAGCAGTTCCAGTCCGCTGTGTCCAGGCATTTCTATGTCCAGGAAAACGAGTTCAGGTTTTTGTTTATGAATCGCCTTTACCCCTTCGGAAAGATTTTTACATTCGGCAACTATCTCAATTTCCGGGCAAAATTCCTCCAGCAAAAGTTTCAGGCTGAGTCTTGCACGTGTTTCGTCATCTACAATAATCGCTTTCATTATTTTTTTACTGCTGGTTTTTTGGGATTAATAAAGTTACCGTAGTGCCTTTTCCGTAAGGTTTGTCGGTATAGGTAAGACAGATTTTATGGTCGTTGTTCAGGTTAAGAAGTTCGATGCGCTGCTCCAAAGATTGTGTGGCAAAGGAGACGTGTCCGGAGTTTTTTAGCGCGTTAAGTTCTGCGCTCATTTTTCTGCCGATGCCATCGTCATCTACGGTGATTTCTATAAAATTACCTTTATCATTAAAGTCAATTTTGAGATTTTTTTCGCCATTTTTGTGAAGCAGTCCATGTTTCACAGCATTTTCAATGAAAGGCTGCAGAAGCAAAGTCGGCATCTGTAACCCAAATATATCCAGTCCTTCATCAACATGAACGTGGTAATGAAAATCTCCGTTAAATCTGGCTTTTTCGATTTCGAGATAGGTGTTGATGATTCCTACTTCTTCTCTTATCGAAATCGTTTCTTTTTCGCTCATTTCCAGAATTGATCTCGTAAGTTTAGAGAATTTAGAAAGGTAAGAAACCGCTTCTTTCTTTTCGTTGGACAAAATATACGATTGTAGAGTATTCAGCGCATTGAAAAAGAAATGTGGATTCATCTGCGATTTCAGCGATTTCAGTTTCAATTGGTTCGCAAGTTTTTCGAGATTAACTTTATCAAGTTCTTTCTGATTTTTAATATTCACCTTTTTCAAAATCCAGCGGAAATAAAGATATGCCAGCAATAAAGAGAGCAGAATCATGCTCATGATGAACCATGTTTTCAGATAAAATGGCGGATCTATGAACAGTGAAACGCTTTTCAGAATGCTTTCCCGGCCGTTAATTATCTGCAGTTCAATATCATGTTCGCCGTAGGAGAGTGAAGAAAATTTTAGAGTACGGGTTGTGTTGGATAAAGTTTCCCATTTTCCGGCATCTATCCTGTATAGAATGCCGTATACGTTATTGGGAGATTCAGAAACAATGTCGAAATCAATTTCTATATTGTTCTGGGTGTGTTTCAGATTTTTAAGATTGAGTTCTTTGCTGTTTTTTCCGTTAACCAAAACCGAATTAATATAGACCTTAAGTTGACCACCTTCAGAAGTTTGGTGTGCAGAGGTTTTAATGATTCCCTTGTTTGAAGCAAAATAATAATGATTATTGTGCTGTACAACATCATAAAAATCCAGGTCTTTGGGAATGTCTATAATTTTTAATGCCTTATTAGTCAGGGTATTGTATCCGTAAACCGCCTGATCTTTATAAATATATATGCGGTTTTTGATACTTCTTATTTTTTGAATTTTAGAATTACTGAGTCCGTCAGGAAGTTTTACCGTTTTAAGCTTACCATCTGCAAGTTCATACAGAATTTCATCCTCAGACAGTAAATAAAGCCGGTTGTTCAAAAATGCCAGCTGTACGAAATTCTGGTTACTTTTAGTTGCGATCTCTTCAACTTTACCATCTTTAAAGCGCTTCAGACCATAATTTGTGATAAAATAAATGGATTTTTCCTTGGGGTTAAAACTCGCATCTTTCCCGTTTTCAGAGTCGATAATGGGGATTAGATGAATTCCGCTCTGCTCGATGTGAGGCAGATTGGTAAATAGGTGGTCGTACCTGCTTTTTTTCTTAGGATCTGTATAAATGATTCCATTCCAGGTAGAGGCACTTACTGCATAGTATTTTTCATCAAGCTGTACAATGTGTTTGGCGGGTAATATATTTTCAAGTTGAGAATTGGGCGACTTAATGATGAATTTGGATGAACCGAACAGAAGTCTGTTGTTAAGGCTGTCGATGAGCATCGGTGAAATAGCGTGGTCTGAATTTCCCTGATAAAGCTGTTTAAAATTCAGCTCTTCATCAAATTTAAATATAGCTTCACGGTTGGTGCTGAAATAAATTTCGCTCCCGCTTTTTGCCATTCTCATAGGCATTGCAGGTGTTTTTATGAAACTGGAACTGAAATCTTCCACATAAAAAGCACCCTGATTCAATGTTGAAACCCAATAATGGTTTTCCTGAGTTTTTATGATATAAGAAATGTTGCTGTCGGAAAAAAAATGTCTGTAACTGTGAGTTTTAGGATCGAACTCATAAATTCCCTTGGTTGAGCAAATCCAGATTTTATCCTTAATAATATTGACATTCTGGGTGAAACTTGTTTTAAAAGGCAGTTTGCGGAATTGCAGCTGGTCGTCTTTAATCTCAGCGTAGTTTTCATCAAATTTAGAAAAGATAAAAAGTGAGGATTTTCCTGAAGCTGCAACCGGAGCCGAAATTCTGGTGAGGTAATCTGTGGGAAGATTAATGCTTTTTAACTCTGCATTCCCGGTAACGTACTGTATCTTATCCCCCAAAAGATAGAATTTGTTCTGGCTGACAGTGGTTTGCTTTGCCCATTTTAAATCCATTTTTAAGGATTTAATCTTTTTGAA
>JAANMT010001108.1_pt1 | contig 27395 bp, 21 predicted proteins | sample 7279711 | NCBI WGS metagenome assembly JAANMT01 (sample SAMN14094538, study PRJNA606508) | bioreactor metagenome | isolation source: A lab-scale SPAN reactor treating ammonium-rich wastewater day 1 | place: Ireland: Galway | collected 2017-01-16 | reverse complement strand
TGACGTTTCGACATCGCTGGCCTTCCTTGACTGGACTGTGATACACCCAGCATGCCATTCCCCTGGAAATATGCCAAGATCAATGTCCACACTGCCTAGCCAATCCACCGGGCGCCAATCTTGGCGCAGCGGCAGTTGGCTTTGTCCGGCCGTCCAGGCTAACGTCGCATGAGATGGCCAGACACCCCCACCAACATTGCCGAATGAAACGAATCGCACTCAACACCTTGCTCGTCGCCTGCCTTGTGGGTTGCGGGCGATCGTCAACCACACCAGCTTCAAGCACCGAAGTCGGCTACCCGGCAACCGGCCGCACGACAATGCAACAATTCAAGATTGGAAGCACAGACTTCGGAATCGACACGACAACGTCCTCATTTACGGTCGACGCCGCCGACCCCGATCGGCCCACGATCACGATTGAACTCTCCGGAGATCAATCCGCCTTCGATACTCTTTCCGCCAACGAGGATTCCGAGTGGTCCTGGGCGCTCTACCCGCCCGGCTTCTATCTGCGTTCCTTTCCCGCCCAAGTTGACCCGTCCACGGGCATCGCGACGGCTCGCGTTAAACTCGATGACGTTGATAACTATGAATTCGCCATCTACATGATGGAACATAACAATATCGACGACGTGACGGTCAAACTCATTCCCGACAAATCCCTGGAAATCTCCGGCCGCGTGGACCTGTTTGGCGAGGTCCACGACTTCGCAATTCACTGGCAACGCTAAACGCATCGTTCCAAGGGGCGCTTTTCGCTTAAAAGTTGCTGTCCGCAATAGGGCTTTCCCCGATAGGGCTTTTAGCCGCACGCTCAAGTTGACACCACCGGTCAGGGCCGGCTAGGCTTCGTAAGCGTTTTTGCGGCGGTGCAACCGCGTGCTCCTTCGGCGCAGGAGGGCTTCGGGCATTCCCGATGAAGCTAGCTGAGAAACAAAGGCTCACGGCTCTTACCCGTGACGCCGTCGCCCAACTCTCCGCCTGCCCTCCGCGGGTCAAGGAGCAGGCCGAGAAGGTCGCGGCCAAGTACTCGCCGACGAACGCCGAGCAGTACCGGAGGTTGTCCGAGATCGCCTGGTGGCTCATCGCCGTCGATTGCGACGAGGACGCCGGGGCTTGCTGGATGCGCTTTGCGAGGTGGATGACGAATACTACTGGATGTTCGACGCCCTGGCGAGCGCCTTCGCCACACGGGCATGGCTCCGCGCGAGACGCGAGCAGGCGGCGGCCGCGCAACAGGATGCCCGGGCTGCCCTCCACTGGATCGGGCGCGACCCGAACTTCAAGACGATCACCGAGTCGGAGGTTCGCGAGACGCTGGAGCGGTTCGACGGCTGGCTGGAGCGGGCCGCGGGCGAGCGGGGGACGATGACCGCCCTGCACGCGTTGTCCCACGCCCTGCGGGTTCTGGTCATGTACCAGCAGTTCGCCGAGGCCGGCGATCCCGCCGCCAAGGCGATGCCGGCGGGCGAGTTCACCACGCGGCTGGAGTCAGGCGTCCAAGAGCTGCGCCGCCAGATCGAGAGCTGGTGAGATCGCCCCCCGCCTAACCCGGCGCCGCGGCAGACGGCCTCGGCGAAGCTGCTGCTTGGGAAAAGGAGCAACAGCAGTCACGCGGCCGATAACCCTTGGGCAGTCGGCATGCGCTCCTCCATACCGTGCGCCGCGGTTCTTTGGGTTACTGGTTCGGCTTGCGGCGGATCAGGCCGGCGCGGTCCAGGAGCGAGCGCCCCATGACATCGGTCATGGCGGTTTCTTCGGGCGGCGGCGGACCTTCGGCGCCGTTGTTCTCGGGCGAATAGATCACCTCGTACTTGTGCTTGGCGAACGAGACTTCATCGCCGGGGTCAAGTCGCTTCTTGCTGCTCACGCGAACGCCGTTCACCTTGGTGCCGTTGCGGCTTTGCAGGTCGCGGACATACCAGTAGCCGCCCTCGCAAGTCAGTTCGCAATGATGAGCCGAGACATTCGCGAACCGCAGCACCACGTCGCAACTCTCGCGGCGGCCGACCAACAGTTTGGCCTTTAGTAGGGGCACATTGTCGCCGCCTCCCCGAGGGATCATTTCGCCGTACATTGCTCTTGTTCCGAATTGAAAAGGGCGCCTCACGTGGCAGGAGTTCCAGCCTGCCGGACTTCAACGGCTTCCCGCCCGCCAGGATTGGCGACACCGCAGGCCAAACGCCTGTCCTGCCAAGTCCGCCGCCTTGCGGAGACCCCGCTGGCGGTCTAAGATTCGGGTTAAAGCGGGTGGAAAACCGGTAACCTCTCACTTTATCGCCGGATGCAACAAGCGTCAACTGATTCGTTTCCCGCAGGGGGCGAGCCTTACCCCCTATCCTGGCGGGAAGCCGGGTTGCGGTACTTCGCCTACAATTTTTATCTGCGGTGGAAGTTCGGCCAGCGCGTGCAAAAAGTCAGCGTCGATGCGGGCTTCACCTGCCCCAACGTGGACGGCACGGTGGCGATTGGCGGCTGCGCGTTTTGCGACAACCGCAGTTTCAGCCCTAGTCGCCGCTTGCCCCGGCAGACCATCGCCGACCAGATCGACGAAGGCATCCGCCGCCTGAAGCGCCGCTATGTGTGCGATCACTTCCTGGCGTACTTCCAACCGGCCACCAACACCTACGCGCCGGTCGAACGCTTGCGGCGAGTCTATGAAGAGGCGCTGGCGCATCCGCAGGTGGTGGGGCTGGCCATTGGCACGCGGCCCGACTGCGTTCCCGACGACGTGCTGGACCTGCTCACCGAGTTTGCCGGCCGGACGTATCTTTCGGTCGAGTACGGCATGCAGACCATGCACGACCGTTCTCTGGACTGGATGAACCGCGGTCACCACCACGACGCCTTCCTGGACGCGATGGAGCGCAGCCGTGGGCGCGGTTTCGAGATTTGCGCCCACCTGATTCTCGGCCTGCCGGGCGAATCGCACGACGACATGCTGGCCACCGCCCGCGAACTAGCGCGGCTGCGCGTGGATTCGGTCAAGATTCACAACCTGTACGCCGTGCGGCGCACGCCGCTGGCCGAGCAACTGGCGCGCGGCGAAGTGACGCTCATGGAGCGCCGCGACTACGTGCGCACGGTGGTTGATGTGCTGGAGGTGCTGCCGCCCGAGACGATTGTGGAGCGCGTCAGCGGCGACGCTCCGCCCGATTATTTCATCGGCCCGGCGTGGTGCCTGGACAAGCCGGCTGTTCGCAAGGCCATCGAAGACGAGTTCACCCGCCGCGACACCTGGCAAGGCCGCCTGCATAAACGGCCGAGCGTTGCTTCCAATGGCGAGCGGTGAGCGTAAGACCGCCGATGAATCGCCTTCCAACGTTGCGCCGAAGAGCCAAGGGGTCGGGGTGGTTTTTCGGCCACACAACTTGCGACAACGCAAGCCAGTCAGGCCGAAAAACCTTCCCGACCGCGCCCAACCGGCGAACACGCTTGCGTCGCGGGCCGGCGTTCCCGCGCAGAGTGTGGGAACAAGGAATTTGGAGTGCGGCGATTCATTGCCGCTTTCGCCTTTGTTTTCTCTGACTTTCGACTTTTGACCTTCGTCTTTCGACTCTTCCGCAAGCCTCACGCCGGGCGGCGCAAGGCGCGGGTGGCGCGGCGCAACAGGCGGCGGGGCGAGACGGTATCGGCCAGGGCAATGGTCGCGTTCTCCAGCACCGTGGGACGCAAACGCCGGCCTTTGAACCGGCCCGCGTAGTAGCCCTGGCCCATAAAGTAGCGGAACGGCTCGCCGCGCGTAGCGAAGTGAAAGCCATACCGCAGGATTCCATCACGCGGTTTAGGCTCCAGCGGCGCACGCAGCAGGTCCATTAATTCCTCGTGCGAGCGCGGGTTGTACGTGCCGCCCAGGTTCTCGTAGAAGCTGTGCCCGGCGAGGATCGACGGCCGGCCCCAGTACACCGCTTCGGCGCCGGCGGTGGAGCCGAACGACAGCACGACACTGGCCGAGCGCATCAGGGCGTAGGTGTCGATGGGCGCCCGGGCGGGAATCACCGTCAGGCATGGCGCCGCCAAGGCGGCCAGCCCGCGCGTTTGGCTGTTGTCGAGCTTCGCCAGGTTGGGATGGATGCGCAAGTAAAGGTGTAACTTGCCGGGGTCACTTTGCAGCGAGGCGAGAATTTTCTTTAGCCCGTCAAGTTGGTCGTCGTACAGCGGGTTGCGCCACGACTCGCCGATGGCCACGAACTCGTCTTCCGACGAGATGTAAATGGCCACGTTATGGCGGCTGGCGTCCCAGTTGTCGGGCAGCGCGTCGGGGCGTTGGTTGCCGGTGAACACCAACTGGCCCGGCGGCGCCGAACCCTTCGCCCGGCCTTCGTACCACTGGCGGGCGATGGCCTCGCGCTCGGGGTCCTCGGCGGCCTCGTCCCAGGTGCGCTGGATTTCGGCCTCGATCAGCGTGCGGTCGTGCGGGGTGGTGTTGCGAAACAGGGCGAACAGGTCGATGCTGGCGCCGCGTTCGTGGGTGAAACATTCCACGCCCGCCTCCTGGCACGCCCGCAGCACGGCCCGCAGCGGCGCAAACCGGCCGTTGAACAGGTAGACCCGATCCACCGCATTCTCGCGGAGGTAGTTTTCCATCGAGCGATACGCCATCCACCCGGCGCGGAGCAACTCCGCCAGCACGGGACCGTACTTCTGGAAGTCCGGCTCGGGATCGCGGCAAATGCCGATCAGCGACGACAGCACCGCATAGCCCGCGTCAAAGCCGTCGATGTGGTACCGCTTCAAGTCTTCGACGTTGGCGAACTCCGTGCGCAACCGCTGCCCTTCTTCCTCGTTCTCGGGCGTCAGGCGGAGGAACGATTCGATCCGCACCGATGCGGGGAGCGCCGCCACGCCCGCCCGCCGCCGCGCCCGGCACTTCAAGCAACGCGACAAATCGCGATACGGGTTCGAGTCGCAGGCTGGCAGCTCGCCAGTGCAAGCGAGCATAGTCACCTGATCGCCCGCATCCACGTGCCGCTGGATCAACTCCAGGTCGGTCTCAAAGTGCGGCGTGGGAATGGCGTACGGCGCAAAAACAACAACGTGCATAACGGCTCCCGGTTCTCAAAAAGAGAACCGGGGTATGTAAACTGCGCGGCGAATCGGGGCAAGGGCAGTTTTTGGGGTAGCAGGAAAATTGGAAGAAACCACAGAGGCACGGAGAGGAAGGGAGAGAACACAAGGGAGACGAGGGCGGCTCGTCGAGGACGAAGTGTGGCTACAGGACACGATCGCTATGACCGCCTTGCCCACACATCTTTCGCTTCTCTCTCCCCTTCTCCCTTTCTCCCCCTCTCCGTGCCTCCGTGGTACATTACGACCGCGCCAATGGCGCTTACGCTTCCCGTTTGCGGACCAGGTAATAGCAATTCACAAAGTCATGCGGCAGGCGTTCGACGCGCACGCTGCCGAAGCCCGCCTCGGCCAGCATTTGCTCGGCCAGTTCGGTCCCCCACACGGTTCCCAGCCCGGCGCCGTCCAGGGCCAGCGAGACGGTCATGCAGTGCATGGTCGAGATGGTATAGAGCATCGGCCCGATGGGATGGTCCAGGTTCTTCTCCAGGTGGCTGGACGCGTCGATGTCTTGCATCAGGAATAGGCCGTCGGGACGCAAGGCGGAATGCACCTCGCGGAGCACGCGCTCGGGGTCGGCCTGATCGTGAACGATATCGAAGGCGGTAATCAGGTCATACCGCTCGAACTGGTTCAAGCGAGCCACGTCCCGCACTTCAAAACGCAGGTTCGTCAGCCCGCGGCGTTCGGCTTCGGCGGTGGCCTTGGCGATGGCTTCCTCGGAGAAGTCGTAGCCCGTGAAGCGGCTTTGGGGAAAGGTCTCGGCCAGATGCGCCAGCGCGCGACCCGCGCCGCAGCCCACGTCCAGCACATCGATCCCTTCCTCCAAACGCCGCGCCAAACCGGGGGCCAGCGGCAGGATGTGATCCATCAGGCCGGCAACCACTGTTTGCGCGCTTTCTTCGGCCATGACGTCGTGAAACCGAGAGTAGCAGCAGTAATGCACGCCGCCGCCGTGGGCGAACTTCTCGACCACTTCGCTTTCCACTTCGCCCAGCACCGCCACCCACTGCATGACCGACGCCAAATTGTTCGGCGTGGCGGCCCGTGTTAGCACTGCCGCATGTTCTGGCGGAAGCCAATAGGTTTGCGCCGCCGGATCGTATTCCAGGATGCGGCCGGTGACCATCGCCCCCAGCCATTCCCGCACATAGCGTTCCTGTAAGCCAGCTTTCCGGGCGATCTCTTCGCAGCGTGCCGGAGACATATCGGCCAGGCGGTCGAACAGCCCGGTGCGGTGGCCGATGGAAAGCATCATGGCCAACATGCCCTGGTTCACCACGCCTAGCATCTGCTCGACAAACGCGTCGGCCTTGGTCTGGTCGAACTCTTGAAGGGTCTGACTCATCGGCACTTCTCTCCTCTTTCAGAAGCCAGCCCAATCCACGCCGCCGCCGCCGGGGCCGCCCGGCCGGAAAACCCGACGCGCGTGGTGGGTAATGGGCGTAGCGCGAAAGCACTCCGAATGTTACCCGAAAAGTCCCACCTTCCGGCAAATATTCCGGCGGAAGTGATCTTAACGCCGGCGCATCAACACTCGCCGAAAGCGAGCAGGGGACGTCAGTCCCCTGATGACGCAACTCCGCACGGCGACTTGCCAGGAAGCGCTGGCCGCCGCCCGAACCAGGAACCGCGTTTCGCACATCACCGCGGTTGGGACCCCGCGGCGCGGACGACGATTAACCAATCTTCCTCGGGATCGACGGGCGGTTGTCCAAGCGATGCTTTGCCGGGACCGGCGATGGCGACGACCGAGCCTTTCCGTAACGCGCCGCCGGTGCGGGGGTTGAACCAGTGGACGGCGAACCTGGCGTCGCCCGTGCCGCGCAGGTCAAGCTCCGCGCTGCCGCCGTGGGGAAGGTACACCAGGTAAATCTCGCCGGGCGCGGCGAGGCAGTAACGGCTGTTGTCGCTACTTGCGTTGCCGATCAACTCGTCCCGGCACGTCATCCGCGCAAAGGGGATCTTCTCATCGTGAAAGAACTTCAACGCAATGCGGCAGTAGTCCCAGGACTGGTCGCGACTGCGGAAGTCCTCGCAAGCCAGGTCGTTCTCGGGCAGCTCGTAGCCGAAGTAATACTCGACGCCCGCGCCGCCGGCCATCAACGTACCCCACAGGCAAAGCTTGCGGATGTCGTGCAGCGTGTAGCCCTTCTCGGCGGAGCCGCGCCGCCGGGCGACGCCGTCATGGCCCTGGTAACCCGGATCGGGCGGCACGCCCAGGTGGGCCGGGTTCTGCTCGTCGTTGGCCACCACCCACGGCCGCCCTGCCTCGTGCGACGCGCGGACCCATTTCAAGGTGCGCTGGTGAGCGCAGCTCCAGGCGTTTTGCAGCGAGGCCCCGGTCAGCAGCGATTTCTCGCCGAGCAGCTCCGAGTACACCTTGTCCTGCTGGTTGGGATAGGTGTGAACCACAAGGAGATGCCGGTATGGGTCCGTGTCGTGTAGGTAGCGGATCATGGCCCGCTGCTCGTCGGGCGACTGGGTGTTCTCTTCGCCGAGGTTCCAATTCAGCGCCAAGGCGTGACCGAAGCGGGCGATCAACTCGCGGCAGTAGAGCTTGCGCTCCACGCCCAGCCGACCGCCGTCGAGCGCTTCCCGCACGCCGCCCGTCGCCCCGCCGCGGCGGTTGTCGTCCATCTCGTTCTCTTGCAACTTGAAGTGCAGATACAAGCCCTGCGCCGTGGCATGGTCAAACACTACGCCCCACTGGTCGAGCTTCGAGCAGTCGTAGTGCAGCTTGTCGTCCCGCGCCACGAACGGCCAGACGTTGTCGCCGTCGCCGCCGGCGTTGTAAGGGAGGAACGAAAAGGTGTTGCAGCCCTTCGACGCCAGGTAGTTCAGCGCGCCGATCAGCCCTTTGCCCTTACCGTCTTTCCACGTCGGGTCGCCCGGCCGCCAGTCGCGCACGTGCGGCCCATAGCGATGCAAGCTCCGGGTAGGCGCGGCCTCGCCGGGTCGAGCGGCGCGGTTGCGGCCCGGCTCCATGCCGTCGAAGTCCGCATACGCCAGCAGCGTTTCCGGCGCATCGGGACCCGCCTTTAAGAAGAACTCCTTCGAGCCGGCGAACTGCAAGTGATGCTTCCCGACGTACTGTAAGCGTCCGTGGGCGCGAAAGTCCCGGCCGGTCTTGTCCGTCGGGGCGACGGTAAACGAACCACGCAGCCCGTGGAGCGGCGCCACGGGCATGCTGGGGGCGTCTTCCTCGACGGCCGCGTGCTTTCCCTTCACAAACGAGACTTGCCACTCCCAGCGCCCTGGTTTGTCCAGCGAAAGATGCGTTCGCCACTTGGTTCCCTCCTGTGCGCTGGAGTGGCCCGCATCGCCGTCGGCGGCGAAGTAGCCGGGCATGCGATACTCCGGCGCGCCCGACTCATGCCGGAAGGTCACGGTCAGCCGGTAATCGGTGAACGGGTTGGGGTCATCATCCCGCTCCCGCGCAAACGGCCCCTCCAGCGTCAACGTCACCTTGTGCCACTGCCGCAGCTCCCCCGAGACCGTCACCAAGCCGCCGCCATCCCGGGGCCGTCTCGGCGCCGGCTCCTCCTCGCTCCCGTGGACAGCCGAGCAAGGCAAGCCGACAAGAACCAGCACCACCAGCGCACGAAAGCAATTCATGGCAGAAGCCCTCAACAAAGCCTTCGAGTTCCCCACCGCGACAAACGAGCAATACGACGCATGATTATAACGCGCGCCCCTGTACCGGCGCTGCAGAAGATGCGGGCGAAGGAGAGGGAGCGCAGGAAAATCGGGCGTTTTGCTATCCCACTGTTCAGGAAAACTAGAGCATCCCCTTTAACTTTGCCGACTGGCGAAGTTTGACAAGAGAAGCGGGATCGCGTTTAATAACTCTCTCGTGGCTACTTCGGCCTCTGGCGCCTGCCTGAAAGCAGAGGCTGATCGCGATGCACGCAGGGAGGCCGTTCCGCCGTAGGCGAGGCCGACCATGTCAAATCTGGTGCGCCGGGCGCCCTTCCCCCGGCAAATCCAGGATGAACGGGGGAAAGCGAGCCAAACATCCCCCATGCGTTCAGCCGCTGGTCGTGCTCAACCCATGAATATATTTCCACCAGGCGTGATCGGAACGCGCGGCGCCTCGTGGAATGCTTCACCGCATCCCATTCAACCCCTCTTATTGATTGACCAAGAAGGTACGGGTCCCTCTTTGTAGGAGGCTCATGGATGCCGGTCACTTTTTCCTGCGACGCATGTCGGACCCGGATTCAGGTCAAGGACGAGCTCTCAGGCCGCCGTGTGAAGTGTCCCAAGTGCACGACCGTGATTGTCGTGCCGCAGACGGCGCCACGTGCGGCCACGGTCGAGCCAGCAGCGCTGACGGCTGCCTCGCTTGTGTCGCGAAAGCGCACTGGGTCTGACGTTGGAGAGCGTCCGGCGTCGCAGTGTCCTTCCTGCCAGGCCGATCTGACGCCGGACGCCCGACTTTGCGTCCAATGCGGTTACGATCTGACGACGGGAACGAAACTGGCGACGGAGCATGCGCCAACGTCAACGGAACGCTCCTTCGATGTGGTTGGGACGCTAACCACGTCGGTGATGTACGCCATCCTCGCGGGCCTGGCGATTGCGGCTGCGGCATTCCAGTGGTTGGCCTTCGAAGAAGAATTCATCGTCACGCGGCTCTTTTATCAGTTCGTGGCGATCGTGTTTGCCGTCTTCGCCGCCTGGGTTGCCGAGACCGCGTGGCCGGCCTTGGTGGTGCTCCTAATTGCCCTGTTTGTATGTTTCGATTGGATGTCCAAAGAAGACGAGCCCTGGCCCAATCAAGTGTATAAGGCCTCGCTGGTGGTGATCGTCCTCGGGCTGGTTTACACGGTCACGCGATTGGATTTCGGCGTTTGGCTGGCGCTGTTCCTGCCCGATCCGGAAGAGAGGTTGAAACGGCGCCAGGAAAAAAGGCGCAGAAGGAAGCGCAGCGACGCCAGGAAAAAGAGGCGGAGATGGCGCAGCGACGCAGTTCCACCGATCCGGCGGTGCTCTACGACCTGGGCATCGAGCTCTACCAGAACAAGCAGAACCGCGAGGCCGCCGAAATCTTCGAGCGCGCCGGCGCGCTGGCGCCCGACTCGGCCCCGACGCAATACATGCTGGGAGCGTGTTACGTTACCATTGCGGACGAGCATGAAGGCGACCACTCGGCGCAGCACGAATGGATGCAACGAGCGGCGTGGGCCTTCACGCGGGCGACCAGAGCGGCAAAGAAGTCCGGCGAGCTGAGCCAGGATCAACTCCATACCGCCGAGGCGGCGGTAACTGCGTTCACTCGCTGGGAAAAGACCCAGAAGCGAGTAGCGGCGATTCCCGAAGCAAAGCGGAAAGCGATCTACGCCGATCTCTGCCAGCGGCAAGAGTCAGCGCTCGGCGGCGACCGGTTCCTGAGCGATTTTTTCTCGGCCTCCAGTCTCGGCGGCATGTCGGGCGCAATTGCAGATCGGTCATGCGGGCGCCATAGGCCAGTTCCGCGGCCTCCAGTCTCGGCGGCATGTCGGGCGCAATTGACCAAGCCGCCAACGAGGCGGTCGCATCGATCGCCAGCCATTATCGGATCGACAAGGATTGCGTCCTCGCGATCGAAAAAGAGGGGAAGCGCCAACGCTGGCCCACCGCTTCATGACCGCCTCTTCCGAAGAATAACGCACACCGGCGCCTGCGAGATCTTCGCACCCGTCCCTGGTCTTTCGCCAACCTTGCCTCTCTCACGCCGTCGTGTTGCATGAAGGACGAGCAGGATGCGCCATGTTGCACGATTTTTCACACAGGGAGAGGAAGGGGACAGCAAGCAAAGGCCAAAATCATCCAAACGCATTACTATTGCAGTTCATCAAGGCAGACTCAAGGCTCAGGGATTCCCCGTGTTCAAGCGAGCGTTGACGTTGACACTTGGCGAGTGTCAACGTCCATGCGGGGCGGTGGGCGGATCGCTTGGCGGTTGGGAATCTAAGGGCGTGGCGGCTGCGGGCGGTTGCAGGGCTTGCATTACGGCGAAGAACGCCGGCTTCGGTTGGCCTTGGCGATCGAATAATAGGGGATAGTCGGTGCGTCCTCGGATGGGGAAGTTGTTCAGCCAGGAGCGTCCGTCGTGCACGCCCCAGAACGTGACGCGGCCCAGAGAGTCCTTGTGCCGCATGAACATCGCGAAGGCCTGTCGATAGCGCTCGGCGTGTTGTTGCGCCACGGCGTCGGGCAATCCTTCGGGGTAGGGATTCATGACCGAGCGTTGTCCCGTCTTGGGGTTCTCCGCCTTCGCGATATCCGCGCCCCGATAATTCGTCGGCAGCACACCGATGTCTAGCTCGGTGATCATGACCGTCAAACCCAAGGCGGCGAATTGCCGGATCGACTCTTCGACTTCCGCAAAATCCGGATGGTCCATGCGCCAGTGGGCTTGAATGCCCACCGCGTGAATGGGGACCTTTTGCTCGATCAGCGATCGAAGCAGTTCAAGCACTTTGCGACGCTTGTGGCGTAGCTCGATGCCGTAATCGTTCAAAATGAGGATGGCGTCGGGATCGGCTTCATGGGCGGCGCGAAACGCCTCGGCAAGATAGTCTTCACCAATCGCCTGCAGCCAGGGAGACGGCCGCAACAATTGTCCCGGCGCATCGCTGATCGCTTCGTTGACCACGTCCCATTGCTTGACGCGGCCCTTGAAATGTCCCACAACCACCGCAATGTGCTTGCGCAAGCGGGCTAGGGCTAGCTCTCGTCCGGCGGGCTGACCGTCAGGACCTTCAAAGAACCAGCGCGGCGTTTGCGAGTGCCAGACCAGGCAATGGCCGATCGGCGTGGCGCCGTGGTTCTCGGCCAACTCCACCAGGCGGTCGGCGTCGGCAAAGTGGAAACGGCCTTCCACGGGCTGAAGCGCCATCGGCTTCATGCCGTTCTCGGGCGTGATGGCGTTGAAGTGCCTGGTGACAAGGGCGACGTCCCTTGAGGCCGACGCCGGAAACCGTCGCGGATAGTCCAGCGCGGCGCCAAGGAGAAACCCATCGGGGAGCGCTTCCTTGAGCGGCGGCGCTTCCGCTGGCTTCGCCGGGGAAGCGGCCGGCGGAACGCGGTCTTGCGGTTGTGCAACCGCCAAGGACCCGCCCGAACTTGAGAGCATCCCCAGAACGATCATCACCATTCCCGCCACGGCCGGAGTCGCAGGAAGGCGGGCGCCGGTCAGGGCCTGTCGGTGAATGTTATCGTTGGTCATGGCCCTTGGCGTCTTCGGGGAAAAGTTGCTGCACGAAGTGATAGAGACTGTTCTTCCAGTGCGCTGCATCGTGGCCGTGTTCATCCACATGCCAGACGTGCGGGACGTTGTTGTCCCGCAGGTAAGCATGAACGCCTTGACTGATCCGCAGCAAGCCATCCTTCTTTCCGCAAGAGAGCCAAAGCAACTTGAGTTGGCCCTTGGCGGCGGCCGGGTCGGGCATCAGCTCCTGGGCCGGCCTGGTGTTGGGGGCGGGTGAGAAAGCGCCGATCCAGGCAAAGGTATCGAGCCGCCCTAGCCCGAAGTTCAGCGACTGCCCGCCGCCCATCGACAGCCCGGCCAGCGCGCGGTGTTCGCGGTCCGCGTGAACCGAGTAGCGCGATTCAACCGCCGGAATCACGTCCTGCAACAGATCCTGCTCAAACGCGGCGAACGCGGGAGCCGATTGGAAAACATCGCCTTCCGCCCGGTCATTCTTTTGCGCCCGGCCATTGGGCATGACCACAATCATCGGCGCGGCTTTGCCCTCGGCCAGCAGGTTGTCCAGAAGGACCTGGGGCTTGGCGAAGCGCTGCCACTCGGTCTCGTCGCCGCCAATGCCGTGCAACAGATACAGCACCGGATACTTCTGATCCTCCGAGTAACCCGGCGGCGTGTAGATCTGCATCTTGCGGGTGGTCCCCACAGACTGCGACTCGTAGGTCACCATCTCCAGTCGGCCGTGCGGGACATCTTCGCGACGGGCGTCAAAGCCCGCAGGCGGATCGGGAAACGCCGGGACGTCGTCTGGCTGCAGCACAATCGGGCCGCGCAATCCGCGCTGCCCCCGTTGGGCAAAACTTTCCGAGGCGATCAACGTGAGGGCCAACCCTCCACACAGCACCGCCGGCAGGGAACGCATCAACCAAACCATCTTAGGAGTTCTCCCCAAGGGATCGCGGGAAACAAACCGAGCGGCGTGGGAGCCCCTGCGGCATGGAAGTTATTGTAAACCGTCTCTCCCACGCCGAGGAGAAAGGTGTTGACGTTGCTACTTCCCGAGTGTCACCGTCAACATTCTCGGTTTACCCGCATGCGCCAGGGCGAGATGTCCAGATTGGATCGCTGCCGGCTCGGTGCTGGGCCTGCCACGAACGCTCCCTCCTCGCCTCAGCCCCCATCGGCCGTCCATCACCCCGCCGGCGCATCGTCACAGGATCCGCCACCCTCCATCTGTTTGCGCTAGGCAGACCAAGTTGCCTCAGCCACACTCGCCGCAATCTTGTTCATCCGAGAGTTGAGTCATAGCAACCGAGCAAGGGAGCATGCAAAGCCGAAGGCTGCGGAGGAGCGCCTCTCGAAGTCCGACACGTCAGCAAGGCAGCGGTACGCAAAAATTCGTGAAGGCGATTGGAAGTTGCGCTGTTCCCCCGAGTTGGCTTGCTTTCCACGGATTCAAAGAGGCAAATCAGAATGCCCTTTTTCAGTGACGCGTGGTCGCAAGCCGCGTCTGCATGTCTTCCGTGAAACTGAGAATTCTCCACTCTTCCTCGGACGCAAAAATCTCGTCCGTCACGCCAGCTCGCTCGGTTTCCCCGCGGTTCAGGAACTTGCGATTGCTGGTCCATGGTTTCTCGCTGCTTGGTAGTGAGTCGCTGCTCGCCGACGCCAGCGAGTTAGGCTTGCTTGATAGGGCATTCTCTTGCTGGTGGGTGATCGGACGGTTCTGGTCGGTCCAGGTCGGCTCGCCTTCGGCAGTCAGCGAACTCGCCTGAGAAGCGACGATTTGAAGTGTTGCGGTGGGCGTCGTTTGAGCAGCGTCGGCGACAGGGGAGGCCGCATAGCGTGCCGCCAGGTGCGCCACGTACGCGTTCGCCACCGGCGTGTCGCCGCTTATGCCCCACCGACGCGACACAACTTGGTTGTTCTGGGACTGGATAATGTGCCAATAACCCGTACTGGGGCGCCACACGGCGATGTCGGTCCGGCCGTCGCCGTCGTAATCGGCCGGCTGAGGAATGTCGCCTTGCGCCCCCCAGCGCTGCACCCGCTTTTGCCCGTCACGCGAGCCGATGATATACCACGTTCGATTGGAATTGCGCCACACGGCGATATCGTCCTGTCCGTCGCCGTCGTAATCGGCGGGCACGGGAAGATCGCCTGGCGCGCCCCAATACGTGGCGGTGGGGCTTTTTCCGCTGGAGTACCGAATGCGCCAACTGCGCGTTGAATTCCGAAAGACGGCCAGGTCGACTTTCCCATCGCCGTCATAGTCGGCTGGCGCGGGCACGTCAAAATCTGCTGGGTTGGGAAAGCCATTGGCGGCGCCCCAGCGCTGGGTGAACTGGCCTTGTACGTACCACGTCCCGTTGCTTGGACGCCACACCGCGACATCGGTCACGCCGTTCCCGTCGTAATCTCCCGGCACGGGAATATCGGTAGAAATTCCCCAGCGATAAGTCCCATGACCGTGGACATACCAACCTCCGTTGCTCGGGCGCCAAACCGCCACGTCGGCAAATCCATCACCCGAGAAGTCGCCGTTCAACGGCACGTCGCCGGCACGCCCCCAACGCGGCGCGGAACTTGTTGACTCGAACGAATACCAGCGACTTGTTGAGCTTCTCCATACCGAAAGGTCCGCTTTCAGGTCCCCGTCATAGTCTCCGCTTCCCAGCTTGTCGACTTGCCACCCTAAGTCTTTGAGCGCAAGGAAATCAAGCGTGGTGAATACCCGCTGATGGTACTGCTCAAACCAAAGGGTAGAGCCCCGGCGTGGAACCCACATCGACGGTTTCCGACCGCCGACCGGCGCGATGTCATAGTCCCAGTGAAGCCCGCCGTTGTAATGGACGCGTTCCGGATGACCGCGAAATCGCTTGACGTTCTCGCCAACAAATTCGCGAATAGTTCCCTCTCGTTCCACCAAGGCCTCCGCCTCCGGGTTTTGACGAGAGAACCCCAGTAAATGGCCAAGCTCATGCAACGCGACGGTATAGAAGTCGACTTGGCCGCGTGGAGGCGTCGGGCCGTCGGGCAGGGCGACATGCCACGTAAAACTCGAATTAAACGCGATGGAGCCGCCCCAAGTGGACAGCGCCTTCTGACCTCGATACCGGATCGTATTCCACGTCGCCGCGTCGACGCCGGATGCTTTTTTAATCGTACATTCTCCCGAGCCAAACTGATCACACGTCTGAGCCAGCGCGCCTTGGTCGGCGAAGTTGTCAGGACGCCCGCCCACCAGCACCACTAATGTATTCGCGGGAATAAATTGATCCGTGATTAGTTGGATGGCCCCAGTTCGTGGATCGGCGACATGCGCCGTCCACTGATGCTTTCCCTCAGGCGGGGCAGGGATCGCCGCCAGGTGATTATCCAAACGACTGGTAATTTGCGCCGCGGCGTGATTCAGCACGGCGAGCTTCTCTTTATCAATAAAGTCGCCCAACTGCACGAACACGAAATTGATGGCGAGTAATTCACGTCGTTCGAGAACTTCCAGAGACAGCCGGCGGCGGGACGTTGAGATCGGCCGACGCCGGCCGGCGCCCGCGTTTACGCTCCGCTGCTTTCGACGTACCCATTTCTCGAATAGCGAATGCATCGTCGGCTCCCGATGGACAGTTTTAGGAAGGCGAATAGCAAACTACGTTCTCTGGCCGCATCAACGCAACCTCGGGCGATACGCCACCGGCGCTTCATCGACGTGCGGGCCGCACGATGGCAGTGGGGAGGGTTTCAGCCCATGATCCGCCATAACACGCCGGAAGCGAGACGGCTTACCCACGACCGGGTCTTCCAAGTTCAAACGACATTAATATGCTTCAATCGGTCGCTAGGCGCCAAACGTCACGGGTTGGAGCCCAACGAGAGGCCATTCCCTCGGTGATTACGCCACCGTGGAAAAGTAGAATGTTCTCCTCTACTTAAGAGGAATGTTCCCCTTTGCTACTTCCTCTCGTACACGACCATGAGCTGCGTCTCGGCAAGGATGTGGCCTTGGAGGGCGGCCAGCAGCTTGTCCTTGGTGGGCTTGCCGGGCGGGAGGTCCAGCTTGGCGTCGAGGGCGTAGAGTTTAAAGAAGTAGCGGTGCGGGCCGTGGCCGGGCGGCGGCATCGGGCCGCGGTAGCCCAGATTGTCGTTATTCCACGAGTTCACGCCCTGCCGGGCGCCGGGCGGGTCTTTCACCATCGCTTGGCGCGGGATTCCTTCGGGCAGCGCCGTGGCTTCGCCAGGAATCTTGTAAATGACCCAATGCACCCACGGCTCATCGCGGGGGGCATCGGGGTCGTCGCAAATCAGGGCGAACTCCTGCGTCCCGGCCGGCGCCTGGGACCACGCCAGCGGCGGCGAGAGGTCCTTGCCTTCTCCCGTATACTGCTTGGGGATGGTCTCTCCCTGAACGAAGGCCGACGAGGTTAGCGCAAAGTTCGATGACGAAGCAGGGGCGGCGTTCATCGGCGGTTCCTCCTCAAGTGGCGACTGGCAACTGGTCCCGACAACCAGGCAAAAGAACGCGGCAAGCCGGAGCCGCACTACGCGGCGCGGGGCGAGATGGGGCGCGTAAGGCATCGGTCTTGGTCCGCATGTAACTGGCGCCGGGCAGGAGCGCGAGCCACGCCTCCCGGCGGTTGCTTTCGAAGCCGCGTGTAGTATACCTCTTCCGGCGCTCGCTTGGACGCCGCGCGGCGACGGAAAATCAACGGCCCCGGTTGCACCTTCCATCTTGCAAAAGATAAAATCCCGGCTTTGATGGCGTCGCATCGCGTCATCCCAGGCAACGCGCCGAAAGGCGGCGTCGCTTCGTCCAATTTTCAGGGGAGCATTCTTGACTATGGCAGCTAAGATCCGCGCCGGGATCATTGGCACCGGCTTTATCGGCCCGGCTCACGTCGAGGCTGCGCGGCGGCTGGGTCACGTGGAGTTCATCGCCGTGGCCGAGGCCAACCAGGCCGTGGCCGACGCGAAGGCCGCCGCCATGTTCATTCCCAAGGCCTATGGCGACTACCGCCAGTTGCTGGCCGACCCCGAGATCCAGGTCGTACACAACTGCACACCCAATCACCTGCACTTTCAGGTAAACAAAGACATCCTGGCGGCCGGCAAGCACGTGATCAGCGAGAAACCGCTGGCCATGTCCACCCAGGAAAGCCGTGAGCTGGCCCGCCTGGCCAAAGAGTCGGGGCTGATTCACGCGGTGGATTTCAACTACCGCTTTTACCCGCTGGTGCAGCACGCCCGGCAAATGGTCCAGGCCGGCGAGGTGGGCGAGGTGCTGGCCCTGCACGGCTCGTACTTGCAGGACTGGCTGTACCTGCCGACCGACTGGAACTGGCGGTTGGTGCCCGAGCTTTCCGGCGACAGCCGCGCGGTGGCCGACGTGGGCAGCCACTGGTGCGACCTGCTGCAATTCATCACCGGCCTGACCATCACCAAGGTGTTCGCCGACCTGCGCACGGTCCATAAGACGCGCATGAAGCCCAAGAAAGAAGTCGAGACCTACGCCGGCAAGGTGTTGTCTCCCGAGGATTACGAACCGCAGGAGATCAATACCGAGGACTACGCTTCGGTGTTGTTTGAGCTTTCCAACGGCGCCCACGGCGTGGTGACGGTCAGCCAGGTTTCTGCCGGCCGCAAGAACCGCTTGTACTTTGAGCTGGATGGCTCCAAGTGCGCCTTGGCCTGGGACCAGGAAAGCCCGAACGAGATGTGGATTGGCTACCGCGAGAAAGCCAACCAGGTCTTGATGAAAGACCCCTCGTTGCTGCACCCAGCGGCGCGCGAGTACGCCCATTACCCCGGTGGACACCCCGAAGCCTATCCCGACGGTCCCAAGAACCTGTTCCGCAACGTGTACCGGGCCGTGGCCGCGGGCGCCATGCCCGACAATCCGGACTGGAGCACTTTTGAAGACGGCCATAAAGAAGTCGCCATCTGCGAGGCCGTGCTCGCCAGCCACAAGGGCCAACGCTGGACGGAAGTGAGCTACTAAAGCCTAGTCTTTCGTAGGTCCCGCTTGCCGAGCGGGACCTTCCGCCCGAGAACGCGGCAACACGCAGCCACCAACGATACTCTTCCGTGTTTCGGCGCCCTGGTAGCCCGACACGTCAGTGAGGAAGCCTCTCGCCTCGCTCGCTGACGCATCGGGTTGGCACAACCACCGCGGCGAACAACCAAAAACGAAAAAGCTAAGTAGGAAGGTCCCATCCGGCAGACGGGACCTACCTGGCGGCCTTGTTTCGCCATTGGATCAACCATTACCTATTGGAGACGACTCCATGCCAGACCGAACTTGCAACGTCGCGCTCGTGGGAACGAAGTTCATGGGCCGGGCGCATTCCAATGCGTACCTCAAGGTCGCCAAGTTCTTCTCGCTGCCGGTCACGCCGGTCATGCACACGCTCACCGCCCGCAACGAGCAGCAAACGAAGGAATTCGCCGAGCGCTGGGGTTGGCAAAACTGGAGCACCGACTGGCGGGCCGCGGTCACGAACCCAGAAATTGACCTGGTGGACGTGACGACGCCCAATAACGCACACGCCGAGAACGCCATCGCGGCGCTGGAGGCCGGCAAACACGTGGCGTGCGAAAAACCGTTGGCGCACACCCTGGATAGCGCCCGGCAAATGGTCGAGGCCGCCGCCAAGGCCAAGGGCAAGACCTTCGTCTGGTACAACTACCGTCGCTGTCCGGCGGTGGCGCTGGCCCACCAGCTTTGTCGGCAAGGCAAGCTGGGCCGCATCTATCAGATCCGCGGCAGTTACATGCAGGACTGGGCTGGTCCCGACACGCCGTTGATGTGGCGCTTTGAAGGCGAAGTGGCCGGTAGCGGCGCCCTGGGCGACTTGTGCGCCCACACCATTGACATGGTCCGGTTCATTACCGGCGACGAAGTGGGCGAAGTAATCGGCGCCACGCTGGAGACGGTCATCAAGGAGCGGGTCATTCTCGAGTCGGGAGGCGGCGAGATTTCCGGCCGCGGCGCCGCCACCAGCCAACGCAAAGGCGCCAGCACCGTGGACGACATCGTGTTGTTCCTGGCCCGCATGAATAGCGGCGCCTTGGCCACCTTCGAGGCGACCCGTCTGGCCACCGGCTACAAGAACGCCCATCGCGTGGAAATTCACGGAGACAAAGGCGCGGTGCGGTTCAACTTCGAGCGGATGAACGAACTGGACTGGTACGACGCGACGTTGCCCGAGGCGCTGCAAGGCTGGTCCACCATCAACGTGACCAACGGCAACGCCAATCATCCTTACGCCGGCGCCTGGTGGCCCGTGGCGCACATCCTGGGGTACGAGCACAGCTTTATCAACCAGACGGCCGACATCATCAACATGATTGCTGGCCAGGAACCGGTGGTTCCCATGCCCGACTTTGCCGACGCCTACCAGGTCCAGCGCGTGTTGGCAGCAGCCCTGGAGTCGCACAAGAACCGCGGCCCGGTGCCGGTTTCCGAGATTAAATAAGCAGCCTGCTTTATTTACCGTGGGGCAGGCAGGATGTCTGCTCCAATAGAGAAGACAGGATTGTGGGCGATGGCGTGGGTTTATTTGTTCATTGCGGGGCTGCTGGAAGTGGCATGGGCCATTGGCCTGGCCTACACCAAGGGCTGGACCAAGCTCTGGCCGAGCGTGATCACCGTGGTGCTGATGCTGTTCAGCTTCTACTTCCTGGCGCAAGCGGTGCGCTGGATTCCCATGGGGACCGGCTACGCGGTGTGGACCGGCATTGGGGCCGTGGGCACGGCGGCGCTGGGGGTGATTCTGTTCAAAGAGCCAATCTCGCCGGTCCGCGTGGCGTGTATCTTGTTGATTGTGGCCGGAATCGCGGGACTGAAACTCACGTCAGACAACGGGCCGCAGGCGCCTAAGGACGCGGCGGTGGGGAAGTCGGGGTGACGGGGTGGAGCGGCGCGAAACCGCGAAGCCGGCGGCCAGCGCAGAGGGCGAGTTGTTTGCCGATTCTTCGACCGATCGCCGACAACTTTCAGCCTGCCAGCCACGGGGGGAGTTGGCCAGCGGGGGGAAGTTGAATTACCTTGGCGATGTGGATCGAGGGCAGCGCTTGCACCTCGTCCACGGCTTGTTGCGGCGGAACGCTGTCGAGGTTCAACACACCGATCGATGGCCCGCCCGGCTTTTCGCTGGCTCGGCCCACCGCCATTTGGGCGATGTTCACCCGGTGCTGGCCGAACACGGTCCCCACGCCGCCGATAATGCCCGGCACGTCTTCGTGGGTAAAGAGCAACAGCACGCCGTCCAGATAGGTTTCCAGACGGTAGTCGTCCACGCGGATCAAGCGCGGCATGTTATTGCCAAACAGCGTGCCGCCCACGGTGTGCGTCTCGCCGCTGGCGTCAACCGCCTGGACGGTAATCGACGAGCTGAAGGCGCCCAGGTGCGGGTCCGACTGCGCCGTGAGACGAATCCCCCGCTCGCGCAGCAGCACCTCGGCGTTGACAATGTTCACTTCCTCGTCCAGGGCCTTTTCCAGCAGCCCGGCGCAAAACGCGGCGGTCAGCAGTTTGGTGTCTTTGTCAGCCACTTCGCCGCGGTAACGCAGGTTACACTCGGCCAGTCCGCCGCCGCGCCACTCGGCCAGCAGCAGCCCCAGGCGGTAAGCGACATCCAAATAGCCCCGCAGCGACGCCAGCGTCTTGGGGTCCACGGCCGCCATGTTCACGGCATGCCGAATTTCGCCCGTGGTCAGGAAGTTAATCAGCAGATGCACGCCTTCCACAGCCACTTGGGTTTGCGCCTCTTCGGTGCTGGCGCCCAGGTGCGGCGTGAACAGCACATGGGGCAGGCTGAACAGCGGGTGCTCGGCCTTCTTGGCGTGCGCCCAGGTGTCTTCTTCTTCGTACACATCCAGGGCCACGCCGCCCAGCTTGCCGCTCTTGAGGCCCTCGATCAGCGCCGCTTCGTCGTAGATGCCGCCGCGGGCGCAGTTCACCAAGCGGGCGCCGGGCTTGAGCAGTTGGATTTCTTCGAGACCGATCAGGCCCTTGGTTTCGTTGGTCAGCGGCGTGTGGACGGTCAGGTAATCGACGTGCGGGAGCATGTCGCGCACTTTCTCGACCAGTTCGACGCCTAGTTCGTCGGCCCGCTCGGCCGAGAGGAACGGGTCGAAGCCCAGCACGCGCATCTCAAAGGCCTTGGCCCGCTTGGCCACCTCTTGGCCGATACGCCCCAGGCCGACCACGCCCAGCGTCTTGCCGGCCAACTGCGCGCCCATGTAGGACTTGCGGTCCCACTTGCCCTGCATCAGGCTTTGATGCGCCGGGGCCAGGTTGCGCGACAGGCCCAGCATCAAGGCGAAGGCGTGCTCGGCGGTGCTGACTGTGTTGCCCGCCGGGGTGTTCATCACCACGATGCCCTGGCGCGTGGCGGCGTTCTTGTCGATGTTGTCGGTCCCCACGCCGGCCCGCACAATGGCTTTGAGACGGCGGTTGCCTTCTAGCGACTCGGCGGTGATCTTCACGCCGCTGCGGCAGATAGCGCCATCGAACCGCGCCAGCGCCTCGCGGAGCGCGTCGCCCTTGAGGCCGGTGATGACTTCATACTCCACCCCCGGCGCCTGATCCAACAGATCAAGGCCTTCCTGGGCGATTGGGTCCAGAACAAGAATGCGCGGCATGGGAAGATAGCGAATCGTAAGTAGCGAGTGGCCAACAGCAAAGAGCGAATCGTGAGTAGTGAATAACGAAGCGAGCGAGCGGAGCGGATGGACGCGACGCTCTTCTCTCGACTCGCCGTTCGCTACTGGCGATTCGCTTCCTGAAATTCCAGCATGTAATCGCGGAGCAGCTCCACGCCTTCGACAGGCATGGCGTTGTAGATCGAGGCGCGGATGCCGCCCACGCTGCGGTGCCCCTTGATGCTGTTCAGGCCGCGCTCGGCGGCGCCGGCCAGGAACTTCTTTTCCACCTCTTCGCTGGGCAAGCGGAACGTGACGTTCATCAGCGAGCGGTCTTGCGGCTGGGCGTGGCCGCGGTAGAAGCCCTGGCTTTGGTCCAGCACGTCGTACAGCAGCTTGGCCTTGTCGCGGTTGCGCTGGAGCATCTTGTCCAGGCCGCCCACGTCGTTCAAAAGCCACTCAGTAATCAGGTTAACCACGTAAATGGCGAACGTGGGGGGCGTGTTGTAGAGCGAATCTTCCAGGGCGTGGGACTTGTAGTTGCAGTAGCCGGGCAGGTCGTCGCGGCTACGTTCCAGCAGGTCTTCGCGAACGATCACAATGGTCACCCCCGCCGGTCCCGCGTTCTTCTGGGCGCAAGCGTAAATCAGACCATATTGCTCGATCGGGAGCGGCCGGCAGAGGAAATCGCTCGACGCGTCGCACACCAGCGGGGCGCCGGCGGTGTCTGGTTCGCTGAGGAACTGGACGCCTTCGATCGTCTCGTTCGAGGTGATATGCACGTACGCCGCTTGCGGGTTGACTTTTAGCTCGCTGGCTTGCGGCAGCCGGTCATACTTGTGCGGTTTGCCGTCCCACAACACTTCGACCTGACCCTCTTTGACCGCCTCTTCGCGGGCTTTTTTGCCCCATGCGCCGGTCAAGATGTACTGCGCCGGCTGCGATTGGCCCCGCAGGAGGTTCATGGGGACCATCGAGAACTGGAGCCGCGAGCCGCCTTGCAGGAACAGGATGCGGTAGTTGCTGGGGATGTTGAGCAGCCTGGTCAAGTTCGCCTTGGCCGACGCCAGGATGCCAAGGAACGGCTTCTCGCGATGGCTGATCTCCAGCACCGACGCCCCCACGCCCGGCAGGGCCAGCAGTTCTTCTTGCACGCGCTCCAGCACTGGAAGCGGCAAGACGGCGGGACCTGGAGAAAAATTATAAACGCGGTCAGCAGCGGTAGTGGCCATAGTGGCGGGGCAGAAAGGGCGGTTGGGGAAGAATGGTCCGTCGATGGACCCCTGATTTTAAGACTTCCTCGCCAAGTTGAGAAGGCGAGGGGCGTCGCCACGGACGAACGGCGTTCTTCTGGTGACGACGCGCTGCGTCGAAACGCGCTTCCGCGTCGCCAAGGTGGGCCGCTGCGCCGCACACTGCCAACCGGTCAGAAGTTTCTTCGGCTGAACGTCTTGCGCTGTGGCAAGTCGGTTGACCGAGAAAGACTCCCGGCCCCGTCCCGACCGCGATTCCGAGTGCGGACTAGCGATACGTGGTGGCCGAGGCGGGAACCACGCCAACGCCGCGATTGATCTGCTGTTGGAGCGAGGCGATCTTGGCGGCCACGCCGGCTTGGAGGTTGTCGATGCTGTAGGCCCGCTGGTAATCGACCAAGGCTTGCCGGGTATCGCCGGATTGCTCACGAATGCGGGCCAGGGCGGCCCAGGCACGGGCGTTGTCCACTTCCATTTGCACCGCCTCTTCCAGATACTTTTTGGCGGTGTCGTGCTCGCCGAATTCCTCGTACAGCCGGGCGAGTTCGATGCGCGGCTCAGCCGAGGTGGGGGCTTTCTCGGCCCATCGCTTGAGGAGCGTAAAAGCCTTGTCGGAGCGGTTGGTTTCGACCAGCAACACGGCCAGCGCTCGGTGGCAATCCAAGTGACTGGCTTCGTAGTCGAGACACTGATTGTACAGCGTCTCGGCTTGCTCGTAGTACTTGTCCGCCTCGCGGCCCACGGTGTCAGCTTCGGCCAGAAGAGATTCGGCCTCGGCCAGGCGGTTCTCTTGCTGGCGCTGCTGAGCCTGGCCTTCCAGTTGGATCGCCACGTTATGACGCTGCATGGCCATCTCGTGGAGCGTGGCGCCCATGTTGTAGTAGCTATCGGGATTGACCGGGTCGGCGGCAATGGCCTGCTGGAACCGCTGGATCGCGGCCTGGTGCTGGCCTTGGTGGTGCAACCGCACGCCGGCAAGGTTCTGCCCGTTGGAGGCGGTGCCGCACCCCGCGGTCGCCGTAAGGCCAGCAAGCACGGCAAGCCCCAGTACGCTGGCGGCCTGACGATGGATCGTACAGTGGTTGTTGCCCGACACAGTGCGCCTCGAATTGGCGAAAGAGAAGTTACCCCGCGCAAGGCGATTGGCGCCGCCCCACGAAGAAAGCGGGGGGAGAATACTTTCAAGTTTCCCCTGGGGCAAGGCCGATTCTAAAAAGTTCAAGATGCACAAAGCCCGCCTGATCGGCTCTGGAAGACCGCGGGCCGGCCATTTGGAAGATTGCATGTTTTTCGCCGGTTGACATTCGCGGCGGTCGTGGTAGGTTCTTCCTTGGCTGAAGGGACACGGCTTGCACGGACGTCCGTCAGCGCCGGCGCCGAAGGATTCGACCCCGGTGCTCTTTTGCGGTCTCAAGAAACAACAAGGCCCCGCCGCACGAAGCGACGGGGCCTTTTTTCGTTGAAAGTCAAAGAGGCGAAAGCGGAAATAAATTTCCGCACTCCCAATTTGGAGTGCGGCGATTCATCGCCGCTTTCGTCTTTATTTTCCTCCTCGTCGTCCTTCGACTTTCCTACAGCCCCGGCGCCAGGCGCACCAGTTGGCCTTTGCCTTCGCTGCCGATCACGGTGATGTACAGCGCGCCGTCTTTGCCAAACGCCAGCGCGGTCGGCTTGTCCAGACCGGCGATCTTGACCGGGTTGATCGTCTGCTCCTGGCCTTTGCCCTCGGCGTCCAGGCGGAACAAGCCGCCTTCCTCGCTGGCCATCCAGGCGAAGTCGGTGGCGTAGAGATGGCCCTTGGGGCTGTACGCCAGGCCGGTAATGTCGAACAAGCCCGTCTCCAGGTTCAGCTTCAGCTTGCCGGTCTTAGGGCTGTAGAACGAGAGCAGCGAGTCGTTGGGCACGTTGATTTCGCCCATCTGGCCGACCACCAGGTTGCCTTTGTCGTCGGTGGTGAGCGCCACGGGGGCATCCACTTGCACGGCCTCCTTGGTGGCAATGGAGCGTTCCAGGTCGCCGAACTTCGTGCCGTCGATAGCGGACTTGACCACCCAGCCCTTGGTGTCGTCGCCGTTGGCGCTGGCGTAGAGCGCCCCGCCGGCAATGGCCAGGCCGTAGTAGTTGCCTTCGGCCTGGACCTCTTCGGTCTTGGTGAGCGGGCCGAGCTTGGCCTTGGCGGCGTCCACGGTAATGGCTTCGGCGCCGGCTTCGGGCACTTCAAAGACGTAGATTACTTCCTCCACGTCCACCTTGTCGCCGCCGCCCACGATGAGCGTGTTCTTGTCGAGGAACACCAGGCCCAACGGGCCGATATTGTACATCGGGCCTTTGCCGTAGATGTCTTTGGCGAAGCCGGTAATTACGTCGGACTGGATCGCCTTGCCGTCCTCGCCAATTTGCACACGAATCACGCGGCCGGCGCCGCTGTCCGACACGAACAGGTCGCCCGTTTCCGGCTGTACCACCACGCCGCAAGGATTGGTCAAACCTTCGACCACGGTCTCCACTTTTTCCTCGGCCAAGGCCGGCGCACAGCACGCCGCCAGCACTACGCCCAACGCTGCCAAAACTCGCATGGGAATCTCCTGAGGGGGAAAACAACAACGATCCATTCTTCTTGATTCAACGTCCCGCAACGGAACAGCAACTCTCCGTGATTGGGCTTCTTACTCGCCAGCCGGCGCCTTGGGGTCGGGCGGCAACTGGGGCGGTTCGATCTTGGGATAAACCTTGCTGGTCAGGCCCTCTTTCAAGAAGGTCACCAGGTCGGCTTTCTCCTGGTCGGTCAGGTTCAGGGGGAAGATTTCTTCGTCCAGGTACGGGTTCTTGTTGCCGCCCTTGTTGTAGTACTCCACGACGTCCTCCAGCGTCGCTTCGCTGCCGTCGTGCATATAGGGGGCCGTCAGGGCGATGTCGCGGAGCATGGGCGTTTTGAACGCACCCTTGTCGCCCTCGAGATTGGTGCTGACAAAGCGGCCCAGGTCCGGCTCCTCTTTGTCCCAACCCACGCCGACGTTGTGGAAACCGCCGTCGGTGAACAGCGGTCCTGGGTGGCACGCACTGCAATGGCCCTTGTTGAAGAAAATCTCCATTCCACGCTGGGCGGCTTCCGAGAGCGCGTCCTTGTCGCCCGCCTTGTAGCGATCATATGGAGCGTCGCCGGCCAGCAACGTGCGCTCGAAGGCGCCAATCGCCTTGGCGATGCCTTCTTCGGTCACGCCGGTCCCGAACACATCCTGGAACTGTTCGCGGTAGCCAGGAATCGCGTTCAGCCGCTCGACGAGATTCCCCATTTCCATCGCCATCTCGATGGGGTTCTGGATCGGTCCCAGCGCTTGCCCTTCGACGTGCTGCGCGCGGCCGTCCCAGAACTGGAAGAAATGGTAGCCCGCATTCACGACCGTGGGCGAGCTGCGGCCGCCCACCTGACCTTGAAAGCCAGTGGCGAACTGCGCGGCGTTGGACCAACCCTTGCTGGGATCGTGACAACTGGCGCAGCTCACCGAGCTATCTTGCGAAAGCCGCTTATCGAAGTACAACTGCTTACCAAGCTCGATCTTCTCTTTGGTCAGCGGGTTGTCACGCGGGAGGCGCATCTTGGGCAGCCCGGCGGGGATCTTCAACTCATACTTCTCTTGAGCCGACGCCAGCCCGGTCAGTCCGACCAGCCAAGCGGCGCCCAAGATCGCAGCAGCAAAGCGACGCATCAGGGACCTCCGGATGAATAAGGGATGGCAGATCCCTATTGTGTGGCGCTATGCCGCCCCTGACAAGTACATAGAAATCCGTGGATTGGTTGGGGCCATCGGCAACGGCGGTCCATAAACGATAAAATGGCGTGGATCGCTATCAGGCCGAGAGCGCGCCACGCCGTTTCAACTAATCGTCGGGGTCTTGGCGAGCGGGGTGTTGGCCCCCGGATGGAATCAGCGCTGGTGCGTTGCGCATTAGGGAGCTAGCACCCCACTCACCGAAAATCCATGGACGCAAACAGGAAGGCGGAAGGAAACATCATGGGTCCTGCATCTACAGCCGAACCTTCGCTGGCCGCGCCGCGGGTGGGTGGCGCGGCGCCGGCGTTTGAACTGCCTTGCGTCGACGCCGAGGGCGGGCCGGAGCGACGCGTGCGGCTGGAGGATTACGCCGGGCGATGGCTGGTGCTGATCTTCTACCCGCGCGACTTTTCGTTTGTCTGCCCCACGGAGTTGACCGCCTTTAGCGCCCGGATTGCCGAC
>JAANMT010001107.1_pt1 | contig 27399 bp, 24 predicted proteins | sample 7279711 | NCBI WGS metagenome assembly JAANMT01 (sample SAMN14094538, study PRJNA606508) | bioreactor metagenome | isolation source: A lab-scale SPAN reactor treating ammonium-rich wastewater day 1 | place: Ireland: Galway | collected 2017-01-16 | reverse complement strand
CATCCGATACCGCTTGGTACCTCTTCGGGAACCCTAACGACGTGGCTGGTTTTGGGCTTGCCTTTTTGAATGGAACGGATCGCCCCACCATCGAACAAGCCGATCAAGATTTTTCGGTTCTCGGGGTTTCCTGGCGTGGATACATTGACTTTGGCGTTTGCCAGATCGACCACCGAGGGGCCGTGAAATCCGCCGGGGCGTAACCGTATTCAGGCAACCCAAGCTTGTGGTTTGGGAATCCTTGATTGCGTCCCTCGGATTTGTAAGGCGGGTCCGAGGGACGTTTCAAATCATCTTCGCCGCCGGTTTGCATGGCGAAGCTTCAACGCCCGGGGAACCTTTGGAAATGGTGGGTTCCTCGGGCGTTTCTTTTGAAAAGTTAATAAACGCCAAACTTTCCCGACTATGTATCAACGCCATATGTCGATCCTCCTAGCCCTATTCAGTCTTGTTTTCGTATCCGCGTTCTGGATCAAAAACGGGGCCATTGTGGTTGATCGGTTCAACCGCGTTATCGACTGTGACCATTGCCCATGCGGTTCTTCTTCGTCTTCCTCTAGTTCTTCCGATTCATCTTCTTCCCGATCTTCCTCTAGTTCCTCGGGTTCTAGTTCTTCGCGTTCTTCGTCTTCCGTTTCCTCGGGATCGGCTTCGCCGCTTGCTTGCCGTAATTGCTCGTACATCGCAAGCCTAAACCTCGAAGCCTACGGGGATGGGGTGGTAGTACCTCTAGACGCCGGTCCCGGTCTAACCGACCCCGAGGGTTTTAGCGGCTACCTCGGGGATAACATCGCCGCCGGAACCGATGGGGAGTATTACGTTTGGTTTGGTTGCCGGATGCACGGCGACTACCCCGAAACCCTTTTGGTCTTCCGTCAATGGGTTGACGGCGAATTAGTTCAATCGAGTACCTCTAGTTCACAGTTTTGCCGATCCGACCCGGAAAGGGGCGAAGCAAACCCATTCAACACCGAAGAATCTTGGATTGATAGCTTCGATCCATTTGACACGGGCGTTACTCTTGCTAACGGATGGGGAGTAAGGGAATCGGAATGAACCCCGCCGACGCCCCTAATTAGAACCACCAAACCGCAGCTATGATGCACCGCCGAAGAATCCGTATTATCCGCCGCCGGCCCCTGGAACCCGAGACAAATCGCGAACCAAGCCCCGGCGAAGATCAAGAGGAAATCGCACAACGCGACCGGCAAGCTTACCGGCGGCTTCAAGCGGGCTTCCGTATTCGCCGCAAGGCAACCGATGAAACCGAGGAAGATTAGCGGGCCAACGGCTAACCCCGCCGACGCCTAACCGGGCCAAACCCCAAACCGACAACACTACTTCCCCCAAAGAAAGACCCGGCACCGCCGGGATTGCCGACAAGGCAAAAATCTTGTTAGTTTGTCCTTATCAGTGATTCACGAATTATTGAACAATTCATAATCACGGAAAGGACGCTATGCCCCGGTTGCTTCTTGGTTTGCCCGTACCAGATTGGGACGAAGCCGAACGATGTTCCACCGTTCAAGCCCCATCCCGCAAAGAAGAAAACCCCCGCTATCGACCAAGCCCCGAGGAAATCCGCGAAGCTTGCCGCCGGATTCAAGAGGGATGGAGCAAAGCCGAAAGACGCAAACGGGCTTCGGGTTCGATCCTTCCCGTTAGATGGTTCCTGCCCTCGGTACCCTTTGCCGCCTTACTACCCGAGAACGAAGGCGAAGATTGACCCGCGAAAGCCGATCCATGATACGGGCCGGATATAGGCGAAACATCCCGTAACCCCTCGGGGCAACTGGTACGCATTGCTTCCCCCCAAAGAGAACACGGAACCCCGGGCCGGCTATGTCTCAAAACCTTGTATGCCGATACTGCGGTTGTACTGATTTTCGGATCGTCCATGCATCACGACGGCCAGTTAACATACTAGGGAAAGCGAAAATCAGGGTTCAACTTCGGAAGACTTGCCGGCATTGTAAGAAGCCTACAAACTCGGTTTTCTATGAAGCCCCCGAGACTTCCCCCAAAGAAATAGGGGCGGTTTCCTCAAAGCCTAACAAGCCAACGCCCCATAACCCGTATATATAGATACCCCCTGATACCGGGTTGACATTAAATGCCCCATTATATTAACATATACCTAGTTAGTAGGGCTTCCCATGACTGCCGTTAACATCCTTGAACGGTTCATTGCCTTAGACTTTGCCCTTTCGCATGACGGGGTTCATACAGAATCCTTTGCGAAAGAATGGAAGGTTCACGTTAGGACCATTAGGCGAGACTTAGACGCACTACGAAAGTTAGGCCAGTCAACGGAATCTCGGCAACTAGAAGATGGGACGTATCGGCATACCTACCAAGGTAGCCGGCCCCTATTTACCGCGAACCTTTCCCCGAAGAAATAACCGGGGATCGGCCCCGGTTACTTTCCTTTGGTGTGAAAGGTAAACGCGATGGTAAAGGTAGTTTCAACGGGAATGTTGCCGAGGGATGTTCTCGGCCCCGACGCCTACGGATGGTCCGGGGCAACCGAGGTAAGAACCGACGAAGCCGAGGATCAAGCCTTCAACGCTTGGCTTGAACGTCATGGGGGAAAGAAGGAACCCGAGAAGCCGCAACCCAAAGGCATACGGAGCGGTAGGCAGCTTTGGCCCAAGCCTACGGAACCAACCCCGGCATTGCCGCCTTCGGATAGCCTGGATACTTCCGACGAACAAACGGAAACGGAAGCGAAACCCAAGATCAAGCCGAAGCCTAGCCCCATCCTTTCGACGCCCGATGTAGCGGCTATTCTCGCCCGTCGCAAATTCCGTGTTACCATCAAGCGGCGATCCTAGCCGTTACCAATCAAGAGCGGAACCAACAAAACGCCCCTTGCCTTGCCGGCGGGGGCGTTTGTGATGGCTCAAAATACAACCGCAATAAACGCCAAACTTCCGGGTATAAGTAGCTATGCCGAACCAAGCCCGAATTGAGAGAATCCGCGAAGCCCTTGGTATGTTCCCCGAGGGTCCGCCCAATGGGGCAACCTACGTTCAAGGTTCGCTTCCCACCGACCGGGCACGCCAGCAAAGGGAAGCATTGAAAGGGTTAGGAATCCGCCCCGTTGCATGGGACGCAACCGGCGTCAACGTGGAAGCTACTTACGCGATACCGCCCGGGGTTTGCTTAACTCGGCAAGCTTGCGTTCCCACCATGCGTTAGCCGCTTGCCAAGACCCCTCGGGAGTCTTCTCGGTAACAAGTTTCGGGTACGCTTCGGCCAGTTTCCCCAAGCCGATAAAGTACCGCTCGCCCTTATGCTGCTTGACCCACCCCCGCCCGCCCGGATGGTAAGTCATTCGCCAATGATGGCTTGCCGGCTTCTTTGTTCCCTTGGCCCTACCGACCCGGCATAAGGATCGGGAAACGTGGGAAAGCGAAACGCCTAGCTGCTTCGCAATCTCCAAACGGGAAAGCCCCGAGTCTTCCAACTCCATCATTTCGCGGGCTTCCTCGGTTAACGCATTAAACCGAGTCTTGCGGTATTCCTTGGGCCAGTTTCGCCACTCGCGAACGTCCAAACCTTCTAGCCCCTCGGGGATCGGAACCCGCTTTCCCGAGGTTATAACAATCCGCCGACGTTCCCCGTTGCGTAATTGAATGTCGGCAAACGCTAGACGGTCCCCATTAACTTGAACCACCAAAACAACCACGTTGTTAACTAGCCGCTTGATTTGTGATCGAAGCTTAACCCGCAGTTGATAGGCGTCTTCCTCGGTTGCCGCCCCCAAGCGGTCTAGTAACTCTTTCATGCGGTCTAGTGCATCGGTTTCGCGGGTTACGCTTTCCCGCTTCAACCGTTCAACCTTTGCTTGGGCTTCGGCCCTATCTGTTTCCAGTTCAACCAAAAGATCAACTAGGGCTTCAAACTTATCCGCCGTTTTCATCTTGGTCCTTAGCGTCTTTATGCGGTGGTCAAGATCGGCAACCCTGCCTTCTGCTTTCTTAATTTCTTCGTCAAGATTGACCGCTGCCCGGGGCAAAATATCCCCGAGGTTCAAATCCCAAGCCCAAACCAAAACGGCTTGTTCAAACGCGGCATACGGGAAGGAAACGTAAACCGCCCCCTTGGCCCCTTCGATTGCCGCCCCGGAAACGAGTGTTGGCCCCTGCCCCTTATCGACCATTCGCAAGTTGCTTCCATCCCTTGCGTCTTTGACTAGCCCCGTAAACAAATTAGCTAACCGCTTCCCATGCGGGCCGGCTTGCGTCTTCCGTTCCTTAAAGCCGGCTTGTACGGCATAAAATTCACGGTCTTCGATAATGCGGGGGAAGTAATCGGGGATCGGTTCGCCAATGGCAACCCGCTTACCGTCTTCCATCCGGTGCGGTTGAAACTCGCCCAAAACCGCCCGATTGGTTAGCGTCTTGATGAGGTAGCTACGCTGCCAGAATTTAGACCTGCCAAACGTAGCAACCCCTTCGCCGTTTAACGTCTTTCCGATTACCTCGGTACCCATCCCATCGGAAGCCATGCGGAAGATTCTGCGGACAACTTCGACCCGTTCCGGTATGGGCTTATAAGCGTAGATTTTCCCGGCTTCGTTCCTTTCTACCTGCAACCACTTCGGGCAAACCGCCGTTAGTTTCTCCGTCTTGACCCGTTCCCGCTTTCCATGCCAAGCCGCCCTTAACCGCTTAGACTTGGTATCCGATTCATCGTGGGCACGCGAAAGAATAACAATCATTTCGATCAACGCCCCAAGATCGCCAACCGATTCCGTTGAATAGACCCGCTCCGGGTCCAACGTAACCAAGCTAACGCCGGCCCCTAGAATCTGCTGGATTAGTTGAAGGGATGCAAACGGCTTTTGACGGGAAAGCCGATCAAGGTTTTCTAAGATGAGGTAATCGCCCGCCTTGACCCGCCCGGTTTCGATACATTCAAGGAAGTGGCCCAAAGCCGCCCCTTCTTCCGTATTCTTTCCGCGATAGGCGGAAACCCCGAGGTCGCGAAGATCAAGAGATTTGTCTAGCGGGTAGCCGTTTCGCTTCGCCCATGCCTCGGTTTTGTTCAATTGCCGCCGCAGAGAATCGCCGCGTAGCTGTTCGGGACGCGAAAACCGTAGGTAACTGTAAACGGTTGGCATGGGTCAATTCCTCCCAAAGAAACCGCGAAGCCCCGGCTATGCCGGCATATCGCAATTGTAAAGGAAGGTTTAACCGTTCACAACCTGCTGATGCTCGGGCCGCCAGGCTCCGGAAAAACGATGCTTGCCAAGCGGCTGCCCACGATCCTGCCGACGTTGTCGCCAGCGGAGTCGATCGAGACCACGCGCATCTACAGCGCCATGGGGCGCCTGGCGCCCGGCCAACCGATCATGGCGCGGCGGCCGTTTCGCTCTCCACACCACACGATCAGCGAAGCGGGGCTGGTCGGAGGCGGCAGCACGCCCACACCTGGCGAGATCAGCCTTTCGCATAACGGCGTGTTATTTCTGGACGAGCTGCCGGAGTTCAACCGCCGCACGCTGGAGGTCTTGCGGCAACCGTTGGAAGACCGCGTGGTGACGATCTCGCGAGCGCTCAACAGCACCACGTTTCCGGCTGACTTTATGCTGGTGGCGGCGTTAAACCCCTGTCCCTGCGGTTATCGCGGCGATCCGCGAAGGAGTTGTCAATGTACTCCACCGCAAGTTGAAAAATACCTCAATAAAATCAGCGGACCACTCTTGGACCGCATTGACATTCATATTGAAGTGCCGGCGGTCCCGTTTCAGGAGTTGTCTTCGGGGGCGAGTGGCACTTCGAGCCAGGACATGCGGGAGCAGGTGTCGGCGGCCCGGCGGCTCCAGGCCGAGCGCTTTCATGGCTTGACGACGCGCTATAACGCGCAGATGACGACCCGGCAAATCCGCCGCTTTTGTCCGCTTGACAAAGAATGCGCGCAGTTGCTCAAAGACAGCGTCAACGAGCTAGGGCTTTCGGCCCGCGCCCATGATAAAGTGCTGCGCGTCGCCCGCACCATCGCCGATCTGGCGGCCGCGGCCGAGATCGCGCCGGTGCATATTCAGGAGGCGGTAAATTACCGGATGCTCGACCGGCAGTTCTGGACGTAGCCCGGACCCGAGCTACCGGAACAGGTCGGGGTACGCCTTTTCCAATACGTGCATGGGAGGCGTTTCAATGGTAGCGCCGGCCGGCAAGTGATCGGGCTGCGGACAGACGCGGCGGTTATGCACAAAGAGCGCTTGAAAGTAGCGCCCCGTTCCATAAAGCCGCTGCGAAATCGTCCAGAAGCTGTCGTTGGCCTGAATGACGTAGTGCGTTGGCGCCGCCCCAGCGATGGGGGTGTTCGCGGGCGTCATCAAGGCTTCACGCTCGGGGGTGGGTTCGCTTCGCTCCGCAGGTTCGTAAGGATGCGCCGAACGCCGCGTCTCTGGCCGAGGCGCCGGGTCGAACGGCGCACGATAAACGGCGGAATCGGCCGAGGCATTCATGGGCGGCGGAAACGTCGTGGACGAAGCCACATGCGCCGCGGCGGGGCGAACGGCGAGGGGCTCTTGCTGGCCGACCGGCGTCGCCTGTTCCGCGATCGCGCGTACTACACCCGTGGGCGCGGCGTCTGGGGAATAGGGCGCTTTGTTGACCTCGCTCTGCGACGACTCATTCGCAGGGGGCCAACCTTGTTCTTTCGCCCAGCGCCTGACACCGCCCGCGATCAGTAACGCCAACGCCGCAGTCGCAAAAGATAACCTGCTCCATCGGTTCATAGCATCTCCTCCATGAGATGTGGGACGTTTTCTAGTTGTTTCGCCGCGCCGCGACTCGGAGCCGGGCGCTGCGGCTGCGTGGATTTTGGGCCTCTTCTTCGGAGGTGGGCCGAATCGGCTTTTTCGTTAAGTTTTCGTAACGCGCATCGCCGCGGAACGCGTTTTTCACCAAACGGTCTTCCAGCGAATGAAAGCTAATGATCGCCAACCGGCCGCCAGGGCTCAGGCAATCGGGCAGCCGTTGCAGGCCCGTTTCCAGCGACTCAAGTTCCTGATTCACGGCGATTCGCAGCGCCTGGAACGTTCGCGTCGCCGGATCAATGCGGTGATGACGCGACCGCGGAACGCACTGACGCACCAACTCCGCCAATTCGGTGGCGGTTTCAATGGGAGCAATCCGGCGCCGGTCCACGATCTTCCGCGCAATTCTACGGCTAAATCGCTCTTCGCCATAGCGGTAAATCAAATCCGCCAGTTCTTCGGCCCCCAGACGGTTGACCAAGTGAGCGGCAGGCTCGCCAACGGTTGGATCAAAGCGCAAATCCAGCGGCCCAGACGCCTGATAACTAAATCCCCGTTCCTCGTCCGCAAGTTGATCGCTGGAAAGCCCGAGGTCGAGCACAATCCCCTGGACCGACGCAATACCAAGCTGCTCCAGCACTTGGGGAAGGTCGGCATAGTTGGAATGAACCAATTGAACGGGAAGCCCCGCCAAATTTCGCTCGGCGGCGGCAAGCGCCCGTGGATCGCGATCCAGTGCGATTACCTGCCCTTCAGGAGCTACAATTTCAGCCAGAAGGCGCGTATGGCCGCCGGCTCCCAGAGTGCCGTCCACGACGATATCGCCCACTTTTGGCGATAGCCATTGAACGATCTCGGCGGGGAGAACCGGAACGTGAATTGGTGAAGAAAACTGCTGCATGGTGAGCGCATAAAAAAACCCGCCCGGGAACTTCCGTTTTCCACGCAAGGGGCGGGTGTTGCGGGAGGTCGTCGAGGCGGTCCGACGATTTTCCCGCTGTTCGCGGCGATTGAACTCTCCCTGATCAAAGCCCGCGGAAACAACCGCTTTTTTGGGTGAAGAAACAGCGGCGAGCATCCTCCGGTATGGTGGCCGGTAACCAGAAGATGGTTTCCACGCGAGGCGAACGGACGGACGTACTTTCAATCAAATTCGGGGCGAATGTCCTTCGGAACCAATGTGTTTTGGTAATCGGTTTTTGGTGAGAAACCGAAACGGGTGAAAAACAAGGGCTAACGAGGCTGCGTCGGCCTTGCACCATGCGCTGCTGAGTCCATGGGTGGGGGTGAACCACCAAACGCCTTTTCTGCTATCTCGTCGTAATGGGATTGCTTTTCAGCCAAGTAATTTTGCCAGCGGTGGGCGCTCCACAATTCCAGGTGGTCTCGCACACCGAGCAAGACTACCTCCTTATCCATTCCCGCAAGTTGAGCGAGTTCGGTTGGAATTCGCACGCGTCCTTGACGATCCATCTCGACCGGCTGGGCCTGCGCGTAAAACAACCGGCTAAATGCTCGAACATCCTGGCCTGTCGGCGGCGCCTGGGCCAATTGATCCGCCAGCCGGGAGAATGCTTGCTCGGTGTACAAGGCGAGGGATCCGTCCGTACCGGGAGCGATGTACATCACCGCCGTTTGGGGGTGACCCATCGCATCTCGGAGGAGTTTTGGAATCGCGAGCCGGTGCTTCTCGTCGAGCGTTCGCGGATAGGCGCCCGTCAGAAGCATGGCTCACCCTGGGTTCCCACGTCGTCCCACACACCCCCAAAGATACCCACTCCCATTCCCACGTCAACACGATGACTGAGGGGTTCCACGCTCGCCCCATGGCGCCCGTTGGGACCTAGGTCCAACGGCGAAAGCAACTTCCATTCTCTCGAGCGGAAGACAAAGAAAGAAAAAATTTTTTTGCTTAGCGCCGACTGGCCAGCATTTCGTCAAAGAGTCGCGCGTACCGCTCCACCATGACCGCCAGGGTGAAGTCGCGCCGAACACGCTCCTGGTTGCGGTTGCCAAGCGTCCGCCTCAATGATTCTCCGTTCAGAAATGCAACTGCTTTGGTGACAAATGCTTGTGAATCGCCAAAGGGTGCGGTCTGAGCGCTGCCGGCGTCTCCTAAAAGCTCGCAAACCCCCTCGCATTGGGTGGAAACAACGGGAAGTCCGGCGGCCATGGCTTCCAGCACGATGTTGGGCATTCCTTCCCAGCGCGACGGAAGCAAGAGTAAGTCGCTTGCCGCCAAAATAGAGGGGATATCCGACTGGTAGCCCGCAAAATAGGTCCGATTCCCGATGCCGTTCGCCTCCGCCGTTCGTTCCAGCGCGGCGCGTTGCGGTCCGGCGCCCACCAAGAGCAGGTCATTCCGAGGCGCCTGCTCGAGTATTCGTGGCGCCAACGAGAGCAACCAGTCCAGCCCCTTTTGACGTTCTAAACGGCCAACCACCGTCACCACGCGCCGTCCAGAAGGAATCCCCAGCTTTTCAAGGTCGATCGGCTTGGCGGTTTCAAATCGTGTAACGTCGATCCCGTTCGGAATGACCCTGATTTTCGTAAGCGGAATTCCTCCACGCTGGGCGACAAAGTCGGCCACCGCTTGACTCACACATACCACCCGATCGGCGTGCCGCGAGGTCAATCGCTCAGTCCAAAGCCGGATTCTCCGGGGATCGGCGACACGTACTCCAGTGGCAACCGCCGGCACACCGGCCCGCCGTGCGGCGATTACCCCGCCCACGTTGGCATGAAACAGAAAAGTTTGCACCATGTCGGGCTGGACTTCCCCGTACAACCGCCGCAAGCGGTTGATGCCCGTCAGCGCCTGCCGGGGCGAGCGCAAATTCAAAAAATGGATAGGAATCCCCGCCGCCTCGATTTGCTCCACCAAGGCGGCGCGTTCCGGCAGGGGCCGTGGGCCGAGCGAAACCACCACCGGCTCATAGCGCCGCGGATCGAGTCCCAGCGCCAGATTCGTCACGCAGCGTTCGGCGCCGCCGACGTTCATTTCGGTGATGGTCAGCGCCACTCTGAGCGGTCGTGGCGGCCCGGCCTTTTCTTTCACCATGGCTTAGGGAAAATGAAAGACGTGTTACGTTCACCATCATAGTAACGAATTTCGACCGGCTCTCATGTCTGAGTTGGATGAATATGACTACGATCTTCCGCCCGAGCTAATTGCGCAGCAACCGCTCCGCAACCGCGCCGACGCTCGTTTGTTGTTGGTTCAGCGGAAAACCCAATCGCTCACGCATGCGCACGTGCGCGATTTGCCCGAATTGCTGGATTCGGGCGATTGCCTCGTATTGAACGATACACGCGTCATTCCGGCCCGGCTGGTCGGGCGGCGCACGGCGACGGGCGGGCGGTGGAGCGGCTTGTTTCTTTCGGCCGACGCGCGTGGCGACTGGCTGGTGCTTGGCAAGACGCGGGGCAAGATGCAGCCGGGCGAAACCGTAACGCTGGAGGACCGAGCGGCGGCGGCGCGGTTCTCGCTGACGTTGCTGGCCAAACTCGACGGCGGCGCGTGGGCGGCCCGGCCCTCGGAGCCGGGCAACGCCTTGACGCTGTTGGAACAAGTGGGGCGGACGCCGCTTCCGCATTACATCCGCGGCGGCGAAATGGTGGACTCCGACCAAGAGACGTATCAAACCGTGTTCGCCGCGCACTCCGGTTCCGTCGCCGCGCCGACGGCGGGGCTGCATTTGACCAACGACCTGCTGGCCCAATTGGAGCAGCGCGGGGTGACCATTTGCCGGGTGACGCTGCACGTCGGAATTGGCACTTTCCGCCCGATCGCCACGCAGCGATTGGACGAGCACCAGATGCACGCGGAATGGTGTTCGCTCTCGCCGGAAACGGCTCAGACGTTACGGTCGCATCGCCGCGCGGGCGGGAGGATTGTCGCCCTGGGGACAACCTCGGTGCGAGTGTTGGAAACGGCGGCGCGCGGCGGAGAGTTGCAAGCATTCCAAGGCGAAACCAACCTGTTCATCCGGCCGCCGCACATGTTTCAAGCGGTGGACGCCCTGATGACCAATTTCCACCTGCCGCGCAGCACGCTCCTGGTGTTGGTCCGCACGTTTGGCGGCGACGCGCTCATGCGCCGCGCTTATCAAGAGGCGATTGACGAGCGTTATCGCTTTTACAGTTACGGCGACGCCATGCTAATCGTGTAACGAGTATATTGGGAGGAAGTCGCGCGGCGTGCGCGGTGATTTTGTCCTCGCGTTGCGCTAGACTCCTGCGGGAAGCGGTACACCTCCACGTTTTGTTAACCCATGTCTTCGATCAATCACGAGTTGGTGCTTGTTGTTCCGACCACCTTGTTTCACCGCTTGGGGCACTTCCAGGGGTTTCATAGCGATGTCGCCCGGTACCGTGACGAATTGCTCAACCCGGTGCACGGCAGTTATCGCCCCCGCGCCGAGATGGAAAACGACCCCAGCTTCAAGCAACTGATTCCCTACGTCGTGTTTCAACATCGCGACGCGACGGGAACGCGCTGGCTGTTTCATTACACGCGCGGCCGCGGGCAGGGCGAACGCCGGCTCCATCAAAAGCGGAGCATCGGCGTGGGTGGGCATATTTCAATTGACGACTCGCAGCGCAACGCTCCACCCTACGAAGAAGGCATGCGCCGCGAACTGGCGGAGGAAGTCGAGATTGGTTCCCCCTACCGCGCCCGGTGCGTAGGATTGATTAACGACGACGAAACCGACGTGGGCCGGGTCCACCTGGGCGTGGTCCACCTGTTTGAGTTGGATTCGCCCGCGGTCCGCTCTCGCGAGAGCGATCTGGCGGACGCCGGCTTTTCACCGCTGGAAACGCTGCTGGCGGATTGGGCGTCGTTTGAATCCTGGTCGCAAATCTGCCTGACGGCGCTTGCCGAACGAGACCTGTAAACCCATGCCTCAAACGCCCGTGTACATGGACAACCACGCCACGACGCGCGTTGATCCGCGCGTGGTCGAGGCGATGTTGCCCTTGTTTACCAAGGTTTACGGAAATCCCGGCAGCACAAGCCACGTGTTCGGTTGGGACGCGGCGGCCGCGGTCGATGCGGCTCGCGATTCGCTGGCGGCGGCAATCGGCGCCGACGCCAAAGAGCTTGTCTTCACCAGCGGCGCCACCGAGAGCAACAATCTGGCGATTCGCGGTCTGGCCGACCGGGCGCGGCGTCGTGGGAATCACCTGGTCAGCGTCAAGACCGAGCACAAAGCGGTGCTCGATCCGTTGATGAAATTAGGCCGGCGGGGGTTTGAAGTGACGCTCTTGGAGGTCGAGCAAGCAGGCAGCCCGCGGGCCGGCTGGATCGACCCCCAGCAAGTTGCCGATGCGCTTCGCGACGATACGCTCCTGGTCAGCGTGATGCTGGCCAACAACGAAATCGGCGCTCTGGCGCCGCTGCGCGAGATTGGCGCCCTGTGCCGCGAGCGCGGCGTGCCGCTACACACCGACGCGACGCAGGCCGTGGGGCGCGTGCCCGTGAACATCGATGACCTGAACGTCGATCTGATGAGCTTTTCGGCGCACAAGCTCTATGGTCCCAAAGGAGTCGGCGCGCTGTACGTGCGGCGGCGGAACCCCACGATTCGGCTAGAGCCGCTGGTGGAAGGGGGCGGTCAGGAACGTGGGATGCGGAGCGGCACGCTGAACACGCCGGGGATCGTTGGTTTCGCCAAAGCAGTGGAGTTGTGCCAGGCCGAGATGTCCCAAGAGACGGCGCGGCTCCAAACGCTGCGGCAACGCTTGTTCGACGGTCTGACTGCCCACGTGGCCGACGTCACCTTGAACGGCCCCGCGCTTGCGGATCCCGCGTGGCGTTTGCCGGGCAACTTGAATTGCAGTTTCGCCTACGTCGATGGCGAAGCGCTGATGATGAGCATGCGCGACCTGGCCGTCTCCAGCGGAAGCGCTTGCACCTCGACCAACCCCGAGCCAAGCCACGTGCTGCGGGCGCTGGGCTTAAACGATGATCTGACCCGCGCCAGCCTGCGTTTCGGCCTGGGGCGGTTCAATACGGTCGAGGACGTGGATTTCGCCATCGACTTGCTGGCCGACACGGTTCGCCGCCTCCGCAGGCTGAGCAGCCTGGCGAATCCTTAATTGCAACCCGACGCCGCTCCCGTTGCAATCGAACTTCTCCGTTCGTCGCATTCGAGCGGCAAGGTGGTTTTTGCGGATTGTACCGCCTTCCGGTTTGCAATTCGTGCGAGCGGATTCTCCCCGCGCGCCGTTCGCGTCCTAGTCTTGCAATGTGGCGATTTCTCATCGCGCCCCGATCGCGCCTTGTCGCTCAGGGAACCACGCTCCGCCCCAGATCATTGCATGAACCCGGCCCTTCAAACATCCCCTCCGCCTGAAGCACGTTCACGGCAGTCGTCCGAAACGCTGCAATTGGTGAGTTTTCACCTGGCGGACGAGGAATACGCAGTTCAGATCACGCAGGTCCGCGAAATTGTCCTGATGGCGCCGATTACGCGCGTGCCGCAAGCGCCCAATTACGTGCAAGGGCTAATCAACTTGCGGAATATGGTGATCCCCGTATTCGACCTGCGCCTGCGTTTTGGCATGCCGCGGCAAGAGCCGACCGAGGATACGCGGATTGTGGTCGTGAGTGTTCTTGGCCGGACGATGGGGCTGGTGGTGGACGCCGTGAGCGAGGTCTTTCGCATTGGCCGCGAGCAAATCGCCCCTCCGCCGTCCAGTATCGCGGGGCCTGACCGGGACTTCCTGAAAGGATTGGCCAAGGTCGGTTCGCGGCTGGTGATTCTGCTCGATCTCGACCAACTGATGGACGACGAGGAACCCGCGTGACATCGACCGTTCTCACCTTATCCGACAGTTTGCTGGAACGTTTCTCGGCGCTGATTTACACGAGAAGCGGCGTGCGCGTCCCGCTGCACAAGAAGGCGTTGCTTTCCAACCGCTTGCGGCGGCGATTGCGCGCCACGGGGCTGCCGGACTTCGACGCGTACTACCGGCAATTGTGCTTACTTCCCAGTAACGCCCCGGAATGGGCCGAGTTCCTCCAGGAAGTGACGACCCACGAAACGTACCTGTTTCGGGACGAGGTCCATTGGAGGTGGTTTCAAAACACCTACCTCGCCGAAATCAGCGCGGCGGCGACGCGCGGAGACCGGCCGCGGGAACTACGAATCTGGTCGGCCGCGTGCAGCACCGGGGACGAAGCCTACACGATCGCCGCCTGCGTGGCGGCGCGGCTGCCGAACTTTTCGCAATGGCGGGTGGAAATCCTTGGCACGGACCTGGGCGCCGGCGCGGTGGCCCAAGCCGAGCAAGCGACATTCGGCCTTCGCGCAATGCGGCTGGTTCCCGCAGACGTGCGTCGCCGGTACTTCGATGAGGATCGGGCAGCGCAAACGTGGACCGCCGCTCCCTTGTTGCGGCGAATGGTGACTTTTCGGCGGCATAACCTGATGACGCCCCTGGTGAGCCGTCCGTTTGACGTGGCGTTCCTAAAGAATGTGTTGATTTACTTTGACGCCGGCTCCAAGCGGACCGCCTTGAGTTACGTCGGCGACGCGCTGCGGCCTGGAGGTTACCTGGTCACCGGCGCGGCCGAAGGAGTCGCCGACCTGGTGCGCGGCTTCGCCCGCGTGCAGTCGTGGTTACATCGAAAGGGGTGTGACAACCCATGAGCGAAAGCAACTTTGTCACCGACGACTTCGACGAGATCCTTGGCGATTTTCTCGACGAGGCTTCGCAGTTGATCGTTCGCTTGAACGAGGACTTGTTGACGCTCGATCAGCTCGTGCGCGGCGCGCTGGAAACGCCCGCCGACGACGACTTGATGAACCGCATGTTCCGGTCGGCCCACAGCATCAAAGGGCTGTCCGCAATGTTGGGCCTGACGCATATCAATGGGCTGACGCACAACATCGAGCACGTGTTCGACGCCGCACGGCGCGATGATCTTCAGTTGGACGCCCGTTCGCTGGAAACGGTGTTTCGGGCCGTCGATCGGCTGTCGGAAATGCTGGAGCGGCTCAAACAGACCGGCGCCGACGACCTGGCGGCCGAAGAAGTCCTGGACGCGATTCAAGAAATCCTGAAACAACACCCAGCCGGTGCGAATGCGCCGCAACAACCGTTGCCAAGCGAAGTGCAACCTGCAGCGGCCGGGAACGATCCGTCGCCGTCTGGAGAAGTTGCGCAGCCGCCACACACCGCCGCGCCCGTAGAAAACGACCCCACGGCGTTGTTGGATTCGCTCACCGTCCAGCGCATTCAGAAAAAATGCGTTCTGGAAGACGTGTTCACCGCCGGCCGTGTGCGTTGGGAACAGGGTCTGCCGCTGGCCGGAATGAAAGCGCGGTTGGCGCATGAGAAACTGAGCCAACTAGGCGACGTGATCCATTGCGATCCACCGTTCGAGCAGTTGGGCGACCTGGACCATCTCGAGATCTTCACGTTCGCCCTGCCGGGACGCTGGGGTGAAGACGCGGTCCGCGCTTGTTTGTGCATTTCGGGAATCGTCGCGCTCGACATTGCGTATTTTCAACGAACGGACGCTCCCGACGTGGCCGGCGACGCCTCGCCAACCGACGCCGTCCCCAAGACGTCGGTCAGCGCGGAACCCGTTCCCCTTTCCGCGCCGCCGGAACCCGAAGCGCTAGCCGCGAAAGACGCGACGCCGGCCAGCAAGCCGGTCGAGACCTTGCGCGTCGATCGGGAACGACTCGATCAGCTCATGAACCTGTCGGGCCAGTTAACCATCCACCGCGCTTGCTTGGCGCAGATCGCCGACAGTCTCAAGGCTTCGGTCCCCAGCAAGCAATCGCTGCATGTCGCCGCGGGACTCCACCAGTCCATTCACGCGCTCCGATCACGGGTGGAAACCGGTCATCACGATGCAGCAGTCCCCTGGCAAGAGCCATTGCGTCGCCTGCAACAAGACGTGGAAGCGCTGGAGCGCGACCTGCACCGGGCAGCCAGCTTGCGGGCCGACGTCGCCCGACTGTACGACGCGGTGCATCAACTGGGCCGCGTCGCCGTCAATCTGCAAAAGACCGTCATGGACACCCGCATGGCGCCCGTGGGGCCGTTGTTCGCGCGCTTCAAGCGCGTCGTGCGCGACATGACGCAGAATTCTGAGAAAGACGTGGCGCTGGAGATCAGCGGAGAAAAAACCGAGCTGGACAAGCGCATGATCGACGAGTTGGGCGACCCGCTTATTCACATGGTTCGCAATTCGATCGACCACGGCATCGAACCCCGCGAGGAACGTCTCCGCGCAGGGAAACCTCCGCAAGGCCGGCTGCGGCTGGACGCCCGCCACCAGGGAAACAGCATCGTGATCGTGGTGCGCGACGACGGCCGGGGATTGAACGCCGAGAAGCTCCGTCGCAAGGCCATTGAGCGCGGAATCATCACCGCCAGCGAGGCCGAGCACCTGAGCGACCAGCAAGCGTTCGAGCTAATCTGGCGCCCCGGTTTCAGCACGGCCGAGTCCATTACGAGCACCTCGGGGCGCGGCATGGGCATGGACATCGTGCGGGCCAAGATCGAAGAGCTACACGGCGTCATCGAGATCGAAAGCGAACCGGGCGCGGGGACCACGCTGGCGCTGCATCTGCCGTTGACGCTGGCGATTCTTCCCGCGTTGATGGCCGAGATCGAGGGAGAGGTATTTGCCTTTCCCGTGGAGTCGGTCGTCGAGATCGTGGCGTGCAACGCCGAGGACATCCAATCAATTTACGGCGCTCCCGCGGCTCAAATTCGTGGGCGGACCGTCCCGGTGGTCCGCCTGGGCGAGTTGTTCGACGAAACGCGCGTTGCCCAGCCCCCCGAGGAACGTCTCACGCTGGTTGTGCTCGGCGCCGACGGACGCGAGATTGGCGTGCCGGTCACGAACCTGGTGGGAGAGCAGGACGTGGTAATCAAATCCTTGGCCGACAACTACCGCCACATTCGCGGGGTGTCGGGCGCCAGCATCCTCGGCGACGGGCGCGTATCGTTGATCCTTGACGCCGCGGCCCTGGTGGATATTGCCTGGGGCGCCAGGAACGGTTGAATGTCCACGCGTGCATCGTCGAATCGCGTCCGCCGCAAAGGCGCGGGGCAGCGGCCTGATTGGCCTCAGTCGCGCTGCCGCCAAGAGGGACTCAAACTTGACTGATTGCGTGTTGCAGAGGGAGAAGCGATGGAAAAAACTCTTTTGATCGTGGACGACGCACCCATCATGCGTCGAATCATCCACGATTACGCCGAGGCCGATGGTTGGACTGTTGTAGCCGAGGCCGCCAACGGCAAGGAAGCGGCCGAGTGCTACGCCCGTTTTCTCCCGCACGCGGTGACGCTGGACCTTGTGATGCCCGACTTCGACGGGTTGTACGCGCTGCGGGAAATCGTGGGCCGGCATTCGCGGGCCAAGGTGGTAGTGGTGAGCGCGCTCAACCAGAAGTCGGTGCTGGCCGAGGCATTTCGCCTGGGCGCCGCGGATTTTGTCATCAAGCCGTTCGATCGTTCGCGGCTGGTCGATACGCTCCAGCATCTGATCGAACCTCTCCACGGCGTATCTTCCTCAAGCAAGCCGCAATAGGAACGTTCCCGCGGCGCTGCGATCCGTGCGGGTTGCGCCGGCGCTGGCGGCGTTTCCATCACCCGGCTCGCGCCGGTCGCTCGCCATCAAAACGTGCCGCGCGCCTCTTGCGGATCGTGGTCCAGATTAGCGATTTTTGCACGAACCCGAAGCGTTAGCGAGGACGGAAGTACTGCCCTCGCTAACGCTTCGGGTTTAGTGTGAATTCGCAAAATCTCGAAGTTCGCCAAACGGTACCGCTACCCACGTGCGACGCGCCAAGACACGCGCTCGAGCGCCGCGTACAATGGAGCGACGGCGCCCTTTTTCCTTTGCAAAATCATTGATGTTTTCCTTTCGACTACTTGCCGCCGACGCCCACACCGCGGCGCGGCGGGGTGTGTTTACGACTCCGCGCGGCGACGTGCAAACTCCCGCATTCATGCCGGTTGGCACGCAAGGCACGGTCAAGGGTTTGACCATGGACATGGTCCGCGCCACCGGCGCGGAGATGATCCTGGGCAATACCTACCATCTGGCGCTCCGGCCGGGCGCCGAGGTGGTGCAGAAATTGGGCGGGTTGCACCGCTTCAGTGGTTGGGACGGCCCGATCCTGACCGACAGCGGCGGCTTTCAGCTTTTCAGCCTCGCCCAAATGACGCGGATTTCCGAAGAGGGGGCCGTCTTCCGCTCGCACATTGACGGGTCCATTTTCGAGTTGTCGCCGGAGCGCGCCATCGAGATTCAAGAGCAATTGGGCAGCGACGTGGCGATGGTGCTGGACCACGTGGTGGCCTTGCCCAACGAGGACGCGATCGTGCGCGACGCCTGTGAGCGCACGGTGCGGTGGGCCGCTCGTTGTCGCGCCGCGGCGCGTCGGCCCGAGCAGGCGCAATTCGCCATTGTACAAGGCGGCCTGAATCCCGAATTGCGGGCCTGGTGCGCCGCGCAACTGGCCGAGCTTCAATTCCCCGGCTACGCGATCGGTGGGCTGAGCGTGGGCGAGTTGCCGGAAGACATGTACCGCGTTCTGGACGGCGCGTGTCCTCACTTGCCGCAAAACGCGCCACGGTACTTGATGGGGGTCGGCCGCCCTGAAGACATTCTGGAAGCCATTCGCCGAGGCGTCGATTTATTCGATTGCGTCATGCCCACCCGCAATGGGCGCAACGCGCTGGCGTTTACCGACCGCGGTCCTGTTCGGATGCGCAACCTCAAGCACGCCACGGACGACCGGCCGCTGGAGGAACAGTGTCCCTGTCCCGCCTGTGGACGCAGTCGCGGCTACTTGCGGCACCTGTTCATGGCGGGAGAAATGCTCGGGCCAACGCTCCTCTCGGCGCACAACCTGACGTACTATCAGCGGCTTGTGACCGGCGCCCGCGACGCCATTGCGAATGGCCGCTTCGACGAATACCACCGCGAGAAGCAACATGGGTGGGAAAGTGGCGATGCGTGAGGGGGCGAAGGTCGAAAGTTGAAGGTCGGATGTTGAATGGGGGTGGGTGTGTTACTGGGCGGGAATGCCTTGGCCGATCAGATGCTCTAACTCTTCGGGAACCGCGGGCTTGACGACGTGATAGTGAAAGCCGGCCTCCCGTGTTTGTTGGTGGTCCTCCGGCTCGCCGCGCCCAGACAGCGCGATCAGCAACGTGTGTTCCAAGTGGGGCATGCCCCGCAATTGAGAGACAACGTCCAGCCCCGTCATGTCTGGCAGGCCCAAGTCGAGCAACACCACGTCGGGGGAAAATTCTCGCGCCGCGCCTACCGCATCGGCGCCGGTCAGCGCGACGCGCACTTGATGGCCGTTCATTTCAAAAATCATGCGCATGAGATTGCACACGTCTGGGTTGTCGTCAACCAACAACACGCGGCGCTGCCCTGATTCGCGACGCGCGGCGCGGCGTTCGTCGTCCTGCCCCCGCGCGGGGTTGCGCCGCGCCGGCGTGGGCTGGAGCATCTCTTTCCGCCGACGGGCCAGCTCGCCGGGCGTCATCCACTGCGTGTAACACGCGACCAACTCCACTAACCGCGGACCGTGAATCGGCTTGGACGTGTAATCGTCGCACCCGGCTTGCAAGCATTTCTCGCGATCGCCCTGCATGGCCGCGGCCGTCAGGGCGATAATCGGCGATTGCAGGCCGTGGCGGCGCAACTCGGCGGCCGCCTGGTAGCCATCCATTTCGGGCATCTGCATGTCGAGCACAATCACGTCGAATGGCTCGCCGCAGTCCCGCGCCGCGAGCACGGTGTCGATGGCTTCCCGACCATTTTGCGCCGTCTTGACGCGCGCTCCCGCCTGTTCCAAAAAATGTTGGGCGAGATACCGAATGTCTCGCCGGTCATCGACCACCAAGGCCAGGCAATCCAACCGCGCCGTGTCGTGCTCATCCTCGGGCGAAAGATGAAAACCAGCCCGCGGCTCGGCCAGCGGCACGCCGTCCAACGAGCCCGTGCCAATGGTGAACGTGAAGGTGGCTCCCTGCTGGAGCACGCTCTGCACGCCAATTTCCCCGCCCAGCATTTCCGTCAAGCGGCGGCAAATCGCCAATCCCAGACCGCTGCCGCCGTAGCGTCGCGTGACCGAGGTATCGGCCTGGGTAAAGGGTTGGAACAGGCGGCTTTGAAGCTCCGCGGTCATTCCCACGCCGGTATCAATTACGTCAAACCGCAGCAATTCTTCGACGGGCAGTAGCCGCACCGCCAGGGTTACGGTCCCCGATTCGGTAAACTTGATCGCATTGCCCAGCAGGTTGACCAGGATTTGGCGCAGCCGCGTGGGGTCGGACTCGATCGTTTCTGGAAGAGGGCCGTCGTATTGCAGCAGCAGGGGAAGACGTTTCTCGCCCGCCCGCACGTCCATCAGCGCGCAAACCTCCGCCACCAATTTGTCGGGCCGGAAACGACGCTTTTCAATCTCCAACTTGCCCGCCTCGATGCGCGACAGGTCGAGGATGTCGTTGATGATCTCCAACAAGAACTGGCCGTTGCGGCGGATCGTTTCCACGCACTGCTGGTTGTCGGGGTCGATCAGGTGCCGGCTGAGCACGTCGGCGTAGCCCAGAATCGCGGTCATGGGCGTGCGAATTTCATGGCTCATGTTGGCCAGAAACTCGCTCTTGGCGCGGTTGGCGGCTTCGGCCGCCTCGCGGGCCTGGCGCAAGCTTTCTTCCGCCTTGCGGCGTTCGGCCAGCTCGCGCTGCGCGGCCTGGTAAAGCCGTGCGTTGTCGATCGCAATGGCGGCTTGAGCGGCGATGCCGGCAATGATCTGCTCGTCCTGGCGCGTAAACACGCCCACGTCGGCATGTCCGAAAAACAACCCGCCGTGAACCTCGCCATTGCGCGAGACCACCGGAACGGCAAGATAGCTGCGCACCAGGGGATGCGCGGGGGGCGTGCCGAAAAACGGCCCCGTCTTGCCGTAGTTCGGGTCTTGCGTAATATCGTCCGAGCGGACAATGCCCATTCCGCTAAACGTCGGAGCGAATAGCTCGGTCCGCGGAGGCATGGGCATACCGGCAAAACGTTCGCGCGCGACGCCCGCGAGCGTATACAACAGGAACGAGTCCTGTTTCTCGTCCCCCACGTTGTAAAAGAAGGCGCCAATCTCTGCGCCGATCAAATCGGTTCCCGCGTCCGTGACGGTCTGAACCAGTTTTTCCAAATCCAACTGGCTGGCCAGCACCATGTTGATGCGGTTGATCGCCGCGAGGGTCTGGGTCTGCTGCCGCAGGGCCTCTTCGGCGTGGCGGCGCTCCACCAATTCGCGCCATGCCTCGCCGTACAACCGGGCGTTGTCCATCGCCAGAGCGCAGCGCGAGGCCAATTCCTCAATCACTTCCAAGTCGCGGCGATGATAGCGCCGGTTGGATTCGGCCGAGACCAGGGTAATGGCGCCCAACGTGCGCCCCCGCGCGGTCAAGGGCACAACGACCGAGGATTTCAGGCCCAAATCGCGGAGAAGCTGCAAGTGGTCCTGATCTTGCGCCGTTGCTTCCAGCAGTGCATTATCAAGCAGCGGGTAGAATTCCGACTGCCCCTTGCGGATTACGCGCTGCGCGCCGTACGGAGCGTCTTGCGGCAGCGGGTAGCGGTCCCGCAACGCCTGCACCAATTCGACCTTGGCGGGATCGGAATGGACCACCGCCACGTGCTCCAGTTCGCCGTGCTGGCCGGCCAGGTCGATGGCGCACCAGTCGCCGAAGGACGGCACGAGAATGGCGGCGATCGCCTGGAGCGTCGCCTGGATATCGAGCGACTCATCGAGAATCGCGCCGACCTTGGCCATCAACCGCGTCACCTCGTCGGCGCGGCGACGCTCGGTGACGTCCATGCACACGCCGGCCATGCGGATGGGTTTACCCGAAGAATCAAAGACCGCCCGCCCTTGCCCGTGGAGCCAACCAATCGAGCCATCGCCGCGGAGGATACGGTATTCCACCTCGTAGATTTCTCCGCCCTGCAGCGCCGCCTGGATGCGCTCTTCGACTTGCGCTCGATCAGGCGGGTACACTTCCTCCAGCACGGCGTTGACCGATTCGCCGAATGACCCGGGGGGCCGGTCGTGAATGGCTTCCAGGTTGCTTGACCATTTGACTTCGCCCGTTTCGATGTTCCAGTCCCAGGCCCCGACCCGCGCGGCCTCCAGGGTAAACCGCATGCGTTCTTCGCTCTCGCGCAAGACCTGTGCCGAAAGCATGCGCTCGCGAATGTCGCGCGCCATCGTGATGACGTGCGGAACGCCGTCCAAATCGATCCGTCGCGCGCTGATCTCGACGGGGATCAACTCGCCGCCCTGGGCGCGATGTTCGGACTCGCGGGTGATTTCGCCGAACTGGTTCAAGTCAGCCAGAATTTGCCGGATTTGCTCGGCCGGGAGCGCCACCACGTCATGGACGCAAAGCTGCAGCAATTCCTCGCGACGATAACCCAAGCGACGGCAAGCCTCGGCGTTCACTTCGACAAAACGACCGGGGGTTCCGTCCGCGCTGAGCGGATAAACGAAGACCGCGTCGTGGGCCGCGTCAAGCAAGGTCCGATACCGCTGCTCGCTGGCCCGCTGTTCGTCGGAGTTTTCGGAGGAAAGGATGCTACGGACCAAGGGGAACATGCTCGCATTTCTCGCGTACGCTGGGCAGACAGCAAGGACTCCATTGCAACGCGGCGCCGCTCACGGGCGCCTCACCCAATTAGAATACCGAATACCGCCGCGCGATAGTGCGTTTTCGGCTCGAAAACCAGGAAAAGAACAAGGAGGACTTGGTTTGCAAGAAAACGCCAATCGTCCAATTAAATTTGTCTTATAGGCTCTGACAAAACCCATACTAGCCTGACGCGCAAGCGAGGAAAACAAAGAGAAAGAGCCTCGCTTGCACATCGGGTTGGTGTTTTGTCAGAGCGTCTTTGAGTAATCGTCGGTCAAGGTTTTCGTTACGCGTTTGTCTCCCGCGCCGCATCGCCCCGAAGGGGCTGCAACATGTCAGCCCACGGCGACGCGCTGCGAGGGTGTGAAGGGTTTGTCAAATCGTCGTAGCGGCGGCGCAAGCGCCGCCGAAAATTGCCGCATTTGGCGAAGCATTCAGCCACGAGACGCCGCCGCTACGGAAAGCTAACCCAGGGCGTTGCCCTGAGCTGACATGCTTGGCCCCTTCGGGGCAAGTTCCATTGCCAGGAATTTTCGCAGCGTGCCGTCGATAAGTACAAGTTGATGTATGTCGTGGAGAATGGTACGCTAACACCAACCACCGTTTTCTCTAGACTCGCGACACTTGTTTCCAGGAGGCGCCCCAATGCCTCGCGGACTGCTTTTTCTTCTCGTTGGCGGGGCTTTCGCCGTCCAGGCCTTGACGATCTCGGCCGCACGCGGCGAAGAGATCCCTTCTGAAAAAGTCGACGAAACGTTCTTTGAAACCCGCGTCCGGCCAGTGTTGGCCGGTTCGTGTGTCGAGTGTCACGGCCCAAAAACGGCCAGTGGCAATCTGCGACTCGACACGCGCGACGGTTTGCTCCAAGGCGGCGACCGTGGTCCCGCCGTTGCGCCGGGCGACGCGGACGGCAGTTTGCTGGTTGCCGCCATCCAGCACAGCCAAGACCAAGAGTTGCAGATGCCTCCCGATGATCCGCTTCCGGCAAACGTCGTTGCGGATCTGAAGGCGTGGATTGCCGCGGGAGCCAAATGGCCCGCGTCGGTGACGGCTCCCCTGGCGAGTGAAAAAGGACATTGGGCCTTTACGCCGCTGCGGTCAATCACGGTGCCGGAAGATGTGACGGGCTGGGCCAGCGCTCCGATCGACCGATTTATCGCGTCGGTCCGTCACGAGCGCGGTTTGCGTCCCAATCCGCCCGCCGACAAACAGGTGCTGTTGCGACGCGCCTACTACGATTTAATCGGCCTGCCGCCGACCCCAGAGCAGCTTGCCTCGTTTTTGGCCGACGAACGCCCTGACGCCTTCGCGCGGGTTGTCGATCAGTTGCTCGCCTCGCCGCACTACGGCGAGCGCTGGGGCCGCTACTGGCTGGACCTGGTGCGCTACGCCGACACGGCGGGCGACAACTCGGATTATCCCATCCCGCAGGCGTACCTCTACCGGGATTATGTGATTGACGCCCTGAACGCGGATATTCCCTATGACCGGTTCCTCCACGAGCAGTTAGCCGGCGATCTGCTCGCCCGGCAAGCGCCGCCCGAGGATTACCAGCGGCTGACGGTGGCCACGGGCTTCATCGCGCAGGCCAAGCGGATGGGGACGCGAGAACTGGAAGACATGCACATTGTGATCGAGGACACGCTGGCGACCGTTGGCCCGGCGATCCTTGGCCTTTCGCTCCGCTGCGCTCGCTGCCACGACCATAAATTCGATCCACTGACGCAAAAGGACTATTACGCGCTTTATGGCGTCTTCGCCAGCACGCAGTATCCCTTCCCCGGCGCGGAAGAAGTGCGGAAGCAGACGCACTTCGTTCCCTTGATTCACCCCGACCAGTTGCGGCAGCGAAAGGCCGAGCGAGAACAAACGCTGGCTCGGCTGAAGGAGCAAATCAAGCAGGTCGAGGACCAGGCGGCGGCTAGCGCCGAAGCAGGCTCCAGCGATCCGGCCACGCCCTCGGCCTGCGAGGACGCGGGCGAACCGCAGTCGGCCGCGGCGCGGCTCGAACAATTACGCGCCGAACTGGCGCGGTGCGAGGCGACCGACCCGCTGGCCGATGTCGTGACTGCGTACGCCGTGGGCGAACTCCCGCCGACCGACGCGCGGATTCACCATGCGGGAAACCCTCGCACCCTTGGCGACGTTGTTCCTCGCGGAGTTCCGCGGATTCTGGATGATCAGGGATTGTCGATTCCCGAGGGAACCAGCGGACGGTTGGAGCTGGCGCGCTGGATGACCGGCAAAGCGAGCTATTTGACCGCGCGGGTCATGGTCAACCGCATTTGGCAGTACCATTTTGGTAAGCCGCTTTCACCCACGCCGTCCGACTTTGGCTTCCGGGGCGAACCGCCCACGCACCCAGAGTTACTCGATTGGCTGGCGGGCGAGTTCATCGCTTCGGGCTGGTCGCTCAAGGCGATGCACCGGGAATTAATGCTCTCAAAGACCTACCAGCTTTCGTCGGCGCACGACGACGACGGCGCCGAGCGAGACACGGCCAACACCTGGTACTGGCGATTCAACCGCCGGCGGCTGGAGGCCGAGCCGCTACGCGACACGCTGCTGATGTTGGGCGGATCGCTCGACCTGGCGCGCCCCGGACCGCATCCTTTTCCGGAGCCGTCCACCTGGAAGTTCACGGCCCACCATCAGTTCAACCAGGCCAGTTATCCGTCGAACCATCGGAGCGTTTATTTGATGGTCCAGCGACTGCATGCGCATCCGTACTTGGCGCTATTCAATGGAGCGGACCCGAGCCTTTCCACCGCCGTCCGGGACAACTCGACCGTGCCGCTTCAGTCGTTGTTCCTGCTCAATAACGAACGCACGCACCAGCAAGCGACGCAATTCGCACGGCGGCTGCTGGCGGACGAATCCGATCCCGCGGCGCGCGTACGGCTCGCCTATTTGCTGGCCTATGCTCGTTCTCCCTCGGCGGAGGAAACTTCCAAGGCGGTATCGTACTTGGATCGGTACGTGCAAGTTTTGGAGCAAGAGGGCGTGGCCCCTGAGCGCCGCGCGGAAGAGGCCTGGTTGGCGTTCGCGCGGGCGATTATCGCTTCCAACGAATTGATCTACGTTGACTAGCGCTGTTTCACGAACATTCTTATAAAAGGGGGCCGACGCATGATCGCCCAAACGAATCGCCTCACGCGCCGGACATTTTTGGGAAGCGCCGCCGCCTTGGCCGCCGCTGGCGAACTGGCGCTGCATGAGCGGCTGACCCTGGCCGCGGAACTGAACGGCGCTCACCCGCTGGCGCCCAAGCCAGGACATTTTCCCGGCACGGCCAAACATCTGATCCTGTTCTTTTTCACGGGTGGGTTGTCGCACGTCGATACGTTTGACTACAAGCCCCAACTGCAAAAAGACCACGGCAAAAAGATCGACGGCGGCGGCCGCCCCCTGAAAGGCTCGCCCTGGAAGTTTCAGCCGTATGGGGAATGCGGCAAGATGGTCAGCGAGCTGTTCCCGCAGGTCGGCTCGGTCGTGGACCAGATGTGTTTTTTGCACACCGTGCGAGGCGACTCGGGTGGGCACTCGGCGGCGACGCTGGGCATGCTGACCGGCTCGATCACCTTTCCCATGCCAAGCATCGGCGCCTGGATCAGCTATGGCCTGGGAACCCGCAACATCAATTTGCCTCCGCATGTGGTGCTCGCCGCCAAGGAGCCGTACAACGCGTACCTGGCCTGGGACGCCAGCTTCCTGCCGGGCTGTCATCAAGGGACGCGGTTGATTCCGGGAGCCAACCCGCTGCCCAACCTGGCCAGTCCCGTCGCCTCGGTCAGCCGGCGTGAGTTAGAGCAGCTCATGCTCAACGATCTCAACCAGACGCACCTGGAGCGACACGCGCAGGCGCCGGAGCTACAAGCCCGGATCACCAACTTGGAGACGGCCTACGGGCTGATGCAAGAGGCCCCCGAAGCGCTCGATGTATCGCAAGAGCCGCGGCACGTGTTGGACCTTTACGGCCCCGATGCGGCCAACCCGGCTTCGTTCGGCGCGCAATGCCTGATTGCGCGGCGACTGGTGGAGCGCGGCGTGCGCGTGGTCCAACTGTTCGACGTCGGCTCGAACAACAATTGGGACAACCACAACGACATGAGCTTGCACGAGAAGCTGAGCCGCAACGTGGATCGGCCCATTGCCGCGCTTATTAAGGATCTCCGCCAGCGCGGCTTGCTCGATGAAACGCTGATCGTCGGTTGCTCGGAATTCGGCCGCACCCCGTGGGAAGATCTCACTCCCAAAGGCCGCGGACACTACAACCGCAACTTCACTTGCTTCCTGGCCGGGGGCGGCGTCAAGGGTGGTTTTAGTTACGGCGTCTCGGACGAATATGGCGCCACCGCGGCGGAGCATCCCATGCACGTCCATGATTTGCACGCCACGATATTACACCTGATGGGGCTGGACCACACCCGCCTCACCTATCGCTACTCGGGCCGCGACTTCCGTCTTACCGACGTGCACGGCGAGGTCGTCAAAGACGTCCTCGCCTAAAACGCGTGACATCTTCAATGTAGGTCACTCGCTCCGCAAGTGACCAATGGCGAGCGAAGCGAGCCAAAGAATCCGCTTGTTTCACAAGCGTTGGTTACTCGCGGAGAGGTTGTGAATTTTTCGATTCCGGTGTTGGTAAGAGGCCAAGTTTCGATCTCGGCGCTAGGATCCGAGTGAAAAATGTGGGGTCTTTTTTTGCGCCAGAATCAAAATATTCACAACCTCGGAGTGAGTAACCTACATTCAAGACCCCGTCACGCCTGCCTGACGCTCGCTTTAGTTCACCCCTGGGGCAATCGCACGTTCGCTGCCTATGGCCTAATGATTGCATTCCGTCCGTGCCGGTCAACTCGTGAGGATGAAAGCGGTTCTTCCGGCACGGAGGTGGGCTAGGGCGAAAGGTCCCGCGGCAGTCGTTTACCAGCATTTTGAAA